>Ga0073928_10008295_pt1 | contig 13101 bp, 14 predicted proteins | sample PaiPotPPA55metaG_FD_76969 | JGI IMG/M metagenome (GOLD analysis project Ga0073928, IMG submission 76969) | Iron sulfur acid spring bacterial and archeal communities from Banff, Canada, to study Microbial Dark Matter (Phase II) - Paint Pots PPA... ...
CCAGCCGGTCTCGTTCGGCTTGGGTCATCAGTAGTTGTCCTTTGTCCACTCTCCAGACTGGACCCTGTCAATAGGACATTTCTACTTTGCCCAAATAGGACATTATCATTTTGCTGCGACAGTACCTGTCGAGCGCCTTGACATGCCCGGCGGCGTTACATATAATCGCTGCACGTCAACTGGGAGGTGTCTGTGCGACGGAGTATTTACACCTTAGGAATCGTGTTGTTCCTGTTCTCTCCCTTGGTGAGGGGCCAAGGCTTGAGCACCATCAACGGGACTGTAACCGATCCTTCCGGCGCCGTTGTTGCCGGAGCCAATATTACAGTGACGGAGGTGGATACGAGCCTAGCCCGTACAACAGTCACTAACCAGGACGGCCTGTATGTGATCAGTGGCTTGCGGCCGACGCGATACACACTCAATGTGGAAGGGCGTGGGTTCCGACAATTCGCGCAGAGCGGCATCGTTCTGGAAGCCAACGACTCCGTTACCATTAGCGTGAAGCTCGAAGTTGGAACAACTACGGAAACGATCAGCGTAAACGCAAATGCGGTTCAGGTCGACACGAGTACGTCTACCATTCGTCAGGTTGTGGACTCGGCGCGTATGGTCGAGCTCCCGCTGAATGGCCGCAATCCGGCCCAATTGACGGCGCTGGTCGCCGGCGCCGTGAACGCGATCACGGACAACGCAGATCAGGGAACGACCAAGACTTTTCCAGCGGCGGTGACAGTATCGGTGAACGGCGGGCGGCAGAACAACATCGCCTTCAATATCGACGGAGTCTCCGCCGAAGATATTTTCAGCAATGTGAACCAGCCGCTGCCAATGCCGGATGCGCTACAGGAGTTCAGTTTTCAAACCAACAACTTCAGCGCGGAGTACGGACAGAACTCTTCGGGCGTGGTGAATGTAGTTACTAAGTCCGGCACCAACAATTTCCATGGAGACGCGTTCGAGTTCGTGCGCAACGCCGTATTCAATGCCAGGAATTTCTTCGCAGCGAAGCGGGACCAATTGAAGCGCAACCAGTTTGGGGGGACATTCGGCGGCCCCATTATCAAAGACAAGCTGTTTTTCTTTGGCGGCTATCAGGGTACGCGGATCCGCAACACGCAGGGGGGATTGAGCGCTTTCGTGCCTACGGCCAACGATCTGGCAGGCAACTTCTCTTCATACTTGAACGCCAGCGATCCGGGGAACCCGCTTCACCGCATCGTTACACTGAAAGATCCAACCACTGGCCAGCTCTTTCCCGGAAATCAGATTCCACTGAGTCGCCTCGACCCGACAGCTCTAGCGATGCTGAAATACCTGCCGGCTAGCTCCGCCTCCAATGGGCTGGCGTTCTATAGCACGCCGATCATTCAGAACTTTAACGAATTTATTGTCCGCGTCGACTACAGCCTCACGGCGAATGACCGCTTGAACTACCGCTTCAATAAGAGCTACTTTAGTTCGCCGGGCATCCTGGCCAACAACAACCTGCTGACGTACGCCGATTACACCCCCGACACTTCCTACAACACGGCCTTACAGGAAACGCACGTTATTAGCCCGACTATGCTGAACGACTTCCGGTTCGAGGTGGCGCGGGAGGTCACCTCGCGCCACCCGCCTACCAATACCCCGAACGTGGCGGATTTCGGCGTGAAGAACATTTATCAAACGCCCGACAAGGCGATCGAGTCTTTCGGCGTCTCGGGATTCTTCAGCTTCGGCGCGTTCGCCGACTCGGTGTTCGCACGCACGATGTTTAACTGGTACGATACCGTCCGTTGGACCATCGGAAGGCACACGCTCTCGATCGGCGGCTCTTTCCAACGCGCTCGGTTCGATCAGAACAATCACCTCTTTCAGAATGGCACGTTCAGTTTTACCGGGGATATTACCGGCTTGGCGATTGCGGATTTCCTCACAGGGAACCTTCGCACGTTCACGCAAGGATGGGGCTCATTCCAGGCCGACCGTAACATCCTGTTCTCGACATTCATTCAGGACACCTTTAAAGCCAGCGCGCGGTTGACCCTGAATGCCGGGATTCGCTGGGAACCGTCCTTCCCGTGGCATGATCTTTATAACCAGGCCGAAGCGTTCTCGCCAGCACTCTATGCGCAGGGCGTAAGGTCGCGGGTGTACACGAATGCTTATCCTGGAGAACTGTTTTCAGGCGATTCGGGTTTCCCTGTGGACGGCCGCTCCAACTCGTGGGATAACTTCTCGCCGCGGGTTGGTTTCGCGTATGATGTGTTCGGCGACGGTAAGACGAGCATCCGGGGAGGCACCGGAATTTTTCTAAATTCCGCCGTTCCGGCGTTCTCGAATGACAGTCAGGTGCAGACTTCGCCCTTCAGTCCCACGGTGTCGTTTACTAACCCGCAGGGTGGATTCAGCAATCCATACCAGGGATTTAACAATCCTTTTCCTCTGACCTTCCCGGTACCGCATAACTTCGTCTTCCCGACACCGGTCCGGGTGTATTCCTGGGACGCCTCGCATTACAAGCTTCAGACGCCGGCCGTCTACAGTTGGAATCTCACAGTCGAGCGTCAGTTGCGGCCGGACTGGTTGGTGCGGGTGGCATACGTGGGCTCGCGGACGAACCATCTCAACCAGAATATACAGCTGAATCCAGCCATCTACATTCCCGGCAGCAGTCTTTCCACCGACGCCCGCAGGCCATTTCAGCCCTACACCAGTATTGTGCAAGCGAGTGGCGCAGGTAATTCGCGGTACAATTCGCTGCAGTTAAGCTTGGAAAAACGGCTTTCATACGGGTTCACGATTCTGGGGAATTACACATGGTCGCGGAGCGTCGATAACATTCCGTACGGGGCAGACGTCACATCTCCTATTTTGAACGCGCCGATCGCAATGTCGCCGTACATTCCGAATTTCAAATCGCTCGACACGGGACCTTCTGATTTCGATTTCAACCAGACGTTTGTTGTTTCGTACGTGTGGCAGCTCACGGAGCTTGCACACGCCAACCGCTGGTTACGCGGAATCGCAGGTGGTTGGGAATTGACTGGAATCACGACCGCTCAAACCGGGCCGCCGATTACGCTCTATGCCGGAACGGATCGATCGCAGACCGGCATCGGCGCGGATCACGCACAATACCTGGGAGGCCCTGCGTACACTTCGGGACCATGCGCAAACCAAGCGCCCTGCGTGAGTTACTTGATCCCTTCGACATTCGCCCAGCCCGATTTGGGCACCTACGGCAATCTTGCCAAGGGCGCCTTACGCGGGCCGGGATTTTTCAATACGGACCTAGGGATGTTCAAAAAAGTTTCGATCACAGAGCACTTGCAGATTCAATTTCGAGCAGAGTTTTTTAATATCTTTAACCGCGCGAATTTCAACAATCCGAACACGACTGTGAACGGCGGAGGGTTCGGAAATATTCTCAGCGCGCGCGACCCGCGAATCGGCCAGTTGGCGCTGAAGGTCCTGTTCTAGAATTGAAGGAAGGCAGGAGTTATGACTATGAGACTGACAACCGGCCGTGGGCGGCGGTTTAAACTCCCAGTTGGGGCGAGCTTGATGGCTGCTGCGGCGATATTCGGGATAACCGAAATCGCCGGCGCGCAGGGAACGCATGGAGCAGCCGGACCTACCGGCAACGACCAAGTCACGTTCACGAAGGACGTAGCGCCGATTCTCCAGCGCGCATGCCAAAACTGCCATCGAGAAGATAGCATGGCTCCGATGCCGCTATTGACATATCAGGACGCCCGGCCGTGGGCGCGCTCGATTAAGGAGAAGGTGGTGAAGCGTGACATGCCGCCGTGGTTCGTCAATCGGAACGTGGGAATCCACGAGTTCAAGGATGATCCGTCCTTGACCGAGAAGGAGATCGCAACGATCGCCGCGTGGGTTGATAGCGGAGCGCCGGAAGGGAATCGAGCTGACATGCCTCCGCCGCGGCAGTTCGAAAATGCGGATAAGTGGAATATCGGAAAACCGGACTTGATCGTATCGATGCCTGTCGCTTACACGGTAAAGCGGCAAGCCTCCGATTGGTGGGGCAACTTCAATGCGGACTCGGGTCTGACTGAGGACCGGTACATCAAGGCCATCGAAACGAAGCCTTCACCCGGCGGAGGGGCCAAAGTCGTTCACCATGCGGTGACCACCCTGATCGACGACGACGGAGTTTCAGAAGGTGGGACGCTGAACGAGTACGCGTCCGGCAAGAATGGAGATATCTATCCGGACGGCTCCGGCAAGCTGATAAAGGCAGGCGCGCGGATCCAGTTCAACGTCCATTACCACGCTGTCGGACAGGAAATCACGGATCGAACCAGTGTCGGCTTCGTGTTTTATCCCAAAGGCGATGTGCCCAAGCATGTGATCAACACGATTCAACCCGGAAATCTGGATCTCGACATAGGCGCGGGCGAGGACAATGTGCGTTCCGACGCGTATTACAAGTTGGAAAAGCCTGCGCGACTTCTCAGTTTTCAGCCCCACATGCATGACCGTGGCAAGGCAGAGTGCGTGGAGGCCATTTACCCGAACATGCGGGTAAAGCAACTGAACTGCGTGAACCGCTTTAATAACGAATGGCAAATTGTCTACACCTATGGAGACGATGTGGCTCCGCTGCTGCCCGCCGGCACCATCTTGCACATCATCGATTGGCATGACAACTCGGCTAAGAACCCGCGGAATCCCGATGCGAGGAACTGGGTGGGATACGGAGAGCGGACCATCGATGATATGTCTAAGTCGTGGCTCAATTTTTACTATCTCAGTGACGAAGAGTTCCAGGCGGAAGTGGCGGCCCGGAACGCCAAAGCGGCTAAGTTCACCAGCCAGAAATAATCCATGACGATGTGTCGCAGTTTGTTACCATGCGCGATCGCCTTGACCCTGGTTCTAATGAATGCTGCAATAGCGAGCGGGCAGGAGCATTACGCGCGGGGTCAAAACGTGGTCCCGGTTTTTGAGGGCTGGGAGCGAAACGCAGACGGGACCATCAATATGGTGTTTGGGTACATGAACCGGAATTATGAGGAGGCGGTTGATATTCCCGTCGGTCCGGACAACATGATTTCGCCTGGTCCCGTGGACCAAGGCCAGCCGGCGCACTTCTATGCGCGACGGCAGGAATTCGTGTTCAAAGTGAAAGTGCCCAGCGATTGGGGAGACAAGGACCTGATTTGGACACTGAGGTCGGCGGGCAAGACTGAGAAAGCATATGGCTCGCTGCTCGCGACTTGGGAAATCGGCAACCTGGTGTATCAGGAAAACCGGAAAGGCGCGGGAGATGTCACCTACCCAGAGCAGCCCAACCGAGCTCCGACTATCGAGATGGTGGGTTCCGCGCGCAGGACGGTGGCCGTAGGCGAGGCACTGTCGTTGTCGGTGGAAGTGGCGGATGACGGGTACCCGATCCCGCGCGCTCGCCCGGTTCAGTCGGCGCGGCCTACCGATGGCTTCGGAATTGACGGTCCAAGACAGGAGAGCCCGATAACGCAGGCAGTTGTGAAGCTGGATCGCGGCGTGAGGCTGGGCGTGACTTGGGTTTTGTACCGGGGTGGACCAGGCACGGTCACGTTCAACCCGATGCGAGTTCCGGTGGTGAGTGTGGGTTCTCCCGGTGTTGTGGCGGCAGCGGGACCGCTCAGCGGGAAGGCGACCACGACGGCGACGTTCAGTGAACCCGGGACCTACGAATTACGGGCCTACGCAGACGACGGGGTTCTAACTACTCCGCTAGACGTGGTTGTGAAGGTGCAGGGCAGCCAGCAGTATTAGATGGCTCGGTTTTCGTCGGCTTTCTCGAGCGACTGGCAGCGCTGCCGCAAAAGAACCCAACCTCGAAACGCTCTGGAAGTGGCTCAAGACCAGATCCGTACACGCGACCGCACGAACATTGTCCAGTCACGATCGTCCGTAGAGTGCTTGGAGACGACTGTGCCTGTCGAAAACTCCGTGTCGAGCCAAATGCCGCCCACCGCCACAGGAAGTTCGTATAGCTGGTCATATAAAAGGCATTCCAGGCAAGCTTGTGGATGGCCTCGTTGCCTACGCCCTGCGTGTGGGTCATCAGAATCGCAACGTCATCGCCGGTATGGCTGATGTTATTGTCGGTCACGAGAGCACGCCCTTTGAATAGAATGCCGCATCAGCGGCGACCATCACGGGCGCTTGCCCCTAACATTCTTGATGCGTTTCTACAGACTCCACCAGCAGATCGGAATCGTTTGGTCGCTGCTCAAACACTTGGTAAGCGGTGATGATCTGATTCTCTGCCTCCTGGATCTTCACCATCTTTCCGAACTCCGTCGGCTTGTTCGCTTTGCCTTTGCAAAGCCGTATAGGCTCCGTTCTAGTCGAACATAAGGCACGGTAAAAGCGTAATTTGGCGCATGCAGGTGGCGCAGGAGACGCTACTGTCTGCCGAGAGGCGTGGATCAAAGTAGAGCAGACGGCCGAGTTCGGCCTTTTCCGGAGTGTAAGGATTATCGGCTGGCCAAGCGATGGGTTGACCGAGCCATCGTGAGCGCATTCCCATTCCGGTCGGCAACTTGATGAGCGCGACCAGGTTATGATGCACCTCCTGCCGGGCGAACGGGCAGCCACAGAAGCCAGAACAATGCGAGGCCGATGGCCGCGCTCGCGAACAAATATACCGGCCAGGGACCGAACACGTCGAGCAGAGACGCATTCGCAGGTTTGCGGCACAGGTACATGTAATTTGCTCCAAAGAACTTGTTGAAGGCTCCGATCACTCCCGCGTACGCCAGCAGGAGGGCGAAGGCTCGCCACACCGCACTGCGCCGCAGCGGCGCAATTCTGCCAAACAACGTCGCAGCCCCAACGATGATTCCGCCATGCGCGACGAAAAAGTAGATGGCGGGGTATGAAGGAAATGGCGACCACAGGTCCGGTGTGAGCACCGCCATCGCCGAGCCCGTAAGCCCGGCGAAATACGCGAACTCGACGAACATCGGAATAAGCGTGATACACGCCAGGACCGTCGCCCACAACGTCACATCACAGAGCTGTAGCGGCAGGTTGACGGGAAATCACAATCCCTCGTGCGAGTAGCGGAATACCCACCAGATCAACTCGTTCACCGCGAGCCCGTAGCCGAGAGCGAGTCGCACCATCCGTTGCAAAACTCGCCTACGCCGACACAATAGTGATGACAAAACTGCCGCAAGCGTGATCCCGATCAGCAATAGAAGGTGAACCGGACCGAACAGTTGCACAGATCGATTCTATAGAAATCGGTACGCAGCGCAGCGCCGCCCATGAGATTGACGCCTCTCGTCGCAGGTGATCACGACGGTGGTCGGTACGATTCTTTGAAGAGCATCATCCTCTAACGAGACTTCGCCTCAGACCGACTAGGCATGTAGTTTAGCGGCTCCGTTCGCCAGTTCATGACGAGCTCTGGTTAAACCAGTCTCAATGGGACCGATGAACGAGAAGTAGCTCTGGGCTCCTGTTAAGCCTTCATTGAGGAGCCTTTCTATGAGTGATAAACCGGAAGAGGCCCAGCACGCGCAAGTCGGAGATCTACATCTGGGCACATGGATAGTTGATGACCGCTACTTCTGGAGCGTAAAGGAAAACAGGAAACACGTGGACATCGACTCTGGCGAGGCTGGAAATATGGATGCTGCCAAGGCTGCTGCGAAGAAGGCTGCTCGCGTTCGACAACACGTCACGTGGACCGCTATAGGGCCGAAGCGCTAGTCAGCCCTCTGGATTTGCTGCTTCGTCTTGTTCTTGCCTCTCAGGTCGATGATCGAGAGAGAGCCTGCCAGCCGGTGCCTTCTGAAGTTGCTGGCGGGAAGCGCCACCCGGCCGCTTCAGTAGGGCCAGGATCTTGGCGGTCTTGGAGCCGCGCCGGGCCGTAACGGCTTTCTTGGCGCGCTGGGCGGTTGTTGTGGCGCGCCCGCCGGGTTTGGTGATTCGCCTGCCGCCAGGTGTCCGCCGCGCGCATCTTTGAGCGTGTCGTGGGAGCGGACGCGGGTGCTCAGAAGCGCGGGCGTCATCCCGAACAGCAGCGCGGCCGCCAGCGAGAGCAGTGTGGTAAAGAGAGGGCGCGGATATCCATTGAAGAATCGTCTCAGATCCGATTTGGTCATTAGGGCGCTCCCCAAAAATCCGAGGCGCGAAAACGTTCTCCGAAGAGTGCCGCGCGACAATGAAATCGGATGTCGCATCTGGCTCCGGCCGAATTCGACCGAATCGTTGAGACTGCCTTGCGCAAGATCCCGCGCCGCTTCCGAAAACTGCTCACGAATACTGTTCTCGTGGTGGAGCAGGAGCCGCCCAAGCCCAATCTGCTGGGCCTTTACCAGGGGCGCCCCCGTACGGAGCGCAGCGTAGATGGATGGATTCTCGCTGCCAGACCAGATCACGATCTATCAAGGCCCGCACGAGCGCCTGGCACGTACTCAGCGGGAACTTGAGGAACTGGTTGCAGAAACTGTGTGGCACGAAGTGGCTCACTACTTCGGCATGAATGAGGCGCAGGCCGGCGCGCCGAACGGCGGAGGGCAAGGCCGGTCCGGAGATACTCTTCCAGCCCCAGCGTCTTACGAAGGCCGCTACCTTTGGATCTGTTGCAAATCTACCGATGCTGGTCTGGTAGCTTGAAACGAATGCGGAAGAACCGGTCGGCGCTGTTTCGTGGGCGGCATTTCGAGTACGAAATCATCATCCTGTGCGTGCGTTGGTATTTACGCTATTCACTCAGCTACCGAGACCTGGAGGAGATGATGGCCGAGCGCGGGCTTTCGCTCGACCACTCCACCATTTGGCGCTGGGTACAACCATTTACCCGCACAATGGCACTTACTCGATTATCATCAAGGATAACCACTACGACACTGGTAACTATTGCGAGCCGGATCCGAAGATTCCAGTGTCTAAGAAAGTTTGCGTGGACGCACCCAAATGTCCCTACTACATCACGCAACTTGACCCGTACATGAACGTTGAATGGCAGTTCCAGAACACGTCCACGGAGTTGTAGTTCGCCAATAATGCATCTGCGTTCAACCTACGAAGGTTCAGTGAGATAACGGACGGCTGTGTTAGTTCAGCGAATCCGGTTGCTACGAGATGTTACGACTAAGAAACAATGTTACCTGCTTGTCGCAGCGAGTGGGCTCCCTTTTAAACATCACTCAAGCGCATGTTCTCAAGTCCTGGATCTTTCTGATTTTACGAAGAAATGGATTTTTGGCGAGCTACAACCAGTGTCTAGACGGCCTTAGCTTGCCGAATCCACTTCCATTCTGACAACCGTGTCAAGTGTCATCGGTTTCTGGCGCCAGAGACGTTCCCGCCGGGGACCGCCTCCCGCTCAATTTGAAACTCGTGTACCAGCTGACGCACAGGATGATGATCTGTCCGTCGAATTGTCGTCCCTTGAACAGTTCTTCGACCGGACCGAACGGTTGCATTCCGTCATCATCCCCGATCGCAACCTGTTTGTACCAGAACGGGTTTGCGTATGGGCTGATTGCTGGCGCGCTTTTAGGGTGGTTGTACAACTGGCTCGCAGGATAGGCGCTCTATTCTGGTTTCCCGGTCAGACCGAGGCCGCGAAACCATCCTGTTAAGCGGGCTGGCGCTGGTAAATAGGATTTCCGAACGTCGGTTTTTTCTGCGATCGTGTTCACTCACGCGATGTGAACGGGGTTCTCGCGATTAGCAGGTGACGTGCAGGATGGCGTTGGTTTTGTCTGGGTTCTGCTTCAACGTCTTAATCGCCTGGGTTGTTGGAAGCACCAGCAATGTTACTTTCCGGCGCTTGGCTTCCTGCTTTACCTCTTTCATGACCGGCAGTGCGCCGGTTCCGGTGCCGATCACGAGCCTTTGGCATTTCCACGGTATCCTCTCTTCGACGGATAGCGGCGTGTGGCCGAAGGCGTCACGGAACTTTTTGGATGGCTTCTTCTTTCGCTTGTGAACCTTTCCGCGATCGATCACCACGTCGTTTTCATACGTGATGCCATCGATGCGAATCGAACCAAAGAAATACTTTTCGAAGCGCATAAGCACCTCCGGCGATCACAGTAGCACAGACGTTACCTGGTCGGATGGGCGTCTTGGTGGGCAGAACTTGGGACCTGGGTGCGCGGGTTTCAAGTGGAATCCGATGTCAAAATTCTGGTTCTGACGCGAATGCTCGCGCACACACGAACTGGTGGACAATCAGGAATAAGAGGAATGGCTGTGCTTTTAGTGGTTGGCGCAACCGGCCAGTTGGGTCGGGCCATTGTACGGCGGCTGAGCGAAGACGGTGTGCCGGTTCGGGCATTGGTACGGCCGACCTCGAATTTGACGGTGTTGTTGGGCTCTGGCGCTGAGTTCGTTAGGGGGGACTTGCGGGATGCGGAGTCCCTGCGGAACGCGTGTCGCGGATGCGACGCGGTGATAACGACGGCGACCTCGGTGCGCTCCGGCTTTGATCTGGAGCGGATTGACCGCGAAGGCAACCTGAATTTAATCGAAGCCGCCAAGCGGGAGAGCGTGGGGCACTTTGTGTTTACTTCGACGATCGGCGCAGATGCCACGGATGCGCCAGGCATCTTTCGAAACAAGAGATTCATTGAGGAGCGGCTGATCGCCAGCGGCCTCCACTACACGATCCTGCGTCCGGCTGGTTTCATGGAGAACCTCATTCCGTTGATCCGTTTGGCCCGGCGCACTGGCATCGCGGTTATTCCGCGTCCCGGCACAACCCAAACGAGCTACATCGCCATCCGAGACATCGCCGAGATGGTGCGATTGGTTCTCGCGAGCACTCCCGCCCGTGATTCGGCCGTCGAATTTGGCGGCCCGGAGGATCTTTCCATGCTCGATTGCATGATGCTGCTTGAAGCAGTGCTCGGGCGACGACTCCGTGTGGTGCGGATTCCGCTTGCGCCGCTGCGCTGGATCGGTCGGATGGTGCGGCCGTTCAACCAGGCTCTGGACGCCGTGCTGGAGATTGTGGAATTTGTGGAACAAAAGGGGCTTCGAGCAGATAAGGCCTTTCTTTCGGCCTACCCTATCACGCTCACCTCTTTTCGCAGCTTCCTCTCCGAACAACTCCTTGTCGAGCGTACCTGAAGTATTGCTGTGTGGATCAGGCGTACACTGGACGAGGTACCGATATGACAAAGGATAAGCCGTTTTCGGCGACGTTCAAACTGGAGAAAGAAACCAAGAACCCTGTGCGCTTTGCCGAAGAGGCGGAGGGTCGCCGGCCTGTTGGGGGCACGGTCTATGTCGACAAGTACAAACTGGGGCAGCCGTATCCGCCACGGATTCGTGTCACCATCGAGCCTGCGTAAGAGGGCAGAATTCTGCTTAAGATTCAAACCGGCAGTTTAGGCAGTTGATGCAGTGGATGCTGATGGGGGTATGTGACGCTGGCAAGGCGTAAGACGATCGGCGGGCGCATCTATCAAGTAAAGATCACTCTGAAGGGCATACGACCGCCGATCTGGCGTCGCGTGCAAGTGCCGGGGATCGTTTGGCTCTTGGTTTTCCACGATGTGATCCAAACGGTCTTCGGCTGGACGGAAAGTCACCTCCACCAGTTTTTGATCGACGGCATGTTATACGGCCGTCCGGACGACTTCGACGAGGCAGTGGTAGACGAAACCGCGATGACCTTGGCGCAAGCTATTGGTAATCGCATTAAGCGTTTTGACTACGTCTATGACTTCGGCGACAACTGGGAACATGAAATCGTCGTCGAGAACGTCATTGCGGGAAATTCGGGCAACGAACGGCCGTTCTGCCTGGGCGGCAAGCGGCACCGGCCACCGGAGGATTGCGGAGGCCCGCTGGGTTATGTGGAGTTTCTTCGCGCTATCCGCGATCCCCATCACGAGGAGCACGAATCCATGCTTGAGTCAGTGGGCGGCAGTTTTGATCCAGAAGCTTTCGACCTCGCGACGGTGAATCGCGACTTGGCTGCGTTATCACTGGAACGCTGGCGCGTTCAGTGAATGCACTATTCGACGCTCTCGATAAGAGTGCTGTTGCGATTGCGGCAGCGGTTCAGACGGAATATGGATCTGGGATTGAGTAGAAGGTAGTAAGTCCGGCTATGAAACTCTTTGAAGTTCTGGTGGGCCTCGTCTTGCTGGTACATCTCCTCTGGATTCTATGGGTGATCCTCGGGTGGCTCGTGACACGCAGTCGACTACTGCTGCGGTGGTCTCATGTCAGTTCACGCCTTTGGGGTATTTTGATCGAGGTCAGGCCTTGGCCCTGTCCTTTGACAATTGCCGAGCAACGGCTCCAAGGCCGGGCCGGCTCGGCTCCCTACGAAGGCAGCTTCCTCAATCACTACCTCGAATTTCTTATCTATCCTGATGTGTCCACAGGAGCTCTCACTTGGGCTGGTTCGGGCGTCTGCTTACTGATCCTGGCCATCCATAGTAGACGGTTCTGGCAGGAAAGGGCATGCACACTTGGCATGGCGAGGTAAATGCCAGCGGTGAGAGAGTTAGCCTTCTTCAAGACCCTCCTCCGCTACGCGAATCTCCTCTTCGGCTTGGAGCCAGTCGTCGAGTTCCGAGCCTGATTGGTTGCCGCGCTCGACATAGAGTTCGTGGGCTCGGCGCTGAATTCGCTCTTCGAGTGAAAGGTTCTCGCTCGGGAGTTCTTTGGTACGTGCAGGTGCTGCGATGGGGATCACCTCTCGCGATGACGGTAGCACAGGCGATACGGGATTGGATCTTTGCTTTTTGACGTTGTCGGCTACTGATCCGCGGTTTCCGAAGTATCCGGGGCTGCCGGCCTTTGTCTGCTCCGGGTACCAGCCCACGGGATTAGTTGATAAGAATGTATCCGGCGCCGAGCAGCCCTGCAAGCGCAGCGAAGGCAGCGATGACGCTCCAGAGCACACCGGTGCGCTTTTCTTGGACTGCCATTTCAAACGTAGTGATTGCTCCTTGCCTTTAAGACGAGGCTGATGGCCATTCGTTAGCATTCCGAGAAATGGGCGGGGCTGGCGGGTTTTGGCGGAGAGTGCGGCATTTTTGAGGTTGGAAACTCCAGTTGTTTGTTGCAATTGGAAGGGGATTGTTTTTGTCTGCAGAATATGTTTACCTCGTAATC
>Ga0073928_10008296_pt1 | contig 13101 bp, 11 predicted proteins | sample PaiPotPPA55metaG_FD_76969 | JGI IMG/M metagenome (GOLD analysis project Ga0073928, IMG submission 76969) | Iron sulfur acid spring bacterial and archeal communities from Banff, Canada, to study Microbial Dark Matter (Phase II) - Paint Pots PPA... ...
CATCGCTGCCTGCGGCAGTCATAATGTCGCACCGCCTCGGTGTCTTGTTCAGCGCCCAGCCTGTTCGATCTGGCACTTGCACGGGATGATGAGTCTAACCGTACTATGAATTGAGCCGAACGTGGCCCGCCCGTCAACCGTCAATCGCAAGCGTTAAGCTAGACTCTTGCAGATACCTCAAATGCAAGGTTTCCTATGAATACTCCAAGGCTTGCGGGCGTTGAAGCGTGTGTGTTCGACGCCTACGGTACTTTGTTCGACGTTAACAGCGCGGCCCGCACCGCGCAAAATTCGCTCGGAGAAAGATGGCAGCCGCTCGCCGAGTTGTGGCGCGCGAAGCAATTGCAATACACCTGGCTGCGAGGTCTCACGGGGCATCACAGAGATTTCTGGCAAGTGACGGGCGATGCCCTCGACTTCGCGATGTCGACGATGCATGTCGAAGATTCCGCACTGCACGCCCGGCTTATGAAACTTTATCTGGTTCTGAGCGCCTACGCGGAAGTTCCTGATGTTTTGACGCGGCTGAAAACTGCGGGGATGAAAGTCGCTATTCTCTCAAATGGAACCCCTGCCATGCTCGCGGCGGCGGCGGCCAACGCCGGCATCGCCGAGCTGCTCGATGCCGTCTTGTCCGTGGAGGAAGTGAAAGTTTACAAGCCGCATCCTTCCGTCTACCGGCTAGCGTGCGAGCGCCTCAAAGTAGCAACAGGGCAAGTTTGCTTTGTGTCGTCGAACGGCTGGGATGCCTACTCGGCCAAGGCCTTTGGCTTTCGTGTCCTGTGGTGCAACCGTTTGGGGCAATGCCCTGAGAGAATACCGGAGACGCCGGACGCGGAGATCGCTACGCTCGCCGCGCTGCCAGACATCGTTCTCCATTGAACGTTTAGGCTGAACAAGAAACTCGGCGTCGCGGGTTCGCTCCATCGCCTGCCGAGCGACCGGCGCCAGCTCTCCGACGCGCGACAAGCTTCTACGGCACCACCACCTCGACTCGATTTGAATAACCACTCTCTTGCCCACTCGAGTTCACTGCTGTGGTTGCGTAAAAGTAAGTACTGCCGCCGACTATAGTGGCGTCCCGATAGGTGGTGTCTGGATCAAGGCTCGCATTGATCTTGGTGTAGCGACCCGTCCGCGAAGGGCTCCGGTAAACGTTGTAACCCGTCACCTCCGAAGTACTCGCGTTCCAGGAAAGAGTCACATAGGGCGCGGTACCCGTGCCTGTCAATGGCTCCGACGCTGGGGAATTCGCGGCATTGCTCGCCAACGATAGCTTAGCGGACTTGTTCCCGTCGCTCTGCGGAGTGAACGTAACGTTGAGGGACGATTCCTCCCCCGCCGGGATGGTCAATGGGAACGCAACGCCGGGTACCGCAAACTGTGAACTGTTGCTGGATAATGACGAGATAGTCACGCTTCCACCGCTGGCGCGCAACCCAATCGTCAGTGTCTCGGTAGTGCCCACACTCACGTTGCCAAAGCTGAGTGTGCCCGGGATCATCGCCAGATGTGGCCTGCTCGCGCTGGTGCCTGTGCCTGTAAGTGGTACGCGCAGGGCCGGGCCGGAGATAGACAAGCTTCCATCGGTCAAGCCGTCCACTTCGGGTTTGAATGCGGCGTTCAACCTTACTCTTTGCCCGGCGGCCAGGGTTAGAGGAAACGTTGCACCGCTCACGGAGAACGCTCTGCCTGTAAGTTGCACGCTCTTTAAGGTCACGCGCCAGGGGCGGGTATTTATCAGCACGACCGGCAACGTCGAACTCTCTCCTACAGCGACCTTGCCAAACGACACGCTTGCCGGACTCGCGATTACCTCGCCGATCACACCGGTACCTGCCGCTTCTACCGTAAGGGTCCGGTCGGAGGCATCGCTGATAACAGTGATATGCCCATTCTCCCAGCCTTTCGCAGTGGGGGCGAAAATCACAGACACCCTAAGCCTTGCTCCGGCGGCCAGCATCTTCGGCAGCCTCAAGTTCGAAAGTTCGAACTTGCGGTTGCTCGAATCTATGCCAGAAATCTTTACGCTCGCATGACCGTTGTTGGTTACGGTGACGTGAATAGTTCGCGTAAGTCCTACCTCGACCTTGCCGTAACGCAGGCGAGCAGGAGAGATACTCAGCTCGTGCGCGGCCGCTCGCATTTTTATCGGCAGCAATGTCAGCAGTGTCAACGCGAAAAACAGAAAGATAGTCGCGGGCAGGCGACGAGTTTTCGACCGGGGCAGTCGCACAGAGCCAAGAAGCTATAGACAATTGGGCAGACCGGATAGATGTCAGAAGTACATTCCGTCAGGGTGGCGCGAGCTTCAATGGCCGCGAGGAGGATAGGTAAATCTTTCTCGGGAGGCAAATCCCAGAAGGAAGGGCGTTTGTCCCGCCTCAAACAGATCAAGCGACCGCCACAGCCTGGCGAGCCGCGTCCGCTGATCTTCGTCGCCGAGGTTGATCCTCGCTCCCTCCAGTACGTAGCGGGAGCTCGACCAGGTTGTGTCCTCGAGCTTCCAGATCCGAAGAAGCCCCGCGTCCTGGCGGGTGGCCGCAGAAAAGCCATTATTTGGGTCGCAATGGGGAATCGAATCCGGATCAAGCCCTAGCTTCCGAACCTCTATCCTGGCCTTGCGGTAGTCGGCGGCGTCGATGGCGTTGGATAACAGGAACTCGGCCTTGCGCCCTGGACTGTATTGTTCTACGGGGGCGACCACAGCCCGGCGAATGAGGATTCCATCTTCCTTGAACCCTGTATCTCGACGGCTGCTAAACTGCTTTAGCGTGACTTCATCCCGAAAACGAGATCTGAAAATCCAGTCTCCAGTGTTTCTGGCCAACATCGGTCAGCTTCTCACGCTCCGGTCCTCTTCCGCCAAACCCGGTCCGCGCCGCGGTCCCGACCTCAAAGAACTCGGCATCATCGAAGGCGGCGCTGTCCTCTGCCTGGCCGGGAAGATCGTTTCCGTCGGTACGACGAAAGACGCTCGGCACCATCCCTGGCTAAAGAAGAACCGCAAGAAAGTTCTCGAAATCGACTGCACTCATAAAGTGGTCGTCCCCGGTTTCGTGGATTCGCATACCCATCCCGTATTTCTCAACCCGCGGCTGGTGGATTTCGAGAAACGCATTGAAGGTGCTTCTTATGAAGAGATTGCCACGGCCGGCGGTGGAATTCGATCGAGCCTGGAAGACGTCCGCAAGGCAAGGAAACGAGTTTTAGCAGAGAGAGTTCTGGCCGTGCTCAACGACATGGCCGCTCACGGTACGACCACGGTTGAAGCCAAGTCGGGCTACGGACTTACAATTGAATCGGAGCTGAAGTCTCTGGAAGCGATTCGCGACGCGGCCTCCCGCTGGTCGGGGACCGTCATCTCGACTCTGTTAGGCGCGCACCTAGTCCCAAAAGAGTTTCAGGGTCGCTCACAAAACTACGTTGAGCTCGTCTGTAAGGAGATGATCCCGCAAGCCGCCAGGCGGAAGCTCGCCCAGTTCGTAGATGTTTTTTGCGACCGGGGGGCGTTTACCGCCGAAGAGGCGGAACAGATTTTTGCAGCCGCGAAACAGCACGGTTTGAGTCTCCGGGCCCACATGTGCCAGCTCGCGGAAACAGTTCTGCGCCCATTCTTGCGATTCAATCCAGCGTCCTTCGATCACATGGACCACGTGAACGACGACGATATTCTTGAGTTAGCCAAGCACTACACCGTCGCCACTCTGGTGCCGGGAGCAAACTATTTTCTGGGGCTGAAGCAATATCCGCAGGCGCGCAAACTGATCGACGCTGGCGTACCAGTGGCGCTGGCGACGGATTACAATCCGGGCACATCGCCCACGCTAAGCATACCCATGGCAATGTCGCTGGCCTGCACGCAAATGAAAATGTCTCCAGCGGAAGCGGTAGCGGCAGCTACGATTAACGGGGCATGGGCATTGCGATTGGCCGACCGGAAAGGCTCAATAGAACCGGGGAAAGATGCTGACCTGGCCGTATTCGCAGTGAATGATTACCGCGAGGTTCCCTACTGGTTCGGAACCAACCGCTGTGAAACGACAGTTTCGAACGGAATGATAGCCTATCCACAGTGAACTTCTGCGGCGATCCTTCCGGATATCGGTGAGCAACACTTGCGTCTTATGGAGACGCGATTTTAATTCCACGACTTTTGGACGAACGGGTTCTGTTACAAAATATTTTCAGGCGAGTAATGTCCGAGGGATAGATGAAACGAATTCTTGCAGTTCTCCTTTTTGCGTCGGCGGCATTCTCTTTGGCAGTGGGGCAGCGCTTGCCCGGGGTGGTCACTCCAGAAAACTACAAACTCACCTTCACGCCCAACCTTGAGAGCGCCACATTCGAAGGCGACGAGACCATTTCCATCCGGATATTGAAGCCGACCTCAGAGATTACCCTCAACGCAGTCGATATCAACTTTGGCGACGTCGCCATCACCGGCGGGGGAAGCACGCAGAAAGCCAACGTTACGCCCGAGAAAGATAAAGAGATGGCGGTTCTTATGGTTGAGAAGCCGCTGCCTGCCGGACCTGCGACCATCCACATCACCTACACCGGCGTCCTGAACGACGAGATGCGAGGCTTCTACCTGGGAAAAGATGATCAAGGACGCAAGTACGCCGCCACGCAATTCGAGTCTACAGATGCACGCCGCGCGTTTCCGTCATTCGACGAACCCGCGTACAAGGCCACGTTCGACATCACCGCTGTTGCCGATGAAGGACAGATCGCAATCTCGAATCAAAAGATTGTTTCCGATACGCCTGGACCGGGTGACAAGCACACGGTGCGCTTCGCCACCACAGCCAAAATGTCGTCGTACCTGGCGGCCCTGGTCGTGGGCAACTTCGAGTACATCGAAGGCGAGGCGGACGGTATACCGATCCGGGTCTACAGCACGCCCGGAAAAAAGGAGATGGGAAAATTCGCTTTGGAATCGGCGGAGCACATTCTCGGTTACTACAACAAATATTTCAGCGTCAAGTATCCCTACGGGAAACTCGATCTGATCGGCCTGCCGGATTTTTCCCCAGGCGCGATGGAAAATACCGGCTGTATCACGTTTCGCGAAGTCATTCTCCTGATCGACGACAAGCAGGGCTCCGTCGATATGAAAAAGGAGATCGCATCGGTGATCGCTCATGAGATGGCTCACCAGTGGTTCGGCGACCTGGTTACCATGAAATGGTGGGACGATATTTGGCTCAATGAGGGTTTCGCCACATGGATGTCGAGCAAGCCGGTTCAGGCGTGGAAGCCGGAATGGAATTTCAAACTCGACGACGTGAGCCAGACCGGCGGCACTCTCAACACGGATTCGCTGGCGAACACCCGTCCTATCCATCAAGCGGCCGATACTCCGGCGCAGATCATGGAATTGTTCGACGGAATCGCCTATGGCAAGGCTGCGGCGGTTCTAAGAATGCTGGAATCCTACCTGGGCGAAGAGACTTTCCGCGCAGGCGTTAATGCGTACATTCAACAGCATCAATATGCAAACGCCACCGCCGATGATTTCTGGGATGCGCAGGCTAAAACCTCGAAGAAGCCTGTCGACCAGATCATGCCTACTTTTGTGAAGCAGGCCGGCGTTCCGATCATCAATGTGAAGTCGCAGTGCTCCGGCGATTCAACCACGGTGACCCTGGACCAGCGCCGTTACTATTACGATCGCGAAAAGTTCCAGGCACCGAACGACCAGCTCTGGGAAGTTCCACTTTGCATGGAGGGAGCAGCAGGGAAGGGCGCGCCGCAATGCAAACTTTTTTCCAAGCGACAAGAGACCTTCACGCTACCAGGTTGTTCAAATTGGGTTTTGGCGAACGCGGGAGCGACGGGCTATTACCGAGTCGGCTATCAACCCGACGCGGTGCGCGCCCTCGCGACTGATTCTGAAACCAAGCTTTCTCCCGCGGAACGCATCGCGTTGCAGTCGGACATCTGGGCCTCGGTCCGAGTGGGACGCGAACCGGTAGGCGATTACCTCGCCTTAGCTCAAGGTCTGGCGGGCGATCGTAATCGCGCCGTGCTGGAAGATGTTCTGGTTCGACTCAACTACATTAGCCAATACTTGGTGACGGACAGCGACCGGGAATCCTTTCGCATTTGGCTGCGGCAGTATCTGTCGCCCATCATGAAGGATGTTGGCTGGGAACCAAAAGCGAGCGAAAGTGACGAGCAGAGAACACTGCGGGCTCGTGTGATCAACGCCTTGGGTTACGATGCCCGTGATTCCGAAGTGCTGGCCAAGGCCCGCACACTCGCTGACAGAGCTTTGAATAGTCCCGCATCCGTGGATCGGGAACTGGCGGACAGTGCGTTTCGTTTGGCTGCTTTGACGGGCGATGAGGCATTTTATGACAAACTGCTGGCTACGTTGAAGAATGCGAAATCGCCCGAGGAATACTACATGGTTTTGTTCGCTCTGCCCCGATTCGGCGATCCGAAACTGCTGCAGCGGACCTTGGACTATGCCATTTCTCCAGATGTTCGTTCGCAGGACGCACTTCGATTGGTCAGCAACGTCATGCATAATCCGGCGGGAGAAAAATTGGCTTGGGACTTTGTTCTGACGCACTGGAATGCGGTGCAAAAAGTCGGTGGACCTTTTGCCAGCGCAGAAATTGTTGGCGCCACCAGTTCGTTCTGCGATGCCCGCATGCGCGATCAGGTAGCCGACTTCTTCGCCGCTCACAAGATCGAAGCGGCGGAACGGACCTACCGGCAGTCCATTGAACGCATCAACAACTGCGTCGATCTGAAGAGGCAACAGGAAACTCAACTCGCGTCATGGCTGGGACAACACGGCTCTTCCGCGGGAGGGCAATAAACGAAGGCGGCATTTATTACCGGTAATTCACAACAACGCAGCGGCTCAACCTGAGTTGCCCGCTCCGAGCGGCGTGGTTTCAATTCCGCTCATACGAGTTCGTCAACTGTTTCGTTGACCTTGAGCCAACGCCTACCTTTGCTATAATCAACAACGTTTCGTGCATTCGACGTTGAGCTGTTCTCCGGTTGGCAACCCCACGACAATCGGCGTAAAGCAACAGTCCTCGTGCTCCGCCGAGGATAAGTGGATCTCGAAACGTGGCCAGGTAGCTCAGGTGGTAGAGCGCAGCCCTGAAAAGGCTGGCGTCGGCGGTTCAACTCCGTCCCTGGCCACCATGTTTTCAATCACTTACCCTCTCGCCTTCCCGCATTTGGGTCCGTTATGGGTCCAATTCCGTCCGTTTACTGCACGCGTTTTGATAGACTACTGAGCTTTTCGACCGCTCTTTGCTGCGACTCAGGGACGAACTGCTGGTAGATATCCAGCGTGGTGCTTGATCGCGAGTGCCGCATCTGTGCCTGGGCGTCCTTCACATCCGCTCCGGCCATCTTCAGCCAGGTCGCATGCGAAGTGCGGAGGCACCGCCAGTTCACAAAACCCAGTCCCATCTTCCTGGCCGCAGGCTTGATGTGCCGGCTCAGGATGTTGTTGTCCCGCATCGGTGCTCCCTTGCTTACGGACTGGAACACCAGATCCTCGGGGCCGTCCGCCTTGACGACCTTGTATCGCCGGATTGCGGTGCCTGCTCGAACGTTGACTGTCAGCAGTTTTAGTCGTTGAATGCGCAAGTACACGCATTCATTAATGCCGATGGTCGCATTGCTGGCATCGCTTTTCGGTGCTCCCCAGTCGCCGCGGCAGAACCGCTCGTCGATCGAGATAGCATAGCGAACTTCCACTGCACCTTCTTCGTTCACCTGCTCGATCGCGATTACGTCATTCCATTTCAGTCCGGCCAGTTCGCTGACCCGCAGTCCGGTGTATACGGCGACGTAGATCATCGACGCATATGGCTCCGGGATGCTCGCCACTAGCTCGTCGAACTGTTTGGGAGTGATGTACGGCTTGGTCCGTTTGCGGCCGGTTCTTTGCGCCGGCAGACGAATGCTCGCGACGTGGTTCTTCGCCAAGAGTTCGAACTCCACCGCCGACCCGAGAATGCTCGAAAGAACATCTTTGATCTTGTCTTTCGACTCGTGAGCTAGCGGAGAATTCGCCATCTCCGAAAAGTAGCGCTGAATCGTGAGCCGGGATAAATCACGCAAAGACAGCTCGCCATAGGCCGGGATCAGATAATTCTTGATCACGCCTTTGTACCGATCCTGTGTGCTCTTTGCCATGCTGGGCATCACAACTGGGATATAGGTCGTCTCGACGTAGTGTTGAAAGTTGGTCGCTGAGCCAATGGTTTCCAGCCCTTGATTCAGCGGGCGCAAATATTCAGCTGCTAGCTTCTGGACTTCACGTGCGCCCATGGTGGCTGGAGCCAGCCTTATGCGCTCGCGCGTCCGCTTTAACTGGCCATTGGTAAAGGTGGTCTTCCAAACCCGAAGAGTCCACCACTCCCCGCGCCGCGTCGGCTTGGGGTTCTGAAACCTCCGGCGCGCCATCCGCTCGAAATCTCCTTTCGACGGATTGCCGGAGTTCGCCTTCGACACAATACCATTTCCTTGGTAGTCACCGCGGTTGATATTGGTGCCGAGTGTTGCCATTTGATTCGCTGAAGCCTTCGTGGCCATTGCGTCCATCAACCCTTGCCCGCGTTTACGCGCAGCGCGCAGCCGATCAGCTCTCTTTTCAGCCTGGTTCGAGTCCATCCGGGCCCACCATTGGGTTCACGCCGTTTCTGCCCGGGCGTTTTGGGTGTGCTTTCAGTGGCTGAAATTGGGCCTTTGCAGGCCAATAAAAAACATTCGTTTCATAATTGGCGAGGGAAGGCGCGCAGGGAGGCGCTGTCAATCTCCGGAGCGGAGCGAAGCCAAAGGGCGCGGAAGCGAGCACGGCGCGGTTTTGGGCTATGCGCCGCGCAGAGCTGCACAAGCGGGATTGACAGTAGGAGCCGACCGCAGCGGAAGACTTCGCCGTGAAACGAATGTGGAGAAGGAAGACCAGCCGAAGGCTGGACCGCTGAACCTGCGACCCAGAGAATTTGGTTTTCTCTGGGCATGTATGTTGGAATGTCGGAAGTGGTAAGAGCTCGTCAGTGTGTTTGGTGGGCGGGCGCGTAAACGCGTGAAATCGAACCGAAGTTGGATTGGCTCAGTGACGACAATTGAGCAGGGCCTTTCCGATGGAAAGAACGAGTGCACCCCGGCCATCCGCAACCGCGCAGCCGACGGCTACCCAGAGCGACTGCGCATGGCGTCACTCGAGTTCCGATTGGCAGAAACGCTGGGGAGCACGGCGAAGCCGGGATGGAGTCCGGGGAAGGGACGGCCTTTGAGTTCCTTCCTCGGCGCAAGCCGTGTCGCAATACGGCCGATCAGGCGTTTCTTCTTTCAATGAACCCAGAATCCGCAGTTTCATGCCTCGCTGGTGCTTCAGGTGTGTGCTCTTGCGAGCCAAGGAGGAAACTCTCCGGCTCGAAGTTGGACAGATCATCGCACGGGGCGACCGCAGATGGCTGATCCGAGCTTATCTCGGTCGCAATCACGAAACCCACCAAGGGAAATATCACAATCGAACCATTCAGGGTCCCATGCGGGACCGGCAAGCCTACCTGACCAGAAAATTGCGCGAGCGCGAGTTGGGACGCGATCTGGAAGGAGCAGCGGTGCGCGGTTAGAGAATGGAATATTGATCACCGCATATCCCGCGTGGAGTTAGAAGGGAGCCCCGCGATAGGCCTTGCGAAATGATCTGTCGGAATCGAGCAGGGAGAGAGAGCATTGCGAAGTGCAACATCGGGAGTGGTTCCCTGATTCAACGGGCATAGAAACTATCCATGAATTGCTGTGCGGAGTTGTCAGTTACTCCCATGAAGCAGCAATCACAGCCTTGGAGCCGGCGCGAAGAAACGCCCAAGCCAAGCCGTCAAGCCCTCCGCCAGCGTAGAACGCTCGCGCATCGCCGCACTACTATACCTCGGTGGTCGCTGTCTGTGTGGTCGCCGCAGGGATCCTTGTATGGGCCTGAAAATCGAGGCCGGCCGCATTTGCGGCATCGTTGTTAGCTCTTTCGCTGGTTCCACCACTGCTCGGAATTGCGGCTTTCCTGGCCCACAATCTTGCCCCACAACCGCTACCTGTACTTGCCGTCAGCTGGTGCGTGCATGTTGTTCGCATTGGGATTGCGCGCGGTCGTGCTTCAGGGAAAACTAGAAGTGGAGACAAAGCAGCGGTGGCTAGCGACAGGCATCGTCATCCTTGTGGCAGTTGGACTCGCCTTTTCTGTCCGCTCCCCACGAGAGACCGTATCGTGACAACATCGCACTGTTTACCCACGCCCATGAGATGAGAGCGCCATGGCGTGGGGGCTTCCGGGACGAAGAATACATGACCCTGGCGCGCTACCCTGAAGGAATCTCTGCCAGCCATCGCGCGCAATCATTGGAGCCGAATGCATTGCTGAACAATTACAGGTTGGGCGAGGACTACTTGATTCAAAACATGCCCGGCCGCAGGAAGTCTTCTTTTAGCATGCCGTAGACAGCTATCGCGAGCAGGACGTCGTGAGGTACGACTATGCTTTTTACTGGCTCGGTTTGTCGCACTACGCTCAAGGCAAGATGTCAAAGGCAGAAGCGACGCTCCAACAAGCAACTGAGATTCAGCCGAATGGTTACGGTTATCACCTTGCACCGGGTGCAGCCCTGAACTACCAGGACAAATTACCCGAGGCACAAAAAGCAAATTCGACCTCGAGTCGAGCCTTGGAGCCGATGCAGAAGCGTCTAAGCTTTTGAATCAAGTGAACACGCGACTAGGGGGGAAAAACGGTCCACGATTACCACAGAGTCACAATCAACTAAAGGACACTGGTTTTCAAATGTGAACGTTTGGACCAGGTCCACCTGTCCAGGGCAGACATTCGACTTAGCTCCATTGGACAGAGCTACATCCCATAATAACCGTCCCCAACCCCGGGTAGATACTCTCCCAGAAGTTAGCGGTGAAGTACTGTGGGACATAGCTCCAGGATCTCAGTGCGGACAATTCTAGACGATTTGCTGAGTGTCGACAACAAAGCCGTATTTGAGCGCCGGACAATAGGTCGACATCGGTAGCACTATTTAATAACGCTAAGCAGAGACTAAGAAGCTGGGAAGATGTGCGATCCCCTTCGTCGACATCGCAAGACTGAGGTCCCTTCGTGGTTTATTTATGAACGCGCTATCCATTTGTGATGTAAGCATTATCCTGAAGTCGCTCTCCGCAACCAAGTAAAGCCGACCAGATTTCCACGATGAAACGAGACGCTATTAATAGGACCATGAACTGGTGAATGCATGAAGTTAGAGGCTGCAAGCGGAATGAGGGTGCCTAGCGCACTTTGTCACCCCACAGACGGATTTTCGCGCACTAACATTGGAACAACCTCACCTTTGATTGTACTTATGCACTCGTGTTCGGGTTTCGTAACAACGGTAACTTTGTGGTTGACGTACTTGCAGTGTTCACGTACGGTGTACTCACTTGTTGGCGCCTAAGACCGGAACGAGGTCCTCGGGCTTACTTCTCGCCACACTTCACTGGAAACAATGGTTTAAGCTTGCGGCCTCATTCGGTGAGCTCCGATGCGAGTGGTGTGTTCGAAGCCGAACCTATTTCTGACGGAATCATTGAAGTTTTCAATAGTAAGGAGATCAAACAAGTGACCATCAGGAACTTTATCGTAGCTCTGGCTGTTGGTGTTTTTGTGTGTGCCTGCACCGTGGGCTCTGCTCAAGGGCAGAGCTGTCTCCACGAGCCAAACGGCAATGCTTGCTATAAGATATTTGGTTTTGTTCAGGGACAAACGTATATACCCGCGGGAGCAGCCTGCTACTGCGGCCCTGCGGTGCCGTTGGGCGAGACTGACTGTTGGGTACCTCTATGCTCCAGGCATGCCGCTAACACATGCCCTTGGTGCGGAGGGCAGCCTATCTCTTTTGCTACCGGAAATACCTTCATCGGACAACAGGACATTAAAATTTCCGGACTCGGGAGTGGGTTGACGCTCGCTCGTACTTGGAATAGCACCTTGCGACCGAGCCTTTCGAGCGTGGGGCTGTTTGGGCCTAATTGGCGATCAACTTACGAAGAGCGGATCTACGTTGACGACGACAACACGGTCGCCTATGCGCGAGGAGATGGAAGTGTATGGAACTTCGTGTCCGGTGCATCGCAGTCGTTTACGCCGGTTCCTCCAGCAAACGCTTTGGGAACGTTTATGCCGATTGCTCCAGGCAATGTAACTGCAGCGCTCTTCCAGGCCTATGCAGCCTGGACGCTTATTTTTCAGAATGGCGAACAGAGGGTTTTCGACGGAACGAGCGGAAAGCTTCTTTCCATTACTGACCGCAACGGCAACACCACGCAATTGACGTATGATTCGTCATATCGCCTGGTGACAGTCACTGATCCCGCGTCCCGGCATCTCTATTTCTCTTACGGAAACCTCACAGGCTACTTAGTAACTGACGTTACGTCTGATGTAGGAGTGTCCCTGTCTTACTCTTACGACGGCCAAGGGCGACTGACTCAGTATACGAAGCCGGATAATACGACAGTCTCGTTCCAATACACCAATCCGAATCCAACCTTGATCACAGCTGTGCTCGATTCATCCGGAAAGGTCCTTGAGTCTCATACCTACGACACCCAGGGAAGAGGTCTAACTTCATCTCGTGCCGGAGGGGTGGAGGCAGTGACCATTACTTACCCAACTGGTTCCCTCGCACTCCCCTAAACTCGAGCATTCCGGTTTGATTGTTAGCAGGAGTCGCAAACCGATTCAGCGGTAACGAAGGGCCTTGGCAATATGAGACTTAAGAGAACGTCGCAACTGGCCTTCTTCATTCTATTATCGATCGTTTCGTCCAAGGCCTTGTTTGCGGCTCCGAGCATCACGAGCTTGGCCCCGACTTCAGGTGCGGTGGGCGCGTCGGTGACGATTACGGGGACAAATTTTGGCTCGACGCAGGGTACGGTGAAGTTCAGCACCACCACGGCTACGACGATCACGAGTTGGGGTGCGACTTCGATAAAAGTCACGGTGCCCACTGGAGCGACCACGGGCAACGTGGTTGTGACTGTAGGTGGCAACGCCAGTAATGGGGTGAG
>Ga0073928_10008297_pt1 | contig 13099 bp, 6 predicted proteins | sample PaiPotPPA55metaG_FD_76969 | JGI IMG/M metagenome (GOLD analysis project Ga0073928, IMG submission 76969) | Iron sulfur acid spring bacterial and archeal communities from Banff, Canada, to study Microbial Dark Matter (Phase II) - Paint Pots PPA... ...
CAAGGCGAAACCGGCGTTGCCGATGCGGGTTCCTCCGCCAGCGCGATCTGGTTCGATTACGACAACGACGGGAAGCTCGATCCATTCGTGACGCACTACATCACATGGTCCATCGAGGGCGATCAATACTGTTCGCTCGAGAACAAGAACAAATCCTATTGCACGCCGCAAACCTGTAAAGGTGAGAGCGCGAGACTATTTCACCACAAAGTCGACGGCACGTTTGAAAACGTCACGGAGCGCGACGGGCTGCACGATCCAAGCAGCAAATCCATGGGCGTCGCCATGGTGGACTACGACGACGACGGGTGGATGATCTGTTCGTCACCAACGATACGGAATCCAACAGGCTGTTTCTGGCATGGTGGCTGAAAGACGATGAGAATAGCACGGAGGAAAAACTACGGCTTTCCCAGGTTTCAATTTCGGATCATAATGTTGGCAATGTGAGGTACCGATTTATGTTCACCCTAGGCAGCGCCCAATAGTTCCAAGTAAGGCGGCCGCGATTGTTTTCGCGTGCTTTAGCGTTCTTGTCCGAGGTCCGGTCATGTGTAGGGGTCTGAGGGCGGCGACTTGTACTTACCTATTAAGTAAGATATCCTTAAGCGTATAGATGGTCGCGGAGGCGTAAAAATAAGTGCGTACGACTCTGATCGTTCGGCTGTATGTCATGGGTCGTTACGACGTTCGCGTGCGGCACTCTTTGTGTGCGGCACTATGAATTTTCTAACCATTACGATCATTCTGAATAGGAAGGCATGCCGGGGGCTGAACTGCAACTGGTGACGCAGCCGAACGGGCAGAATGCGCATCGAAGATCAGAGTGAGATTAAGTGGCCCACTCCCTGCTTCAAGATTAAGTGGCGCTAGCAGCTTCCCGGCAGCTTCACAATCACCGATCATGCCCCACCCAGACGATCAAGGGACGGCTATGGAGAAATTTACCCGAGACGAGCTCGATCATCTGTTTGCCGCGATGCTGCTGCACACGAAGACCACGCGGGAGGAGCAGGCTGCATGGGTGACGGAACGCGCCGAGATCTGGCGGAAGATCGTCGCGACTTCAGACTGCCAAGCGACGGAGCTGACCATCTACCGGACAAACCTTTTTAACTCTCCTGAGCAGCTTCGGCGATTTTGGAAATCTCCCGAAGAGGTAGAGAAGGCCTTTGGGCTGCCGGCCGTTTCGTTGCCGGTAGGGGCTAAGGTGAAGACGAAGAAGGCCGGGCGCTAGGGTCTGCGTGGAATACGAAAGTGGGAACCGAAAAACAACGCCATCGGCGAATGTTTCGTCCGCGTGGTTGAGATTCTTCGGGCATCCTCGTCGGATGCCCTCAGAGTGCCAGGTTTGATAGCACGGAGCTTTCGCCGTGGCTGAAGCCCAGCTCCCAAAGAAAAAGCCACCCTCCTAACGAAGAAGCCGCTGCCTGCTCATCCGTTGATATACGACAGCCAATCGGAATCGTAAAGAAGCCTCGTCACACGCCTAGATTCAACGGTCGATTGAAACAGCGTAGCGAATAAAAAGCGAATATGATATGGTGCCTTTGCCATGGCGTTTCGCTCTTGCCGCGTCACGATTCAAGACCTGGAAGGCGTTTCCCACACTGTTGAGGTGACCGCCGCGACACTCTATGAGGCGGTGGCGCTGGGGTTGGCGGCGATCCGAGGGAATGAGTGGGTGGTGGGGATTGCGCAGGGATTCAACCCCGTCCGCGTTCGAGTAACAGATGTACCGGTGGAACACGAGGTCAAACTGATGGACTTTACGAAGTGGCTGGAGCGGAAGGGAGGCAGCCCGCGAGAAGTCTCGGACCGCAATAAGATCAGGGAGATTTTGCAGTTGCCGAAGGCGGACAGATAAAAGTGAAGGACGCGCGCAGGTCTGGGCGAGTGGTGACGGGCGAACCGAAGCCTCCGCGAAGATGCGTCTTCCGCCGGCTGTTCACGTCCGCCGGGCACGGCGTACCGTTCCACTTCATGGAAAACGCCGCGATTGTTACTGCGACGTCAGAGTGATGTCGTCGAATGCGATCGAATAGCCGGAGCTCGCGGCGTTTTTGCCGGTTACGGTGAACTTGAAGGCGTAATTCCCGGCGGCGGCAAAGTTGAAGTTGCCAAGGTCGAACACCGCATACGCGCCGGTACCAGTATTTTGATATTCGTCCTGTGGCGAACCGACATTCGAACCATTGATCGACAATTGCCAGATTCCGCGCGTGTTCAGTTCTTTGACAGAAACTTTCACATCGGCGACTCCCGCGGTCGCGACGTTCACGGTGAGTGTGACGTTGTTTCCGACGGCGGTCGCATCCAGGATCGTGCCAGTCGTGTCCGGGAATCCCGCGTACGTAAATTGCCGGAACGTGGGGCCGGAACTGGCGGAAGGAAGATTCGCCGTCTGATAGACCACCGGTGTCTTCGAGGTGGTTGTCGTGCCTGAAGTGGTGCTGTAGGTCCAGGTGATGATCTCCTGCTGAGCGGTAAGGCCGCCAGTGCCGGCGGTGAAGCCGATGAGAGCGGTGCTGCCGCCAACGGTGGAGGGAATGTTGATCGGCCACGACGTCGTGAACGTTTGCGAGGGATTGACGGTGTCGGTGATCGTCAGCGTCAGCGTCGTTCCATCGTAAATCATGTGCGCCTTCATGATGTCGCCGCTGTGGAGATTTACACCGCCACCAAGAGTAATGGCAGGCGTCGTCGGCGAAGCGCCATTCACGTATAGGCCAGTGGAGTTCGTACCCTCGCCGGCGTTGCTATAGAGGTCGAATTTGATCGCGACGCTCTTGGCGATGCCGGGAGTGCCGCCGGGAGCATCCGGGCCGTAGCCGAGCCCGCCGCCGTACGGCCCGATGGCCGTGATGCCGGTGTTCTGAATGGTGAAGGTATAGCCGTCGGCGTTAGGGTTGGTGAGCTGGAAGGTGAAATCATTGGTGAACGTTTGGACGTTGACGGGCGTGGTGCAGAAGGCGCTGGCGACTTCATACGCGGCCGCTGTGTCGGTCAGTTGGAGGCGAGTGCCGTTGAGTTTGGTGTGCCCATTGAACTGCAGACCTGCGGCAGAGAAGCCCGAGCCAAAGTTGACCGCGCTCGTTGATCCGCCGCCGGTGGATACGGTGTTGATGGTGATGACCGCTTGCGCGGTGGCGCTGGTGCTGAAACCGGTTTCGGTGGCCATCGCCTGCACCGTGCTGGTGGCGTTGACCACGAAGGGCGCGGTGTATTGCATGGAAGCTGTCGTGGGCGGTGTGCCGTTGGTGGTGTAGAAGATCGTGGCGCCGGGATCCGAAATGGTGACGGTCTGCGCGGAGGTAAACGTGCCGGTGCCCGGAGTGATGATCGGAGTCGGAGCCGCCGGCAAAGTATTGTTGATGACGTAGGCCGCGCTGTCTGTAGCGCTGGTGGTATAGCTCGGCGCGGTAGCGATGGCGGTGATGGTTTCCGAAGACGCCACGGAAACGGCGGTGGAGTATTGGAAGGTGCTTCCGCCAGCCGTCGTTCCTGGCGTGGATTTATCCAAGGTGTAGAGAATCGTGCTGCCAGGGGTAGTGTCCGTGATGGTAACGGCCTGCGTTCCGGTATAGGTGCCAGCTGCAGGGCTGAATATCGGTGGTGTCGCCGACTGTGGCGCGGTGCCGCCGCTGACAAAGTTCCAAGTCTCGATCTTCTGGCTGGCCGTCAGCCCCCCGGTGCCGCCTGCGAATCCGACGAAAGCGGTGTTCCCGCCAACGATGGAAGGAATGTTCACGGTCCAACTGGTGGTGAAGGTGCCATTGGTCACGCCGTCGGTAAGCGTCATGGTGAGTGTAGTGCCGTTGTAGACCATGTGTACCGAGAAAGTGTCGCCGCTGTGGAGGTCGACTTTCCCGGTCATGTCCGTCGCAGGAACGGTGGGGGATGCTCCGTTGGTGTAAAGGCCCGTGGAGTCGGCGCCCTCGCCATTGTTGTCGTAGAGATCGAACTTGATCGCGACACTCTTGGGAATTCCGCCTGTGCCGCCGGGGGTGTCGGGGCCGTAGCCCAGCCCGCCACCGGTGGGTCCGAGCGCGGTGACGCCGGCGTTCTGGATGGTGAAGGTTATGCCGTCCGCTTGCGCGTTGCTCAGCTGGAAGGTGAAGTCGTTGGTGAAGTTCTGGATATTCACTGGAGTGTTGTACCAAGCGGTTCCCGCTTCGTTTGCCAAGCCCTTGGTCAGTTGCAGGCGCGTGTCATTCAGGCCCGTGCTTCCATTGAAAGTCATGACACCGGCAGCGGAGCTAAAGCCAGAAGGGAAGCTGGCGCCGGTTCCAGCACCTATGGAGTAGGTGGCGCTGGCCTGCGGACTGGTGCTCAGACCCGGCGAAGTGGCAATGGCATTGATCGTTTCGGACTGGCCGACGGTAACCGTGGCGGTTCCGGAGAAGGGTGTGGAAGACATCGTCGCGGGTGCGTTAATCGCGTAGTAGATCGTTGGAGTGGGCGATGCGTCGGATATCGTGACGGTTTGCGCGGAGCCATACCCGGTGGGAGCCGGCGAGAAGGTAGGCATGACGGTCTGCGTCTGCAGTGTGTACGTTTCGCTGGTCGGCAAACTTTGCAGGAAGCTCGGGGCACTGCCGATCGCCGAAATGGTTTCCGTGGTGTTGACGGAAATGGAGCCGGTATACGGAGTAGAGTTCGTGGTCGCGGTGCCGGTCGTCGAATAAAAAATGGAAGCGCCAGGAGTGCTGTCGGTGATCGTAACACTGAGCGTACCGGTGAAGCTCTGCGCTCCAGGGCTAATCGATGGCGCAGCGGTCTGCTGTGCGCCGTTGAGCAGCCCGAATACGGCTAAGGAGTTAGTCGTGCCAACGTAGACTTTGCCGTTGGTCACAACGGGAACCACAAACTTGACGGCGCCGCCCGGGTTGTCGCGGGCTGAATTGGTAAGGCTGTTGTAGAGCGTGTTGGTGATGTTGGTAGCGTCGTGAGCGCGTAAGTATGCGGAACCATTAGAGTTGTAGGCATCAGTCTGGACGGTCCAAACAATGGCGTTGGAGCCTCCGTTGGAGGTGATGACCGGGGTTGGACTTGGAAATCCAGCGCGTTGCGCAGCGGTATTCGAAGGAGTCGAGGAGAGTTTTCCGCTATTCAGCGGAAAGGACTTCATGTTGTCGGTGACGCCCCAGAAGTACACGGTATTGTTTCCGTAACCAGCCATTCCCCACATACCGCCCATCGGGAAGTTTTGGCTGGTCTGGCCAGCATTGTTGACTGGCATCTCTTGCACGATGTTGTCAGAGCTGGCGTTGTAGCCGCCCATGTTGTCACGGTCGACCACCGAGATTCTTCCTTCTTTGCCGGACTGCACCAGCAGGTGCGTGTGGCCCCCGCTACTTTGGTCTGGAAGGAGCAACACACCGCCGGAGGCCACGTCGCGATCGGTGGAATTCAGCGTTGACTGGTTGAGCGGGGTGAAGGCGTCGGCGACGGTCATCACGCCATTGTTCAAATGAAGACGAACGATGCTGTCGCCATAGTCCAATCTCGGGGTTGTGGTGTCGAAGGTGCCGTTGCCAGTGGAGACGAACAGGCGCCCGCCGGGACTGGAACCCGTGGGATTGTTGGTGTCGGCGGCGATACCTGACCCGGCCATCCAGATCCCCGCGCCGATGCCGTTGGGAGAAGAGCACCAGACGCTGGTTTGCTGCAGCGTGGCGGCGTTGTAGGCAAGGATCCAGCCGTGCCAGGGACCATTGTCTCCATGCGAGCCGAAGGCGATATATACGATGCCGTTCAAAAGGAGCAGGCCCGCGCGGTTGTTTTGCCACTTGGTGTCAAAATTCAGGGTACCGCCCGAACTTCCGTTTCCGTTCCCAGGAACGCTCCCGGATAGCACAACTGGGCCGCCAAACCTTTCCGCGCCGGTGGTGATATCCAGAGCATGCAGGCGCTCTGGGTAGGAACCGTTTTCCTTGGTCTTGCTCACCAGATACATGGTGTTCGTGGATGGATCGATGACCGGTGTTCCCGTAACGCCGAGCACTGGCTGGATGTCCGTGGTGCTCAAGTCACCTTGCGGAACGGAGGTGGCTCCGCTAGCAGCGCCATGAGCCCCATCCAGCAGCGAGATCTTCCATAGCGGAGAGGCATTCGCTCCGCCATTATTGTCCGCGTCGAACGCGTAGACGCTGTCATTTTCCGTGGCGACGAATATGACGTTATGAGTGCCTTTACCGGATATCGTGATGCCCGCCATGTAGAGCGGCTGAGCGTAAATTTGGCCATCAACGGACTGGGAGAAGAGCTTGCCGAAGGAATTGGTGTTGACGTTGGCGGTGGTGAGGATGGTTTCATTGGGGTTTAAGCCCGTTCGCGCGTTGTCGTAGTGTTGAGTGATCACATTTTGCGCCGGTGCGTTCCTCGCGCCGAGCAGTAGCGATGCGCACACGAGAATGGCGCCGCCCGCGAAACGTAAGCCGCCAAAGCTTTTGCCGACACGGGCAGACACTGGTTGGAACACGAACATAGACGGACGACCCCCGGGATTCTTGATTACTTTCTGAGCGGATCAGCCTGGCTCGTGCCGGGACGGAACACAGAACCCAATGACCACTTTGTATCGCTGCTGTGGATGCTCAGTAGAGCTGGGGACTGAGTGCGACTTCGGCAATCTGTTTGGTCCATCCGCAAGCAGTGCGCGGAATTATATAGACGGTGTTGACAGCGCTCAAGACCCAAAAAGCCGCAGGACCGGGTCGATAGTACTAACAGTACAGCCCGTTGCTTGAGTTGTTACTGCTGTATCTGATTAAGTCCGCATTGTTGGACGATGCTGATCGGGAGTAACGCGGAGGGATTCGTTCGTCTTGATGATTCGGCTCAGGCTAAAATGTGGAGCGGTTTTTTTGCGAACGATTCTCGCGGAGGGTTGATGCGGCGAACGATGGGACGGCTGTTCCTGGTTGGCGTATTTGGATCTTGTCTGTCGGGAATACTGGGTGGCGCAGCAACGGGGGCACAAGCTCCCGTTCCTGCGCGTCGCGCGAAGACCCAGCAGGCGGCCGAAAAAGGACTCAGCGTCGACCGCATTTATAGCGAGCCGAGCTTGAGTGGACATCCGACGCCGGGGATCGTTTGGGCGCCCGACGGCAAGCATCTGAGCTGCCTCAAAGAAGTGGACGCGGGGAGGGGGGAACGCAAGGAACTTTGGTGGATGGACGCGGCGACCGGCGAGAGCCGCTTGCTGGTTTCCGCGGAGAAGCTGGAGTCGGCGCTTCCGCCGCCGGCGGAAAACGCTACGCAGGCGACTGGGCTGGGACGCCATGCTCCGGCGCAATATCAGTGGGCGACCGATGGCGGCGCGCTGTTGTTCCAAGGGGCCAACTCGCTGGCGTGGTTCGATCTGAAAACGCAGACGGCACGTCCACTGGTTTCTGGCAAGGAGGCGATCGCCGATGCGAAAATTTCGCCTGACGGCCGCTATGTGAGTTTCGTTCGCGACCATAACGTGTGGCTGGTTCGCGTGGCGGACGGGAAACAGCGCGCGTTCACGCAAGGAGGAACCGAGGAAATTCGCAAGGGCGAGCTGGATTGGGTCTATCCGGAGGAGTTGGACCTCACTACCGCGTACTGGTGGGCGCCGGATTCGTCGGCGATTGCTTATTTGGAGATGGATGAGCGGAAGGTGACGCAATATCCGCTGGTGGATTTTGCTTCCCCTACCGGTGAGGCCGATGAGGAGCGCTATCCCGTCGCTGGCGGAAATAATCCGGTCGTACGAGTGCTGGTCGGGCGCGTGGACGGAGGGGCGCCGCGGGTAATGGACACGGGCACCGACACAAATATTTATATTCCGCGCTTGAATTGGCTGGTGGATTCGAGGCACGTCGCCATACAACGGTTGAACCGGCCGCAGACGGTGATCGATCTTTTGATCGCGGATGCGGGTTCGGGGAAGTCTCGTGTCATTTTGACCGACAAGGACATGTACTGGATCAACGTCAGCGACGATCTTACGTTTCTGAAGGATGGTAAGCGCTTCCTGTGGTCGAGCGAACGGTCGGGCTACCGGCACATTTATTTGTACGACCTGGAAGGGAAAGAACTAGCTCAGTTGACGAAAGGGAATTGGGAAGTATTCGGTGTGAGTGGCGTGGATGAGGGGAAAGGACTGCTTTATTTCACCGCCGCGGAGAAGTCTCCGCTTGAACGCCATTTGTATCGCACCGGGCTCGACGGCTCGGCTTTCGCCCGCATCACAAAAGAAGACGGCACGCACGGCATCAATCTGGCGCCCGGCGCATCGGCGTATGTCGACACCTATTCCAACAGCATGAACCCGCCACGGCAGGATCTGGTGAAGATGGACGGCTTGCGAGTGGCGGCGATAAATGAAAACAAGATCGCGGAACTCGCCGATCTGCATTTGTCGCCGGTGGAGTTTCTTTCCGTGCGGTCCCACGACGGCGTGCAGTTGAACGCGATGATGATCAAGCCTCTGGATTTCGACCCCGCAAAAAAATATCCCGTTCTGGTTTACACCTATGGCGGGCCCCATGCGCAGGTGGTGTTGAATGCCTGGGAAGGCTCGACATTTTTGTGGCACCAGTTGATGGCTCGTAAGGGTTACATCATTTTCGCGCTGGACAATCGCGGCTCCGCGGGCCGTGGCCATCTATTCGAGGAGCCGATTCATTTTCGCTTTGGCGCGCAAGAAATGTCCGATCAGCGCGACGGAGCGGCGTATCTCAAGTCGCTGCCGTACGTCGATGGGAATCGCATCGGGATTTGGGGATGGAGCTACGGCGGGCACATGACACTTCACGCCGTGTTGGAGGATCCGCAGGATTTCAAAGTGGGTTTTGCGGGCGGCCCGGTGACCGACTGGCATTACTACGACACCATCTATACCGAGCGGTATCTTGGATTGCTGCCGCAGAACGAGGAGAGCTACCAGGAATCGTCGCCTATCCACAACGCCGCAAACCTCCGGAGCAAGCTGCTGATCGCGCACGGAACCGATGACGACAACGTGCACTATGCAAACACGCTCGCCCTCATCAACCAATTGATCGAAGCCGGGAAGTATGTCGAGGTAATGGCCTTCCCCGGCCGCGGTCATGGTGCAAGCGACCCGGCCGCGCGGCGCGTGCTGATGAACCGCGTGACGCAATTCTTCCTTGATAACTTATAGTGCGATACGTACTGTTAAGGTCCGGAAGGAATCAAGTGACGCGATGTCTGAAATGGTCTCCGATCTGAAAAGGGCTTGTAGATCTATTATTCGTCGAATGCTGAATCAGAATGCCGTTGCGAGCCGTCCGCACGCTGTCGAGCACGACGTATCGTTGCGCGGATCGGGCAGGGAATTATGGGCTGACGAGCACGCTGACGAATATGTTCGGAGGCTGCGCCAAGACTGGTAACGAGCTGGCGGACACTTTCGATAGTTATAGGGTTATTTCTAAGTGTCGCGCACTGGCGCGAGCACATTTGTCCCTAGGGTGCCCGGAAGCGTCTAGTTCTTGGGTTTGTCCTTGTTTGGCTCCTTGATCTCTGTGGCAGGACCGATCTTGATGGTCGCGCCGAACCGCTTGTAGTTGGCGTAGCGCACGGTCATACGCATGTGCACCGCGCCCGTGCTGAAATGCAGTTCGTCGTCGGAGCGGGTGTAGGTCGGGAACCAGTAGTGGCCCTCGATGTTCTCGCGGAAAGTCTCAAAGCGCGGGAAAATATTCTCATTGCCCTTCTTGATGATGTCCGGCACCGCTTTTCCGTCGGACTTCACGATGTTCAAGTCCCGGTCGTCCACCCAGATGCGCCCCTGAAAGTAGCGCTGATTTTTTTCGATTTTCTTGGGCTTAACGTCGAAAACATATGTGCCCAGCTCATCCAGTTGCTCGCGCCCAATGTAGTTAACGTCATACTTCGGCAGTTCGTCCGAGGTGAGCACGAAGGGTTGCACGTGTTCGAGATCGTCGAGATCCTGTTGCGAGAGTGAAATGCGCTGAAGCGTGGGCGCCGGGGCGGAGACCACCTTCTCGTAGCGTTTGCCGTCCGGCGTAAACAAGATATCGCTGGTCATGCGGTATTCGCCGTCGGGGCGCCCGTCGAAGTCGACGGTCTGGACCACGAAGGTTTGCGTGTAGGTGTAGTTGTCGCGTTCCTTTTTAAACTCCAACTCGCGGTCGCCGAATTTCTTGATGATCTCCGGGATGGGGACGTCGGGCGGCTTGGTGGAAATATCGGACGAGTTATTTTTTGGAGAGGCTGCCGGGGTTTGCGATGCGGTTTTTGAGACGTCCAGGGTCGGGAGTTGCGCGGCCAAAGGCAGGGTGCACGCTAAGGCCGCGACGCAAACCAAGGTCTGTAGAGAGACTCGCATGCGAAACTTGATCATTTTTTCAGAGACGAACTTTAGCATGGTGCTTAAACTCCTAGCTTGCACGGCCCCTAGTTGGACCTTCGCGATCGGAACAGGGTTGCCTGAAGGCCATGCGGCACGCGCGATGCAACGGTGCCGGGCGCTTCGTCACAGACCAATCTATTGTCGCGCGATTCGACGATTCACTCCACTAGTGACGCCGACGGAACCAGGGATCAATGCAACCAAGGATCAGATGGTTTCGACAATTTCGACGCTGCCCGTTTTGCGCAAGATGTCAACCATGGCGGAAGTGCCTTCACGGCGAACCAGGAAGTCAACGGTTGCGTCGCCCACCCGGAGATTCTGCACGCGCACTTCACTTAAATTGTGGGGCAGTCGTGGTCGGGTGAAGCAAATCTGGCGCTCTGGGCCGCGCACGCTGAGACCCAGACAAGCCTGCAACAGCATGTAGACCGACCCGGCGGCCCACGCTTGCGGCGAACACGCGACTGGATAGAGTGTTGGGCCGTCGGTCTCCGGCCGTCTGTGGAAGCCGCAGAACAGTTCCGGCAACCGATGCAGCTCCACGCGGCGGCTCGCCTCATGCAGTCCTTCAAGAACTTTGCCGACGTAATCCTGCAGCCCATAGTAAGAAAATCCCAGCGCGATGATGGCGTTGTCGTGCGGCCAGATGGACCCATTGTGATAGGACATCGGATTGTAGCGGGCTTCGCACGCGGCCACGGTGCGAACACCCCAGCCGCAGAAGGAATGCTCTTCCATCAGCGTCGCGGCCGCGATCTTGGCATGCTCTGGGCTGGCAATCCTGCTGAAGAGGGCATGTCCCGCGTTGGACGTCCGCACGCGACATTGTTTTTTCCGTCCATCCAGCGCCAGCGCGTACGTACCGAGTTCCTCGCACCAAAACGCCTCTTCAAATTTGGCCTGGAGTTCGTCCGCAGCGGCGTCCAGCCTGCTCGCCAATTCCGGTTCGTGCATCGTGCGAGCCAGCAATGCGCCAGCGCGTTTCGCGGCATAGGCATAGCCTTGCACTTCGCACAAAGCGATGGGCGGCTCGGCCATACTCCCGTCCGCATGGAAGACCGAATCCTGCGAATCCTTCCAGCCCTGCTGTACGAGTCCCTTGGAGGCGCGTTGCTGATACTGCACGAATCCCGATCCATCGACATCGCCGTAAGTGTCGATCCACTGAAGAGCGCGCTGGATGTTTAGCCATATCTCTTTCACCAGCGACGTGTTGCCGGTCCGCTGGAAGTAGGCGCCCGCAAGCATCACGAAAAGAGGCGTGGAATCGACGCTGCCGTAGTAGCGTCCAAACGGGACTTCCCTGGTCACCGCCATTTCGCCGCGGCGCATTTCGTGCAGGATCTTTCCGGGGTCCGCATCCTGTTCGGGGACTTCCTGGGTCGCTTGAGTCTCGGCAAGATATTTGAGGACGCTTTCGGCGATGTGCGGCGAGGTCCACAGGCATTCCAGAGCTGTGATGATGCCGTCGCGCCCAAACACAGTGCTGAACCAGGGCACTCCAGCATACGGATAAGGGCCCTCGGGATTGTGGTCGATGAGCATCCGAAGATCGGCGGAAGAGCGATTGATCCAGGAGTTGAAACTTTCGCTGGAAGTGGTGATGTCACACCCTTCACTGCGGGCAATTTCCGATTCACGCTTCAGCGCGCGGAACGCCGTCTGGAAGGAAACGCCGCCATTCGTGCTGGCATCTCGTTGACAGGCCACGGTGGTGTAGATGGAAGTTTCCTCCTGGGGTTCCAGTACGATGCGAAAGAGGGCTTCGCGGGTGGTGAGCGATGTCGGCTGCGGAGAGAACTCCAGGCGCGTTCGGCGAAATACGCCGTCCAACCCCTTGTAGGCGAGGATGGCGGCGCACCCATCCACATGATCCTCCAGCCGTTCACCTTTGCGCGCGCGCTTGGTGCCCCGCACCTCGAAGATATCGGCAAAGTCCGCGTCGAATTGGAAAAGCAGCGCAAGCCGCACTTGCTCCAGGCCGTAGTTCAGGATACGCAGGTGTTCGTAGTGGCTGGCCGCGCCGAGAAACTGGGAACGGAAAATGTGCACGGTGCCGCGGGGTAAGCTGTCGGGGGTGTTCAGCGCGGTATCGACATTGGTCACATCGACCGAGAGAAAAGCGTTGTCTTCGCGAACGGTCGAACCCAGCAGCAATGGTTGCTGCTGATTGAGGCGCATGGTGAACCGCGACAGGTGGCGGCTCTCGGCGTGAAACAGCCCGAACTGAGAGAAACCCAGGTCTTCAATGTCGCCGTAGCGATTCAGGACGGCGAAGGTATCGCCGCTTTTGAGCACACGCGTGCGGTCATCCACCAAAGCGGAGGATGCGCGAACGTAATACTCATCAGCAACCCGGACAATGTCCGTCAAAAAACCGAACCTTCCAACTAATATCAGGCCTACTGCGTCAGGCCTATTGCGTCAGGGTACGTGTCGACTTCGGACGTTTCCACGGAGAGGGCGCGGATGCTCAACATCGACTCGTACAGCCTAACGTAGTCTTGGGCCATTCTAGAAACCGTAAAACGCGATTCGAACGTCTTGCGGCAGTCGCGGCGGTCTAGCTCGGCGACTCGATCCACCGCCCTGCACGCCTCAACAACATTGTCCACGATGAAACCGCTGGTACCGTGCGTAATTAGCTCGGGCACCGATCCGCAATTGAACGCGATCGTCGGAGTGCCGCAGGCCATGGATTCAATCATGGTGAGCCCGAAGGGC
>Ga0073928_10008299_pt1 | contig 13099 bp, 13 predicted proteins | sample PaiPotPPA55metaG_FD_76969 | JGI IMG/M metagenome (GOLD analysis project Ga0073928, IMG submission 76969) | Iron sulfur acid spring bacterial and archeal communities from Banff, Canada, to study Microbial Dark Matter (Phase II) - Paint Pots PPA... ...
CGCGCTAGATAGCGGCTTCTACCAATTCCGCCGCGGCTACGATTCGCGCTACGCGGGATTCGGCAATGCCCCCAAGTTCCCGCGCCCCGTGGTGCTCAATTTCCTGCTCCGGTACCACGCCCGCACGCACAACCAGGAAGCGCTCGACATGGCGCTGGCGACTTTGCGCGAGATGGCCAAAGGCGGCATGTACGATCAGCTCGGCGGCGGCTTCCATCGCTACTCGGTGGATGCCCGCTGGTTGGTCCCGCACTTCGAGAAAATGCTCTACGATCAGGCGCAGTTGGCCGTCTCGTATCTGGAAGCGTTTCAGATCACCGGCGAATCGTCGTACGCCGAAACCGCGCGGGGCATTCTGGATTACGTCCTGCGCGACATGCTCGATCGCGATGGCGGGTTCTATTCCGCCGAGGATGCCGACAGCGTGATCGACCCCGCGAACCCGCACGAAAAGGGCGAAGGCGCGTATTACATCTGGCCGCAAGCAGAGATTGAAAGCGCGCTGGGCCGGCCCGCCGCCGAGTGGTTCGCCTACCGCTTCGGCGTCGAGCCGGGCGGTAATGTGCAAAGTGATCCGCACGAAGAGTTCACCGGCAAGAATATCCTATACCAGGCCCGCTCCATCGAAGAGACCGCGCGGCATTTCGATCAACCCGCCGCCGAGGTTGCCGCGGCCATCTCCGGCGCAAGCCGCAAGCTGCTCGAAATCCGCGCCGCGCGTGTTCGCCCCCATCTCGACGATAAGGTGCTCACGGCCTGGAACGGCCTCATGATTTCCGCGTTCGCCAAAGCCGGCGCGGTCCTCGACGAGCCGCGCTACGCCGACGCCGCCCGCCGCGCGGCGGATTTCATCGTTCACCGCATGTACGACCCGGAAACCGGCATCCTGCTGCGCCGCTACCGCCAGGGCGATGCGGCCATCCCGGGCTTCCTGGATGACTACGCCTTCTTCACGCAAGCGCTCCTCGACCTGTATGAGAGCAGTTTCGATTTGCGCGACCTGCTGCTGGCGATCCGGCTCGCTGAAAAACAGGCGCAACTGTTCGAAGACACCGAGCATGGCGCGTTCTACAGCACCGCCTCCGGCGATCCCGAGCTGGTGATGCGCCTGCAAGAGGACTACGACGGTGCGGAGCCTTCCGGCAATTCCATCGCGGTGCTCAACCTGCTGCGGTTGGCCGAAATCACCGGGCGGCGCGATTTCCGCGAATCCGCTGAACGCGTGCTGGCAGCCTTCGCATCGCGCATCCTGGCCATGCCTGTCGGCGTCCCGCAAATGCTCGTCGCGTATGCTTTCAGTCTGGCGAAGCCGAAGCAGATCGTGCTGGTGGGCGAGCGCGACGCTGCCGACACGCGCCGGCTGTTGCACGCTGTGCATGCGCGCTTCCTGCCCGGCCGCATCGTGCTGCTGGTGGATTCCGACGATGCGCGCCGGACGCTGGCGGGGTTTGCGCCGGTGATCGGCGCGATGAGCGCGATTGACGGACGCGCCACCGCGTATGTTTGTGAAAATTACGCGTGCCAACTTCCTACCGCGGACGTGGAGAAGTTCGAGCAGTTGCTGGGTGTGGCTGCGCGCCTATAGACATGCACGCACTTACGGTGTCAGCCAAGGGTTGAACAGCGTGACTCCAAGCCCGGTGAAGTCTTTCACGTTTCGCGTAACTACCGTTAGATCGTGCTCCAAAGCGGTGGCGGCGATCATTCCATCCGGCGCGCTCAGATGTCGGCCGACCATTTGGCGCATGCCGTCGAGGCGACCCCATCGGGCGGCAATCGCCCGCGTTACCGGTAGGATATGCGCCGGCAACAGAGGAGCCAGGTAGCGCTCCAACGCTGCCTCTAGGTCTAGGCGCGCTCGTCGAGTGGCGTCACGCATCGCCGCAAATCCCGCTTCAAGTTCCCCGATGCTCACCACGCTCAGAAACAACGTGCCGATATCTTGAGCGGAGACCCAGTCTTTCACTTTGGGTTCCGGGCGAGGACGCATCAATTCGGAGGGGATATTCGTATCCAGAAGAAAGCCGCCGTTCACGGCAGATCCACGGGTCGGGCGGGCGACGGATTGCGCGCGAACATCCGGTCAATCTCTTCGTCAGTTAACAGACCGCGGACATCGGCGAAAGCGTCGATCAACACTTGGCCCTTCCGGCGTTCTGGTGGGGCAGCCTCCGCTTCGACTGATGGCTGCTCCTCGAGCGAACCGAGCGCTTTCCGGAGTAGTTCGTCGATATCATGGAAGCGACCGCTGCGCAGATGGCGCTCGATGAGAGCTTCGGTCTCGGGCGCACTGATCTCGATAGTCACGCCTTTACCCTACCGCCCCGGAGGGTGCTCCGTCAAGAGACGTGGAGCGGTTCATCGTGTTGCTACAATGGTGCATCAAACTTCTCAGGAGGACGAATGGAAAGACAAGGAGCGACCACACTACGCGGGGATCCCAAGACGCTGATCGGGCCGGAGCTGAAGACCGGTGACAAAGCGCCCGATTTCAACGTCGTTGATAGTAGCTTGAAACCTGTCACGCTGGCAGCTACCGGGAGCAAAGTGCGCATCTTCAGTGTCGTGCCATCGCTCGACACACCCGTCTGCGATGCGCAGACCAAGCGTTTCAACGAAGAAGCCGCCAAACTTCCGAACGTGGATATTTTCACGGTCAGCATGGATCTTCCTTTCGCGCAGAAGCGCTGGTGCGGGGCGTTCGGTGTGGATAATGTGAAGATGCTGTCCGATCATCGCGATGGCTCCTTCGGTTCGCAGTACGGTACGCTCATTAAAGATCTGCGCATCGAGAGCCGCGCGATTTTTGTGGTCGACAAAGAGAACACCATCCAACACGCGGAGTACGTGAAGGAGGTGGCCGATTTTCCGAATTACGAGGGAGCGCTGGCTGCGGCGCGGAGGGCGGCCGGAGGCTGAGGGCCTGACCTGGAAACCAACTCTGCCATGCCGGCCTTGACTGAGCGCGAGACGCCTCGCGAGGTGACGCGTCCGCTCTTGCGCGGTGGCCTGACCATCAGCGTAGGCATCATCGCCGGCAATATCCTCGGCTTCGTGCGGGTGGCGATGACCGCGTATCTGCTGGGCACGCACTCCCGCGCGGATTCGCTGGCGGTGGCCATCGGCCCGCTGGATGCGATCAACGCCGTTCTCATCAACACCGTGGTCTTCGCGTTCGTGCCCATGCTCACCGGGCGCAAGGGCGCCGATCGGACCGCGCTGTTCCTGAAGCTGAACCGCTATTTCACGTGGCTATTCTCGGTGCTCACTCTGGCGATCGTGGCCAGCGCGCCCTGGCTGATCCGCATCCTGGCGCCGGGCCTCGACCCGCACTTCTTCGGTACGGCGGTGACCATCCTGCGCATCGTCGCGCCTTCCACCATGGCCGCGGGGGGGGCGGCGATTTACTGCGCGCTGCTCTACACCGAGCGGCGCTTCGCGCCTTTCGCTTTCTACCAGGCTGCGCTCAATCTCGGCACGGTTGCGGGGGCGGTGTGCTTGTGGAGCGTGATGGGCGTGTATGGCTTCGCCATCGGCTACACCGTCGGCGCGTGGGTGCAGTACGCGGTGGTCTACTTTCACGCCCGCTCCGGTCTGGACACGAAGAACCTGCCCGAGTGCGAAGTACACTGGCGAGACATCCTGACGCGCCCCGTCACTATCCTGGTGTATTCCACCAGCCTCGCGCTGAACATGGTCTTCACGCGCGCCTGGGCTACCGATCTGGGACCCGGCATGGCGGCAGCGCTTGATTATTGCATGCGCGGCGTGGGCGTGCCGTTGGCGTTTCTGGTGAGCCCGATGTCCAATTCTCTGCTGCCGGAGATCGCCCGCCTGCGCAGCCAGTCCCGCTTACGGGAAGCCTTCCGCCTGATCGACAAAACGCTCGGTCTCACCGCGCTGGCCGCCGTCGGCGCGTGCGCCTGCGCCATCCTGTTCCGCCAGCCCGCCATCGCGATTCTATTTCAGCGCGGCAGCTTCACAGCCGAGTCCACGCAGTTGGTTTCGACCGTGTTTCTGGGCCTCGCGCCCAGCCTGATTGGCTGGAGCTTGCTGGAACTCACCGCCCGCGCCCTGTTCGCTCTCGACCGCCCGTGGCTGCCGCTGTGCGCCGCGTTCCTGCCGCTGCTCGCAAACGTCGCCGTAACAATGCTGCTGCATTCCCATGCGCCGCAATGGATCGGTCTCGGCGCATCCATCGGCCTGCTGGCGGGATTCCTCGCTTTGCTCGCCGCCGCACATGCCAGCCGGAAACGATGGATGGGAGATCAGCCAACTCCCTGCAGCTCAATGTAGGCGACCTCGGTTTGCGGCTCCGGGATCGGGTCACCATCCTCGCGCATCCCATCCAGGTGCAGCTCGATTGCCTCCAGGATGTTGCGCTCGATATCCTCGACGGTCCGGCCAGTCGTGACGCAGCCCGGCAAATCGGGAACATAAGCGGAGAGATTGTGCTCACCGTGTTCGATGACGATTGCGTACCTCGCCATGTTTACCTCCTCAAACCTGCCTGTCGTAGAACACTCTTCAATGTGTCAGGATGCATGTCGTCTCCAGGATGGCCCGGCACCGTTACCCGCCCGCGCTTAGTTGGATGCTTGTATTGCCGGTGACTGCCTCGCGTGTCCACATGCTGCCAGCCGTCATCTTCGATCAGCCTTATCACATCGCGGATCTTCAACTATGCTGTCCCTTGCTTCTAATTGTCCCACAAGCCTGCGCCACAGAGTTCAATGACTCATGTTCCGCAGCACCACTACACCCCCACCACCCGCCACCACGATGTCCACCTTGCCGTCGCCGTTGAGATCGCCCGCGGCGATCGATGTGGGACGGATACCCGTGCGGAACCTGACGGCGGACTGAAACGTGCCGTCTCCGTTACCGAGCAGAACAGACACGCTGCCGGAGACATCGTCGGGTACAGCCAAATCGAGCTTGCCGTCGCCGTTGAAGTCAGCGGCCACGATGGCCGCCGGGCCGTTGCCGGCGCTGTATGAATTGCTGAGCGCCATGGCGCCGGTGCCGTCTCCCGCGAGTATCGAAACCGAGTTCGAAACCAGGTTTGCGATCGCCAGATCAATGTGTCCGCTCGGGTCGAACTGGCCCGCGGCAGCCGCTATCGGCTCATAACCGCCGGCCGGACTCGAAGTCACGCGGAAGGTGCCGTCGCCGTTGCCCAACAACACGTCGACCACCTGCAACTCAGCACCGTTGGTCACCGCCAGATCCGGGATGCCATCGCCGTTGAAGTCGCCGGCCACGACATCGGTCGGCGAGCTCCCCACATAGACGTAAGTGCCGGCGCGAAACGTGCCGTCGCCGCGCCCCAGCAGAATCGTGAGGTCGCCGGTGAAGCTATCGACCACCGCCAGATCCAGGTTGCCGTCGCGGTTGAAGTCGGCCACCACGATCGCGGTTGGATTCGGGTGCGTGGGGCAGAATCCGCCGCTGCGGAATGTGCCGTCGCCGTTGCCCAGCAGGATCGCCACGTTGCCGCTCAGATAGTTGGTCACCGCCAAGTCGAGCTTGCCGTCGTGATTGAAATCGCCCACCGCCATCGCCCAGGATGTGAAGCCGCCCGTGGGGGACGCCAGGGGACCGGAGAAGCTGCCATCGGGCTGCTGCAACAACACGCTGACGGTATTCTTGCCGAGGCCGTTCGAGTTGACCACGGCAATATCCAGAGCATGATCGCCGTTGAAGTCGGCCACTTGAACGGACTTGGGATTGGTGCCCGCATGCAGCGACAGGCGGGCGAACGACAGGGTTTGCGCCGGCAGCAGACTGGCGATGGCGAGAATCGTGGGCGTCAATTTCGTAAGCATCGCTCCGATCATAGCGTCCGCCGGCAGCGGAATGCCCGCCAAACGCGGTTCTAGCGGTACCGGGTAGCGTACCGTGACGTCACCCCAGGACTCAGTTAAACTGAGCGATTGGCTGACGATCTCCCGCGCACGCTCGGACTCATGGACGCCACCGTGGTGGTAGTGGGGATCATCATCGGTGCGGGCATTTTCCTGGTGCCTAACCTGATCGCGCGCAGCTTGCCATCAGCCGGGCTGATCCTGGCCGTGTGGATCTTCACCGGCCTGCTCTCATTCTGCGGCGCGCTGGCCTATGCCGAAATGGGCGCCATGATGCCGCTCACCGGCGGGCATTACGTCTACCTGCGCGAGGCGTTCGGGCCGCTGTGGGCGTTCCTTTCGGGATGGACGTTCGCACTGGTGATCCTCGCGGGCGCGATTTCCTGGCTGGCGGTGGGATTCTCGATCTACCTGGCGCAGCTTGTGCGGCTCACGCCGTTGCTCGAAAAAGCCGTGGCGTTGGCGCTGATCGCCGCGCTCACTTGGGTGAACTATCGCGGCGTGGCCACCGGCATCGCGGTGCAGCGCACTTTCACCGCGCTGAAAGTGGCGGGCATCGCGGTGCTGATCGGCGCGGCGTTCCTCGCGCGCACGCATGTCCCGCTGGCGGGGCCGCTGGCGCCCGCCCATTTTCCCTGGAGCGATTTCGGCGTAGCAATGATCGCCTGCCTGCTGGCCTACGACGGTTGGGCCAACATCAGCTACATCGCGGGCGAGGTGCAACGGCCGCAGCGCAACATCCCGCTGGCGCTGGCGCTGGGGTTGGGCTTCAGCATCTGCGTCTACGTGTTGGCCAATTACGCGTACTTGCGCGTGCTGCCCGTCGCCGCAATTGCGGGCAGCAATGCGGTGGGCGCGGCGGCGGCGGAGCGTAGCATGGGTGATCTGGGCGCCGCGTTCGTGTCGGTTCTCATCCTGTTTTCGATTATCGGCTCCAGCAACGGCCACTTCATGACGGCCCCGCGCATCCTGTTCGCGCAGGCGCGCGACGGGCTGTTTTTCGAACGTTTCGGCCGCGTGCACCCGCGCTACGCGACACCGTCGTTTTCGATCCTGGTGCAAGGCGCGTGGTCCGCGGTGCTAGCGCTGACTGGCTCTTACGAAGCGCTGCTGACGTACGCCATGTTCGCCGCGTGGCTGTTCTACGGCACGGCGGTGGCCGGCGTGATCGTGCTGCGCCGCAAGCGTCCCGATGCCGAGCGCCCCTATCGCATGTGGGGCTATCCGGTGACCGCGCTGCTGTTCATCGCCATCGCGGCGTGGTTCGTGGCGAACACCATTGTGAGCAAGCCCGGCCCTTCGCTGATCGGGCTGCTGCTGATCGGCGCGGGCGTACCGGTGTATTATGTGTGGCATCGGCCGGGCTCCGCGCGCCGGCGCTGACGGGAGCCTTACGGCGCTACGCGGAAAGGCACGTTGCTCAAAAACGTACCGTCCGCGGTGACTACCTCGATAGGGCCGGTCGTCGCGCCGGCCGGCACGGTCGTCCCGAGCACCGTGCCGCTCGCTACTCGAAAGGTGGCGGGTGTGCCGTTGAACGTCACCCTTAGCACCCTTGTTGTGAAGCTCCCCAAAATCTGAACCGCGGCGCCAACCTGGCCGTAGGCCGGCTGCGCTTTCACAAACGGGGCCAAGCCCACGGATAAGCTGAAGATCGTCCCACAGCCGGCGGGTGTAAGGAAACAGCCCGGCCCGCCGGCCGATGTGGTCCCGTAAAAGAAGCCGTTGGTGGCTTGCACCAGCGGTGCGTACGGCGTGGAGCCGTCCGTGCAGCCTTGGGAACAGAAATTATAAAGCCTGGTCAGTTCGCCATTCGGCGTCATCTTGAAGATCATTCCCGTGCCGACAACTCCGCCCGCGGTGATTCCGTAGAAATTGCCATCGCTGCCTTCGATCAGTCCTATGGGTTGGTAAACGTCCGTGCAGTCGGGGGTCGGGCAAGTGAAGTTATAGAGCGTGGTGAGCTTGCCGGCGGACGTAACCATGAAGATGGTGCCGCCGGCCCCGCTTCCGCCCGCGTTGGTCGTGCCGTAGAAGTTGCCGTCGCTCGCCAGGATCAAGGAGTTGGGGCCCGCGCCATCCGGGCAGCCAGTCTGGGCGCAGAAACTGTATAGCACAATAGGCGTGCCGCTGGACCCGATTTTCACAATGGCGCCAGAGGCGTAAGCGCCGCCCATGTATGTGACGCCGTAGAGATCGCCGCTGGGCGCTTGTAGCAGCGCCGAGAGACTGGCAGCGCCCGCGGGGCACCCCGCTACACTGCAAAAGTTGTATATGACCGTCAGCGACCCTGTGGGCGTGATCTTAAAGAGCGCTCCGAAACCGCCGGAGCCGTAGAGCGCAGTTGTACCGTAGAAATCGCCGTCGGCCGCTTGGAGCAAGATTGTAGGCGTTTGCCCGACGGGACATTCGGTGCCTGCGCAGAATCGTCTAACCGTGTCTAACGCGCCGCCCTGGCTGATCCTGTACATCGTGCCGCAACCGTCTTCGCAGCGTTCGGCCCCGCCGTAGAGTGCCGTGCCATAGAGGTACGAGTCGGCGCCCTGGACTAGTCCACCCCCCGGCGATTCGCCGTCCGGGCACATGCCATAAACCCGTACGGGGCAGAATGTGTACACCGTGCTCAAGTAAGACGGGTCGTTTGCAGAGATCGCAAAAATGGTGCCATAGCCCGTTGCGCCGCCACCGTTCGTCGTGCCGTACAGGCTGCCGTCAGTCGCCTGGATCAGCGCTCCAATTGGGAAATAGCCGTTGGTGCCATCGAAGCCGGCTACCGTGGTGAACGTCTGCGCGGGAAGAGCGATCGCCACCGCCGCGCACAGAAAAACCATCATCGCAATCATAAACCCTCCGGGCGGCTATTATAGCGCGTATCAAATTGTCGCGAACTGTCCACTGCGGGGGAGCCCAACGCTTCGGGCCGAACGCTAGGGGGATACTCTATACTGGGGAGTTAGGAACAGTATGCCCGAATTGCAGCCGAAGCCATACAAGGACTACCGGTGGATCGTCGCCGATCCGGACTTATTGGGGGGAACCTTAGCTGTACGTGGAACTCGACTTTCTGTCGCGCTCATTCTCGAGTGCCTAGCCGCGGCAATGACGCTGGAGGATATCGACGCGGCCTTCAACCATGCTTTCCCACATGAAGCCCTGCCAGAAGTGCTAAGGGTGGCTTCCGAACTTACCGGATCGCAAGCATATATTCAGGACTTTGACAGAGCCTGGAGGGCCTCACCGATTCAGCCAGAAGCTGGTAAGTTGATCCACTGGCCCTAGAAGCCTAGCCCATGGCGGCGCCAGTGTCGCCAGCGGCTCCGCTGCCAGGTGGAGCAGTTTCGAGGAACTTCAACTTTGTCCATGTTGACATATAGCACGCTGGTCAGCCCTTCGGGTGCTTCTCGGCTTCTTCGATTCGCCGCCAGCGCCGCGGGCCGCCGGCGCGAATTTTACTTTGCTGAACCGAACAATTCCGCGGCCTTCTTGCTATCCTCATCAGCGCCCTGCGCATCTCCGCTGGCGCGGCGGGCTTCGGCGCGTTTGTCATATTGCCAGCGCGAAGGGCCGAGCTCAATCGCGGCCGTGTAGTCGGCGATGGCGTGCGGCCAGTCTTGCAACTGTGCGTAAGCTTTGGCCCGATTCTCATAAGCCTTGAGGTAATCCGGGCTGCTCTGAATGGCCCTCGTCAGATCCGCGACCGCTTTATCCGGTTGGCCGGTTTCCAAATAAGCCCAACCCCGGTTGTTGAGCACGTTGCCGCTGGGGTGCGGGGTCAATTCGATGGCGCGCGTGTAGTCCTCGATGGCGCGCGCGTGCTGGCCAGAGTACGAATAAGCCAAGCCCCGCTCGTCGTACCACAGCGGACGGTCCGGCTCGCGCCGGATGGCTTCGTCGAAATCCGGAATGGCATCGCCGTATTTCTTCTGGCCGTAGAGCGCGCGCGCCCGCGCAAAATAGGGCGCGGCCCAATCCGGCTTGAGCGCGATGGCAGCGGCGAACATGGCGAGTCCGGCTTCGGTCTGCTGGGCCTGCAGCAGCCGGGCGCCGTTCCGGAAAGCCTCCTCAGCCGTACGGGGCGCACTGCCCGCGCCGTGCGAGCCAGTGAGCGAGAACGCCACTTCCACCTGCGTCTGTTCGGCGAACGGCCGTCCCTCCCGCAGCGCCGGTTCAAACTTCCAACGCTGGACGGCTTCGACGGCCTTCTCATCCAGACCATGGCCCATGCCGCGGACCACTTTGATGTCCGACGGCGCGCCTTGTTGGGAGACAGTCAGGCTCAGCACCACCAAGCCCCCTATACCGGCTGCGCGCGCCTCCGCCGTGTACTCCGGCTCGCGTTTCCAGGTCACGTGCGCATGCGCCACCGTAGATGCATGGCGGGCTTCGTCGAGGTCGGAGCGCAGATCTTTTTCAACGTCTTTGTCATAGCCGCGCTTGTAGGAGCGGATCACGCCGTTCTTATCGAGAATCACGACGCTCGGGTAGGCGTTCGCGGAGTAATCCTCGGTGACGCGGCTTTGCGCGGATAGCAGGATCGGATAGGTGAGCTTCTGATCGCGCACGAACTTTTCGACCACGTCGCGATCCTCAGCAACATCGATGCCCAGCACCGCTACGTCCTTTTCCTTGCGCGACAGTTTTTCGATGGTAGGAATTTCGGCGCGGCACGGACCGCACCAGGTGGCCCAGAAATCCAGCAGCACCACCTTGCCGCGCAGGCTGGAAAGCGTCACGTCGCGATCGTCGAGAGCGCGCAGGCTGAAGTCCGCGCCCGGTTTGCCGACGAGGTCGTTAGGCTTGGCGAACGCGGCGGTAGCGCGCGAACGCGAGTAATCAAACTTCTCGACCTGCTGCGCGCCCGGCGGCGGATCGAAGGTAAACAAGTCAGCCGACAGCGGCTGGTCGACTTCGAACGACGTCACCAAAACCTCGGTCGTCGTATCGGAGAAGCTGCGCGACGGCCCGGCGTGATCCATGTGCACCTGCAGCACCCGCTTCAGGATCAGGTAGGAATCCTTGTCGATCCAAAATCGGGCAGAGCGCGTGCCTTGCTCGGGCGGGCCTTTGGCGAACGCCGTTTCCACAACGTAGCAGGCATGCGGCTTGCCGGCGACGGTCACCACGTCGTCCGCCGAAAGCAAGGCGCTGTCGACTCCAGGCCCGTACGGTAACAGCGGCACGCCGTCGGCAACCAGCGAGAACGCCTTGTCGAGGGGCGGATCGCTGACGGAGTTGATGAACTGCTTCAGGAACTCGTTATAATTCCAGATGTTCTCGCCGCTGGAGATAATGAGGGGCGATCCGGAGGACCCGCGCGGCTCCAGACGGAACCTGCCGCTATTGTCACCCGCGAACAACAGCTTGGTATGGAAGATCGTCTCCGAATCCGGCGCCAGCATGCGGCGCTCTTTGGCCATCTGGAACCGGTAGCTCTTCAGGCCGGCGTAGGTTTGGCGGACATGTTCCAGGACGCTGTCCGCGGTTGGGGGCTCGGCGTTCGCGGTCCCGGCAAGTAGGGCCGCGAGTGCCAGGATGGAACTTGCGCGCATACTGTATATGGTGACGGAAGTGCGCGCTTCGTTGCAACCTACCTGGGCGTCACGCGCCTTGTGGGCCACCGCGTGGAGTAAATTGGAAGGTATGGTACACACCCCCGGATTCCTGGAAATCGTCAACGACGCCAAGTCGCGCGTGCAGCAAATCGATATCGAAGGCTATCAGCGCATGCTGGCCGGCAACACCCCGCACGTGCTGGTCGACGTGCGCGAAGACCACGAATGGGCCGCCGGGCACGCGGCTGGCGCCGTGCACATCGGCAAGGGCGTCATCGAGCGCGATATCGAGACCAAAATGCCCGACAAAACCACCCGCTTGGTCCTTTATTGCGGAGGCGGCTATCGCTCGGCTCTGGCCGCCGACAATTTGCAAAAGATGGGTTATACGAACGCGATCTCGCTGGATGGCGGCTGGCGCGCATGGCAGGAGGCTGGACTCCCGGTGGAGCGCGCATGACGGAGCGCGCCCGCTTTCGAGGCGCTGATTCAATCGTCGATCGCCTGGTACACCGACGTGCAGAAATCCAAATGCACATTGGGCGGGCTGGGCGACGTCCACATCTCCTGCGTCATCTAGATCGCCAAGCTAGGGTGTGCCAATTGGAGCGGTGACGAGCGACCGCATCAAGTTGCCTATCCAGGCAAGATCTTTGCGGCCCGAGTCGTTCGAGCTCCCGGCGCATCCCAACGCGTAGGCGAGCAACAGCCGCATCCCCCAGTTGACCGACAGACCCAGCGCGATCTCGCGGTTCTCTTTGTCGAGATAGCTCACGCCACCCGCGAGAGCCGCGTGGTTAATCACCTCATCGAGCTCGTGTTTGAAGAACGCCGCCGGGCTATCCACCTCCAGCCCTAGCCCAACGGATTCCGTGCGTGCTCGCGCCAGTTGTTCCCCGAGACGGACCACGTTGCCGACCGCCGCCAGCCAATGCCCCACACCCAACGAAGTCCTCAGCTTTCGGCATGCGGCAGCCAGGAAATAACAAAGGGGCGAGTACAGCTTGCCGTCGGCATCGAGCTCACCTTCTGCCAGTATCCTGGCGTTCCTTCTCAGGATGTCCAACACAACGGCCTCACGGTGTGGGCCTTCAGGCAACATGTTAAAGAAATTCTCGCTTGCGAGGCGTGAGACGCTATCGAACCAATCGCGAAGTTGTTCCGCGACGGCATTGAACTCACTATCCATTACGTTGCTCCCGCTGCTAGAATAGCTTGGCTCGCCGAGCGAAACCCTTCGTAGCTCCATTGCGCGGGGCCATGGCTGTATGGCGTGCCATTAAGCTCGGGAGGAAGCAAACTCGGGTCTGTCGGCCAGCATCGGGGTCCCTCCTCGTTGAGGATAGAACGCTCATCGTCACTCAGCTTCCACCATACGGCTTCCAACTCGTCGAGGATTGCGTCCTCCTCAGCCGACTCCTGGCCCTCGTGCATCCACCGAGTCATCCACAAGCGGCGCTCAAGCTGACGGTGTTCCGCTAAGTTCTCAGTCATGGGCCTTCCAAAGGAGACGAGTGCTCGCCAGCGCGGATTCGAAGTCAAAGAGAGTACACCGGCGACTAGTATTGTGATTCCTAAATAGCATACCAATAACACGATTTATGGCGCGGCGACAGATTCCAGTTCCAGGGTGTCCAACCTGTACTTCCACTTGAATACGACCGGCTGCTCGTTGACTTC
>Ga0073928_10008300_pt1 | contig 13098 bp, 13 predicted proteins | sample PaiPotPPA55metaG_FD_76969 | JGI IMG/M metagenome (GOLD analysis project Ga0073928, IMG submission 76969) | Iron sulfur acid spring bacterial and archeal communities from Banff, Canada, to study Microbial Dark Matter (Phase II) - Paint Pots PPA... ...
AAGTGAGCGAATTTGCCGGTGATCTCCTGGTATTGGCGGTTTCCGTCGGACCGCAGCCGCCTTTCTCTTTCCTCGGCGTACTTTTTACGCAGCGCCCCGAGGTCAATGCCCAGCTCTGCGGCAGTCGGAATTCGATGAGTTTTGGATTCCGTTATGGATTCACTCATTGCCTTGCTGCTCCTTGATAAAATTTTCGACACTTCCGCTGCGTCAAATGGGAGAGAAGACAACTGTAGACTTCGGGCCCCGGCACCCAGCGGTTATGGTCTCGTCCTTGCACAAACATTTCGTTATCACGAGGACATAAGACTAACGGGGGGACAAGTAGTGGGGGAGATAAGAATTCCCAGTACAGAAGAAATTCTCAATTTGTCGTGGCCGCGCTGTCAGCAGGAGCGCATTCGGCTGAAGAACGAAATTTCATTTGCACGGGGAGACGAGATCATTGGAGGGCCCTCCAGCGCAGATAGAGTCGCTGCGCTAAATTTGGCAATCGAGCTGATTGAAGAGCGGCTCCGTCTTGCGGATCGCCAAAACGAATTGTAGATACCGGCCCGCATCGTGGCGACATGATTGAAATCGCGGACCCTCGGCAAGCGAGTCGCCATCTACCTCCCGATTTGGACGACCTCTCTGACCTCGTTCCTGTGGAGCTTCTCGCCGGGCTACCAGACCCCGATGTTCCATCACTTGACGAACGCCGTGAAAGATCGGCCCGCAAGCCTTCGGCATGTTCAATGCGCCGTTTCTAGGCTGTAATCTGCCGGTGATGCTACTTTATGGTGCCTTGTGCCGTCTCCGCTTTCGCGATGGCTGTGGTGGGGAGCTGCGCTCGGCATTTTGCAGCCAGCTGTGATGCCTTTGCGCATCGGGAACCCGGTCATCGTTGCTAGTCGCTGTCATTGCCGGTCTGATGAGCGGACTCGGCCAAGTTGCCTTACTGGACTTGGTAATTCGTTCGTGCCCGCGCGGTCTCGAAGGGACCGGGGTCATGCTGGCAACGGCCGCCTATAAATTCGCGATAAATATAGGCAGCATCTTCAGCAGCTGGATTTATGCGCAGGGGGCGTTTTCCACTGCCATGTCCGTCACCGCCGTCTCGACCGCCCTAATCTTGCCCGTCATAGAGATCGTGCCTCCGGCGATTACTTCCAGCCGCGAGGGTGAAGGTGTCGAGTTCGCTCCGAGCTCAGCGCCAGGTTGAAATTCGAGGCTTAAAGCCTGATTTAACTGAGCCGAAGGCTCTCATGCCGCGAAAAATCACGAAGTCCCTCGGCGACCGCCAGCAAAGCCACTACCCCTCTTTTGCTGGAGGGCGCCACGGACGGAAGCGCCAAGCGTGGATCATAACGAATTTGGGCGCTATTTTGAGCGTTTCAAGACGATGCATTATTTTGAGAAGGACAGTTCTCCCCAGCCATTCTGCGGATCAGGCCAAGGCCGCTGGAACGTATAATGACACGCGAGGTCTTATGGGAGACACTGCACCAACAACTATGGGAAGTGAAGCCAGCATCGCCGAGCGCACGGCCACGCGCGCTCATGCGGCCGCGATTCCATGGCATGTATGGTGCCTCGCCGCCGCGGTTGCTAGTGACGCGTTCGGCGGTTACTGGGACATCTCGTGGCACATCTCGATCGGCCGCGACACGTTTTGGACGGCCCCGCATATGATGGTCTATATGGCGGGTATCCTATCTGGCATTTCATGCGGCTACGCCATCCTGACGACGACCTTTGGCCCCTCGCGCGAATTGAAAGATCGGTCCGTTACGATATGGGGATTTCGCGGACCGCTCGGATGCTTCGTCGCGACGTGGGGCGCATTGGCGATGCTCATCTCCGCGCCGTTCGACAACTGGTGGCACAACGCCTACGGTCTCGATGTTAAAATCATCAGCCTGCCCCATTCGATCCTCGCGCTCGGAGAGACAATGGTCGGTCTTGGCGCAATTTTGTTGGTGTGCGCGCAGGTCAATCGCACGTCCGGTCAATATCAGCAGAACTTCGATCGTCTGCTGCTCTGCATCGGCGGCATCGAGGTGTTCGGCGCCGCCCTGCTCGCCCTCGAATCTACGCCGGTGGCATTCATGCACAGCGCAGGTTTCTATCGCGCGATGGCGAGTACCTTTCCGATTTTGTTGATCGCGCTATCATTCGTGTCCAAATCGAAATGGCCGGCGACCACGATGGCGGCTATCTATACCGTGGGCTTCCTGGCGTGCCTGTGGATCTTCCCCCTGTTTCCCGCTGAGCCTAAGCTCGGTCCGGTCTATCAGCACATCACCCACATGATTCCGCTCTGGTTCCCGACCTTGCTGATGGTGCCTGCATTCGCACTCGACCTGCTGCGACAGCGGCTAGGAGAGCGCTGGGGCAATTGGAAGTCCGCTGTTGTCGCCGGTTGCGTCTACGTTGCGGTCTTTATCGCGGCGCAGTGGCCATTAGCGGATTTCCTGATGTCGCCGCTCGCGCGCAATCGCATCTTTGGAACCACTTATTTCGCATACTTCGATCCGGCGAACATTGTGTACAACCCGTATCAGTTCGTGCGGATGGACACCTCAGCTGCTTTCTGTGGTGGCATGGCCGCGGCATTCGTTACGGCCATTATCTTCTGCTCGATCGGAATGGCGCTTGGGAACTGGATGAGCAAGGTCCAGCGTTGAGGTAAACGTGAAAGCGACGCGCGCATTTCTCGCGACCTTCGCGATACTGCTTGCGCCCGCGCTTCCGGCGTACGCGCACGTCGGGAACCCCAACGTCTTCTATGAGGGCGACGCGGGGCCATATCATCTTTTTGTAACGGTGCGCATGCCGCAGGTGATTCCCGGCGTCGCGGAGGTTGAAGTCCGCACTAGCTCCGATGACGTGCGCGAGATCGCCACCGCCGTCGCCCGGCTGAACGGTCCTGGCTCAAAGTACTTGCCGGTTCCCGATCTCGCGAAGCAATCGAAAACCGACTCGCGATTTTTCAACTCCAGCCTGTGGTTGATGGAATACGGATCGCTGCGCGTGCTGCTCAAGGTCAACGGCGCGCGCGGGTCGGCCGAACTGTCGGTTCCGGTCGCGTCGTTCGGGCAGGCGGTTTTGCCGATGCCAAAGGCGCTGGGCGCGCTGCTGCTGATGCTAGCAATCGGGCTCGCAGTCGGTGCGATCTCGATTGTTGGCGCGGCTGCGCGGGAATCGCGCGTCACACCCGGCGCCGCGATAACGCCAGACTACCGGCGTCGCGGGCAGCGTGCGATGGCCGTCATGACGGTGCTGGTCGGACTGACCACCTGGGGTGCGTTCACATGGTGGAATGCCGACGCTAATGGTCATGCGACGCTCGCGAAGTTTTTCAAGTCACCAAAGTGCGCCGCCACCCTAGCGGGCAATCGGATCACAATTCGGCCGACCGATCAGCTCTGGCTCGAAAATGAAAAAGTCGAGGACCTGGTTTTCGACCACGGCCACATTATGCATCTCTTCCTGGTGCGAACCCCGGGACTTGATCGAATCTGGCATCTGCATCCGGAACGTACCGGCCAGGGAACCTTCGAAGAAAACCTGCCGTCGATCGATGCGGGCCATTACCGGGTCTTCGCCGACATCGTCGACAAATCCGGCTTCCCGTGGACGCTGGTCGCCAGCATCGATATGCCAAATGTCACCGGCCCGGCAATGAGCGGCGATGATTCCGAGGGGACCGCTGCATCTCTGGCCCGGTCGAGCGACACGATGACTTCGCCGCTCGCCGACGGTACACGGGTGGTCTGGAAGCGCGACCGCGCACCGTTAAAGGCAAACGTTCCGATGATCTTCAAATTCGAAGTGAAGGACAAAACCGGAGCCGCCGCGAACGACCTGGAACCCTACATGGGGATGGCGGCGCATGCGGAGATCATTCGGGATGACCTGAGCGTCTTCGCGCACATCCATCCGTCAGGGTCTACCCCGATGGCCTCGATGATGATGGCGAGCATGGACACGCCGGGATCGTCATCGATGGCGGCCATGAAGATGCCAACTGAAAGGGTATCGCCTGAGCTTTCGATCCCGTATGGCTTTCCGAAGCCGGGGCTTTATCGCATCTTCTTACAATTCAAACGCGCCGGCCGCATCGAAACCGCATCATTCGATGCACACGTGCAGTAGGCGGCGGCGATCGAGCACGCGCTGCGCATTCTCGACGTAGTTGCCGTAGTCCGATGTTGCCAGATCGACATAGACGTAGCCGGTCAGAAGCCCTTTTTCGTCCCCTATCATCGATGGCTGCGGGCTTAATCTGATACTGGCGACCGCGCCGAGCGGGACCTTCGCTCCGGTTGGCATCATGGTCAATATTCGACGAAGCGCGTTGAGGTCGTTCCGTAATCCGCCAGATGGCAAACGTTGTCGAGTAGCGCTCACGACCTTCGACCGTCGTCGCGATATTCTGGCAGCCTGCGGCGGGCGACTTGGTCCAGCGCTAATCGCTATTAAGGGCCGGTCCGCTCTGGAAGTGGATCAGACGTACACTCGAGCCCGGTTTGAGCCAGGCCTCTCCATTGCGGATGTCCCTCAATTGTTTCTGACGCTGGGCTTCGTAGCGGAGCGCGAGGGGAGGCTTGCGTTCCCGCCCGCCGGCTCGCGTCACCTTTTGAACGATGGGCCGATGTAGCCGCTCGGGACGCTCGGCTGCTCGAGAACCATCAGAGCAGGAACGTTCGGGCCAATGGTAAAGCCACCATCCACTACCATCGCCGTTCCCGTCACCCATTGCGATTCATCGCCTGCCAGGTAGAGGACCATCGAGGCGATGTCCTCGGGGCGGCCGACCCGCGGAATTGTCTGAGCATGATCCAAGACTTGCGCGACCATCGAAGGTTCGGAAAAGGCAGGAACCGCCCCCCAGATCGGCGTGTTGATGACGCCGGGGCAGATGCAATTCACGCGGATTCGGTCGCGCCCGAGTTGGAGCGCGGCTGCGCGTGTCAGGCTGATAACCGCCCCCTTGGCCGCCGCGTATGCCGCACCGTAGGCAGGTGGAAGAAATGAGGCCACCGACGAAGTCGAGATGATGGAGCCGCCGCCCGCCTTGCGCATCGGCTCGACCGCGCATTTGATGCCGAGAAAGACCGAACGCAACAGGACCGCAATGGTCTTGTCCCAATCCTCGGCGCTGACTGCCTCGATCGGTCCAGTGGCGCCGACCAAGCCGGCATTGTTGAACATGATGTCGAGCCGTCCGTACTCGCCGACGGCCCGCTCGACGACCGCTTCGATGTCGGGTTCGCTCGATACGTCGGTGTGCTGAAACACGGCTCGACCGCCCGCCGCCGCGATCTCCCCGATTACGGCTTCGCCACCTTGGGAGTTCAAATCCGCGGCCACTATTGCCGCGCCTTCCCGGGCGAGGCAAAGCGCCGTACCGCGGCCGATCCCGCTCGCCGCGCCGGTGATTACTGCCACTTTTCCATCGAGTCTGCCCATAGAAGTGTCGTCCTCTGGTTTCACGCACCGCCGTCATCGGGCATGCGAAACCACATTCAGTTCATCACGCACCGGGCCGGCCGCGGTCGCAAAAAGAAAACGCTTCGACTCAGAACGGCGGAGGTCCAATTTCCGAGAGGAGAAGAGTTCTCAGACGTTCCAAGCGTTTCTGCAAATTTTCCGGTTCAAGACGCACCTCCTCATTTAGAGCCTCCTTCGGCAGGTTCTCCTCGGGTCTTTCGACCATTCGGACAGTCTCGATATTTGTCCTGAGCTATGGGGTGTCCTGAGAAACGTCCAAGCGGGTCCCGTCTAAGGCACACCGTACTTGTTACGGATTTTTTACGTCACAGCTTCGGATAACCGGTGCGGATCGGTTTCCTCGACATTTCTTCGTGTTTGGGCTAGCGAGAATAAAGATCCATCGAATCCTCGAAGCGGCACGACCAAACGAGGTGAGTCATGGGCATGTGCACCTGTTGCAACAGGGAGAGAGCCGACGTCAAGATCCGGGTCGGGCTGCGGACTTTGGACACCTTGGGCAAGAGCACAACGAACCCCTTTCACGGCCCTCTGTGTGATGATTGCCTCATCAGGGTCAGTAGAATCGGATCAGTTGAGCAGCGCTGGCTACATAAGCAAATCGTCCGGCAGAATCAGGAAAGGCAAGTCGTTCAGAAGCCCAGCGCAGCATGGCGACGGGAAGTGGCTGTGTCTTTCCGGCCTGTTCGTGCCAAGCCGAGAGAACCCCGACCGTAGCGCTTGAGAGACCTCAGCGACCAAGTCTTCATTGGAACCAGCCCGCAGGTACGAGCAGTTTGGGGGTTGTGGATGTTGTCGATCAGCGTTCCGAGATCATCTCCCAAACAGCTCGTACGTGGCGAACGCGAAGATAATCACCGCTGCTAAGATTATCGCGTTCAACGTCCTGCAGACTCTGAGGGGTTAGCAGATGGAAGATGATACGCCAGTAATCGCGGACGGCGGGATGAGGACGGTGCGGCGGCGCTTCTCAAATTCGTCGATTCTGCTAAACAACGGTGGATAGCAGGACGCGCCACACCCGACTCCGCGATAGAGCCGGCGGCAAGGGGAATAGTTGATGGACTTCGGAATCTTTTACGAAATCCAGGTAGCCAGTCCACTTAAGCATCGCGAGCGCGAGTACCAGGCTTTTCATGACGTGATGAACCAGGTCGTGCGCGCCGAGGAGATGGGCTTTACCCATTTCTGGACCGTCGAGCATCATTTCCAGGTCGGCTTTGCGCACTGCTCGGCGCCTGAGGTACTCTACGGCGCAATTTCGCAACGCACCAGCAAAATCCGCATCGGCCACGCCGTTGTGCTGTTGCCCTTCCCCTACAACCATCCGATTCGCATCGCAGAGCGGGTTGCAACGCTCGACATCCTGAGTAAGGGGCGGGCTGAAGTCGGTACCGGCCGATCGATCACGCAGGTCGAGCTGGGCGGCTTCGGCATTCCCTACAAGGAGACTCGCGCGCGCTGGGAAGAGGCCCTCGACATCATCACCACCATCTGGAAAAGCAAGGACGGCACCTTCTCCTACAAGGGCCAGTATTTCGATATTCCTGAACGGACCGTGGTGCCGATGCCGATCCAGAAGCCGCATCCGCCGATGTGGGTCGCGTGCACCAGCGAAGACACGCACGCACTCGCGGGACGTCTCGGACTGGGTCTGCTCTCTTTCACCCTGCTCGTCAGGCCCGAGCATCTGGGACAGCGGGTCCGCGCCTACCGCGAAGCGATCAAAACGGCGAAGCCGCACGGCGCGTTCTCGAATAACCGAGCCGGCGCGTTTGCGATGACCCATCTGGCCGATACCGACAAACAGGCGCGCGCAGAGGCGGAGCAGGCATTCATGTCCTACGTCAGAACCACGCTCGTCGCTAACGCGCCTGTGCTGGAAGCTAAAAAAACCGGCGTCGATCCCACTGAGACGGGGCGCCTGAACACCGCACTGCCCAAGGAGTACGAAGGTCTCGACCCGAGCAAGGTCACGCTCGATTCGCTGATCGACAATGGCATGTGCATCTGCGGCAGCCCCGATACCGTGGTGAAGCAGATCGAACGGCTGCAGAAGGAAGCGCAACTCGATCAGTTCCTCGCGATGATGCAGTTCTGGGCGATCCCGCACGAAAGGACGATGCACGCGATCGATCTTTTCGGTAAGCACGTCATTCCGCATTTTCGCAACGGATCGCCATCGCATCCCGCGACGGCCGGCAATGCGGCCTAGGAGGAAACCAGTCGTGTGAGGCATCGGTTTGGATCATGCTCTGGACCATCAGCAGGAGCGGCCATTTCTATAAATACGATCGCACGGGTGTTGCCTTGATTAGGTTCGAGTAGTTCGTGTGCAGCTTCTGATTGCAGCGGACAAGAATGAAAACGCTCGCGCTTGTCATGTGCGGATCGAGATGGTTCAACGACAATCGACGGCGAGCGCGAGATGGTCACGGTCAATATCCCGCGCGCACTCTTCAGCGGCCGTACCGGACGCGAGCCCCGCTATCACGTGGCCATCGAGGAGCTTTGACAAATGAGAGCGACGCAATCCGAAGACTTACTCTTGGAGACCGGCAGAGCTCTGGCCGAGGAGCGCCCGAGTAATATCAATGTGGCGGGGCATCTCGATCTGGGTGTAAGTCTCCAGTGCCTCGTTGAGTAGCGTCTGCGCGTTGTTGCGATCACCTGGGGCGTTGCGATCAAGCAGCATCATCGCGTGGAAGCGGCGGATCTCCGCCAGTTCGAGAAGGTTGGGGAAGTCTTCGGCCTGCTTTATTGCGATCTGGAAATGACCTTCAGCGGCCTCCCACTCATGTGCTACCGCGGCGGCGACACCGGCGACGGTATGCGTGAAGCGGGAGATCGGCCAAAGTACCACAGCTCCAGTGTCCAACAACCCATCAACGAGCGGATATAGCTCCCGGGCTTGCGATTGATCGCCGAGCATAACGAGGCCTTCGATTACAAGCGCCAGCAAAAACCATGAACCCACGGAGTTGGTCCGGTCGCGACGAGGGAGGAGCGCACGATTTTCGTCAAGGATTGCTCGCGCGCCATCGCGATCGCCGGCATAGGCCATCTGGCGAAAAATCGTTCCAAGGCCTAAACCTTCGATTGAGCTTCCCGAATCGCGGCGGCGCAAGGCTTGGACCTGCGATAGAGCACCAGTCCAGTTACCACGAAAGAAATCCAATAGACTTAGTTGGAAGTCGAAGAACACTTCCAGGTGGACAAAGGCTGCCTCGTGGTTTGATCTCCTTACTCGATGTAAGCCAGCTTCGAGCTTGGCCAGGTCCGGTGCTTTACCAAAGTCTATCCAGGCTCGCGTGCTATGGCAGAACGCGACCGAGAGAGATTGACCTATCTTCATAGCCATAGGTTCTAGCTGGTCCACGATTCTTACTGCTTCTTGTGGGCGCCCGAGATAGAACAGTTCCTGATGCAGAATCGTTAACTCCAGGACAAACTGCCAAGGAGGCACGCCGGATCCATCCAATTGATTGCTAAGGAGCCGGTCTGTGGCAGCCGCCTGCAAGCGAAGGAATTGGATATCGATGATCGGCCGAATACCAAGCAATCCGGCCTCGAGCTTTCGATCGGAGAGCTGGGAGGCGACGGTCACTGCTTCCCGCAGTGCCTCGTCGGCCGGCCGATAGACACCGGCAGCCGCAAGCGCCTGCGCGAGGATCGCGAAAAGACGCGCCCGGTCAGGGCTAAGATCTGCCTGAAGGTAATTAAGTCCGCGCCGGGCGGTGTCGGCTGCGTCCTTGAAGTGGCCGGCCCAGATAGAGGCGGCGGCCAAATCGGTAAAGCTTCTGCCGATCATTTTGCGATCGTCGAGTTGAAGGTAGATTTCGAGCACTTCACGCAGATGAGCTATCGCCGCATCCCATTGATCAAGTCCGCGCTCGGCCATCGCAAGTTTCTGCAACAAGTCAGCCCTTTCGCGTGCTTCAACGGCCTGGCAATGCGACAGGGCGGACTTGAAATTCTGTCGTGCTTCGACAAATGCCGCAGCTTTAAGTGCGCTGTTGCCCGCCAGTTTGAGACAGCGAACCAGCTTCTGGCCGTCACCAAACGATTCGGCTTTGAGAAGGTGGTTCGCGATGTCGCTGGCGCGCGCCTCGAAAGCGTCGGGGCCGAGCCGCTCGATCGCTTCGGCGACGGCTGCATGCAAGTGCTGTCGGCGGGGCACGGAGATGCCGGCCAGCAGGGTCTGACGCACCAGTTCATGGGCGAACGTGAAGGGCCGCTGCGGCCCTTCGGCGCTCGGGATGATTACTTCCATCTGCTGCGCCTTCTCCATGACGGTGAAGAGTTCGTCAACGTCGATCCGGCAAATGGCGCTGAGGAGTTGAAAGCTGAAACTGCGTCCAATTACCGCGGCCGCGCCTAGCACGCGCTTCTCGCTCTCATCGAGCCGTTCCAGCCGGCGACCAATGATCAAGCGCACGTTCTCCGGAACGTCGCTCTCGTCGATCTTGATGTCAGTGCGGAATTCGCCGGCGTCATCAAGGATCTTCCCGTCTTCAGTCAGATGCCGATAGACTTCTTCAACGAAGAACGGATTGCCCTGGCTTTCCTTGAAGATGAGGCTGACCAGGCGATCCGGAGCCTCTCGCCCGCTGAGCCCATGTAACATTTCCGCCACGGCGTCCTTGGACAGACCGCTCAACTTGAGCGGGCGGACACCAATCCGAATCAGCTCTTCTAGGGTTCGGACAAAGGCCGGATTGTTCTCTGAAAATCCGTCGCGATAGGTTCCGATGATCACAACTGGAAGCTGCGCGACGCGATTGGTCAGATGAACCAAAAGTCCCAACGAGGATTCGTCGGCCCAGTGAAGGTCTTCGAGGATTCGTACTTGGGAATGGGTACGAGTCGCGCGGGCCAGCATCTCTGAAACGCTCTGGAACAGATACCGGCGGCGCTGCGCCGGCGGCAGATCCAGTGGTTGCGGAATATCTGGAAAGACTCGGCGCAGGCTTGGCGCGATCTGGGCCAGTTCAGGGGCGTTATCACCCAAATGCCGACGGAAATTATCGAGACTGGTCGCTTGTGCCAGATTGTTTTCGATGAGCTCGACGAAAGGAAGAAAGGGGTAAGGTTCGTCGCTTTCGTAGCAATGTCCGATGGCGCACCGGAAGCCCACGCGCCACGCGTAGTCCGCCATCTCCATCGCGAGGCGGGTCTTGCCCACGCCCGGCCCACCGGCGAGCATGATCAGCGAACCATGGCCGCTCAGCGCGCGATCAAGCGCGGCGCGAATCGTGCGCTGTTCGGTTTCGCGCCCCACGAACGCTGTTCGTTCGGCGAGCGAGAACGGAGATACTTCGAGTACCACCGGCGGCGCGGCCTGAGCTTGATCGGTAAGCGGTTCGGCACGCGCTGGAGCAGGATCGCCACCGGGGGCCGGGTGCGCCTCTTCGATGATCGAAGCCGCGTTCGGCGCCGCGAATTCCCACGCAATGGGGAAAGCCACGTCAGGCTGGTAAGAGCAGAAGGTCCCGGTCCTGATGCTTTGCGCGAGGATGCTTCCCAGCGCGGAATCGCTTTGCGCGATCCTTTCCAGTACCGCCTTAATGGTCTTGGTGGTGCTTTGCCGGGCACGTTCCGAAGCCGAAGCCGCTTTACGATTGCGTCCACCGAGCCCAACCGCGCGCGAAAGTTCCCTCGTCAGCGCGTCGATCTCCGCTTCCGCCTGCTCGGCGCGATCGACGTTGCCGAGTTCCTTGGCTTCTTCCAGTTCCTCACGCAGATCCGACAGCCGGCGCCGATAAGCGGCCTTGGCCTGATCGTCGAGCATCTCGCCCGCATCACCCAGACCGCCGATAAAGATGCCCCCGGTCTTGAGCTCCTCATTGCTGCCCGGCAAGCGTGCGGATTGACTGGTTTCGGTATCGTCGCGCTGGCCCGCGATTCCACCTGACAAATCAAGGACGTGGAATTCGACCGTGGGATGGCGCAGCAGATGGGCGAGGTACCGGAGTCCTTTGGAGTCCTTAAAACGAAGGGATTTCTGGTCGTAGCCTACGGTCCAGTACTCGCCCTCTTTGCGGAACGTCCCTTTGTGGGCCGCGCGGGCGCTCGACACCGCGCCGCCACCACCAGCCGAGCCTGTTCGAGCTCTTCGCGTCACACGTCGCATCTCAAATCCCCACAGGCCGTTCGAGCCGATTTCTGGTAACCGGGAAAATCGCATTATCTGCTGCACCCGGCAACCAGGAACGTCCGTCGGTTGTGCGGTGATTTTTCACATCTGCCCGTGGGGGCATTATATTCACGCTTTCTGAATCGGAGATGGAAAGCGTTTGAGGACTGCCGTTTGCAGAGGAACCGACGGCTTGGGCGAGAACTAATCCTATGCGATGGCATACGAAGACTCTGTAATCAACCTTTAACAGGAGGATCTATATGAAGATGAACCTATCTCGACGAGTCGGGGCTGAATTCATCGGCACGTTCTGGTTGGTCTTCGTCGGCTGCGGCAGCGCTGTGCTTGCAGTGGCTTTTCCAGACTTGGGATCGGTTTCACCGGGTGGCCCTGGCCTTCGGGCTTACGCTGCTCACGATGGTGTACGCGATCGACCGTATCTCGGGATGTTACGGTGCGGCAGAACTATCGCAGCCATGGGCCCGATCTGCAACCAATAAAAGGTAGTCTTTCGTGATCCGCTGAAATCTCACAGAAGCAGCGGCCTAGCACTTCTTATTAAAATCAATCTTTGCTAATCGATACCATGGCTGACGCCCAAGTGGACAAGCCAGAGCCGCGCTGGCAGGCCCTTCTCGCAATGGCCGCCGTCGGGGGAGTTTATTTGGCGTTGCCCAAAGAACTCATCCTCGGCCCGACGTGGTTGCTGCCGACTGTTATCGCTGTGTTACTCGCCCCGACCATCGTGACTCATCGGATGGAGCGGCATTCCTTCAATCACACCTTGGGGATCGTGAATAACGGCATCATCACTGTCGCCCTCATCGGTTCAGTCGGTCTGCTAGTTGCGACGTTGGCATCGCACAAACAGGCGCCTCTGCGACTTTTACGCTCTGGTGCTGAGCTGTGGCTAACGAATGTTCTCGTCTTTTCGCTCTGGTATTGGCGGCTCGACGGGGGCGGGCCGAACGTGCGCGACAAGCATCCTGAATTCGGTAGCCACAGTTTCGTTTTCCCGCAAATGCAGATCGAAAAAAGCGAGCGTGAACGATTTGGCGTTGAGCACTGGCGGCCGGGTTTTATCGATTACCTTTTTATCTCCTTCACGCAAAGCTCCACCTTCGGACCAACCGATGCACCCCTTATGGCTCGCTGGGTGAAGCTACTCGCTATCGTGCAGATTTTCATTTCGCTGAGTATCGTCATACTGCTGATCGCGCGCGCCGTTGGAGTGCTCTAAACTGATCAGGAATCCAAGGCGCAATCGGGGGATTCGACGCGATGAGCGATGGTGGTCGCGAGCTTGGAGCCAGTTTCCATAACGTTTTTGTCCAAGTCCAAACCGCCGAGCATGAAGCGCCCGACCGCCTCGAAGGGATTCAGCGACATTATCGCTCCGGCCTGACGGGGACTGTGGGCAATCGTGCTGACTTCGCAAAACGGCCGAGGGCGGTCGCCGA
>Ga0073928_10008302_pt1 | contig 13097 bp, 9 predicted proteins | sample PaiPotPPA55metaG_FD_76969 | JGI IMG/M metagenome (GOLD analysis project Ga0073928, IMG submission 76969) | Iron sulfur acid spring bacterial and archeal communities from Banff, Canada, to study Microbial Dark Matter (Phase II) - Paint Pots PPA... ...
AGATCTCCCGGGCTCGCCTGAACGGCGACCTGGGAGCCCTGTTTCCCGGAGACTCGGCTTGTGGCGCTGAAACCGGGCCGCATTTGTTTGTCGTCAATCATTTGCGTCTTCGCCCGTCGCTCCTAAAAACAAAAAGCGCCCAAGGCGAGAATTCCGCCCGGACGCTGCGTTTACTGCCGCTATTCAAGTTAACTACTCAACAACGATATCACGGTGTTTCGAAAAGTGCAAGCGTGGTCGCATCCAGGTAGTGGGCCAGTTTGAATTATTGCGGGATTGTCAGACCCTATCGGGCAAAGACACACCCTGCGGCCTTGGATTTTGCGCTATTCGAAGAAGCACCCGAATCTTATTGCCTGAAAATCTCAAACTGATTGGAAGATAGTCCACGGATTAGTGCCGTCACCAGCAAACAACCATTGTTGTCTGCGTTGACTTTCTCAACGGCCCGATGACTTATTCAACGCTTTCCCACTTACTGAACTCGCGTCGTCTAGAATCCGGCCAAAGCCAGGCCAACATTCTAAAGAACATCTGCCAGCGCCCCCTTCCATCTGGACATCGGCCCCCGGTTTGCATATAAGAACGTGATCGCCGACGGGGGCAATCTGGAACAAGGAGAGAAACCATGGCATCGAAGAAAGCAACCAAGAAGCTCAAGAAGTCCAAGAAGCTACCTGCGACCAAGGCTCTGACGCGCTCCCCATTCGTCCCAATCGACGGCTAAGAGGGGCCTAATATAACTTTCGGGGGGCTGTCACCAACATATGGCGGCCCTCCTAATTCAAACTGACCCACTACCCGCATTCACCATTGATAGATAGAAGGTTTCGAATACTCACCGCAGTTGCGTTATCTGCGCTTGCTGTTAAGCTATGCATACAATGGCTAAGAAGAAGAAACTTTCGATCGATGAGGCGGCTGCCAAGCTTGCGGCAATTGCAGAGAAGGGCCTCTCCCGGTTTTCGGAGGAAGAGCAAGACGCCAGAGTGGAAGCGTTTGCTCGGCGTGATCTCACCGGCGCCCGCGGAACCCGCGCCAAATCTTCAAAGAGTTCTCGTACTCCTCGGTACCGGGTAGCTGGCCGAGGTCGTTGACGATCGCCTCTATAAAAGCTGCTTCATCATTGCCCTGCAAGGCTTCCTTGAACTTCTTTCGCAAGATCGCCCTGCGGCGTAATTCAGAGACATTGACGGGACGCTTCTTCCCCCTCTGTATTTCTTGTTCTCGAAGGTCATCGATTTCCTGATCGCGAGACGCCGACGGCGCTACGAAAACTGTGCATGGGCGGTCACTGCTGCGATTGTAGGCAGCGCGTTGCAACGATCGAGTGCCAGGGCGCAGGTGCTGCGCCGCTACGAAGGCGAGTGCCGCGAGAGCCGGTGGAACAAGAGTATGTAGAACAAAGCCTTTAGAACAAAGGGCGGGTCGCGAGAACAATCTTCCAGGACTAGTACTGCTGGTGCATCCGCGCTTGGCGCCGTAGGCTGGAAATAAGGGTAGGTACGTCAGGCTGTTGCGGAAAATTATTCGGCGCTGGCATGGTCATTGCACTTCCCATTCCCGGTAGTTCGTTTCGGCCTCCGCGATCCAGCGTAAGCGGGTCGAGGGAAGGCTACAAGCATTTGTGTATGTGGAGAATTGCGGGGGTGCACCTATGAGCGGAGTGCGGACGAACAAGCGGGCACACAAAGCTAGGGGCGACATGCGGTCTGCGATCGGCTCTGAAGTTGAGTTTGGTGTCCGCGAAATGAAGAGTATTTCGAAGCAAGGTTCGAAACACGGGCCAGAACAATTTTCGGAACAGCCTCCGGAACCATCTCCGGGACAGGATCCGAAACAGCGACAGTTCGAAGAGCAGGTGGAATCCCGTGTGAAAGCGCTTGGCAGCCTCGTCGACGAATTGACCGCCGCCCCTTACGTTGGCTCGCTGATGAGAGAACGGGATTCGGTCCGCGAAACACTCGTGGAACTGGTGGTAAAGGAAGAAGCCCTGCGCGAAATCGTTCAAATGGCGAAACATTCGGGAAAGGGGGCAGCCCGAAAAATGCTGTGGCGCGATATCGAAGGAGCGGTCGCGGATCTCGAGAAGAAGTCTGAAGGATTCGCGAAAGCGGCGTGCGCGTAACGCCGTTTCATTACTTTGCGCATGCTTCCAAGGACGCAAGCGCAAATCTTAGGAGGAATAGACAATGAAAAGTTTCTGCGGAGTCTTAATGGCAATGCTCTTGATTGCATCGACGGCATTGGCCGAAACGAAAGACACCCGAAAGCAGGAGGAGCGATTGCAGGACTCGGGGCAGGTGATGAGCGAAGTCTTGAACATGCCTGACTCGATCCCGCAGCACGTGTTGGACAGAACGAAATGCGTCGTGGTTATCCCGTCCGTCCGCAAAGCCGCTTTTGTGGTGGGCGCCAGCTATGGCCGAGGCGCCATGGTTTGCCGGACCGGCGAGAATTTCACGGGGCCTTGGGGCGCTCCGTCGATGATGGCGCTTGAGGGCGGGAGCTTCGGCTTGCAGGCTGGAGTGGAAGCGACCGACTTCGTGTTCCTGATTATGAATGAGAGCGGAGCGTCAAGCCTATTGCGCAGCAAAGTGAAATTGGGCGGCGACGTCTCGGCCGCAGCGGGTCCGCTTGGCCGCTCTGCTGAAGCCGACACCGACGCCTTCATGCGCACGGAGATCCTGACGTATTCACGCACTCGCGGTATCTTCGCCGGAGCGTCGCTCGAAGGCTCCACGTTGCGTCCTGATAAAGACGCCAACGAGGCGCTTTACGGCGAGAGGATCAACCCCCGCTACATCGTGCTCGGACCTGGGCCAGCAGCTCCCGCAGCTGCCAATCAACTGCTGGCGATGCTAGAGAAGGCTTCCCCGCGGGCGGCAAACGCGTAAAAGGAGAAACCCCGGGCGGGGGTGTTAGAAGCTCAGCAGGGAGATGGCCGCAGATACGGCCATCTCCTGTTGAGCGGGACTACAGGAAACCGCGCATTGAACATCAGGCGGAAAGTCCGACAGTGGTACGAGCCACCGCACTCATGCCGGAGAGGGGATTAAAATTATGCAACAAGCCCAATTACAAAACCTGACGGAGAACCGGTACATACAGCCGCTCGGCTACATGCGCGATGAGGATTTTCAAGAAATCGAGGCGCATATCAAGAATTTGAAGACCGCGGTTGAAGAGTTTCGTGACTCTTCATCGATCGCTGGGCCAGGGATCGGCAAGAAGCTTCGCGAAGCGACGGATGCGCTGTGCTTGAAAGCGGAAGTGATCCTTTGGAGACTCGAGGGCGCCAAACACTTCACCTATCCTGCCCGGCAAGTACTCTGGGAGGACATCCAGACGGCAATCGCGAGCTTTGAGGAAGGCGCGGAGCGCATGGTGAACAAGCGCGTGTGAGAAAGCCGCTAGCCCTTTGAAACTTCGATTAACAACAGGCAAGACCAAAAAGCAAACGCCGAAAGACTCGAAGAAAACCAAAAGGAGATGGCGGCCGTAAAGCCCGCCGCTACATAGTCAGGAAACGGCAACGGCGACCACATCGGCGCCAATCGGGAGATTGGCGTTCCCAGGGGCCGGCGGGACCCCGGCGCTACTGAGAAAACTTTACGACGGCGCCTTCTAGCGGGATTTCCAGATCGTGGCGCACTGGTAGGGCGGTGGTGCGGTGTGGCGTGGGGTGATCCTCCCACGCTTCGGATGCGAACGATGTGAAGGCGTAGGGGAGGCCTTCGCAGCCTAGCGGGGAGTTGGCGTCGCAGATGTGGAAGTGGAGATGCGGCTCGGTGGAATTGCCGGAGTTTCCTACGAGGCCGAGAACGTCGCCGCGCTTCACTTTGTCGCCGACCTTTACGCGCAACGAGGCTGGCTGCAGGTGACCGTAGAATGCGAAGCGGTTTTCTCCGATGCCGACGATGACGTGGTTGCCGCCAATCGTTTCGATGGTGATGGGGACGGCGCGGGAATTTGCTCCGGGAGAATTTTGGGGGATGCCGTCTCTGGTTTCAGTGACGACGCCGTCGGCGACGGAGAGAATTTCGGCGCCGTAGGCACGGTAATTTTTATTGTTCGCAGCGTCGCCGGTGTGCGTGGTGCCGTTCGCGGCGAGTTCGACCCAGTCGATGGCGAAACGCTGCGAAATGTAGGCGCGGCCATTGACGGGAAGAAGGGCGCGTCGATGAGCTGAGGTGTTCGACGGGCCATTCACGGCGACCCAATCTTCGCCGCGCAAAGGCGGACCGATGGCGGCGAGTGGCCGGGCGTCGACGGCGATGGCGGGCGTTTCGACCATCATTCCTTCGGGATAGTCGCCGACCTTTGTGCTGATGCGATCGTTGATGGCTTGCGGGACGTCGTCGCGATTGTCCACCGTGATCCAGAGAAAAACCACCGCGAAAGATCCGGGACCTATTTTGGTTGCGTCGGCGGAGGTTTGTCCGGGATGGGTGATTAGGGGTGCGAGGTCGGCGGCCGAAAAATTTGCGAACGATTTGTGCGGCGAGTCGGCTGCGACAACTTCGATGCGAGTGAGCGTGCATTCGGAATGCGCGAGATTTGTGATGTGGAGTTCGTAGACGAGGTGCCATTTGCCGTCGGCTTGAAATGCGGTGGGAGCGATGGGAACGACGACGTCGAGAGGCGCGGTGAGCGGTTTCGGCGTGTGGGTGGCGGGCGCGGGTTGACCCGTAGCGGCGGATGATTTCGGCGAGGCTTGCGCATCGCTGGATTTGCCGGGGCGGGTGAATGCTAGCTGCTGCGGGACGACGCCGGTTTGCGTCCAGGTGCCCTGAATTGTGTTTTCGGTGGTGCGCACGCCTTCGTAAACGCCGCCGACTTTATTTACTTCGAAGCGCACGGCGTCGCCATGGACCGTGGCGGTTTCGATGGGAAGAATGGCGTGCTGATCGATGCTGTTGAGATTGCCGGAGTAGGTGCCGTCGGGCTTTTTTTCAAGCGTGATGGCCAGATGCAGCTTTATGTCGCCAACGCCGAGAGTGCCTTCCCACTTGCCTTCGATGTCGTCGTCATTCTTGGCGGCGGCTTTTTCCTGCGAGGCGAGGGCGCTCGCGGAGAAAATGGCGGCGAGGAGTGCGGCCAGGAATAAAAAGGCGGTGCGGATTAGAACTGATTGATTTGGATGCGAATTGTTTTTCATGGCTGTTTTTCCCACGCGCGATTTTTATGCAGCACTTGCTACTGAACGTTCGGGCGACGGCAATTCGCTGCTTTTGTTCGCGACGATGAGCGCGACAATAATCGAAACGATCGCGAGGCCTGCGCCGAATTCGGTGGTCCAGAGATCGCTCACGCGCGCGTGCCTTGTTTGCGGGTCGAAAAACGCTTGAATGAAAAGATTGTGGCTCGCGTGGAGAAGCATGCCGGTCCAAACGCTGCCTGACTTCAGACGCATCCAGGCAAAAAGGAAACTCATCGAGACGACCATTACCGTGAAACACGCGACGGTGTACCACAGCGGCCCGGCTCCGCGGTAAGCGGTGGAGAAGAGAATGATCGGATAGTGCCAGAGCGCCCAGATGATGCCGCTGATCAAGGCCACGCGGTTGAAGGGAACGATTTTCGCGAGCTGCGGAACCAGGAATCCGCGCCAGCCGAGTTCTTCTCCCAGGGCTGAGATGCAGGAGAAGGCTACGCCGAGAGTGGCGAGAAAGATAAAATTCAATGCAACGACGGCCGATTGCTGGTGCACAGTCGGGAACAAGCGGAGGAGCGGCGAAAGCAAGCGAGTGCTGAGATTGGCGTAGCCGGCAAACCAGATGGGAAGGTAGACGGCGCTGGCGTAGGCGAGCGGAATCCAGTAGCTGGCGAATTGATATTTCGTCTTGCCCCAGAGGAAACCGTGTCCGCGCAAATTGCTCTGGAAGATCAGGCGCGTGGCGAGCCCGGAAACTCCCGGGCACCACATCAAGCCGAGAATGAGCAGACCGGGGCTCTGCCCGGCGTTGGCGCGGCGAATTACGAGAACGTAGAAAATAGAGCTCAAAGCAAACGTCAGCAGCAGATAGACGACGATCGAGAGTTTCGTCCGCTTGCTTTCTGCTTCCATCGCGCGGCCTCCTGGCCTCGGAACCGGACTATAGCGCAATTCAGCGAGAATATGGCGGAGGCGTGCGCTGAGTTGCTGAGCAGCACTTGACATCCCGCGGAGGCGCTGCGTAGTCTCAGCGGCGGAAACTCTCACGATTCCAAATCAAAACGAGCGTGCATCGTGGATGCGGGCCACCGCCGATCAATCTTGCGTGTGGATTTTCGGCGTGCTTGTGGCGTACACGATTGCGAGAAACGTAATGGCCGCTGCGTCGAAACCGTTCTGGTACGACGAGATTTTTACGTGGACCATGGCGCACCTACCGAGTTTTTCGGCGCTGTGGAACGCTCTCGCACGTGGCGCCGATACGAATCCTCCCGTTTATCTTCTTGGCGAGCGAGTTTTCGACACACTTACAAAGAATGAAGAGGTGGCGCTGCGGCTGCCGTCGATCATTGGATTTGCGTGCGCGCTTATTTTTGTATTCGCGTACGTCCGAAGGCGGAGCGGAGACTGGATCGCGCTCGCGTGCTCGACGATTCTGATTCGCACGATTCTGTTCAATCGCTATGCAATCGAGGCGCGACCTTACAGCCTCGTGGTGGCGTGCGTTTCGATCGCGCTGGTCTGCTATCAGCATGCGCCGGAAACGCGGTGGATGATATTCATGGGAGCGAGCCTGGCCCTTGCGACGTCATTCCATTACTACGCGGTGTTCGTGCTGGTTCCGTTTGCTGCGGCGGAAGGTGCGCAATTTCTGAAAGTGCGCGCATTCCGTTGGGAAGTTTGGTTGGCAATCGCATGCGGCTTGGTACCGCTCGCGATTTTCTGGCCGCTTTTGGCCAGCCTGCGGAGATATTTCGGGCCGCATTTCTGGGGCCGGGCCACTTTGGAGAGCACTGCCGATACATACGGCTGGTTTTTCGAGGCTTCGCATCCGGCGAACGTGGCGATCGCGACGGTGTTATTGCTTTGCGCGGCGGCCGTTATTGTGACTCTGGTAGCCCGAAGTGACGTGCGCGATAAACTGATTCGAAGTCCTCACTTCCACGAGCGTGTGCTGGTGCTGATGCTGCTTTGTTTGCCGTTCATCGCATTTGCGGGAGCAAAGACGGGGCGTGGTGGCTGGAATCATCGATACGCACTGGCGGGCGTGCTCGGGATTCCGCTGGCTGCTGGGTATATTTTGCCGCGGTGGAAGAGAAGTGCGGTTATGGTGTTTGCGATTTTTATTTTTTGCGCGGTAGCTGCGCAGGAGTTGCGTTTCTGGACTTCGTATTCGAGGAACGGCCCGGGGTTCGAGTCTCCGGCAGCTTCCGTGGAGAACTTCGTAAATTCGTCCGGACATCCTGATTTGCCTGTGGTGATATCGGATGGAATTCAGTTCCTTCCGATCGCGCACTATGCATCCCTCTCAAGCGAGTGGACGAAGCGGTTTGTTGCCCTTGCTAATCCGGCTGAATCAATTGCCGACATGGGTGACGACTCGATCGACAAAGGACTGCTCGCGTTGCGAACCTGCATTCCGCTTCAGGTGGTTGAGTTCGAGTTATTCGCGCGCGAACATCCCGTTTTTCTGCTGTTCTCGGATGGCGACATTGACTTCGACCGCTGGCCCGAGCGGCTGACGCGAAAAGGACATCCCTTGCAAATTCTCGCGCGAGAGGGGAACTGTAATCTTTACCTGGTTGATCTAAACGAAGGCTCGCACTAGAAAAGCAGACGGACTTCGCAGAAACTACTGAGCGGCCTAGGTAGTAATTCATCCTCACCTTGCTTGACAGTTCCGCACGCGGCTGCGTAGGCTCCCGCAGGCTCCCCTTCGATGGATCCCGACCAGTACTTGGGATGGTTGGCGCTTGCGTTGACGCCCGGATTGGGTGCGCGCATGGCCGGGAAATTGCTACGTCATTTTGGGAGCCCACAGGCGATCTTTAATGCGTCGCTTACGGCTCTCGAGGCGCAACGTTTGCCGGTGGCGGTATCCCAGGCGATTCATACCCGCCAACCACTCAGCGCTGCGGCAAAGGAACTAGCGCAAGCTGAGGCGGCGGGTTGCCGGTTGTTAACGTGGGAAGAACCTGAGTATCCAGCCCGTCTACGCGAGATCTACGATCCGCCGCCCCTGCTCTACGTCCTTGGAAACGCTGAACTTCTGAACCGCCACGTAATTTCCATTGTTGGCGCGCGTCGTCCGACCCCCTACGGGAATCAAATGGCTGAGAGGCTGGCAAGAGATCTAGCCGATCGCGGAATTGTGGTCGCAAGCGGCCTTGCGCGCGGAATCGACTCCAGCGCGCATAAAGGCGCGCTGAGTTCCGCGGTGGGCGGGACGATTGGTGTGCTGGGCTGCGGAATTGATGTGGTTTACCCGAAGGAGAATAAGAAGATATTCGAGGAGATAACGCGACGCGGCGCAATCATCTCTGAGTTTCCGATGGGAACGTTCCCCGCGCCGCAAAATTTCCCGATTCGGAACCGGATTATTTCCGGAATGGCACTGGGAGTTGTGGTAGTCGAGGGAGCGCAGTACTCTGGGTCACTAATCACGGCTCGTTTGGCGATGGAATTCGGCCGCGAGGTGTACGGCGTACCGGGCAACGCGACGCAACCCTCCAGCTTCGGGCCGAATCAGCTTATAAAACAGGGAGCCAAGTTGGTGACGAGCTGGGAAGATGTAATCGAGGAGCTGCCGACTCCGGTGAGGGCCGAGCTTATCCCCGTTGAAGCGGCGACTTCGGAGGAGCGATCGTTACTTATCGAGCAAGCGCTTGGACCGATCGAGCGGCCTCTATACGAGATTCTGAGTCTGGATCAGGCGCGACAAATCGATGAAATCGTGGAGCTTTCCGGGCTAAGCTCCTCTGAGGTGCTGGCGGCTCTGTTTGATTTGGAACTCAAGGGAGTGGTGCGCCAGTTGCCGGGTAAGCAATTCCTAAGAGTCCTGTTGTAATCGCCAAAGGCATTCCAGGGTTAGGATGGTGAGGCGACGCACGTCGTTGCGTGTGCGGATACGCACAGTTTGAGGCAAACTAGATGGGCTTGCGTTTCACAAGGAACAAAAGATCAGCATGGCAAGATCACTCGTAATCGTTGAATCGCCCGCCAAGGCGAAAACCATCAACAAGTACCTCGGCCGGAACTACATCGTGAAGGCGTCCTACGGCCACGTGATGGACCTGCCGAAGAAAAATATCGGCATACTTCTGCCCGGAGGGTCGACGAACGGCAAGGGAAAGAAGGGGAAGGGCAAACGGAAGTCCAAGGGAGGTAAGGCTACGAAACCGGCGCCAAAGCCGGTGATCGTCACCGCCGAAAACATCTTCGACCCAACCTACGAAGTGATACCCAGTAAGCTCAAGGTGATAGGCGACCTGCAAAAAGCCGCTTCGACCGCTGAGGCGATATACCTGGCGGGTGACCCGGACCGCGAAGGCGAAGCGATTTGCGCGCACTTGGCGGAAATACTTGGCAAGCCAAGAAAATACGTGAAGGTGGTGGAGGCCGCGAAAGAAGCCCAGGCGGAAGCCGAAGCCGAGGCCAAGGCCGACGCCGACGCCAAGGGTGCGACCAAACCGGAGAAAGACACCGAAGAAGCAAAACCCGAGAAAAAGGCTTCCAAGGCAGAAGCCGCTGAACCTGCGAAAAAAGTTCCCAAGATTTTCCGTGTAATGTTTAACGAGATTACGCAAAAAGCGGTCCGTGAAGCCTTCGAGCATCCCACGCAAGTAAACGAAAACCTGGTCGACGCTCAGCAGGCGCGCCGGGTGCTCGACCGGTTGGTGGGTTACAAGATTTCGCCACTCCTATGGGACAAGGTACGGCGCGGGCTTTCCGCGGGCCGCGTGCAAACGGTGGCGCTGCGAGTAATCGTGGAGCGCGAACGCGAAATTCGCGCGTTCGTGCCGAAGGAATACTGGACGATCCACGCGTTGTTGGCCGCGGGCGAGCCGCCTGTTTTCGAAGCCAAGCTATCGAAGTTCAAAGGCGAAGACATTGAAGTTTCGAACGAAGCAGAAGCGCAGAAAGTTGTCGCGGCCGTGGAAGGCGCCAGCTGGAAAGTCGCGGGCGTAGCGCAAAAAGAAAAACGCCGATTCGCTCCGCCTCCGTTCACCACTTCCAAGCTTCAGCAAGCCGGCTACAACCGGCTGCGCTACACCGCCAAGCGCACCATGATGCTCGCGCAACGGCTCTATGAGGGTGTCGAGCTGGGAGAAGAAGGCTCGGTGGCGCTGATCACATACATGCGCACGGACTCGGTCCGCGTGTCGAACGACGCGCTGGCGCAGGTTCGCGACCACATCGGTTCCAGTTACGGGCCAAGTTATCTGCCGGAGAAACCGAATTTCTTCAAATCGAAGAAGGACGCCCAGGACGCGCACGAAGCGATTCGTCCCACGGACGTGGCGCGCACGCCTGAAAGCGTGAAGCGGTACCTCGAAGACGACATGTTCAAGCTCTACCAGATGATCTGGCAGCGCTTCGTCGCCTCGCAAATGGTTCCGGCGATTTTCGACCAGACCGCCATCGACGTTTCAGCGAACGATTACACGTTCCGCGCCAGTGGGTCGGTAATCAAATTCGATGGTTACCTTGCCGCATATCAGGCAGTGAAGGAAGAAGAAGAGAAGGACGACGAGAGCGATTCGGATAGCCGCACGCTGCCGAAGGTGAGCGAAGGCGAAAAACTGCGTCTCGAAAAGATTCGTCCCGACCAGCACTTTACGGAGCCGCCGCCGCGCTACACGGAAGCGACGCTTGTGAAGGAGCTCGAAGAAAAGGGTATCGGCAGGCCGTCCACGTACGCCGCAATTATCTCGACGATTGTGGAGCGCGAATACGTGAACAAGGATCAGGGCCGCTTCACGCCGACTTTGCTTGGCGAACGAGTGAGCGACCTGCTGGTCAAAGCGTTTCAGGATATCTTCGACGTGGGATTCACGGCGCGCATGGAAGATGAGCTCGACGAAATCGAGGAAGGGAAACTTCCCTGGAAGACGTCGGTGCAGGAATTCTGGGATCGGTTCGAAGTGGACCTCGAGAAGGCCGACGGACAAATGGTGTCTTACAAGGCCGGCATTCCGACGGGTGAAAAATGCGAAAAGTGCGGCGAAGGAGAGCTGCTCGAGCGCATCAGCCGTCACGGATTCTTCCTGGGCTGCTCGCGTTATCCGGAATGCGATTTCATACGCGATTTGGCCGACGCGGGCAACGATGAACCTGAAGGCGAGCCCAAAACGGAGTACTGCGACAATTGCGGCAAGATAATGGCGATTAAGCGCGGCCGCTTCGGGACGTTCCTCGCCTGCACTGGTTACCCGAACTGCAAGACCACGAGACGCCTTGTGACCGGCACGAAGAAAGCGCGCCAGCCGGATGTGGTGCTCGATGAAAAGTGTCCCACCGACGGCGGCCAGCTATTGCGCCGCGAAGGCCGCTTTGGAGACTTCATCGGCTGCCAAAACTATCCGAAGTGCAAGTACACCCGGCCGATAACGCTCGGGATCAAATGCCCCAAGTGCAACGAAGGCGAGTTCGTCCGGCGCGGGACAGCCAAAGGACGTGGGCGCGGCCGAATCTTCTACGGATGCAGCCGCTATCCGGATTGCGATTTTACCTCGCCACACGAACCTCTCAACGAGCCGTGCCCGAAGTGCGGCGCGCCGTTCATCGTCGAGAGGCGGACCAAGCAAGGCAATTTCCGCGCGTGCATTCGGGAAAATTGTGATTGGGAAATTCCCGCGCCGTTGCCGCCCTTGCCTCCGCTGGAATCTATTGGCGGCGCTGCTAGCGGCGAGCCGCAACCCGTTGGCGCAGGTTCCGTCTCGAAATCGTGATTGAAGCAGGGTCTTGAATCAGGGTTTACCCAGCCTTTCCTCGCGGGCGTCGCCTGAGGGAAGATTCGACGGAATATACAGACAACCCCCGATGTGCCGGCTTTCTGATTGGGATACTCTGCGCGGGCGAGGAACACTCCATGCTGCGAACGCTCCTGATCATCATCGTAGTATTGGCTCTTCTCGGCTCTCTGCCCACGTGGCCGTATAGCACCGGGTGGGGTTATTACCCGAGCGGTGGCCTGGGCCTCATCCTTCTCATAGTGATCCTGTTAATACTGTTCGACCGCCTCTGAAATAGAATATCGAACAGCGCGGCTCCCTTTCCTTCGATCGGCCCGGAGGCCAACCTTCGGGCCGATTCTTCTTGCTCACTTCAGTCGACAGACGCAACCTCGGCGCTCTACCTTGCACCCAACTCATTGGACACTTGCCGCTGCCCGCCCACCGCGGCCTTTTCCAGAGCAGCCTATAATTCGCCAGGATGGATGAATCGTGATGAAGCAGGTAATCGACAAGTTTGTTGCGTATCTCCGTTACGAGCGAAACGCTTCGCCCGAAACGCTCGCCAGTTATCAAAGCGACCTCGAACAATTTTGCGTGTTCCTCACGCCGCCCGGCGAAAGCACCCTGCCGCTCGGCGAAGTCACGCATCGCGTGATTCGGGAATTCATCGCGTGGCTCTACGACCGCCGCCTTCAAAAAACTTCCGTGGCGCGGAAACTCGCGGCGCTTCGCTCGTTCTTTAAATTTTGCGTGCGCGAGAGAATCGTGAAGCAGAATCCAGCGCGCCTGGTGAGCACTCCAAAGCTTCCGAAGCGCGTTCCGCCGATTCTAACTCCCGAGGAGATGAGCAATTTTCTCGACGGCCTTTTGAAGGATGCAACGGGTTCAAAGCGGGCGCGCCGCAGCGGCGAGCCACGCACGCAGCGCGATATCAAGCTGATACCCAAGCGCGATCGCGCCATCCTCGAACTGCTTTACGCTTCCGGGCTGCGCGTGAGCGAGCTAGTCGGCCTCGACTTGGGCGCTATCGATAAGCCCGGACAGATGCTTCGCGTTCTCGGCAAGGGCCGCAAGGAACGCGTAGTTCCCTACGGCGCGAAGGCGCAGGCGGCGCTCGAAGCGTACTGGCCGGTTCGCGCGGAGATACTCAATCATCCGTTCACGAAGCCTGCGTACGAGGCGGTGTTCGTGAACCACCTCGG
>Ga0073928_10008303_pt1 | contig 13095 bp, 12 predicted proteins | sample PaiPotPPA55metaG_FD_76969 | JGI IMG/M metagenome (GOLD analysis project Ga0073928, IMG submission 76969) | Iron sulfur acid spring bacterial and archeal communities from Banff, Canada, to study Microbial Dark Matter (Phase II) - Paint Pots PPA... ...
ACTGCGCGGCCCACTGGCTGATCGAAACTGAGACTTCGCCGGTTTTCGGAACACAAGGGCGCGGGCCGAATCAGTCCGTGCCCTTTTTCGTGCCGCATTTTAGTAACGTGCAACGCGTCAATCCTGGCGGACGTCGGTGAGGGTTGAGCTGAATCCGCCTTTCTTTAGCGGAGCGGTTGCCCATTACGCCTGATTTCTCCGGGCGCACCTGGTCTACGGGGTCGAGCCCCATAATTTTGGTGAAAACACAATGGTTGTCCTCGCCCAGTCATCGGACCTACGCGATTTATGCGTTGACAGATGACTAGCTATTCCCGACGCTAGGCAACCAAACGTGCCGCCAGCGTCAATGCGGAATGCAGGTGTCTCGTTTTCCGTAATCCTGAGTGGAACCAAGGATCAGCGCGAAGCGATTCCTTCTTCTGGGAGGTGCGCTGACACCTCTCCGCATAGACCCTTCGCTTCGAAGACTGCTCAGGATGACAGAAGGCCGGCTCTCCCGGTTTTTGACTACTCGGAGGTTGATTGCGATGCGGCGGGCGAGGCCGAAACGACTGCCGGCTCGAGGGGCAGCAATTCTAACTGTCCGTTGCCCGCGTCGAGATACTCCTGGGCGATACGATCTTCCTCACGCTCGACCTTTTCTTCCTGATCGAGCAGCGCCGACATCGTGTCCAGATGGCGGCGAATCTCAGCAGCCAATTCGCGATTGACTCCTTTCACCAGTGCCAATTGCTCAACTGAGGCTTCGCGAATGCGCCGGAGGCTGCCAAAATGACGCAACAGCGCTCGCCGCCGCACTGGTCCTATCCCTTCGATATCGTCGAGCACTGAACGCAGCCGCGCGCGCCGCCGGAGTTCGCGATTGTAGGTGATAGCAAAGCGATGGGCCTCGTCGCGCACCCGCACCATCAGGAATAGCGCGGTCGAGTTTTTCGGCAGTACGATTGGATCTTTACGATTAGGCAGGAAGATGCGCTCCTCGGACTTTTCCACTGTGCGCTCGCGCGGATCGTTCAGCACATGCTGTTTGGCGATTGAGACTACTTCGATTTGCTCGAACAGCCGGGCTTCCTTCAACACTTCAACTGCTACATTAAGTTGGCCCTTGCCGCCGTCAATGACCCAAAGATCCGGGAACTCGTTCTCCTCGACCGCTCGTCTCAGCCGGCGGCTCAGCACTTCGTACATGCTGGCGAAATCATCCTGACCCTCGACCGTCCGGATACGGTAACGGCGGTAGAGCGCTTTCTGCGGCTCCCCTTCATCAAAAGTGACCTGGGAGGCGACCACCATCGAACCCTGCAGATTGGAAATGTCGTAGCATTCGATACGCTTGGGAGAATTGTGCAGGTGGAGCTTGGTGCGCACTTCTTCGAGCATCTTCTCGCGCGTATTCTCGTTGTCGCGGCGAGAATTAAAGCTCTGACGAGCATTCTCCATCGCCATTTCGAGCAGGCGCAGCTTGTCGCCACGTTGCGGCACGACGAATTCAACTCTGCGTCCGCGCCGCTCGGACAAAAGTTCCGCGCGCACGTCGGCGTCTTCGATCGCCACCGGCACGATTACTTCATCGGGTAGAAAGCGTACCCCCGAATAATACTGCGTCAGGAGATCGGCGAGCACTTCCTCATCGGGGAATTCGAGATCCTGAAAACTCCAACTCTGCGTGCTCGTCAACTTGCCGTTGCGGATCATCAGCACCAGCGCTTCAATGAAGCCGCCCTGCCGATAGAGGCCGAATACATCCTGGTCGCCGCCCCAATGATGGAGCACGGTCTGGCGCTCGACGGTTTTTTCGATCGCACGCACACGGTCTCGCACTCGCGCAGCTTCTTCGAATTCCAAACGCTCTGCGTATGCCTTCATGCGCTCGCGCATTTCCTTGAGCAGCTCCAGGTTCTTGCCTTCCAGGAGCATCTGCGCGGCCTGCAGGTGACGGTCATATTCTTCCCGATCAACCGGCAGGCAACACGGCCCGAGACATCGTTTGATCTGATATTCGATACACGGCCGCGAGCGATTTCTAAACACACCGTCTGAACAGGTCCGTAATGGGAAAACCTTGCGGATTACATCGATCGTCTCGCGCAACCCGTCGGCCGAGCCGAAGGGGCCGAGATAGCGGCCGCCGTCCTTCACAATTCGCCGCGTGACGGTAATTCGCGGCCACGCATGACGCGTGATCTTGGCGCTGAGGTACGACTTGTCGTCTTTGAGACGAATGTTATAACGCGGCTTGTATTGCTTGATCAGGTTGTTTTCAAGGATTAGTGCTTCCTTTTCGCTGCGGGCGACCAAGGTATCGAAATCGCGCACGCGCTTCATCAGGAAGCGCACTTGCATGCGCCCGTCGCCATTCTCACGGAAGTAGGCGCGGACCCGCGAACGAAGCGATTTGGCTTTGCCCACATAAAGGACCTTGCCATTACGATCTTTGAGCAGGTAGACGCCAGGTTCGGCGGGAATCCCCTCTAGTTTGTGCGACAACGGATCGTCCGATGGTTCAGGCGGCTCTTCTCGCGGACGTTCAGGAAGGGCTTCGGGATAGGTAACCAGTGAATCGAAGCGCGGGGCGGTTTCTCCGGCAGTTGGCGATGTGGTCTTGTTCGCGTCTTCGCCGGGGTATGTGTTGCTCGGCTTTGCTTGCTCCGTGGCGGAACTCTTTTGGGCGGCATCATCGCCGCCCGCGATCGAGAGCACGCTCCTGGCTGAACGAATCATCGTTGCGGCCCGTTTCCCAGTACCTGATACGCTGTCACCCATCAAGACTCAGTATAGCACTCTCCGCGCGACGGTCCGGGTGCCCGCGGCCGATCGCTTTACAGTAGCCGAAAAGCTCTATAGGAGAGGATTTTCCGACCGGGAGCTTCGACATGAAAAAAGGCCAGTCCCTCCCGCCTTGCGGGGGAGGACACCAGCGGAGCCGACGGCGTAGCGAGCTAACGAGTTTGCCCGATCGGCGCACAGCGCCGTTTGGAGGTGCGCAAGCTCAAAAGATGAGGGTTCTACTATGGGACGACTCGATAACAAAGTCGCAGTCATCACCGGGGCGGCGAGCGGAATGGGCCGTGCGACGGCTGTCCGCTTCGCCGGTGAAGGCGCCGCCGTCGTTGTCGCTGACCTGAACCAGGAGGGTGGCGACGCCGCGGTGCGCGACTGCAAGGAGCAAGGGGGCCGCGCCGTATTCCACAAAACCAACGTCGACAGTGAAGGCGATATTCAAGGAGCCATCGAGCGCGCGGTCGGCGAATTTGGGCGGCTCGACATCACCTACAACAATGCGGGAATTGCGGGGGCGCTAGGGCCGCTGGAACAAGTAAGTGCGGAGAACTGGGATCGCACCTTCGCCGTGCTGCTCCGCGCAGTGTTTTTCGGCATTAAGCATTCGATTCCGCACATGCGTAAAAGCAGTGGCGGCTCGATAATTTCCACGGCCTCGATAGCCGGCATCCTCGGCCAAGCCGGTCCGCTGGTCTACAGTGTCGCCAAAGCGGGCGTTATCCATCTGACCAAATGCGCAGCGGTCGAACTCGCCAAGGATCGCATCCGTGTCAATTGCATCTGCCCCGGCGGCATCAACACTCCTCTCTTGCACAAGCATGTCCCGGGCGGCGAGGCGACGACGCTTCAATTGCTTCAGATTGCGCAGCCCTTGGCTCGGCCAGGCACTCCCGAGGACATCGCCGGGATGGCGCTGTACCTGGCGAGCGACGATGCGGAATGGGTGACTGGAACAGCCATGATAGTGGACGGCGGATTCGTCGCGCGCGGCAACGCATTTGCGCAGCAATCAGCGTTCGAAGTACCCGGCAAATGGTCCGGGCCGAGTTTTGAGAAGGATTAGCGGTAGGCTGGAAGCTCTATCGCCGCCGGTAGAAATGTTGGGGCAGGAAAGCAATGAGCCAAAAAATACACGAGATTCGGCTCGACAAAACCAAACGGCTCGCGGCGCAATCCATCAAGGGCCACAATCGATGGCATCCTGACATTCCACCGATAGTGAAGGTCGATCCTGGCGACGAGGTTTGGCTCGACACTTTGGACGCAGTCGACCGGCAGATCCTGCCCACCACTGGAATCGACGATGTAGCTAAATGCGACCTTAATGCGGCTCATCCGCTAACCGGCCCTATCTGGGTAAATGGGGCGGAGGCCGGCGACCTGCTGGAAGTGCGGTTGCTTGATATCATCGCAGACGATAACGGCTGGACCGCTCAGTTACCGGGGTTCGGCTTTCTGCGAGATCTATTTTCTGAGCCGCATTTGGTGCGCTGGCACCTCGCCACAGGATTCGCCGAAGCGCCTGAATTGCCGGGTATTCGTATTCCGGAAGCATCGTTCCCGGGGGTGATTGGCGTGGCGCCATCGCACCCACAACTGCAGCGGATCATAAGGCGCGAACGCGTGACCGCACAGCGTGGCGGTTTTGTGCTGCCTCCTGATCCGCGGTCCGCGATACCCACTATGGAGCCGATCGCATCGGAGGGATTGCGCACAATCCCGCCGCGTGAGACCGGTGGCAACCTCGATGTGAAGCAACTCGTCAAGGGCACAATAGTTTACCTGCCAGTATGGACAGCCGGCGCACTGTTTTCGATTGGCGACGGCCATTTTGCTCAGGGCGATGGCGAGGTATGTGGCACTGCGATCGAAATGGCGGCGGCGTTCCATCTTCGGTTTGATCTGCACAAAGCTGCGGCGCGCGAGCGCCGGATTGGCGGAGTTCAATTCACCGGAAGTGAGGAACCGAGGCCGCGGCGGCGCTATTACGCTACCACCGGCCTGTCGGTGAAAGGCGAGGTGCAGGAATCAGAAGACGCAACGCTGGCGGCGCGCAACGCGATGCTCGCAATGATTGATTATCTGCAACAGCGCGGATTCGACCGGCAACAAGCCTACGCCATCTGCAGCGTAGCGGTCGATTTGCGCATCAGCGAGGTAGTCGACGTTCCCAACTTCGTGGTCACCGCATTCTTGCCGCTCGAAATTTTCGTAGCATGACGGTTAAGGGCCAACTGGGCTGTCCTTTCGTGCACTCAGATGTAATGGCGAATGACAGCGCTTTGATCAGCCAGAGAGGCTGACGGAGGCCATCGCAATGGCGAAAACGTACACCACTTCAGAAATTGCCGAACTACTGCAAAAAGTCAGCAACTGGGGCCGCTGGGGCACTGACGATCAGCGTGGTGCGCTCAATTACATCTCCAACGAAAAACGCGCCGCGGCCGCGCGCCTGGTTCGCACGGGCGCGACCGTGTCGCTCGCGCTGCCGCTGGCAACTCGTGCGGCTCGCGACAATCCGGCCCCGGTTACGCATCTGATGATTCGCTCGGGCAATGTTGGTCATCCACTCGGTTCCTGGGGGTGTGCTGATTATTTTGCGATTGAACCTCACGGGCTGGCGACCACGCACCTTGACGCTCTCTGCCATCATTTTTACGACGGCAAGATGTACAACGGCTTCGATTACACGGAGGTCGATTTCCAGGGCGCGCACAAATGCGCGATCGAGGTCGCACGTGACGGCATTATCAGCCGTGGCGTGCTGTTCGATATCCCACGCATCCGGCAAGTCGAATGGGTCGAGCCGGGCGACGCGATCTTTCCCGAGGATCTCGAAGCTGCTGAGCGCGCCCAGCATGTCGAGGTGGGTGAAGGCGATGTGATGCTCTTGCGAACGGGCCGTTTCAAGCTGCGCCGTGCCAAAGGGGTGAGCGCAATTGCGGGAATGAAGATGCCGGGGCTGCATGCGTCGTGCCTTGAATGGCTCCATCAGCGTAAGATCGCAGTTCTCGGCTCGGACGCGGTCAGCGATGTATTGCCGACTCTATATGAGCCGCCGCTCAGGATGCCGATTCATACTGGGACTCTGGTCATGATGGGGGTGCACCTGATCGACAACGCCGATCTGGAGCCATTGGCTGAGAAGTGCGCGGGCGAGGCCCGTTACGAATTCATGTTCAGCCTGCTACCGCTCATCCTCGAACGCGGGACCGCCTCCCCCGCCAACCCAGTCGCATTGTTTTGATAATCTTACGAAATACAAGTAGGAGCAGCGACGATGTCAATGCCGCTGGATTTGGGCACTATCTTAAGTGAGTTTTCCGACAAGATACCACCTGGACGCTGCGAGACTTGGAATCGGGGCACTACGTCACGATACCACCCCCGCAGGATCCCGGACGCCAGATATTCCACTTCTTCATTGTCGTCTGAAGACGACAATGAAAGTATCAAGTAGGGTCGATCTAGATAACCCAAAATTAAAGGAACGTGAAAATCTACCGGTACGAGGTCAAACTGAAAGCATCGTTACGAGCTTTGGCGGCTGATCCCGAAAACGGCTTCCTCGCGCATACGCCGAACGAGGTGTTCGAGTTCCTTGCCAGGTCGCTCATAACTGAATCTTGGCCCAACGGGGCCGGACCGATTACTTCATTAGCCGCTTGCTCCAGGTGATCATCAAAATGGATAACGGCTCTGCTGCTGAAGCTGCGGAAATTGCAGAGGTTACGGAGCGACTGTCAAAGTATGGTAACGCTGAAACAACCAACGAACTCTATGATTTCGGCAAGCTTCTTCTCGAAGAGGGGGTCGACCGAGCACACTGGCTCGATGCTAAAGCCGGCGTGATAGCAGGTTTTTCGGGAGCGATCGTCGCATTGCTCCTATCGATGTTTCCGATGTGGAAAGCTGCGTTGGAGGTGGTCCCCAGCATTTTTCGCGTTTTGGTGTTCGCTGGAATTATCTGTTTGCTCCTCGCGAGTATCTCCTCATTCCTAAGCCTGATGGTTCAAAAATTCGAATGGGTCGACGAGGACAAGGTGTGGCTTGCGCCTGAATATCTTAACTACCCCGATCTATTACGGCGCTATTATTTAATTGCAATGTATCGAGCGACGGTATCCCACGATCGAAAGAACAGGCAAAAAGCGAACTGGTTATCGGTTGCCCAGTGGCTTTTGCTTAGTGGCGCGGGTCTATTGGCCATCACGCTCCTAGCCATAACCTGGTCAGCCGTGCTGCGTCTCTAACCGCTCTTTTTGATCGGTTTACTCGGCGGAACGTGCAAGGGTGGCGGTTTAGGTGGCTGAGGCTTCGGCTGTTCCGACATGGTTACCCCACTGATCAATCGCTCTTGGCTCAGCTTACGCAGGACGAATCTAACGCGCAAATAGGACCTATTGCGCTCCCGGCCGCGGGTTCACCTCTCACGCGCTATTATCAGGATCTGCTCGCTCATCTGAGGCTGATGGCGCAGGCGACTGATGATTTCGGCGCCTTGCCAACTGAAAAAACGACCGAGGTCTTCTGCAACCGCGGCCGCGCGCAATGCGAGCACAAGCACATTACCGTAAGTCGGGTTTCTTGCTTGGCTCGTTGCTATCGGCAATGCTAGCCTTCGACGAATCGAAGGACATCGCCGACCGAGGTCCGCGAATGCACCACCGTAATCAGCATGAAATTCAGCTTATTGGCGTCATCACGATCGCGATGCTCGTTGGCCTGTTTGCCGGCAGCAGGCGAGCACATGCGCAGTCGATGGACGATCCGTCTGCGCGCGCAGCCGATTCCTCGCCTGACGCGCGCGCAATTCCGCCCGGTGAGGGATCGCTGACTATCGACACACCGGACGCGCCCGCGGTCTCTGACGACGCGATGAGCGCCAACAGCATGGATGATTCCACCGCTGGTCCGGTATCCGACAATTCGGCTGTTGGGGATGCTCCGCCCGGCAGCGCAGTAGTGTCGGATGAGGCATCAGACCCGGGTTCGGGAGATGGCGCAGTGCTCGAAATTCCGCAGGTAGTGAATCTGCCTGCTGGCGGTAACGCTGATCAGTCCGCTGATGGAGGATTGGCGAGCGGCGACAACACCGACGATGATGTCGCGCAATCGGGCCAGGACGGGCAGGACACGCTTGGCGACCGTGATTTGGCGGCGATGGCGGACCAGGTAGGGACACTGCGGGATTATCAGAATCAGGCGGAACAGGGGCCGCTCGGCCCGTTTTTTTTCGCCCCCGGTATGGCCATCGTCCGCTTCCCCCGTCCACCGCTGTTCAATACGCTGCCACGGCCCTCCTTCGGCGTTCCGATGGCGAGGTCGCCAATTATCTTGCCGCCAACCAGCAGTGGTCCGTTTCCATCCACTAGCCCGATGCTGATGGCACCACGTTTTGGGGCCCTCGGCTCATTCCGCAGCGGAGGTTTGATAGGGGCTCACCGCTAGCATCATCTACTTAATTGCTAAGCTCGCTCAGGGGCGGGGCAGGGACCACCCCTTCACAAGGTCAAGCGCAAGGGTGCAGCGATGCTGGTCACAATTGATGTCGGAAATACGCATACCGTTATCGGAATCTACGAGGGCGAGCGCCTCACCCACCATTGGCGTATTTCAACCAATGCAGAGCGCACGGCTGATGAACATGGCGTAATGCTCCAGGTGTTACTGCAGAGCGCCGGATTGCCGATGCCGTTTCGGCCTGAAGGGGTCGTGATCGCCTGCGTTGTGCCGCCATTGAATCATACCATCGAGCAGTTGGCCGAACGGTATTTTCACTGCCAACCGCTGATCGTTGGCCCTGGTATCAAGACCGGCATGCCGATTCTCTATGAGAATCCCAAGGAGGTCGGCGCCGACCGAATCGTGGATGCGGTCGCGGCGTACGAGCGCTACGGCTCGGCAGTGATCGTGGTGGATTTCAGCACCGCGACCACGTTCGACTATGTGACCGGCCGCGGCGAGTATGTGGGTGGCGCAATCGCGCCCGGATTAGAAATCTCGATGAATGCGTTGGTCGAACACGCCGCCAAACTTTATCGGGTCGAACTGATCCGTCCGCGCGACGTTGTTGGCCGCACCACCGTCGGTGCAATTCAATCGGGACTGATCTACGGCTATACAGCACTAGTGGACGGACTAATTGAACGTATCATCCAGGAACGCGGCGAGAAAACCAATGTGGTTGCCACCGGCGGATTTGCTGAACTGATAGCGCCGGAATCGGAGATGATCGAAGATGTCGACGAGTTTCTGACGCTCAAGGGTTTGCGCCTGATCTTTGAACGCAATCGCCGCTTGTGAAATAAAACGACGAGAAGGGAATTGCCGATGGCAGAACTCCAACGGGTCGTAACCGACACGATGCTCGGGCTCAAACTGCCCGACTACGCAAGGTTGTCGCCGCGGGTTGCGACTGTGCTCGGGCATAATCCCGGTCCGTTTACCGGTCCCGGCACCAACACCTACATTATCGGGACGGGACGCCGACCGCTTTTGCTGGACACCGGTATCGGGGTGCCAAAATGGGCCGAAAATTTGCCGCGTGGCTTGCGCGAACTCGCCAACACCGATGAATTAGAGCGCGTCGTTCTTACGCATGCGCATCAGGACCATATAGGTGGAGTAAAGGACGTGATCCGCATGTTCGGCCCTTTGGAGGTCCTGAAGCAGCCCTGGCCCAAACCTGGTCCTGACGATGCCGCCGGCAAACCTATTACCGCGATCGGCCACGGTGCGGTCGTTGCCACCGAGGGTGCTACCCTGAACGCGGTCTTTACGCCCGGGCACGCGCCCGACCATCTGTGCTATTATCTTGTAGAGGAAAAGGCATTATTTACTGGCGACGTTATTCTGGGCGCAGGCACGACGGTGATTCCGGACGAAACCGGCGACCTCGGGCAATATATGGAGTCGCTGCGGCGTCTGTTGGCTCTGGATGTTGAGAAGATCTACCCGGCTCATGGCCCGGTGATCCACAATGCCCGGCAGAAGATTGGCGAATATATCGCTCATCGTGAACTGCGCGAGCGCCAGATCATTACAGCCTTGAGTGATGGACCGTTGGAAGTGATGGCTATCGTTATGCGGATTTACATCGACGTGCCGAAATTTCTTCATCCCGCTGCCGCGCAGTCGGTGCGTTCCCATTTGCGCAAATTGCTCAACCAAGGACGCGTCGAGGAGCATGAAAAGATATGGTCGCTCAGATAATGCCACCGGCTTCAGACTCTACAAGCAGGGGAGCAGGTGTTTATCCGGGGTTCTTGATAAACGGCGCCTGAGCGGACCTTTTGTTTGTACGCTGACTACACTCGCCGTTACATTGACGGCGACGCTTGTTTTCGCCAAAAATAATGCGGGTTCAGACCCGCGCCTGCCTTCGGATGCAGCCGTCTATGCCTCGAGCACCGATAATTTGCCTGACTACCCCGAAAAATCGTCACCCACCTCATCCGCAGCATTAGGTTCGAATTCGGCCGAGGAGCCGTCACCGATCAGCGCGTCCGGGTCCGAAACCATGACCGAGATTCCGGGGGCGATGCCGACTACGGCGACAACCACCGCAGGATCTGCGGCTGCTTCGGCCGGGGATGCGGCTGGACTCCAGAACGGCGCGGCCGACTATGACGACGGCATCATCCGCTACCAGCATGCAAAGAATCCAGAGATAAACGGTCCCCCGATCGGCTCGCTGCAGGATTTCATGAGCGAAGGCGATATTTCTTCGCCACTCGGAATCGAAGTGCGCGAAGACAAACGGCGGCTCAAGAGTGGTGGAGAGGCGCAGGGCTTGTTGATCATCGAGGTTTTCGCCGGTAGTCCGGCCGCCCGCGCAGGCATGCATCCGTATCATCGTGCAATGCGGGATGCACTTGAGACTGCGGCCGTAGCGGGGGCGCTGTTCTTTCCGCCGGCGGTGCTGCTGGTGCCAGTGTTCGACCAGGTTCATCTGGGCGAGAGCTACGATCTGATAATCGGCGTGGACGGATCACGCGTCACCAATTTTCTCGATTTCGAAGAGCGGGTGCGTGACGTTCAGGCAGGTGAAATCGTCTACTTCAGTATCGTCCGCAACGGCGAGCGGATGCAGATTCCGGTCCCGGTGCCGGATAATCTAGCCGGTCCAATATTTTAGACGCCGTATCTCGGTCGTGACAGTCGCGGCCGGCCCACTTCAAATCGCGGCTGGCGTCTCAATCCTGGAAGACGCGCTTCTGCAAAAGCTGACGCGAAGTGCTGAAGGGTTGCGGTTAGAACAATGACAATTGCTTTTCTGTTCCCTGGCCAGGGAGCGCAGAGGGTCGGCATGGGCGCGGCGCTGGCGCGTGAATTCGAACCCGCCCGCTGGGTGTTCGAAGAGGCGGATGGCGCGCTTGGCTTCGCGCTGTCGCGATTATGCTTCGAAGGTCCTGAGGAAGAGCTGCGCCTTACGGCCAACACCCAGCCGGCGACGCTGGCGACCTCCATCGCTGCATTCCGTGTGTTTGAAGCTGAATGCGGCCTTGCCGCCGAGTTCGCTGCCGGCCACAGTCTCGGCGAATACAGCGCCTTGGTCGCGGCCGGCGCAATCGCCTTCTCGGATGCGATTAGGGCGGTGCGCGAACGCGGTCGGCTGATGCAGGAGGCGTGTCCGCCCGGGCAGGGAACGATGGCCGCACTGCTCGGACTTGAGATGGCGGCCGTCGATGCGCTTTGCGCCGAAGTCACGACCGATACCGAACTGGCGGTTCCGGCTAACTTGAATGCGCCGGGTCAAATAGTAATTTCCGGTCATGCTGCCGCAGTTCGGCGTGCGCTGGAGCTAGCGAAGAGCCGCGGCGGCAGCGCTTCGATGGAACTCAAAGTGAGTGCGCCCTTCCATTGCCCGCTGATGCGGCCGGCCCGCGATGGGATGATTCCGGTGCTCGAACGGTTGACTATTAATCCCCTGCGCTTCGGCGTAATCGCGAATGCCACCGCGGAAGTGAATCGCGACCACGGGCGTGTAAAAACGCTGCTGATCGAACAAATAACTTCTCCGGTGCGATGGGAGCAGTCGATGGCGCTCCTGGCCGGTGCCGGAATCACGGAGACAATTGAGTTCGGCGAGGGCCGGGTGCTCGCCGGCCTCATGCGGCGTATCAATCGCAATGTCAAGGTGCGCGCCACCGAGGATCCGAAATCCCTCCGCACGACAATCGCGGCGCTGTCGGCCGCCGCTTCCTAGCAGGCCGTTGAAAGAATCTTCACAGCCTGTGTCGCGGTGCGCGCCAGCATGGCGTGCAACCTCGAGGTGAAAGTCCTGTGTGCGAGCACGTCGCGGCGAGCAGCCCAGCGCAAGACCGTCAGCGCGAGGGGGGGTTGGAGGAATCGTGGAGCAAAAGTGCGAGCCGGCCCGCGGGAACCGGCTAGTCCGGTTTAGCGCCGTTGCGACACTGGTAATTTCGGCCTTGGCGGCCGGGATTGCGGCGGCACTGCGTTTGACCCAGCTTCGCGCAACAGTTGCGCCGGCTATTCCTGCCCTTGCATCGATCAGTTCTACGCCCGAGTCCCCAACGCAAGATGCGGTACAATCTACTGGCTTATTGCCTGGAAACATTGCGCGAGCCAATATACTTGAACTGCCCAAAGCCAGTACCGATTTCGTGGGCTATTGGGGAGGATACGTCCATTCCTCAATCCATCGCCTCAGCCCGGATCTCATCGGCACTAGCCCTGATCGCGTGAGTGTCGTCTTTGGCCGACAGGGTGACACAGTATTCATGGCCAGTGAACTTTATAGTTCACCAAACCAGAAAATTGTGCGCCGCCCGAACGCCAGAATAGCAGGTCCTCGGGTTGCGATCGTTGAGTACGAATCGGCGGACAATGACCTATACTATATTTGCAGCCATCGCTTCCGGCTCAAGGACGCGTCGAGCATCAACTATCGCAGCACGGTCGAGGTCTACGACCTGAGTAGCCACAGGCTAGTAGGGATCGTTACTCAGCGCGCGACGTTGAAACGATTGCTCACGCCGGTCGCTCAGCTTCCGTTTGCCCGGCCGGCGCGAAACCAGATTCCGCGCGCCGAAATTTCGGCGAAAAGTGGTTCCTCCGGGCATTGATCTGTCAATCTTTTCTCTTGGAAGGGCGTTCGGCGCGTCTCACCCCGGCTGGAAAGCAGTTGGACCACGACGAAGGACACCCAAACCTATTGAGCTCAAACCCGAGAAAGCGCGAGCAGTCCGCATGCAGCGGTGAGCCCCATTGCGTGCGTGCACATCACCGAACGCAGTCTGGGGAGCTGTGCCGTCCGTTCCGCACGAGCGAGCCCGCGATCAGCCC
>Ga0073928_10008306_pt1 | contig 13092 bp, 12 predicted proteins | sample PaiPotPPA55metaG_FD_76969 | JGI IMG/M metagenome (GOLD analysis project Ga0073928, IMG submission 76969) | Iron sulfur acid spring bacterial and archeal communities from Banff, Canada, to study Microbial Dark Matter (Phase II) - Paint Pots PPA... ...
AGATAAACCGTGGCGACGAAACAGCCTACCCACACGCCGCGCGTGAAATTGACAACAATGGATAACGCCACGATGGAAAGCACCACCCACCAGAGCCGGCTCGCTCCAGGCAGCAGAAGGACAAAGGCCAGCAGCGCGGCATACACCAGCATTTGCTGCCCCCCGAAATTCATCCAATGCCCCTGAAGTCCCCGCGCACGGTCCCCGGTCATATGGAGGTAGACGTGCCCCGGATGCGCAAGCCTCATGGCCCGATACTGGGCGGCGAATTGCGCGTAGGCGAAAAGTGAAGCGAACGCCGAAGTGACGAAAAGGCCTTGAAAGAGGGCTTGCAGGTGCCGTCGCGTAATCAATAGGTTCACGCCGAGCAGCAGGATGGCAAACAGAAACAATTTGCGCATAGCCAGCCACCCGACCGCCGAGTTCTCCGCCCACCACATGGAGTTGAACGTCAGCAGGAAGAAAAGGGTGAGCGGAAGTCCCACCGGCGGAAAATCCGGCCTTCGGCGCACGGTGGCGGCGAATAATAGGAGCGCCGCGCCCAGGCAGACTTCCGACGCAGCCAGATTCAGCGGAAGCGCGAGCACGCAAAGACTGAAGAGCAGCGACGCCCATCGCAAGATAGATCCCGCGGGAAGTTCTGCGCGCAGCGCGGCGAACTCGGGGAGAATCTGCATCTGAATTCGACAATCTATGCGATTCAACGAAGCGGTTCAAGCTGTATCGGCAAGGCCTCACGCTTGCGCGCGCAAGGGGTCGATCCGGTAAGCGACCAGGGTTTCCGGCCAAAAAGTGACGCGCACTTTCGCGATATGGCTGGTAGGAAAAAGCCGGGCCATCTGGCGCGCCGAGAGGAGAGCAATCTCCTGAAGCTGGCCCCTCGGGATATGCGTGCCCAGCAAGCGGTTATATTCCCGTTGGACCGGGCGAGGCAGGAACTGGATGAAGGGCAAACAGTAGTGGGGTTCGAAAGGGAACCAGAAGTTGGGCGTGGTTATGAACCAGCTTCTGGCCACACGCATCACCTCGCGCGCGAACAGTTCCTGGCGCCCTTCCCCCAGGACGTGCTCGATGACGGCATTGGAAAACGCCAGATCAAAGCTTTTGTCCGGGAAAGGCAACGCGCATCCGTCAAATACCGCGTAGTGCGGCTGCGGATAGGATACGCGCGCGCTCTGCACCTCCCCGAAATCGTAGCCTCCCGCCGTTACTCTGTCCGGATACGGGTAAATATCCTCGAATGTGTAGCGGAGAAACACTTTGCCACTCGCGCCGATATCCAGCACGCGATCGCCGGGGCGAGGATGGAACATGCTGTGAAGGAGATCGAATTTTTTCGTGCGGGACTTGTGACTGAACCGCTTGAGGGTGCGGTTGAACAAAGACTCGCTCGCGGCAGGTGCGGCCGTCCGGGAGCCAATCTCATTGCGTTCCGCTTGCCCACCAGGCATCGAACCCACCCCAATCGCCCATGTTATTACACAAACGGTTCGGCAGGGCGCTCGCTTGCGGGCGTGCCCCGCGATGCGCCTTGCGGCCGCGTACAATCGCCTCCAACGCATTTCTGCGCAAGAATTTGACAAGGAACAAAGCAGAGATTAACCTGCCGCTGAATTTGTCGGGATCGGAGAATCGCGTTTTTCCGCCGTGCGGTGGGATGCGGATGCTGAATACTTCGCGGTTCCAAAACGCAGAGAAATACGCGGCCTACCTGAAGACACCTTCGGGCAGACTGCGTTCCGAGCTTGCCTGGGAGAACCTGTGCCACTTCCTGCCCCGCAACGCGTCGAAGCTGCGTGCGCTCGATGTGGGCGGTGGCACTGGCTTTGCGAGTGTGCAACTCGCGCGGATGGGCTATGAGGTCGTGCTGCTTGACGGTTCCGAAGAGATGCTCCGGATCGCACGCGAGCAGGCTGGAGCCGCCAGCGTGGCGGCGCGAATTTCCTTTTGCCACGGCGACGCAGGCCGATTGCCCGAACTGTTCGATGCTGGATCCTTTGACATCGTCGTTTGTCACAACCTGCTGGAGTATGGCGAAAACCCCTCTGCGATTGTTCGCGACATCGCTAACGCCCTGCGGAAAGACGCAGTGCTTTCTGTATTGGTGCGGAATCGTGCTGGAGAGGTGCTAAAAGACGCCATCAAATCGCGCGACTGGAAACTCGCAGTTGCCAATCTGACCGCGGAGACGGTGGTGGATTCCCTCTACGGTGAGCCTGTCCGCGTATTTGCCCCTGCAGAGGTACGCGATTTGCTCACCCAAGCCAGTCTGGAAGTCGTCGCCGAACATGGTGTCCGCGTGTTTTTCGATTATTTGGGTCTGGAGAATCTGACAGATGAAGCATACCCTCAAATATTCAAATTGGAGTCGGCGCTCGGGGTGCGCCCAGAGTTCGCTGCGATTGCGCGCTATATACAGGTAATCGCCCGCCGTTCCAGCGCGTCCTCCGGCGAGGTAAAGTGACCATGACGCAATCCGGCACCCATTCCACTTCTCCGGCTGCTTTGGTCCGGCCCGCTGCGACTGGAGGATTTGCCCTCGGACTCGGACTGACCAACGAGTGCAACCTGGCCTGTTCATTCTGCTACCGCGATCCGGCGAGGACGGACCGGCTTAGCCTCGAGCAGGTGCGATCTGTGATGGAAAGCCTGCCGATCCGCTCTGTCAATCTGGGCACCGGTGAGAACGGAATGCACCCGCAGTTCCGCGAGATTCTGGCCTACCTCCGCAATCTGCCGGTAAAGCTCACCATCACATCGAACGGCCACAGCGCGGCAGTGCTCACCGATGACGAGCTCCGTGCCTTCCACGACATCGAGTTCTCACTTGATTATCCCACGGAGCCTGAGCAGGACACGCAACGCGGCCGCGGCAATTGGGCCCTCATCCATGATCAGGCGGCGCGCTGTGTCCGCTTGGGGATCCCCGTCACATTCATTGCGGTAATGATGAAGTCGAACTATCTGCGGCTTGCCGAAGTGGCGCGCGTGGTCAAACATTACCAAGCGCCGCTGCGCGTCAATGTTTACCAGGCCGTTCGTTCTGACCTATACAGTTTGAGTTACGAGGAGTATTGGCAAGGCTTTCGCGCGTTGTTTGCGGAAACCGATGTGATCGCTATCGGGGAGCCGCTGGTTCGGGCCATGGCGGGTTTGCCTCCGAGGACCGGCGGATGCGGAGTGAGCACCGTGCGGGTAACCCCTCGCGCCACCACTCAGCCTTGCGTCTACTGGCCGGGAGCTGGGGAACCCCTTGCGCTCCTGGTTTCCCTCCGCTCAGGAGTTGTAGAGACTTCGCCCTTTGTAGAAGCGCGCACAGCGCCCGAAGCCTGCCGCTCCTGCGTTTATCTCGAGTCTTGTTACGGCGGATGCGCCGGGCGACGCCGCATCCAAAGTGCACTCGATCAGCCGGACTTCTATTGTCCAGTTGTCCGCGGACAAGTGCAAAAGCTTGAGATCCGTATGGCTGCTGCCCGTGACCTTCCCAAAGGCGAAAGCTCATGTACGACGATCGTGATTGCGCGTGATTAAGAAAGCCGGACGGTTCAGTGGCAGGAGGGTAGGTCGGAACGGCTTGCGCTGGCCGAACTGGTAATCAAACGGGGGCGACAATGACTATGGCGACGAACGCGAGCGGACCGCAAGAGAAGACACCTTACATGCCAGACCAGCCTTCCGCGCGATTCGGGCTGGCGATGGTGCGGCTAACGATTGGTGCGATGTTCGTGTGGGTCTTCTTTGAGAATCTGGGGAAAGGTCTCTACACGCCCGCAGGCTACGCCGGACTGATCAACTACTACATCCAGCATGGTCATGCTCCGGCCGCGTGGAAGACCGTCATGGCGCTAGCGGCGAGTCACTCCGCGATGGCGGCTCCTATGCAGGCGCTGACCGAGATCTCTCTCGGGATCCTGCTGGTTGTCGGTCTGCTGACGCGCCCGGTCGCCTTTGTGGCTTTTCTGTACCTAGGCAGCCTCTGGATGTCTGAGTGGGGCACAGCGTGGATTTGGGAGTTGCTGGTTCCGGTGCTCGCATCGTTTGCGCTCGCGGCGGGGCGAGCCGGTCGAACGTGGGGCGTCGACGCCTTGCTAGCGCGGCGCTGGCCGTCCTCTCCATGGTGGTGAATTAAACGGGTATCGAGTGCGGGTCTCGGTCATCATTCCCACGCGCAACGAGGCGCGAGCTATCGGTCGCGTTCTCGAGGATCTCCCTGCCGATCTCGTGACCGAGGTCATTGTCGTCGACAGCAACTCGACGGATGGCACCCCCGAGATTGCGGAGCGGATGGGGGCTCGGGTCGTCTCCGAACACCGCCGCGGATACGGCCAGGCCTGCCTGACCGGTCTCGCCTGCGCCAACGCGCCCGATGTCGTCGTATTCCTCGATGGTGACTATAGCGATCGACCGGCTGAGCTTCCGCTCCTCCTCGCTCCGATCTCCTCGGGGCGGGCCGACATCGCACTGGGCTCGCGCTTGGCGGGGCAGCGCATACCAGGGGCGCTTCCTTGGCACGCGGCATTCGGCAACCGATTAGCGGCTGGCTTGATCTCGCTCCTGTTTCGACAACGAATCACTGACCTCGGCCCCTTCCGCGCCGCGCGCGCCGATGTCCTCCGTACGCTCGCGCTCGAAGAGACCACTTACGGGTGGGCGGTCGAATTGATCCTGAAAGGCGCCCTCCGCGGGTTCCGGATCGTCGAGGTGCCGGTCAGCTACTACCCGCGCATCGGAAAATCAAAGATCAGCGGCACGATCAGCGGCACCGTTGGCGCGGCGTGGTTCATTTTCAGCCGCATTCTGCGCTATTATTTCCGGCAGCGACGATCCGGCGAGGCGCGGCCCATGTAAGGGCTCGCTTGACCCTCTCGAAGGAGCCCTCCAGCGGGAAGATGACGCGTTCAACCAATCGTGATTGCACGCTGGTCATCATGGCCAAAGCACCGAGACCGGGCATGGTAAAAACCCGGTTGGCTCAGAACTTTCCTGCTTCTGCCATCCTCGAGTTATACCGCCGCCTATTGGACGACACGATGGCGTTAGCGAAGTCACTTGACGATGCGGACGTCGCCATCATGTGCCCGGCGTCCGATGTCGAAGATCTGTCACGCGCGACGGGTAATGGAGTTCGCGTCGTGGCGCAGGTGGGTGACGGTCTTGCGGCGGGCCTCACGTCGGTGTTTGCAATCTTCGCGGCCGCTGGCGGGCGGCGCATCATCGCTTTCAACAGCGACAGCCCGCACCTGCCAGCGTCTGTTTTGGAATCTGCGTTCGCAGCTCTCCTCGCTTTCGACGTTGTTGTCGGACCCACACACGACGGAGGCTACTATCTCGTCGGTGCCAAGGCCCCTCATCCAGCGCTTTTCGAAGGCGATGGGATGGGCACTAAGAGTGCACTCGACGCCCTGCTAGCACGCGCTCGCGCGATGAAGCTTTCAGTAGGCTTTACAGATCCTTTCTACGACATCGATGTGGCGACCGACTTAATGCAGCTCGCCGCAGAACTGCGGCTCACTCCGTCTAGAGCGCCACGAACCGCAGTCTGGCTCAAAGAGTGGGAACAAACAGTGGCACAGTTGCGGACGAGCGCGGCACAACCGTGAAGACCGATCGGCCCGTGCAAAGCTCGAGAGTCCAGCGGTTTCGCAGCGTGTAGTAAGGCTGGCAGTGCTTGCCAGCCTCGAGATGTGCTGTATAATGCGCGGCCAAACGAGCAAGGGGTACGAATGGCTGGCGTGGCGAAGGAAAGGTGCAGTGCTGAAATGTCTTCGTATATCCCGAAGCCTCGCCCGTCATCCAACGGAGCATCCATTCAATTCACTGAGGAGGGAACTCCATGAGAAGCGCGAGCCGTGTAATGTTGATCAGTCTTCTGGCTTTCGGGGCCCTGGCCCTTACTGCAACTTCCCGGGCACAGACGCGCCCGCCAATTGTTGAACAGATGGCCAAGACCTATGGCCTCGATTCGTGGGATCAAATTCAGGCGATCCGCTACACCTGGACCCTACAATTGGGTGCTTTGAATATCTCCCGATCGTGGGAGTGGGAGCCCAAGACCGGCAAGGTCTCGTACGAGGGGAAGGATAAAGATGGCAAGCCGGTCAAGGTTACCTACCTGCGCTCCGAGCTCAGCAGCCAACCCGCCAACGTGAAAGACGAAATTGAGCCGGCTTTCACCAACGATCAATACTGGCTGGTCTTCCCTTTCCACGCTTACTGGGACACCGGCGCCACGGTGGAAGATGGAGGCATGCACAAATTACCGTTGGGGAAGGGTTCGGCGAGGCGGGTGGCTGTGAAATATCCTACGGAGGGCGGCTACACGCCGGGAGATACTTGGGAACTCTACGTCGGGTCCGACAACCGAGTCCAGGAATTCATCTACCGCCGCGGCGGAAAGACAAAGCCGAGTGTGGTCATAGCAACTTGGGCGGGCTACAAGAAGGCCGGCCCTCTCCTGGTCTCAACCGACCATCGCGGGACGGCGGACGGCAAGCCGCTGCGACTCTCCTTTTCGAACCTGTCCGTCAAGCTGACGGGATCAGACACCTGGATAGACGCTAAATAAACAACGGACGGGCTCGTTCGGGCAATTGATGTTGTTCTTAACGAATCAGTCTCCCTGCGTACCGTCGCATCCGTTCGGCGCGACGGACGCGTTCATACTCCCATTCCGTTAAGAGTTGTTGTTTCGCGGATCGTCTTTCGCGCTGATGTATTCAAGGCCAAACGGGCCCCAAGGTAGGACCATTCAAGCGGAGGATTGATTCGGTGGCGTCGAATCATCCTTGATCAGCGCCCCGAACAGAGGATGGTCAACTTTCTATCCCGCTGCCTTATGCTTTACGAGCTCCCGATGCTCGGTGCGCTGCGGCATGCCAACTGCGGGTTTTGAGGCGGGCCATGGCAGCGCAATGACTGAGGTTGGCGGTGCAGAAACCAAGGACTTGGGCGCCGGTGGCGCACCTGCTTGAATCTCATCGATGACCAGCTCAATCGATGCAACGAACTCGCTGGGGCGGAGGGCGCACGATTCAAAGCACTTTCGACCCCACCGGAGTGCGGGCAACCACCAGCAGCCTTCCTCTACCGCCTGAAAATAAAACAGAGTGACGCCGGACCCTTCCAGCCGGTTTACGAGCGGGAAAACGCTGGAACCACAGAGCCTCATGGGGCTTAGAACGAGGTCATAATTCTCCACGCTGAAGAGCGAGATGGCTTCCTGGTAGGATGTTGCGAATCTGCACTTGCAGCCATATCCTTCTAAGCGCTTTACCAAATGCGAGTAACCTTGCGAGTCTTCTCCAATTAGCAGAGCCCTAGGTTTGGTTGCCTTCATACGGCCCTCGCGACACTGCCCGATGGGTTTTGCAGGCTTATCGTGCGCATTACCTGTCTAAGCTATCGCGTCATCAATGGCAATACATGGTTTACCGTATTTGATATGCCTCGGGCCTGTGGGAATCTGCGAGTGTTAGATAGAATGCAAATAAAGTTTAAGGCGGGCATTCGCCTGGGCACGTCTCGCGGGAGAAAGCATGAAGAGGACAGCAAGCTCTGAGACGAAGAAGGAACAGAAAGAGAACCGAAAAACAAAAGTCCAAGGGCTTCCGACTGTTCTCTGGTGCGACCCGGGCGATATTGCTTCGCTGGATCTCACCTACGGCCCCGGCGGGCAAGAACGTCAACCTCAAACTCAAAACTTCAAGTTGTTCGACTCTAACTGTAGGGTTTCGTCGCCCGAAAAGTAGGTATTTCTCTGTATTGTCCCATTGCCTCCAATGGCATAGCCTTCCTTCCTGGCTTTCATCCAAACGGCGAAACAGAACCAAGCAGGCAAGCAGAATCGGATTCTTTGTTATAGGCAGATAGCAGGGTTCGAATTGCTCGGGGGGGGCTTATGACAGGCGCGCACCAATCTATTCGCCACCATATGTGTCCGGTGTGTCGCGGCTCGGTTGTGCGTCAGTCGCGCAGAACTGGTCTCATCGAGAACTTCATCCTACGCATCCTCATTATGCGGCCTTATGTATGTCTTGATTGCTACAAGCGATTCTATGGATATTCGGGAGAAGCACTCAAGGAGAGGTGTCGAACAATCGTCCGAACCACTGTCCGCTCCTTTGCTGGACGATGGAGAAATATTGTGGCAACCCCGCAGCAATAGGACCAATCGGCTCCCTCCCTAAGAAGTTGTGAAGCTTCCTAGCAACACTCTCGGGTCAACGGAAAGCGGATTCTGCAAGTTGGCCCATCCAAGCAACACCCGGAGTCTTTATGGAAGGGCCCGTTGCGTTCCTGGCATTCTGCGGGACAAAAGATATCCCCCAACGGTAAAAAGAAGGAGAAGGCGCAATCCGAGGAACTGGATCATCATAAGGTCTATTCCGGTGGGGAGTAAATATTTCTATGTATTGTGAGATCGGCGTTACCTGTTTAGCCTTGTAGTTGTATAGGGATCGATTTAACCCAGCCAATCTAAGCGAGGAGAGGAAATGACATGCGAGTTCTAAAGAGCGTTCTCTACGCACTGTGCACCGTGCTTTTGTGCGCGGCACTCACCCCGAGCGCGATGGCTGATCAGTGGAACAAGAAAACTGTGATTACTTTTGATGCCCCGGTGGAAATTCCCGGTAAGATTTTGCCTGCGGGAACCTACGTGTTCATTCTGTATGATTCCCAGGCAGATCGCCACATCGTGCAAGTCTGGAATCAGGATCGAACCAAGCTGCTCGCCACAGTCCTGGCAATCCCGAACTCCAAGCTGGAACCGGCAGGCAAGACAGTCCTGCGCTTCGAAGAGCGCTCGGGCGATGACCCCCAGGCGCTGCGGGCCTGGTTTTATCCGGGCGACAATTTCGGCCAGGAATTTGTGTATCCGAAAACCCGGGCAACTCAGCTAGCCGTGGCTTCCAACACCAACGTGCCGGAGATGCCGAACGATGTGAACACAACCGAAACGAATGAGGAGACGTCCCGGCAGGATCTGGCGCAGACGACCGTGACCGTGGCCACCCCCCAAGAGCAGCCTCCGACAACCCAAGAGCAGGCTCAGCCCATGCCGACTACTGAGCCGCAGACGACCCCTCAGCCTGAGAAGCAGGAGAGGGAGGAGCTGCCTAAAACAGCGAGCCTGATGCCGCTGGTTGGATTGATCGGCGTACTTTGTTTGGCAGCGGGATTCGGGTTGCATCTGTTCTCGAAGCGAGCATCCTGAGAGCCGTCGCTGCCGGGAGCCTGTGGATCGATAGGATGCGGATTCACAGGCTCCTGGCATACGACCGCCGGACAATGTGGCATCGAAGAAAACTAGCGAATGCCGCGGCCGTTCTCGCGCTCCTTTCCAGCCTCTACGCGATGCCGCAATGCACCCCCGCGCAAGGTGCGCGTGCCACAGGGTCCCAGGGAGAGAAGGCTGCCCCGAAAATCTCGGTAAACTCCAACCTAGTAGATCTGCCCGTGAAGGTCACCGACGGGCAGGGGCGGTTCGTCTCTGATTTGAATAGGGAGAACTTCCGAGTTTACGAGGACGGGCGGATACAAGAGATTACGCTTTTTGAGAACGGGGACATTCCGGCAACGGTCGGGTTGGTAGTGGACCATAGCGGCAGCATGCATACAAAACTGCCCGAAGTGAGCGCCGCGGCGGTTGCATTTGCGCGTTCAAGCAATCCGCAGGATGAAATGTTCGTCGTCAATTTCAATGACTTTGTCTCCATGGAGCTTCCGGCAAACATTCCCTTCACGAGCGATGCCCGCATGCTCGAGAAAGCGGTTTCGAGCGTGACCGCAAGAGGGAGAACGGCGCTCAACGATGCGATTTCGGCGGCGTTGGATCAGTTGCAATGGGCGCATCGGGAACGGCAAGCGCTGATCATCGTCAGTGACGGCGGGGACAACGCGAGCAAGCATACGTTTGCGCAGGTGCTGGCTCAGGCGCAACGCTCAAAGGCAGTAATCTACTCGATCGGCATCTTAGACCCTGACGACGAAGGCGAACAAAACCCCAGGCTGCTAAAGAAACTGGTCAAGGCGACTGGAGGCGAAGCGTTCTTCCCGGGCTCCGCCAAAGAGGTTGGTTCGATCTGTCAACAGGTGGCTCGCGACATTCGTCAACAGTACACGCTTGGCTATGCACCCTCCAGCGCAGGCGCGAGAGACGTCTATCGGAAAATTGAAGTCCAAGTGATTGCTCCCGGGCACGAGAAGCTTCGAGTGCGCACACGGGCTGGCTACATTGCACCAGCAATGAGCGTTTCTCCCTTGCCGACGAAATCAGGACGGCCGTGATGGCTCCTTCGCGACAGCGCGAGGTATCAACGTCGACCCTCCTCAAGCTTATCCGAAACGTACTGCTTCTCGTAGGCTTGCTTGCGCTCGGCTACCTGGCTTACATACTAGCGGATACACAAGTGTACCAAGCTTATGAGGATTGGAGGCTCGAGCGCATCGCGAAGACTGGCACGCGGATGAACGACCTTCGCAACCTGCCTGAGGGATCCGTGATTGGGAGGATGGAAATACCGCGAATTGGGCTCAGTACTCTCGTTGTCCAGGGCGATAGCGAAGCAATCTTGAAGCGAGCGGTGGGTCACATTCCTGGCACGCCTCTTCCTGGTCACTCGGGCAATACAGCACTCGCCGGTCATCGCGATAGGTTTTTCCGCCCACTTCGGGTGATCCGCCCAGGTGATCTGATCCTCTTCGAAACACCGGGGGGGACTTACGACTATGAAGTCGAAGATACCTCGGTGGTTGCACCCACAGACCTTTCGGTGTTGCAAGATACACCGCAGGGGCAGCTCACCTTGATCACATGCTACCCATTTTCGTGGATCGGCTCCGCTCCCAATCGTTTCATCGTTCGCGCACGGCAAGTGGATATCAATTGAATCTCAATTTATCTTTGTCATTTTGTGCAAAGCTTCATCAGGTTTCTTCCAGCTCCTAAATACATTGAATACTGTAGGGCCGCCCGGCAACCTTTGTGCTATGAAATCCAATAGATTCCTATCTCAAGTGGGGAAGAACCAGCGAAAAGCCGGATTTCGATGATCCTTAACGGAGCGAGCTTGGCCAGGTCAATAGAACGCCCGCCCCGTAAACAAACAATCTTCTGGAGATGAGAATGAAGAGAATCGACCAAGGCTCCACAACCTCAAGTATCGAGCAAATGGGAGCCGGAGTGAAAGACAACGGCCGCGCCGATGCTCGTTCTGAAGCTGGATCCCCCGACCTGAGCGTGATACTGGCGGGTCTCCAGACTATGCGTGACGGCGATTTCTCCGTGCGCCTTCCTGGGGACTGGACAGGGCTCGCCGGCAAGATCGCAGACACATTCAACGAAATTGTCACCGCTAACCAGCAAATTGCGCAGGAACTGAAGCGGGTCGGACAAGTTGTGGGAAAGGAAGGAAGGACGCGGGAGCGCATGCGCTTTCACCTGCCAAAAGCCGCATGGGGCGAGATGGAGATTTCGGTGAATACATTGGTGGATGACCTGCTCCGTCCCACGACCGAGGTCACCCGCGCCATCGCAGCGGTTGCGAAAGGCAACCTGACGCAGACCGTTCAGCTGGAGGTCGATGGCCGACCGTTGGAGGGTGAGTTCCTACAGTCGGCCAACATCGTGAATACAATGATTCAGCAGCTCGGCGTATTCACCGCTGAGGTAACGCGCGTGGCACGCGAAGTAGGGACTGACGGAAAGCTTGGCGGGCAGGCACAGGTCCCCGGTGTCGCCGGCACCTGGAAAGATCTTACCGACTCCGTAAACTCCATGGCCAGCAACTTGACGGGGCAAGTACGTAACATCGCTGAAGTAGCCACGGCCGTCGCCAGCGGTGACCTCTCGCGCAAAATCACGGTAGATGTCCGTGGCGAAATCCTCCAACTAAAAGAAGCCATCAACACGATGGTGGACCAATTGCGGTCGTTTGCATCCGAAGTGACGCGCGTGGCACGCGAAGTGGGTACAGATGGCAAGCTTGGAGGGCAGGCGGTTGTGCTCGGCGTGGCTGGAACTTGGAAGGATCTCACCGACTCGGTCAACGCCATGGCCGGGAACTTGACCGCTCAGGTGCGAAACATCGCCGAAGTAACCACGGCCGTGGCGCGAGGTGATTTGTCGCGCAAGATCACCGTGGACGTGAAGGGTGAAATTCTTGAGCTGAAGAACACGATTAACACGATGGTGGACCAGCTAAACGCTTTTGCGTCGGAAGTTACGCGCGTGGCGCGCGAAGTCGGCACAGACGGCAAACTGGGTGGCCAAGCGCAAGTGCCGGGAGTGGGCGGCACCTGGAAAGATCTCACCGACAACGTAAATTTCATGGCCAGCAACTTGACGGGGCAGGTGCGCAACATCGCCGAAGTATCCACGGCCATTGCCAGCGGTGACCTCTCAAAGAAGATTACGGTGAACGTGAGCGGCGAGATTCTTCTGCTGAAGGAAACCATCAATACGATGGTGGATCAGCTAAACGCGTTCGCGGGCGAGGTGACGCGTGTGGCGCGCGAAGTGGGCAGCGAAGGCCGGTTGGGAGGGCAAGCCAACGTGCCGGGAGTTGCGGGGACCTGGAAGGACCTTACCGACTCGGTGAACTCGATGGCGGGAAACCTGACCGGGCAGGTGCGGAACATTGCCGAGGTGACGACGGCCGTGGCGCGAGGCGATTTGTCGCGCAAGATCACGGTGGACGTGAAGGGTGAGATTCTTGAGCTGAAGAACACGATCAACACGATGGTGGACCAACTCAATGCCTTTGCCGGCGAGGTGACGCGCGTGGCACGCGAAGTCGGCACCGAAGGTAAGTTGGGAGGGCAAGCGAAAGTGCCGGGGGTTGCCGGCACCTGGAAGGATCTCACCGATAACGTGAATTTCATGGCCAGCAACCTAACGGGGCAGGTGCGCAACATTGCGGAAGTTGCCACGGCCGTAGCGCGAGGTGATTTGTCGCGCAAAATCACCGTGGACGTGAGAGGGGAAATCCTGGAGCTGAAGGACACCCTCAATACCATGGTGGATCAGTTGCGATCCTTCGCTTCGGAAGTGACGCGCGTGGCGCGCGAAGTCGGCACGGACGGCAAACTGGG
>Ga0073928_10008307_pt1 | contig 13091 bp, 10 predicted proteins | sample PaiPotPPA55metaG_FD_76969 | JGI IMG/M metagenome (GOLD analysis project Ga0073928, IMG submission 76969) | Iron sulfur acid spring bacterial and archeal communities from Banff, Canada, to study Microbial Dark Matter (Phase II) - Paint Pots PPA... ...
AAAAGTAGTGTTGGGACACGTACTGCCCGCCGGGCGCGGCATCGAGGACGGCGAGAACGTGCTGGACATCGTCTCGCGCCACCCGGCAACCGCTCGCTTCATTGCCACGAAGCTGTGCCGCCGGTTCGTGAGCGACACTCCACCGCCCGGCCTGGTGGATCGCGTAGCGGCAACCTTCACGGCGACCGGCGGCGATCTGCGAGCCGTCATGTGGACACTCACGACTTCGCCCGACTTCTATTCGCGGGCCGCCTATCGCGCCAAGGTGAAATCGCCCTTCGAGGTTGTGGTCAGCGCGCTCCGCGCCGTCAATGCGGCGCCGGATTCGACGCCTCGCAGCGCTCAATTCGTGGCGCAACTGGGCGAGCCCCTTTTTCAGCATCAGGCTCCCAACGGCTACCCCGAGACTGGAGAGAGCTGGATGAACTCTGGCGCGATCCTCGCGCGCATCAACTTTGGTCTCGCCGTCGCCGCCAACAGAGTTCCGGGCGCCTCACTCGATCGGTGGCCTGACGCGGCGGCGCTGCATGACGCGCCCCGGGCCGCGCAGGTGGATGGCGTGGTGGGCGCAATCCTGGGCGGTGACGTTTCGCCGGACACACGTCAGATTCTGCTTTCCGGCGAGCATCCGTTTCTCGCCCGGGCCGACTCGACGGGGGGGGCACAGCCCATGCGCGAAGTCAGAAATCCGCAGGGGCTGGCGCAAGTCGTCGGGCTCGCGTTGGGCGCGCCGGAATTTCAACGGAGGTAGCGGAGGCGTCATGGAACGTCGAGTGTTCGTAAAGTCCGGCGCGCTCGCACTGGTCACATTGGGGTTGAGCCCGCGCTTCCTGCGCCGCACGGCCTTTGGAATGGAGATGACGGCAGCCGAGCGCGGAAAGGTGCTGATCTGCCTCTTTCAGCGCGGCGCCGCCGATGCTCTCAACGTGGTCGTGCCGCACGGTGAGGCATCGTATTACGCGCTGCGGCCTACAATCGGGATTCCTCGCCCCACGCAAGGCTTGGCTACGGCGGCTATCGACCTTGACGGATTTTTCGGACTGCACCCGTCGCTCGCGCCGTTCAAGCCGCTGTACGATCGCGGCCTCCTAGCGCCTGTGCATGCGGTCGGCAGCCCGAGCGCCACCCGATCGCACTTCGACGCGCAAGACTACATGGAGACAGGCACACCGGACGACAAGACAACGGTGGACGGCTGGCTCAATCGCTATCTCGCCGTGAAAGGGACGTGCGCCGAATGCCAGTTGGGCAGCGGCGGCGCCTTGGCGCGCTCGTCGCCATTTCGCGCGGTGTCACTCACGCCGCAGACGCCACGGATTCTCGAAGGACCAGCACCGACCGTCGCCATGACCGGTCTGGACGAGTTCTCCCTCCGCGCGACTGGAACGCAGATCGAGCGGCTGGAATCGCTTTACCGCACCGGCTCCGCCGACATCGTGCACGCAACTGGCTCGGAGACTTTCGACGCAGTCAAGATGCTGCGATCGGCGAATCCGCAGCAGTACCAGCCAGCGAATGGCGCCGTATACCCGACCACCCAGTTTGGCCAGCGCCTCAAGCAGATCGCTCAGCTGATCAAGGCCGATGTGGGTGTCGAGATCGCTTTCGCGGATGTGGGCGGTTGGGACACGCACGTGAACCAGGGAGGCGCGACGGGACAGCTGGCTCAGCGGCTCGATGACTTCGCGCGTTCGGTCGCCGCCCTTGTGGCCGACCTGGGCGATCGCGTGGGGCGAGGCGACGTCACAATTCTCACGATGTCAGAGTTCGGACGCATGGCCAAGGAAAACGGCAATGGAGGCACTGACCACGGGCATGCCGGCGCTCTTTTCGTCATTGGTGGCGATGTGAAGGGAGGGAAGGTATACGGCAGATGGCCCGGGTTGGCGCCCGAGCAACTATACGAAGGACGCGACCTTGCGCTCACGACCGACTTTCGGGCCGTTTTCGCCGAGCTGGCCGCACGGCACCTGGGCGCGAGCCGACTCGAGGCGATCTTCCCAGGGTACAACGGACGTAGCTCGGAGTGGCTTGGTATAGTGTAGATCGTCACGTAGGCGATGCGTCGCTCCGTCATCGCCCTGTTGATCGCAGTCGCGACCTCTCGGGGAATGCCTCTCGTCGCGCAATCGACAGCGCCGCGCGTGGCCATTCTGGAATTCCACATCATCGGTGACTCTGATTCGCGCTGGAGCGTGCAGCGCGACCATTTCCGCCGAGACCTGCAGCTCTTGTACGATCACGGGTACCGCCCAGTGACGGTTGCGCAGCTGATCGACCACCAGGTGCGCCTGCCCGCGGGGCAGCGACCGGTCGTCTTCACGTTCGACGACGCGTCGCCTTCGCAGTTCCGGTATGTGGACCGGGATGGGCAGCTCGCAATCGACTCCGCGTCGGCGGTCGGGATATGGCTGGCATTCCACGCAACGCACCCCGGTTGGGAGAACCGCGCGACCTTTTGCGTACTGCCGGCTGCGGCTGCCGGCCACGCATTCTTCGGTGACCGAGGCATCGAAGGGCAGCAAACAGCGTGGCGATTTAGAAAGCTGCAGTTCCTCGCAGCACAGGGGTTCGAGCTGTGCGACCACACGCTCTGGCACGCGAACTTGGCCAAGTACTCCGACGCGGTCGTTCAGCAGCAGATCGCGCGCGGCCAGCTGGCAATCGATTCCGCGGTCCCGGGCTATCACGTGCGGACCTTCGCGTTGCCGCTCGGCGTGTGGCCAAAAAACCGCGCGCTCGCCCGGGAGGGCTCGTGGGTGGATCCGCGCAGCGGGCGCGATACCCACTATCGCTTCGACGCGATCCTGGAGGTTTCGGGCGGTCCTGTGCCCAGCCCCGACGCCGCCGATTTCGACCCACTGCGGCTAACGCGGGTTGAAGTCTTCGGCGACGCACTCGAGCGCCTGGTCGATCGCCTCGACCGCTCGTCCGACACTGGCGATCATGCGCCTATAGCGGCACCGAAGTCACTGGTCAACGACGGCCGCAACACCACGAGATAAATGGGCCCGCCAGCTTAAGCGCGCGGCGCCGACGGTCACGCGTTGCCTGGATACACGTCCCGCGCGCCCCCGAACCGTTCACTGCGCGAGCGAATCGTCACAGTGTGCGCATCTGCACGCGGAATGAGTCTTGTTCGTCGATAGCGTTTGCCCGAGCTTGGACCTTCGATGAAACAGGATTCTTCCGGAGACGCTGTCGTGATGATTGCCGAAGCCGCGCGGCGAGTGCCGCACGTGGCATTTTTTGATGCGCTGGGTACGCTGACGGAGTCCGACGCCGAGTGGCGTCCGATGAGCGCGGGGCTGCTGATGCTCCGGCTCCTGGACTCCTGGCTAGCCAACGCGTCGGACCAGCATTCTGATTTCGACCAGGAGATCCGCGCGGTGCGAGAAGCGGTGAATGCCGTGCCTTCGGGAACGCCCGTGCGCGGAATACTGAGCGGAATCGTCGACGCCATCGAGCAGCTGCCGATCCGGGAGGTGCGACCAATAGCGCCACGCCTGATGGCTTACGGGCGGTCGCTCGAGTACGAGGCAGCGTGGCGACTTGCCACGGACGTATATGAGACGATCGTCGCATACACTCATCCGGCCATCGAGCCGGAAATGACAATCGATGCGACAATGCGCATGGCGTTCTGCTTTCGTACGCTGGGCGAGATGGCGAGCGCCGAGCTCGCGTACAAGCGGGCGGGAAGCTTGGCGGCGGCGGTTGGCGACAGCGCGAAGATGCTGCACGCGCGCATAGGTGACGCGAAGATGGCGCTCGTGCGCGGCAACCTGCCGGCGGCAGAATCGATCCTCGATGACACGCTCGCGAAGGCCAAGACGGTCGGCGCCAAGCACGTGCTCGCGATGGCATTCCATGAGCGCGCGACTGTAGCGCACGCTCGTGGCGAACATGAACGAGCCATCCGCTTCGCTTACGACGCGCTGCGATTGACCCACAGCTTACGCGAGCGGGATCGCGTGCTGTTCGATCTTTCGACTTTCTTCATGGATTCGAACGTGTTTGTCGCGGCCCGCGACGCGTTGATGGTCCTGGCCGCGACCGCGCAGGAGCAGTACGTACGATTGGCCGCGACGGTCAACCTGATGGAGATAGCCGCACGCGAAGGCTCGGAACCCATCTTCGAGTTGTATCGACGTCAGCTCGCCACGGCCGATCTGCCGCTAGCGATCGAGGTTCGCGTGCACTATTGCACGGGCTTGGGCTATTCAGCCTTCGGGCACCTGGACTCGGCGATGGAGCAATTGGAGCAGGCGCGCGACTTGGCCGCACGGCACTCGCTCAATCAGCAAACGTTCGAAGCGGAAGCGTTGCTAGCCGACGTGCGCCGCGGAGCGCGGTTGCAGCGCAATACAGCGGTTGACGTGCCGGAGTCGGTGTACGACGTAGCCGAGGCGATGTCCGACTTGCGCGCACAGCTAGTGTAAAAAAAGGAAGACGGCGATCGCGCTTTGATCCGTCGCGATCGCCGTCTGCTACAGCAGCGGAACCGCCCTAGGTGCTGGATCCGACAGTGATGCCGTTCGCGCGAGCGTTCGGGGTCAGGCCCGACTGCGGTGCGGTTGGGCTCGAACAGGCAGCGAGCGCAGCAGTTAGAACGGTGAGTACCACGATCGTGAGCGGGCGGCGCATGAGTGACCTCTTAGGGGGAGCAGTGAATCGGTCGGACAAGCTTTGCCCCGAAGGTAGGTCGGCCAGACGTGGCGAACAGGTGCAGTTTGTGCCAATGAGGTGCATAATTGTGCCACGTGAGCTCTGCGGGCCTGGATGTTATAGCTTTCTTACCTTCGCCACTCTCGTCGCGGCTCCGTGTCGCCCTCGAGGGAGGGGTCGGCCATTCCTTAGAAATGGCCGAGGACTGGGAGCGGCTCCAAGAGGTCGTGGAAGCGTCGGCCGCGGATGTCGCGGTCGTGGATCCGTGCGTGGATGGGACGCCGCGGACGCAGGCGGTCGCCGCGCTGCTCGAATCGCACCCCTCGGTTCCGCTGGTCCTCTATACAGCGGTGTCTCCGATGACGTTCAAGGCGGTGGCCGAGTTGACGCGCCATGGCGCGCACCAAATCGTGCTGTATCGCTACGACGACGAGCCGACGCGGTTCCTACATCTGATCGAACGTCAACCCGGCCATGCGTTGACGAGCTCCCTTCTGCAGCGAATGACCCCGGGAGTAGAGGCGTTGCCACCCAAGCTGGCCCACGCGGTACAAAGGCTTTTTCGCAGGCCTGGCGCTTTTCGGTCCGCCTCCGATCTGTCGAGCGCTTCGGGCGTGTCGCGCCGCACGATGTACCGTGAGTTCGCGCGCAGCGGCCTGGCATCTCCCCGCACGATGGTTGCGGCCGCTCGCGCACTGCGGGCTTACGCCTACACGCGCGACCCATCCCAGTCACTCGACCAGGTTGCCCAGAGGCTGCGCTACAGTGCTCCGCGTGTGCTCAGCCAGCACATGCGCGAGCTGCTCGGCGCCACGCCGCGTGCCCCACGGCATCGGGCATACGACGAGGCTATCGTGCAGCGGCTGGCCGAGCGGCTGTACGAACCGCCCCCGGCGTAATACTGTGGTAGCCTTGTGCAGATAGTGAGGGGAGGTATGGCCAGTGCGCGCACACCCTGCGCAGGCCCAACGCCCAGTCGCCTCTGCGTGCTTGTCGTGGATGATGAGCCCGCCATCTGCGCCGTCGTCACTTCGGCTCTTAAGAGAGCCGGCTACGACGCGCTGTCCGCTTTGGGCGGGGAAGCCGCGCACGATTTACTGCGATCGCGCCGCATCGATGTCCTGGTGCTTGACCTGAGGATGCCCGACATGCGAGGCGACGTGCTGTATTACCTGGCTTCCGCCCTGCAGCCGCACCTTGCCCGCGCGACAATGTTTCTCACTGGCGATGTCACCGCCGAGGGGCGTAAAATGATCGCCGAGTGTGGCTCCCCACTTGTCCGAAAGCCATACGACATAGAAGTGTTGCTCGATACCGTCGCGGCGCTGTGCCCGCAGGCGCGCGAAGAGATCGCCTGAGTGAGAGTGGCATCTCAGGCCTAAAGCTTCCAGTTCCTCAGAGTGCGCAAAGCTCCGTCCAGCGCGGCCACCTGGTCAGTGCTCGTGGCGCGCCCTCGCAGCTCGATGTACGTATCGATGGCGACGGCCAACGCAACTGGGTCCTGCTCGGCTCCGGCAACCGCGACCGCGTTGTCCGCCAGACTTGCCCGAGCTAGGTCATCGTTCGCAAAGTGCGCCGCAACCGCACGCCACCGCTCCATGCGCTCCCGCGGCCGCGACTCGGCGAGCGCCCATAGATGCCATGCGCCACGATTTTCCGGGTCGGCGGCTAGGGCGCGCGTCGCCAGCGCGCCGACGATCTCAGGGCCACGGCCACTCAACCAGTACGCGTTTGCCAACCCGACCAGTGCACGAGCGTTGTCGGGCTGGGATTCTACAACGCGCTCGTACAGCGGGCCTACCACCTCTGGAATGTCCACGTACGGCGTGGCGGCCGACATGAGCGCGTCCGGATCCGCGTGGGCGGCGAGCGCCGTCGCGCGCTCGATCAGGTGCGCGATATCGTTATCGGTGCGATACTGTTGAACGATCTCGGCGAGCGCTGGAGAAAGCGGAGGAATCATGGCGGACGGTGATGTGCGAGCAAAATACTCCACCGAGCAGCTGCTCGCGGCGGGTGAGATAGCGTTGCAAGCTCTTCACGACATCAGTAATCCGCTCTCGGCCGTCTTTGCGGAAGCTCAGTTGTTGGCCCTGGAGCCGCTGCCCGAAGAGTGCCTCGAAGCAGCCAATCGGATCGTTGCGCATTGCAGGCGAGCTATCCAGGTGATCCGCCGCGTCGAGTCCGCCGTCCGGGCCGCGGGCGAGGGCCATGAATAATGTGTCCCCAGCCGGCTGCCGGACGGCCGACGGGGCACCTATCCCTTGCGAAAACCCGTCCCAGCGGCGATACTCTGAGGGCGAAACTTTGAGTCAATTGCAGGAGGTGGCCGCCGTTCTTGTTTGGAACGGGCCACATGCGCGTGACAGATCCGCGCCCCCCGAACGACACCCCTTTGTTTAGTGTCACCTTAGTAGCTGCGCCGTCTGCGCACGACCACATACCCTAGCGTAAATGAACGAACGCCGACGCCCTCATCGTCGCGGCCGCGGGGCTCGCCCTGCAAATCGCGAGCAACCCGATTCGCCCGATGAACCAAATCCCTATCTCGACCTGCCCGATATGTCGGCCGGCGTCGATGTCGATACCGCGCCGCCGACACAACCAGGCGGCGAGACTGCTGACCGCGGAGACGGTGGCAACAGCACCAGCGGGGGCGGCGGCAGCGGCGGCGACGGCGGCGACGGCGGCGACGGCAACGCTCCGGAAAGGATACGGGAGTCAATGCAGCACCACTCTATGCATGAAAGCGTGATCGAGCGCGGCGCTGACGAATCGCCGCCGGGAGCCCCGCCCTCCGCCCCCGCATACTCGAATACTCCGCAGGGCGGCAATAGCGGGATGCCAGGTTCCCAGCCGCAGGGCGGATTCCCCCGACAGCCAAATCCTGCGCACTCTAACGGACGTCATCAGCACGGCAGGCGTCGTAATCGCGGTCGTGGACAGCGACGCGAGCAGCAGCCGCAGCATCCGCAGCAGACGTCAGGACCACCGGTGCCGGTCGTCGCGGACAGCGACACGGCTGGATGGTTCGATCCAGCGCGCGACGGCGGCTTCATACGCCGAGCTGGCGCCAGCTATCTGGTCGATGCCGGCGACGCGTACGTTCCGCCGCAACTGGTTCGGCAACAGGCTTTGCGCCGCGGTGACTCCATCGTGGCGACCACGGGTCGAGACCACCGGGGTCGCATCACGGTTGTAGACATCACGCAAATCAACGAGGGCGATCCCGCGCTCGCCGCCCGACGCCCGGATTTCAGCTCGCTCACCGCGTCGTATCCAGAACGCAAGCTCACGCTCGAAACCGGGCGGCCGGCGAAGGTCGGTCCAGAGCTCACTCGTCGCGCAATCGATCTGATCGCCCCCATCGGCTACGGCCAGCGTGCCCTCATCGTCGCGCCGGCCCGTGCGGGCAAGACGATGCTGCTCCAAGCAATAACGGAAGGCGTTGCAGTCAACCACCCGAATGCCACGTTATTCGTCCTTCTCGTGGACGAGCGTCCAGAGGAAGTGAGCGAGATGATTACGTGGGGATACGGTGAGGTTGTCGCGTCGAGCTTCGACATGCCCGCCGAGCGACACACGGACGTCGCCGAGATGGTACTCGAGCGCTCGCGCCGACTCGTCGAAATAGGGAAGGACGTAGTCATCGTGCTCGACTCGATCACACGTCTGGCGCGAGCACACAACACGGTCGAGCGCGGCACGGGGCGCACGCTGTCGGGCGGCCTGGATGCAACGGCGATGGCAAAGCCGAAGGCCTTTTTCGGATCCGCGCGTTCCGTGGCACCGAACGCCGGCGGCGGATCGCTGACGATCATCGCGACGGCGCTGGTGGAGACGGGTTCGCGGATGGACGACGTGATCTTCGAGGAGTTCAAGGGCACGGGCAACTGCGAGATCAAGCTTGATCGGGGCCTGGCCGAAAAGCGCGTTTACCCGGCCATCGACATCGCGACCAGCGGCACGCGGCGCGAGGACAAGCTCTTCCGGCCCGACCAGCTTGACAGCGTATTCACGCTGCGTCGCGGCCTGCAACAGATGCCGCCGCAATCGTCCATGGAGTGGCTCATCAAGCGGATCGCGGCCACCCCTAACAACGACGCGCTTCTCGCTGGACTTTAGGGCGCTCTGCGCGTAAGGCCCGGGGCTTGCTCTGGGGGTGCACGATGGCTCCCGCCCGACGTGCGCTCTTCCTCGTAGTCCTGGTTGCTCTGTGTGTGCCGCGGCTTGCGGCAGCACAGGTGCCGGACGACTCTACGCCTAAAGAACGGCGTATCGCCCGACCGACGATTACCGAGGTCACGTTCACCGGCCTGCACGCGTTCGAGAAGGGCACGCTGCTCGCCGGCATCGCGACAACGGCCTCGCACTGCAAGAGCGCCCTGCTCACGCCTTTCTGCTGGGTCACCAAGTCGCCTCTGTTCTACCAGAAGACTTATCTCGATCGGATCGAGCTCGCTCGTGATCTCCTGCGCATCAAGATTTTCTACTGGGAGCATGGCTACCACGAAACGGGGGTAGATTCCGCAGTCTCGCCAGAGGGCGCACCAGCAGTGCGCGTCACGTTCCGGGTGCGAGAGGGCCCGCCAATCATCATGACGGCCATCGCCTTCGAACCGGATTCGCTATTCTTGCCCCGGCAGCGAGCGCGCCTCTTGCGGGTCCACGTCGGAGCACCACTCGATCTGCTGGCCATAGACTCCTCGCGGACCCGGATACTCGACGCGTTGTGGCGTCGAGGTTACGCGGACGCAGTGGTGGACACCAGCACCGTGGTCGATCCCGTGGCCCGCACCGCCGCGGTGACATTTACGGCCGACCCCAAGAAGAAAGCGATCGTCGGGGGCATTCACGTGCGCGGCAATACGCACATCGACTCGACCACCATTCGCCACGGCCTCGAGCTGCAGCCCGGACATCCGCTGTTTCGAAACGATGTCACAGATGGCCAGCGTGCGCTGTACAAATCGAACCTGTTCACCCGGGCGTCGATCACGTTCGCTCCGGACAGCACTGGGTCGGACAGCGTGAAGCAGGTGCTGGTCGTGGTGCAGGAGGCGCCGCACCATTCATTTCAGGTCAGTGGAGGATTCAATCAGATCAACTTCGTGCAGCTTGGCGCGCGCTACCTCGATTACAACTGGCTGGGCGACGCGCGTCAGCTCGACATAAACGGGTCGCTGGGCAACATCCTCGCAAATCAGCTCGACAACGTTTTCCCGTTTTACGACGTAACTGCGCTCGCCCACAAGGGAGACTCGCTCAATACCGGGAAGTACCTGCAGCTGACGTGGGAGGCAAGCGTGAAGGTGACGCAGCCTTGGTTCGGCGACCCGCTCAACTCCGTGTCAGTGGGGGTGTTCGACCACAGGCGCAGCTTTCCCGGCATTTACGTGGATAATGGCTATGGCGCACAGGGTTCGTTCACCCGCGAGCTCGCCGAGCACCTCGTAGCAAGCCTGACATACCGCTATGAGCTCACACAGGTAAGCGCGAGCCAGGTGTACTTCTGCGTTAACTACGGCGCGTGCGACCTGCCAACAATTAGCTTGCTTCAGGAACGTCGCTCGCTCTCGCCACTTGCGCTGTCGGTTACGTGGGACCAATCGACCGGCGGCCTCTCTCCAGTCAATGGGTACGTCGTGCGCGCCGAGCTGCAACACGCTTCGCAGTTTACGCTGTCCGACTACCGGTACAACCGTGCCTACGGATGGGGGTCGTATTACTACCATCTTGGACACCGCTCGGTTCTCGCCTTTCACGCGGAAGCAGGCTGGGTCGGCGCCATTCGGAGCGGTATCGATACCGGTGCCCTGCACCCCCGGACGCGGTTCTACGCGGGCGGCGCCCAATCGGTGCGCGGGTTTGGCGAGAATCAGTTGGGCCCCGAGGTCCTAACTGTCGCGCCTTCGGCGCTGCAGGCGATCTGCGGCACCGCCATCAACCCCGCGACCTGTAACCCCAACACGTCCTTCTTCGACCCTTCGCAAAAAAAAGACATCATCATCCCAAACTCGGCATTCACGCCGCGCCCGCTCGGCGGAACCACCTTGCTGGAAGGCAGCGTCGAATACCGATATCCGATAGTAGGAAACCTCGGTGGCGCGGCGTTCGTTGACGCCGGCTTTCTGGGGCAGAATACGTTCAACTTCGCGACAAGTGGGGAGGCCGCGGCTACGCCGGGAATGGGGCTGCGCTACTACACGGTCGTCGGTCCAATCCGGCTCGACCTGGGGTTCAACCCATGGTCCAGCCGATCCCTTCCGGTCGTCACTCAGATCGGTACCGGCCGAACGGCCAGCATCGTGGAGCTCGCGAAGGTGCGTCCTTACACGCCCCCGGGCCTTCTGAGCGTTTTCGTGCTCCACCTCTCGATCGGGCAGGCGTTCTGATGTCGCGCGCACTGCGCCGGATATCGATGATCACCGCCGGGATACTGGCTGGCATCGTCGTAGTGGTGGCGCTGGCGGTCATTGTGCTCACCCAGACCAGCGTGGGCCGGGAGCAGGTCCGCAAGATTGCCCTTCGTGCCGCGCGCGGTCCGATCCACGGCGTGGTGCATCTGGGGCACATAGAGGGGAACCTGCTGGCCGGGATAACTGTCGATGGGCTTTCCATTACGGACAGCGCGGGATCGCCGTTTCTCTCCGCGCCGCGGGCAGAGATTCACTACGCACTGACCGACCTACTCCACAAACGACTTTTTTTCAATCACGTTCGGATCGACCATCCAGTGGTCGTGCTCGAGCAGACACCGGACGGGGTCTGGAACTACAAGCGGATATTTCGCAGCAGCTCGTCCGCCCCAGCGGACACAACGCCATCGTGGGGAAGTTGGATCACGTTACGTGACGTGCGCGTGACGGACGGTGACGTGACCATGCGCCAGCCGTGGCACCCCGACAGCACATTGACTGGTGCGGCCCGAGACAGCGCCATAAAAGCGGCGCTCGACACGAGCGCACGTCCGAACATCGTTGCCATTGGAGGGGACAACTACCAGAAGGTCACCGCGGCGCGGAGCCTCACTACCGTGCTTCCGCTCGTGCGGGTCGCGGATCCCCAGAATCCGACCAAGATGGTTCAGGTGGCATCCCTGGAAGCAGACCTAGCGCTGTTTCGACCCCCGGTCGCGAAGGTCAGGGACCTGACTGGGACGGTTTACATGAGCACCGATTCGTTGTGGTGGACGTCGGCGACGATCACGCTCCCGGCGTCGCGCGTGATGTCGCGCGGAGCGTTCAACCTCGCGACGGGTGATCTGGCGCTCGCCGCCCGAGCGCATCCAGTGGCGCTCTCGGATGTGCATTTTGCCAATACGCATCTGCCAACAGACGGTCAGCTTGCGGCGGACATCGGCGTTGTGTGGCACGGCAAGAAACAGCGCTACTCCGTGCGCGACCTCGTCTTCACGAGCGGGAGCGCGCGGGTCGCGGGTTACGCCGGAGCGGAGTTGGGCGACACGCTAAACATCCTCGGTACGGACTTGCGCTTCTCCGGCATCGACGCGCGTCTGGTCAAGCAGTTCTCTCCTGAGCTGCACGTGCCACCGCACGGCGTGCTCAGCGGCCATGCCGCAGTCGCTGGCGGCATGCACGATCTAACAGTGAACACCGATCTCACCGTTGATGACTCTACCAGCGGGCAGAGTCACGTGACCGTCGTTGGCGGGCTCGGGCTCAGCGAGGTCGGCGGCACGCGATCCGTTCGAGCGCGGTCGCTTACCGTGACGCTAGACCCACTGCAGCTCGCGCTCGCGAAGATCGCACGCCCCTCCCTTCCGGTTCGAGGCACGCTTACAGGCCGCGCGACGATGGATGGCTCCACGACGGATTCGCTGAGGGCGACGGCAGACCTCACGCATCGCGACCGCGACGCCTACACGCACATGATCGCGACCGGCGACGTCGCGTTCGCCCCGCCGGCCGAGACAGCGCCGCGACGAGACCCGCCCAAGCAGGCATCGCCTCTAACCCGCATCGCCACTCTCGACGCCGGTGTCATGTTCGATACGGTGGATCTCGCAACACTCGGCCGCTTCGCGCCGACCGCGAAGCTGCGAGGCAAGGCATCGGGTCCTATACACGTTAGCGGGACCATGCATGACCTCGCCGTTCACTCCGCGCTCCGGTTTGAAGACGGCGGCACGCTTAATCTCGACGGCACGTTTGACCTGACATCGCGGGAGATCGGGTACATGGTGACCGCCGCGGCGGAGCGGTTCAATGCCAATGCGGTAGTCGCCAGCGCGCCGCGTACCGCAGTCACAGCAACCGCGTCTGCCGCTGGCCGAGGGTTTTCACCGCGCAGCATGCAGAGCGAGGTTACCGCCGACGTGCGCGCATCGATGTACGACACTTTGGCTGTGGACACGGCGCATGTCCGCGCAAGCGTGGCTCACGGGCTATTGCAGATCGACA
>Ga0073928_10008310_pt1 | contig 13086 bp, 10 predicted proteins | sample PaiPotPPA55metaG_FD_76969 | JGI IMG/M metagenome (GOLD analysis project Ga0073928, IMG submission 76969) | Iron sulfur acid spring bacterial and archeal communities from Banff, Canada, to study Microbial Dark Matter (Phase II) - Paint Pots PPA... ...
CCCGATGCCGACGCCGGAATCCGCGGAAGGCGGTGTCTTCTGCGAAGACGGCTGCCATGATATCAAGCCGAAATACGGGATGCCAAAAGTGAAGAAGGGAAGCGGCGGGTTCAGGCAGACTGAAGCGGCCGTGCACTTGAAATAGTGTAGGTTGGCGACGGTTGCGGAGACAATCCGCAAATCTGTTGGCAAGGAACTTGACCCCATGCAACTGACTTATCTCGAAGCCATCCGCCAGGGAATCTGGGAAGAAATGGACCGCGACCCTTCTGTCTTCTGCCTCGGCGAAGACATCGGCATCTACGGCGGCGCCTTCAAAGTCACCGACGGTTTCATCGACCGCTTCGGCCCCGAGCGCGTCATCGACACCCCGATTGCCGAGTCCGCCATCGTGGGCGCGGCCTTCGGAGCGTCGCTCACCGGCATGCGCCCCGTCGCCGAATTTCAGTTCATGGACTTCATCGGCTGCGCCTTCAACCAGATCAGCAACATGGTCGCGAAGACTCACTACCTCTGGGGCGCGCCCGCTCCGCTCGTCCTGCGCGGCCCCAGCGGCGGATACGTCCACGGCGGCCCCTTCCACTCGCAGAATCCCGAGATGTGGTTCGTCCACAATCCCGGCCTGAAAGTAATCTGTCCGGCCACGCCCTACGACGCCAAAGGCCTGATCAAAGCCGCTATCCGCGACAACAACCCGTGCATTTTCTTCGAGCACAAATATCTCTATCGGCGCATCAAGGGTGAAGTTCCCGCGGAAGATTACGTCGTCCCCATCGGCAAAGCGAACATCGTCCGCGAAGGTCGCGACCTGAGCATCATTACTTATGCGGCGATGGTGCACACAGCGTTAGAAGCTGCCGAGGTTCTCAGTAAAGACGGAATCGACATCGAGATCCTCGACCTGCGCACCGTCTCGCCGCTGGATCGCAAAGCCATTGCGCAGACCGTGAAGAAAACAAACAAAGTCATGATCCTGCACGAGCACTCTCGCACCGGAGGCCTGGCCGGCGAAATTGCCGCTATCATCAACGAAGAAGCCTTCGACGATCTCGACGGCCCCATAGTCCGCATCGCGGGCCTCGACTCCGCCGTCCCGTTCTCCCCGCCGCAGGAAGAACATTCCCTGCCCCAGGTAAGCGACGTAGTCCGCGAAGCCCGCAAGTTGAAGGCATATTGATCTTCGAAGAATTAAGAATAAAGAGTGTAGACCCTTCGCCGCAGCTGTCCGTTAAGCGGGGCGTGGCGTCCGTCGGCAATACTGGCGCCCAGCCTCTAACTTCTGCCACAATAGTCGATTGCCGGAGGAGACCATGAGCAAGTTTATTCTCGGCGTAATCATCACCCTACTCGTACTCATTCTTTGCGCGCTTGGTTTTGCCATGCTGGGGTTTTTCCCCACCCCCGCCAATGTCCCTCCGCCGCGGTGGGAACACCGCTTGGCGAACAGCGCCGTCGACGCATCGATGGAGAAACATGCTCCCCGTCTCACCAACCCTATCCCGCCGAACGATCAGAATCTTGAAGATGGCATGAAGCTCTACAGTATGAACTGCGCCCTCTGCCACGGCGATCTCGACCGCAAGCCCTCTTCTCTTGCCAACTCCTTTTACCCGCCCGCCCCCAATCTAGTCTCCGATCCCCCCGACGATCCCGAATGGCACCTCTACTACACCATCCGCACCGGCATCCGTTACACGGGCATGCCCTCCTGGGAAAAAACTCTCAGCGAGCAAGATATGTGGAAGATCACCAGCCTCCTCTCGCACATGGAGAAGCTGCCGCCCGCCGTTCAGGATCACTGGAAGACCACCTTCGGCGTGGCCGCCCCAACCGGCGAAGAAGAGAAAAAGCTGAAACAGCAAGAATAGAACTATCCGGCTGCTGATGGGGGATGAACAAGTCCAGTGTCGTCAAACAACACCGGACAATCACTCACCCTGGGCGCGTTGGTTCGTCGCAAACGTTATAATAATTAGTTTGCGTATGGCCCATTCTCAAACCATGGGCCGCGTGGAAGGAAATCATGCCGACTGACATCATCATGCCCCAAATGGGCGAGTCCATCGTCGAGGGCACTATTACCAAATGGCTGAAGAAACCTGGCGACAAGATACAGCGCGACGAACCACTCTTCGAGATCTCCACCGACAAAGTTGACGCAGAAATCCCCGCGCCGGCCTCCGGTGTGCTGCAGGAGATCAAAGTCTCAGAGGGAACAACGGTTGGCGTTAACACGGTCGTAGGCACGATCGCGGTAGATGGGGAAGCCGCTCCCGCGCCGGCGAAAGCCGCTCCGGCCGCACCCGCACCGCCGCCTGCTGAAAAGAAGGAAGAGAGGAAGCCGGCGGCTGCACCGTCCCCAGAAACGACCAGCGCTCCGCCCGCTCAGGAATCACCCGCCGAAGGAGAAGAGGAAGCCCGCTCGTCCCCACTGGTCCGCAAGATCGCCCGCGAGCACGGTATCAATCTCTCCCAAGTTTCCGGCACTGGACTCGGCGGCCGCATCACCAAGCAGGACATCATGGCATTCGTCGAGCGCGCGCCGGCGTCAGCACCTGCCGCTCCGTCAGCGCCGCCTCCGCAGCCGGCAGCCGCATCTTCCGCGCCGCGGCCAGCGTCACCGCCCGCCCCCGCCTATCCTGGCGATCTCGTCCCGATGACGAACATGCGCAAAATCATCGCCCAGCGGATGATCGAGTCGCGCCGTACCAGCGCTCATGTCCACTGCATGTATGAGGTGGACTTCACCCGCATCGTCACTCTGCGTGCCAAGCACAAGAATGCATTCGAGCAGCGCCACGGGGTGCGCCTTACCTTCATGCCGTTCTTCGTGCGCGCCGCCATCATCGCGCTGCAGCAATGGCCAATCGTCAACGCTTCACTCGAAGGCGACAGCATTCGCTACCATCGTCACATCAATGTAGGGATCGCCGTCGCCCTCGACTGGGGTCTCATCGTCCCCGTCCTCAAGAATGCCGGAGACCTAAACTTCCTCGGCCTGCAACGCGGGATTACTGACCTTGGGGAGCGCGCCCGCAGCAAAAAGCTCAAGCCCGAAGACGTCGAAGGCTCAACCTTCACGGTTACCAATCCCGGCCAGTTCGGTGCGGTCTTCGGTCTTCCGATCATCAATCAGCCCAACTCAGCCATCATGGGCGTCGGCGGCATCACCAAGCAGCCGCTGGTAGTCAGCGATAAAGAGGGCAACGACTCGATTGCCATCCGCTCGGTTGTACACCTCACGCTCGGCTACGACCACCGCCTGATCGACGGTGCCGTCGCCGACCAATATATGGCGTTGGTGAAGAAGACGCTTGAGAATTGGAGCGAAGAAGTTGGCTAGCCTTCGTCAGCCCAGAGGCTGAGGGGTTATCAAAAGCGTTTCTATTGCTTCGTGTTTCTCGTCTCTCGCCCGCTTGGACCTGCGGGAAAGCCCGACGCCCCGAAAGCTAAACCCTCAAACTTGTCCCCGCAAGAATGCTTCTACGCTTCGAACATAAACCTCGGCAAAGTCCGCTACCGGCCGGCGCCCCTCAATTAACTCCATAGCGTCCTCGACCGTCCATCCCATCACGCCCAATAAAGCAAGCGTCATCATCGGAGCCCGGTGCACTCCCGCCGCGCAATGCACGAATAACTTCGTGCCGTCCTCTTCTAAGGCTCTCAGCGCAAACTCCACTCCCCGAGCGAAAACTTGAGGGGGCTTCGGCTCGAAATCATCGTCCACCGGATTCCAACACACCACGATTCCATAAGGCTTCGCCAAATGCGTATCGTCAAACTCAATCTGCATATCGATAATGTGCGTGATCCCGGCGCGTGAAGCCGCCCCCATGTTCTCCGCCGTCCAGATTCCCCCGCCCACTCCAATCCGGTCCGTCACCCACGTAATGTCGATCCCCATCTTTAGTCGTGTTACCCGGACCTTTCTACCCGCTGGAATTTTTCCCGGAAGTTCCTTTGCCCGGACGTGCCGCACCAAGCGCTGCGCGTAGCCTCGCCCCATTCGTTTCCAACCGCGGCGAAATCGAGAGCCCCGGGGCCTCGGACCCGCGCTTCGGTGTCGTGGCTTCGGTTCATTCTACGGTATCCTCCGCGTCTTCGCGGTCTCCGAGGCGAGCCTTCGCTTTCACTCTGGCATTCGTCCAGCTGTTGATTCCTTCCTTTTTCGCCACCGGAATCTGCTCCAGCCTCGCTTGCCTCCCGCCTTCCTGGTTTGGCTACGCTTGTCATCGAACCATCGGACCTTTCCCGCAAATTACCGAATCCGTCGGCAAACCCATTCGCTTCAGCAACGTGTAAGCCAGCGAATTTTCCGGCTTTGCCAAAGTCTCTGCTGTCGGCGGGTACAACCCACCGCTTCAAACAAATACTTCGCCGGAGCCAGTTGCCCACTCTTGGCCACTTCAATGAATCGACTGACTAATATCGTTCGCAGAATTTCGTACCAGCGCTGCAATGTTCCTTCGCACTTCCATAAAATCCATAGGCGCTTTGGTCTCCAGCGCGTTTTCCCTCTAAACCCTCTGCGCCGTCACCCTGGCACCCGAACTAGAATGCGAGGGATTTCTCCCAAGCGAGCGGGGCATCTCAGCTTCGCGGATTCGAACTTGGCAGCGATGAGAAAGGGAATGGAAGTCCAACAGTAAGGTTTTATTTTTGGCTTAGAAGGTACAGGTCAGCGTTGCTGCCGGGACGTTCATAGACGATTGTGGAAGGTCGCGAGGAAAATCGGAGGCGTTCGTGCCATATGCGAGTGAAAAAGCAAAGGGGACATTCAATACGAGCTGAGGCGCCCCCATAAGCTTACCGTCTTTCCACGGCCCACGGTAAATATATGACGTCACCGCGAGAAGCAATTCGCCTAAAGACCCTGGACGTGCGTCTCAGGAATTGGACTAACGGCAGAACGGGCTCACCGGGCCGATGTTGGCAAACCGATGCGCCGGAGGAGATCGGCGAAGCGAGCGTCGTCTCGTAAGGGGTCGAGTCGGGGATCCACCCCGAGGAGGGGCATTCAATCCGACCGATCCCGATAAGCCTTTTCCAGCCAAGTGAACGCGTGCTCTCTCTCGCCGAGGGTTGCATATACGCAAGCCACATTGAACCCACAGATATACCGCTGACGCACTTGCGCCTCTAGACCACCGAGCATAGCCCGAGCCTTGTTCTTGTTGCCGGCCAAGGCATACGCGGAAGCGATTTGGGCCAGAATCACGGGATTCTTCGAGGTCCTCACCGCTCGGTCTGCAGCCGCAGTGGCTTCCTCCGAGCGGCCTAACTCAGCATACGACATTGCGATCACACGATCATCCCCCAGTTGCGTTGCGGCCTGGATTGCTTCATGGTAGCGTCGCGCGTTAAACAGTAAAAATGCCTTGTTAATGTGGGATTGCCCCGAGAACGGATCGATTAAGTCTGCGCGATTGAGTTCTTCGCCGGCTTCTTCGGTACGACGAAGGGTCAGCAAATAGTGGGCGTAGCCGGCGTGCGCCCGAGGCAAGTTGGGGTTGAGCTCAAGCGCGCGGTGGAATTCACGCTCTGCTCCCGGCCAGTCCCAGTCAAAGTTAAGCTTGACATAACCAAGCGAAGCGTGGGCTTCGGCAAGCGAATCGTCGATTTCAATAGCCCTTACGGCGGCGGCTTTCGCTTTGGGCATCACCTCTAGTGGAGCCCTCAGGATTGTGCTCTGGTCATAATAGGCATCAGCCAACCCAGCATAGGCCAGCGCTTCGTTAGGATCGTTGGCAACCGCCTGCTGGAATTTCCTGATGGCTTCTGCAATGCCCTCATCTGTTCCCTTGCGCAGTTCATACAGGCCGCGAAGATAAAGCTCGTGGGCTTCGGGACTGACCTGGCGCGCGGTTGTGAGGTGCCCGTGTTCTTGCGGAGTTAATTTAATTCTGACCTCACTGGCGATTGCTTGGGCCACATCGTCCTGCAGGGTCAAGACACTGCGCAAATCGCGCTCATAGCTTCTGGCCCAGAGATGCCGGTCCGTGGATGCTTCGATTAACTGGGCCGTAATCCGCACCTGATTGCCCACTCGTTCCACGGATCCTTCTACGACGGCATCCACGTGCAATTCGCCTGCAATCTCCGGCAAGGTCTTGTTGCTGTTCTTGTAGTGCATTGCCGACGTCCGCGAAATCACGCGCAGGGCACTGATTTGACCGAGGGTCGTTGTGAGCTGTTCCGTCATGCCATCGGCAAAATAATCCTGCTCACGGTCGCCGGACAGATTCGCAAGCGGAAGGACCGCCAATGATCGAATGCCAGAAGCTTCGGCAGCGCCACGCTTGGACTGCCACCTCCGCGCAACCCACAGTGAACTGAGGGCCAGCAAGGCCGCTGCCAGGAGGGCGATGCTAGCGGCCAAAGCAATAGACGGTTTCCGCGCATTTCGGTCTTTCTCCAACGCTTTGTTGATGATCTCCGGTGCGTCCGTGAGCGCGGCCAACGCGAACGCTAAGTCCGACGCCGACTGGAATCGTTGCTCCGGATTTTTCTCCAAACAGCGACGTACGATCCGCTGCAGTGCGGGGGAGAGGCCGGGAGTGATCTGTGAAATCCCAGGAGGGTCTTCGTTTAAGATGGCGCTCATGGTCTCCGGCGAAGTCGGCTTCTGGAAGGCGCGCTTGCCCGTCACCATCTCGTACAGAATCGCACCGAAGGCAAAAATATCGGCGCGGGCATCCGCAGCCTGTCCCCGCACCTGCTCCGGCGACATGTAGCCGACCGTGCCCATCACCAGGCCCGGCTCGGTTTCTCCGCCAATCGTCGGCGCATTGTGTGCGGAGTCCGCTTGCGCCTGCGTCAGCTTCGCCAATCCGAAGTCGAGAATCTTGATGCGTCCATCCGTGGTACAAAACAGGTTCTCTGGTTTCAGGTCACGATGCACGATTCCTTTTTCATGTGCCGCCGCCAGGCCGTGCGCGATCTGCACCCCGTAATCGATCACTCGCCGCGGCGCGATGCGACCGCGCCGGATCTGCTCGCGCAGCGTTTCCCCTTCCAGCAACTCCGAAACCAGGTACGGTGCTCCCGCATACGTACCCAGTTGGTGCACGGCAAGAATGTTGGGATGATTCAGGGCGGCCCCCGCTGTCGCCTCCTGCTCGAAGCGCCGCAAGCGTTCTGGATCGGAGGAAACGACGGCCGGCAATACTTTGAGGGCGACATCGCGTCGCAGGCGTAGATCGCGCGCTCGGTAGACTTCGCCCATGCCCCCCGCCCCGAGCAGCGATTGAATTTCGTAGTCCCCGAGCCGCGTACCTTTTTCGAGCCGTACAGCTAAGGGTGGGGATTGCAAGAACCCGGTCTGCGCCTGCTTGTCGGCCGCCAGGAGCGACTCCACTTCGCGGCGCAAGGAATGATCTGCGGCACAGGCTTGATCCAGATAAGCGCGCTGTCCCGCAGAATCCAGACGCAACGCGGCTTCCAGGACGATTCTGATTTCCTGCCAGCGCTCCCCTGTCATGATGAAGCTTTCCTCTTCAACTGACGGTACAACCACGCCCGCGCCGAAGACCACGAGCGTTCCACCGTTGCTGCGGAGAGCGACAACACGTCAGCCGTTTCCGCGATCGACAGACCACCGAAGAAACGCAACTCTACGATGCGACCTTGCCGGGCATCCATGCGGGCAAGTTCTTTGAGGGCATCATCGAGATTGACGAGATCAACGTCCCTCGACGGAAGTTTCAAGGCTTCATTGAGCGCAAGCTTGTAGCCGCCATCGCGCTTGAGGGAACGATGTCTTCGGGCATAGTCCACCAGGATTTGCCGCATGAGCTGAGATGACACTGCGAAAAAGTGTTCCCGGTTCTGAAACTCAACCGCACCCTCGACCAGTCGGAGATACGCTTCATGTACGACCGCGGTGCTTTGCAACGTGTGATCGAAGCGCTCCCGCTGCAGGTAGTTGTGTGCTACCCGGCGAAGCTCGTCGTAGACCAGCGGCATCAGCGAGTCAAGCGCGGCCTGGTCGCCTTCTCTCCATCTCCGTAGTAGCTCGGTAACTTGGTTGGATGTGGTGCCCGGCAAATGCTGGCCCCCAGTCTGCGGACCCGGACTTGCAGAATGTCGCAATTCTAGACCTAAATCAACTCCATGAAAACAGAGGGCCTGCCAAGGAACTCTGCTCCTCAGAAAATTGTTTTCTTTTCGGTGAGGGAGTTGACCCCCGCTTTGCGCTTCTTCTCAGTAGCAAGGGAACGAACTCATCTGTTGAACGAAATCGGAAGAGTGGAATCCTAATTACAGGTGAGAAGCGGAATAGCAGGATCGCTCAGGTAGTCCGACCTCAATTCCAGTGGAAGAAGTGGTTTATGCCACCGGGCGCGAAAACTGAAAGAAGAGAGGAGAACTGAAATGAAAACAGTGCGCGAAATGTCTGTCTGGGCAGCCTGGACACACGGCTTACTTTTGGCCATCGTTGCTCTATTCGTCACCGGGGCGGTAGCCCAAACCCACTACTCAGTCCAAGACTTGGGCACGCTGAGGGGTGGCAATTTCGCCTGCGCCATGGGGCTCAACAACAAAGGCTGGACCGAGGTCATGGACACTTTGTTGGACCAGAAGTCCGGCAATATGCTTCTACGCGCTAGCCTGCGCATAGATGGAGTGAAGATAGACCTGGGCACGCTTGGAGGCCCCAATAGCTGGATCAATTGGGGCGGCATCAACCAGCGCGCCAACGCGGTGGGCTTTGCGGAAACCTCCACTCCTGACCCCAACGGAGAGGACTTTTGCTTTTTTGGTACCGGACTTACTTGTCGCCCGTTCCTTTGGCAAGACGGCGACATGGCCGCTCTGCCGACGCTCGGAGGAAATAACGGTCAGGCCAGCGCCATTAACAGCCGAGGCCAAATCGTGGGGCAAGCGGAAACTACCGCGGCGGACTCAGGATGCCCGCCCAATCGGATTGCACCCCCTGTTCTGTGGCAAAAGGGCGTGGCTGAACAACTCCCTACGGTCGAGGGTGACCCCGACGGAGTTGCCAGTGGAATCAACGACTCGGGCCAGGCGGTTGGCTACAGTGGAACCTGCAACGCCGCCCTTCACGCAGTGCTCTGGGAAAACGGGGTGGCCACTGAACTCCCCAACCTGGGCAGCACGTCCCAGAACGACGCCCTGGGCATCAACAATCGGGGCCAGATTGTTGGTGGTTCCAGCCCCGACTCAACCACCTTCTACGCCGTTCTGTGGCAGAACGGGGGAATTAGAAAGTTGGGTACGATCTCCGGCGACTTTGCCAGTTATGCCTCGGGGATTAACGACAAAGGCCAGGTGGTTGGAACCTCGTTTGACGCGAACCTTAACCCGGCCCACGCCTTCCTATGGGAAAACGGCGTCATGACAGACCTCAGCACTCTGTTTCCTCCCGGCTATCACCTGTATCCGACGATGGCCAACAAAATCAACACCCGCGGACAAATCTCGGGCATGGCTACCGACCTTAACGATGGCACGATTCATGCGTTCTTGGCCACGCCGGTCGATCGAGACGTGAACAACACCTTCGCCAGCCCGAGTGAAGCCAGAGAAGCACCGAAGGTGAGTCTTCCAGAGAGCGTTCGCAGGCGACTGATGGGCTTCGGCCGATTGGGAATCGAAGTACCAAGTCCGAGATGAACGCGGCCCGGCGGGCTGGCCCATCTTTTCTTAAGAGTGCCGCCCGCTTTGCGCTTGTTCGCAGTAGCAAGGGGATGTGAAAGGGGAGGTCGCCGATGAAACAACTAATGAGGATCGTACTACTTGGCCTAGCTGCTTCGGCCGTGAGCAGCATCGCTGCCTGGGGGCTGGTCTCCGCGCGCACCGGCGCGCAATCAGCCTCCACAACGCCGCCAGGCGCGCTCAATGGACATGCACACCACGGTGGGAGTCGAGTTGGACGAAATTCCGGCTGGCCCACAGCGCGAAGCCGCAGCAGAGTGGGCGCTGTCGCGAGGCGAAGACTTCTGGGAAAAACGCGCCACCGAGCAAGTCAACCTGACTTACTATCGCCTCGTCTTTCGCTCCTTTTATTACACTCCTCCCCCGGCGCGTGGGGATCTGCCGCTTCCACCGCACGCTGCCTGGAAATTTGAAACTCTCGCTGCTCCCACCCGCACACAGATCGGCGGGCAAGATTACGTCGCCGTGCCCTATCATTTCTGGACCTATATAGTTACCGACCCGGCTCCGCCAAAAAGTGCGTGATGTGTCAAGTACATAATCGTGGTTCAGTCGTTATACCCAATAGGCTATGGAAAACATTTTGGAATTAGCGCATTGCTATAGCCATGCTATACTCCCGGTCATAATGAAGTTCAGAGTTCTGCAAGATAACCTCCGCCAAACTCTTTGGGAGCGCATCGAGGAAGGCGACCTCACCGGCCTGCGCCTGGCACAGCAGACGGGTTTCAAGCAGGCCCACATCTCGAACTTCCTGAACCGCAAGCGCGGCCTCAGCCTTGAAGGCATGGATCGCGTCCTCGCGGTTCAACACCTGTCGGTCCTGGACCTCCTCGACCCCTCCGAGATTAACAAGCGCGCTTCAATCCTGCCTCCCAGCGATGACGAGTTTCAGAATGTTCTCTTGACCCTTGGAGCCATCGCCGCTACCCAACCCTTAATTACCAGCATGGACGTCAAGGAAGTTCTGAAATTCAAGAAGACTTTTCTCAAGAAGTTGAAACCCGAAACCGAAGGCGACCGGAAACAATGGGAACGCTTTGTGGTGATTAAAGTCGATGGCCGTGAAGGTATGAGCATGTACCCGCGTTTGCAGCCGGGTGCCACATTGCTCATCGACCGCCACTACAACTCAGTCAAACCCTATCGCAAGGGCGAGTTCAATATGTACGCCGTGCTCAAAGACGGGACTTGCACTGTCAAATACGTGGAAACAGCGGGAAAACAAATAATTCTGCGGCCACACAACCAAGCCTATCCCATCGAAGTTATGACCTTGGAGGAAGGCAAATCGGCCTCCGATTATCTCGTAGGACGCGTCTGTTACGTAGGGATCGAAACCTAAGCAACTGAATCGCAATTATTTGTAAGTCCTCGGTAAATCCGTGCCGCACGACTCCGATCGAGAACTAAGACTCGCCCATCTACTCCGCATTCAAGCTATCGAACATCTTCCACAACTTATCGGGCGTCGCCCGATAAATTAGGTACCCGCTCCCCGCATCGGTTGTCTCGCGAAATAGCAGTTCCCCACGCCTGTCTCCATCCGCATCCACCACATCGATCAATTCCATCCGGGGCGTTACATCCAGATGAAATTTGTCGGTCACGCCCGAATACAGTTTGCGTAGGTTGCCATAGATATCAGTTCGCGCCACCAGCGTAACGCTATACGAATCATTCGCTTCGCCGGCCGCTCCCGGCGCCCCGGGAATATGCGCTTCCGCGCTCAAAATCATCACCGGCTGGTTGGTCAGCCACACATCGAACCCACGAAATTGAACATTCTCAAACACTGGCTGCGCTTGCTTTGCCTGCGCCTTATGGCTGGCCGCAGTTGCCTTCGGAACAATCGGCCGAGCCACGATTTTATTTTTGGCCAGCGCTGTGGCATAAGCCCTCACCTCATCCGCCGCCGCTGCCAACATCTGATTGCGCCGTTCTTCCTCTTCGCCATTCTTCCAGAAGAACTTGTAGGATTGCGGTTCGGGTCCCGCCGCATCGGAAACAGCGGCCACCATCTGCACGGGGCCTACATTGGCAGCACTTGACATCGCCACCGACCCCGCGTCGCCGCCCTTTTGCCGCGCCCCCTTCGCGTCTTCGTCCGGAGGCGCAGCCGCCGTCGGCTTGCCCCGCCGCAGTTGAGGGCGATAGTAGTCTCCTGAGGATTGGCCCGCAGCCGTGTCACTCGCCGATGACTGTTTTGATCCCTTGTCCGAACCAGTTTGCCCCGCCGGCGCTTGTTGCTTTCCACTTGAATCCGCAGGCTTTTCCTGAGTCGGCTTGTCCCCGCCCTTTGCAGCGTCCGGCCCAGAGGCCGAACCGGAAGGCGAACCGCTCGCGGGTTTCGAAGATGCTGGATCCGTGCCGCTCGGTTTTTCCCCCGTTCCTGATGCCGGAGAGCCCGCAGAACCGGAGTCCGGACTCCCCGCTGGTTTGGACCCATCTTTCCTCGTCAGCCGGGGCGGCGCATCCCCGCTGCTGTCCAGGCCCACTGGCACATCTTCCGCTTTACGAGTGGTTTTCGGAGCCTCCGCCCCTTGCGGCAGATAAGTTCCCGTGCCCACCCAGGGATGCGCGCCCACAGAATTTTTACTGTGCAACGCGCCATTAACCGTGAACAATCCCTGCGAATCTCCAGACTGCTCGGCCTCATACACCGTGCCCGATTCCAGCGCCATCGGTATCGGATCCGCTTTGTACGCACTCGCATCGTAGAACCTGCCATCGATCAAGATCGCAACCGGTATCAGCGTCCCCTTCCCGCCGCTGCTAAGCTGCAAAACTCCTACTGCTCGTGGCTGTTTACCGTTCTTCGGCTTCTTGTTTTCTTGGGGCTTGTTTTTTTGAGGGAGGATCTGAGGTCGCTCGTCTTGCCCCGGACTTCGGACAGCAACCGAACCCCATAGGGCAAAAAGGACAATGACGGATGACCCCAATCTGCGGTATAACGATTTGCTGGAGATCACTCGTCTCCCACTCAGCATTACTAATGCCGAGTGCATGAACGCAGATCTCGACCATGGTTTCGCTGAACCTGGCATCGCTGAACCTGGTTTCGCTGAACCTGGTTTCGCTGAACCTGGTTTCGCTGAACCTGGCTTCGCTGAACCTGGCTTCGCTGAACCTGGCTTCGCTGAACCTGGCTTCGTTAAACCTGGCTTCGTTAAACCTGGCTTCGTTAAACCTGGCTTCGTTAAACCTGGCTTCGTTAAACCTGGCTTCGTTAAACCTGGCTTCGTTAAACCTGGCTTCGTTAAACCCGGCTTCACCGAACCTGACTGCCCTGAAAATGATTTCTTTGAAAATGAGATGCTCATGAATATCAACATCAATCATAAGGCTCCCGAGTTTACTTTGCACGATGAGAACGGAAACGATGTTTCGCTGAAGGGCTTGAAGGGC
>Ga0073928_10008311_pt1 | contig 13085 bp, 12 predicted proteins | sample PaiPotPPA55metaG_FD_76969 | JGI IMG/M metagenome (GOLD analysis project Ga0073928, IMG submission 76969) | Iron sulfur acid spring bacterial and archeal communities from Banff, Canada, to study Microbial Dark Matter (Phase II) - Paint Pots PPA... ...
TGCGCTTCGAGGAATGGGATGCGATGCGGCCACAGACCTCATGCGTCTCGGCCACGCCCGGTCCGTGGGAGCTCAACGAATCCGGCGGCGTCTTCGCCGAACAGGTGATCCGCCCGACCGGGCTGATCGATCCGCCGGTCGAGGTGCGGCCGGCGCGCACGCAAGTCGACGATCTGGTCGGTGAGGTTCGCGCCGTGGCGCAACGCGGCTATCGCGCGCTGGTCACCGTGCTGACCAAGCGCATGGCCGAGGACCTCACCGAATACCTGCATGAGCAGGGCATCCGCGTCCGCTACATGCATTCGGACATCGACACGATCGAACGCATCGAGATCATCCGCGATCTACGGCTCGGCGCGTTCGACGCGCTGGTCGGCATCAATCTGTTGCGCGAGGGTCTCGACATTCCGGAATGCGCGCTGGTCGCCATTCTCGACGCCGACAAGGAGGGTTTTCTGCGTAGCGAGACGAGTCTGATCCAGACCATCGGCCGCGCCGCGCGCAATATCGACGGCCGCGTCATTCTCTATGCCGACAGCATTACCGGCTCGATGGAGCGCGCCATTGCCGAAACCGAGCGGCGGCGCGAGAAACAGAAGGAATACAATGCGACGAACGGCATCACGCCGGAGAGCGTGCGTAAGGGCATCGCCGATATCCTCGACAGCGTCTATGAGCGCGACCATGTGCTGATCGGAGCCGGCACCGGCGACGGCGAATTCGAGGAGGCCGCCACTATCGGCCACAATTTCGAGGCGGTGATTGGCGATCTCGAAACCCGCATGCGCGGCGCCGCGGCCGATCTCGATTTCGAGGAAGCGGCGCGGCTGCGCGACGAGATCAAGCGGCTACGCACCACCGAGCTCGCGGTGATCGACGACCCGACGGCGAAATTTTTACCCTCACCTGCCTCGAAGGGGGGGCGGAGCAAAATCCACAAACCCGCGCTCGACGAAATGGGCATCGCGCTGCATCACGAAGTGGCGCCGCACCGACCGGAAACAAATACGCCGAACCGCGGCGGGCCGCGCTCTACCATGGGTCGCGCCGGCATGCGCGGCGGCTGGAAGCCGCGGCGGAAGTGATTTAAGAGGCGAAGGCGAATTGCTTTTCCCTCCCCCCTTGTGGGGGAGGGCTGGGAGGGGGCGGCAACGATGAGTCGAGAGCACCGACATCAGCGGCGCGAATAGGTTAGACTCGCCGTTCACCGACGAATCACCCCTCGAGAATCTGGAGATCGCCATGGCGAAAGGTCAGATGCGAAGCAACAGGGAAAAGAAAAAGCCCAAACAAGACAAGAACAAGAAGAAGGGCGCCGGCACCGAAGCCCCCTCGCCGTTCGCCGGGATGCACAGCCAGTCCAAGCCCGGCACATACCAAGACCAGTATGGCAAAAAGCACTAGAGGAAAGCAGGCGATTGGAAGCCGCGACCATCTGATACGGGCCCGATTGAAGTCGAGTCGCGTCACAATTCACTGGCATGCGCGGCGGCTGGAAGCCGCGACAAAGGTGACTTAACTCCCCTTCGCCAGCACGTCTGCGCCGGCTTTGGCGATTTGATCGTCCTGCGCTGAGAGCGCGCCGGAGACGCCGATCGCGCCAACGATCTTGCCGTCGGCGAGGATGAGGATGCCGCCCTGCAGCGGCGTGATGTCCTTGAGCGCCAGGAGCCGCATGCCGGCGCCGCCGGCGGCGATGGCGTCGTCGAGCGCCTTGCTCGGCAGCTTGAAATCGAGCGCAGTGCGCGCCTTCCCAGCCGAGGTGGTGATCGCCGAGAGCTGCGTATTGTCGGCTTTGTGGAACATCACCATGTTGCCGCCGCTGTCGAGAATGGTGATGGCGACCATCCAGGAATTTTTCGCCGCTTCGAGCTCGGCCGCCGCCATCACGCGCTTGGCCTGATCGAGCGTGATCGGCGCCCCATAGGGTGGTTGCGGTGGCGCCGCCGCGCCCGGTCCAGCCGGCGCTTGTTGCGCCATAGCCGGCGCTAGCGCCGAACCGAGCGAAAGAACCAGAGCGCCGAGCAAAGCGCAGGCGAAAGCGAATACGCGAACCATGTGGCAGCCTCCCAGACATTTCGGCGCATGATCTTATCCGAAAACCGGGGACCACTTTTCGGGATCATGCGCTGCGCCGAACTGCGGCGTCGCACAATAAGCGGCAAAAGCGCATCCCTGCAACGTGATCGCCGCGTCCGGTGCACCAATGGCCCGGACCGCCTATATTTGGCCTGCGATTTGCATCCTGACACCGCCGAGCCCAGCAGGAGCCGCCGCTATGTTTTCATTGCGCAAAAAGCTTGAAATGCCCGCGCCCGAAGAGGCCTTGCCGGGGCGCGCAACGCCGATCCCGACGGCGCGGCAGCACTTCCTCAATGGGCGGCCACTGCAGGCCCCCTACCCCGACGGCCTTGCCATGGCGATGTTCGGGCTTGGCTGTTTCTGGGGCGCCGAGCGCAAGTTCTGGGAGCTCGGCAACGGCATTTACATCACCGCGGTCGGCTATGCCGGCGGTCTCACGCCCAACCCGACCTACGAAGAAGTCTGCTCCGCCCGCACCGGGCACAACGAAGTCGTGCTGGTGGTCTATGACCCGAAGAAAATCTCCTATGAGCGCCTGCTCAAGACCTTCTGGGAAAGCCACGATCCGACCCAGGGCATGCGCCAAGGCAACGATGTCGGCACGCAATACCGTTCCGGCATTTACGTGTTTTCACCCGAGCAGCGCGCCGCCGCGGAAGCCTCCAAAGCGGCCTACGACAAAGCGCTGACGGCCGCGCGGATGGGGCCGATCACGACCGAAATCCGCGACGCGCCGCCGTTCTATTTCGCCGAGGATTATCACCAGCAATATCTCGCCAAGAACCCGCACGGTTATTGCGGCCTCGGCGGCACCGGCGTGAGTTGCCCGATCGGCACGGGCGTCGCGGCGTAATCAATACGCATAGCGAGTTGCAAGTGGCGAATAGGGAAAATAGAGCACCTACTCGCCATCCGCTATTCGCCATTCGCTGTTTAGGGCAATTCGCAATCCTTCATTTTAGGTGCTTGGCCAAGAACGCCGTGGCGCGCTGCCAGGCGAGTTTGGCGGCTTCGGCGTTGTAGCTGCCGCGCTCGTCGCAGTGAAAACCGTGCTGCGCGTTGGGATAAACGAAAATCTCGCAATCGCCGCCGCGCTTCTGCTTGATCATTTCAACGTCGCTCATCGGGATCGAAGCATCCTGTTCGCCGAAATGCATCTGCGTCGGCACTCTTGGCTTTTCGTCGGCGTTCTTGGCGATTTGTCCGCCGTAATAGCACACGGCCGCGGCTGGTCCGTTCAGCTTGCTGGCCGCCAGGAACGAAATCGTGCCGCCCATGCAGAAGCCCATGATGGCGACCGGACCGCTCTTTTTTAGCTCGTCGATCGCGGCCTGCACGTCGCGCAACATCGCCCCCCAATCCGGATTGGCGACGAACTTGCGTGCATTGGCGATCTCATCGGGCGAGTAGCCGGATTCGAAATTCGGCTGCTGCCGGTCGAACACCGCAGGCGCCAGCGCCGCATAGCCTTCGCCGGCCAGCCGATCGCAGACGGCGCGGATGTGATGATTGACGCCGAAGATTTCCTGAATGACGACGATGCCGCCTTTGGATTTTCCGGCCGGGTCGGCGCGATAGGCGCCAAGCTTGAAATTGTCCGAGGCAGTCAATGAAAATGGCTTACCCAATTTGATCCTCCTTGAAGTTTCCGTCGCGTCCGGCGCAGCCGGATGGCAGCATTCGCTGGCTGGCCGGGGAGACTATCGGCGCGCTTGGCCGCGCTCAACCCACCTTGCGGGCCTTTCGGGTGGTCAATGCGTAACGACGACGAAATCCGTGCCCTCGCCGGTTTCGTCGCCGAGACCTTGATCCGATACGACGAGCGAGGAGCCCGGCACGATCATCTGGGAAATCGCTTCGCCGATGTCGGGCGGAATATCGAAGCGGGCCAGGACTTGCGCCGGACTTTGCGGCGGCGGTGCGTCACCCGCCGTCTCATCCACGATCTCGCGCCGCCGCCGGCGGGGCTCACCGTAGCGGCCGCGCTCTTCGACATAACGCACCCGCTTCGGCGTCTCACCGGGCAGCGAGACAACATTCCAGCGCAGCGTGGTGCGCTCGGGCCCGGTGAATTCGAGCGCGGTGAACACGTGGGTCCCGATTGGCGCTTCCGGCTGGGCGATCGCGACAGGCGCGTCAAACAGCGGCTCGAAATTTTGCCGCACATAAAGCCGCTGCCGCTTACGGCTGATGAATATCGCGATCTGCGTTTTCTTGGCTGCTGCGACTTTCGCCAGATCCGCTGGGCCAGGAGACGTTGGCGCAGTCGCATCGCCCGCTTTGCCTGGGTCAGCGGGATGAGCGGCGTTTTCGAGCTTCGCGTCGGTACTCACCGCCGGGGTGGCGGTCTGTGGCGCCAGAACGTCTGACTGTACTGGCTGCAACAGCGCAGGAGCGTTGGCTTGGACCGTGAGCTCGGCGGGCTTGGCCGCTGCAGTCTCGACGCTATTCGCCGGCGCCGCTGCGATTTCAAGCGGTTTTTCCTTGTGCACGAATAAATGCGGGTCGGCGAATTCCGCCGGCTTTAGTTCGGAGTTGGAAATGATGACGCGCGTGCCGAGCCTGGTCAGGTGATACAGGCGGACGGCAAAATCGCGCGGCATGCGGATGCAGCCGTGCGACGCCCGATGACCGATGCTTTCACCTTCATGCATGGCGACGCCCGACCAGGTGATGCGCTGCATGTAGGGCATCGGCGCGTTGCTGTAGATGTTCGAGCGATGAAAGACCTGCTTTTGGATGACGCTGAAGACGCCGAGCGGCGTCGGCAGGCTCGGCACCCCGGTCGCTATTGACGTATCGGCGAAGTGCACGCCGTTGCCGTAGACGTGCATCTTCTGCTGATTGATCGAAATGAAAATCTGCAGCGGGCCTTTCGGAACGTCAGCGACAGGTTCTTTGCTGACGCGCTCGGCAGTTTTCGGATTATGCGCGGCTCGCTTATGCGGGCCCCAAATATGCGGGCCCCAATATCCGAATCTGTAACTCGCCGCCGCCGGAGCGGCTGTTGCGGTCACAGCGACGGCAAGAGCAATGCCGAACGCAAAAATGTCACTGCGTGCACGGCGCTGGCAGCGCAATACATGGTACGGTGCTTGGTCGCGCCGCGCGGTTGTCGTGGCCAATGCTGTCCCCAGCCAACGTGAAACGTCTAAGCCCAGCAGCTGCAATCTTAGTAGAGCGAATAAGCTTTCGCCAGATCGCGAGTGTGTCGCGGCGGTGGCGAATTGCGGCAAAACTTCGATGACGGAAAGATCGACACCAGAGTTTATATCGCCGCGCGATTGCAACACTGCATTCCAATTGCGCGGCCACGCGATGCGGAATTGCGCAACCATTGTCGGCCGCGCGACTTAAGTCAGCGCGGCAAAGCAAAGGCTTCCGCCAATAGTTCATAGGAATGCCGGCGCGCCGCATGGTCGTACACCATGCTGGTGACCATGATTTCATCCGCACGCGTCGCCTCCGCCAACGCAACGAGCCGATCCTCGACGGCCGTCGCGCTGCCAACGACCAAGCGAGCGCGCTGGCGGGCCATGCGCTCGCGATCGATCGGCGTGTAAGGATACGCCGCGGCCGCTTCGGGCGATTCCAGCGGCAGATATTCTCCCTTGGCGCGCCGCACATAATGCAACGCGGCGCTCGCCGCGATGCGCTCAGCTTCCGCATCATTGTCCGCCGCCACTGCTGCGGTGGCCAGAATCGCATAAGGCCGCGCCAGCGTCGCCGAGGGCTTGAAACGTTCGCGGTAACTGAGCATCGCGCTCGCGGCGTCGTAATCGGCAAAGTGATGCGCAAAGGCAAAGCCGAGCCCAAACGCCGCGGCAAGCTCGGCGCTGTAACCGCTCGAGCCCAACAGCCAAATCGGCGGCAGCGCCACATCGGCAGGCATGGCGCGCACGTTGCGAAATGGATGCCCTTCCGGGAAGCCGCCATTCTCAAGCAGCAGCAATTCCTGAAAGCGCTCGAGGAATTCGTCGCCCGCTCGCGGATCCTGTCTGGCGCGCAACGCGTAGGAGGTGACCGGATCGGTGCCCGGTGCGCGGCCAAGGCCGAGATCGATGCGGCCCGGAAACAGCGCCTCCAGCACCTTGAAGCGCTCGGCAACCATGAGCGGTGCATGATTGGGCAACATCACGCCGCCCGAGCCGACGCGAATGCGCGAAGTGGCGGCTGCGATTTGCCCGATCATGAGCTCGGGAGATGAGCTCGCGATATTCGCCAGATTGTGATGTTCGGCAAGCCAATAACGCGTGTAGCCCAGGCGCTCGGCGAGCCGCGCCAAATCCAGCGAATTATGCAAGGCAACGGAGCCCGGCGTGGCCGTGGTGACCGGCGACAGATCGAGGACGGACAGGGGGATCACGCGAATTCTTTGCACATTGTTGCGAGCACCGGCAGCCATCAGCGCGCCGGCTTAGCCCGCGTCAATCCCGCCATCTTGCTATTGGGCGCCGAGGACGCCGGCGGTTGCGCCCGTCAAGTTGGATTGCGCGGCCGGCGCCACTTTCTTCGCCGCGCGATGCCGCTTCACTACGACGCGCCGTACGGCTTGCGAGGTCTGGGTGGCGTCGGTCCATTGATAGGTCGGCTGAGTCCACACAACGGCTGGCTGCGCCGCCACTGTGCTTGGGGTTCGCCGGATGCGAGCCGCCTTGGTCGCGCGGCGCGCTGGTTTCGCCGGATGCGCCGCTTGGGCCGACAGCTTGGCCAGCGGTTTGGCGACGTCGATCGCGGGCGCTTTGGTTTCCTTAACTGCCGGCTCTTCAATCTGAGCAGGCGGATTTGCCAGCGCGATTTTCTCAGCCGCAGTATCGGTTGCGCCGGAATCGGCGGCAGCCTCAGTTGCGGTGGATGCGGCGGATTCGATTGGTGGCGGAGATTTGTCGGGCTCCTGCTCGCCCGGTGCCACCACATCGGCTGCGTGCTGACCTGTCGCAATGTTTTCAGCGGCGCCAGCCGATTGCTCGCCAGGCGTGACGATGGCGACGTTTATCTCATCTTTTTGGTCCGCCGGAGCGGCGGTGCTCGTGCTGTACTCGGCGTTCGCCGAAACCTCGCCGGGCGCTAAGCCGGCTTCGGCGGGATCCGGCGCCGCATTCGGCGGCAGAATGAGCACTGGGGCGGAAAGCGGCTTTGCCGCGTCACCGAGTGGATATCGCGCCGCCACCGGAGCCGCCGTATCTGGCATGGGTGCGACATTGGGCGCGAGTTTGTCGAATGCGAGCTGCAGCGGCGGGCCACCCTCCGCAAAGCGCGCCAACGGTTCGTGATTGACGCGGAAGGTCGCGAACAAGCCCAACCCGCAAGCGATTCCGGCAATCGCAGCCAGAACCGCTACGACCAGCAGACGAACGTTGGGGAACATTGGACCTCGCTGAATACCCGCGCGATCCGCGAAAAATCACGCCTGACAAAGCTTCGCGATCATGGCGAGGGCGCCGCCAAACGGATGCATCCGACTCATCAACCTTAGCTGAGTCGGGCGAAAACCAATGTTAAAAATGACAACGACGGGCGCCATCGCGCGGCAATATCCAAATTGCCGATCGCGATTCCAGCGCTAACGAAATTACCGGCGGCTTAAAGCATGATCCCGAAAAGCTTGCCCTCGGACTTGATCCGCGGGTGGTAACCGGTTTTCGGAAAAGATCATGCTCAAACAAAAAGCTAGAGCAGGATGACGATTTAACGAAATCTCACCCTGCTCTAGCGGGCGATCGAATGCTGCGATAGCGCCGCCGCATCCGGATTGCTGCCCGGTAGCACGACAATGTGCGTGCCGACGTTCACCCGATTGTAGAGGTCTTCGATATCGTCGTTGGTCAGCCTGATACAGCCCGAAGATACGAAGCTGCCGATGGTCGACGGCTGATTGGTGCCGTGAATGCGGTAGACGGTGTTGCCGAGATAGAGAGCGCGCGCGCCGAGCGGATTGGTTTCGCCGCCAGCCATGAAGCGGGGCAGATAAGGTTGCCGCTCAATCATCTCCTTCGGCGGGTGCCAGTCCGGCCATTCCTTCATGCCACTGATGCGTTCGCTGCCGGACCAGGTGAAGCCGTCGCGGCCGACGCCGACGCCGTAGCGTATGGCCTTGCCATTGCCGAGCACGAGATAGAGGTACGTGTTCGGCGTATCGATGATGACGGTGCCGGCCGGCTCGGTCGTGGTGAAGTTGACGATCTGACGGCGGAAGCGCTCCGGCAATTCCTTGCGCGGTCCTTGCTCCGGCTGGTCTTCGGGCGGCAGAGAGGCGATGACCGTTGAATTCGAGTGCGGCGACGCGGCATTGCCGCCGGGAATGTAACCAGGCGGCGGCGCTCCGGGAGCGACAACGGCGCCGCGAACCGTACCGGTGACATCTGCGGAACCGGACACCTCGGCGAGATCGCCCGGCGGCCGTTGCATGAGCCCGCCATTGAGGACCGGCATCGGCTGCGGCGGGAAAAACGAGCGGCCATATGGTGGCGGCCCGTCATAGACCTCTTCGCCTGGCGCCGGCTGAACATAACGCGGATTGATCGGGACGCCGCGCGCATCGCGGTAGACCGGCCCCCCGACGTAACCGGGTGGCGCAGGCGGCTGGTAGTCCGGAGGTGGATAATATTGCGCTGCAGCACCGCCAACTGACGCGGCCAGCGCCGCCATTGCCATCGTAAGGCTCATCCACCGCACGGCAGGCCCCCCAAGGTCCCTAACTCGCCCAGTCTTGCCGGCAACATTAGGCGGGAACAAGGCAAAAACAGTGGTTTCCGCGGGCGATTTGGCCGTCAAAGCGGCACTTCGCGGGCATGGTCAACAGTCGGTAACCACTGTGAGTATTGCTCTCTTATGGTATAAAATTTCTCATCAATCGACATTTCCACGGCTTAAAGGGAGACGGGAAATGACACGCATAGGATTCTCGGCGGCTCTGCTGGTACTGCCTCTGTGCAGCCCGCTGCAGGCGCAAAACGCGAATCCCCTTAACGATCTCAAGGCCAAGATTTTCGACGCCCAAATGGCGCAGCGAAATTTTGCGTCCGGCCTGCGTCATTGCAGCGAGCTGAACGGCAACAATTTTTATTTCGAGCTGCGCGATCGGGTTCTCAATCTGCAAGACTATCGTCGTTCGCTTGATAATCTCGCCGCGCAGGGAGCGTTCAACGTCGAGACCAAGCGTCCTTGGAACAAACAGGATGCCGACGCGCGATGGACTCAGGTGCAAAAGCAGGCGGTCACGGATCAGGCAAATTGCACGCTGGTTTCGAGCCTGCCGTTCCTGCAGAAAAAGCTAAAAGAATTGGAGCAGCAGACCGGCGCGCCGGTCGACGCCGCGTCCAAGTGATCGCTCAAGAAATAGGCCGGGTAGTCGGCCAAGTTGAATAGCTTTCTCGCCCCGACAGATTTTTCCGACGCCGCAGCAATCAGCGATGAGCTGCAGGCGCGGCGCCCCGCGACGTGTTAGAACACCGCCGCAGCAAACCAGGCAACGGGGACATCAGCATGGATTGGACGGACCGGCGGGAGCGCTTGCGCTCCCTCATTGCGGGATCGCGTTGCATCTATCCGGGGTCGGTCTACGACGCCATCTCGGCGCGCATCGCCGAAGATCTTGGGTTCGAAGCCGGCATGTTCGCGGGCTCAATCGCATCGTTCACGGTGCTCGGCGCGCCCGATGTAGTGGTGCTGACGCTGACCGAATTCGCGCAACAGGCCTATCGGATCAATCGCGCCGGCAAATTGCCATTACTGGTCGACGCCGACCACGGCTACGGCAATGCGCTCAGCGTCAAGCGCACGGTGGAGGAGCTGGAAACCGCGGGCGTCGCGGCATTGACCATCGAGGATACGGTTTTACCGACCGGCTATGGGTCGAGCGGGCCGAGCCTGATCCCGATCGCGGAGGGCGTCGGCAAGATGCGGGCGGCGCTTGCTGGGCGCCAGGACAAGCGGCTCATCATCGTCGGCCGCACCAGTGCGATGACGATCACCGGCGTCGCCGACACGATCGCGCGGTTGAAGGCCTACGAGGAAGCCGGCGTCGACATGCTGTTCATGGCCGGTGCGAAAACGCGCGCCCAGCTCGACGCCGTGGCCGCCGCGGTCAAGCTGCCGCTCTTTCTCGGCAGCCCCGGACCTGAGCTTTACGATCTGGATTATCTCAGCGCGCGCAATGTCCGCATTTGCCTGCAGGGCCACCTGCCATTCATGGCGGCGGTGAATGCCGTGCACGAGACGCTCAAAGCGCTGCGCGCCGGCACGCCGCCCGCTAGCATCAAAGCTGTCGCATCGCCGGACCTAATGAAGCAGGTCACGCGTGCGGCCGACTATTCGCGCTGGTCGAAGGAGTTTCTCGATGCGAGCCTGTCCGGCGCGTAACTGTGCGCCAAGCCGGCAACGGCCTTGATCGCAGCACACGCCGTCAACACATAGCGGAAAGCCGGTATCTTGCCGAAGACCTCAACTCGGCGGCAAAATCCTCATTGCGCCTGCCGGTGCTAGCGAGAAGTAACCAATGCCGTCCGTGAGCAACTGGAAAGTGCCGTCCGCCGTACAACCGAAGCCGGGAGATTACGGCTACGATCTCGAGCGCGCGCTGTCCTGCGTGGTCGGTTTGCACGCCACGGTTCCGGCTGACGCGTTCACGGCCGATACCCTTGGCACCGAGCGGGCCGGCAATGGCGTCTTCATCCGCGGCAACGGCCTGATCCTCACAATCGGTTATCTGATCACTGAGGCGGAAAACATTTGGATTGCGCTGAGCGACGGCCGCTCGGTGCCGGGACACGTGCTGGGCTACGATCAGGAGAGCGGCTTCGGGCTCGTTCAAGCGCTGGCCAAGCTTGACGTGCCGTCGCTGCAAATCGGCGAGTCGGCCGCCGCGTCACTCGGCGAGCGCGTCGTTATCGGCGGCTATGGCGGGCGACAGCGCTCGGTGGCCGCGCGTATCGTCGCCAAGCAAGAGTTCGCCGGTTATTGGGAATACGTGCTCGACGAGGCAATCTTCACCGCGCCGGCGCATCCGAATTGGGGCGGCACCGCTTTGATTGGCCCCAATGGCGACCTTCTCGGCGTTGGTTCGCTGCAGCTCCAGCACGCCGCGGAGCGGGGGCAGACGCAAAACATCAACATGATGGTGCCAATCGACCTTCTAAAACCAATCATCGACGATCTTCTCAAATTCGGCCGCAGGAACGTACCGCCGCGGCCGTGGCTCGGCCTTTACGCTACTGAAGTCGAGAACCGGCTTGTGATCGTCGGCCTCGCCGACCGCGGGCCGGCCAAGCAAGCGGATCTGCGCACGGGCGACATTGTCCTCTCGGTCGCCGGCATGGACGTGCGCGATCTCGCCGGTTTCTTCCGCCGCATCTGGGCACAAGGCCAGGCCGGCGTCGAAGTGCCGATGACGATCTATCGCGAGGGCGAGACGATGCAGCTGCGCGTCAAATCGGGCGAGCGCAATAAGTTTCTTAAAGGCCCGAGTTTGCACTGATTATTTTTCTTCAAGCAGCGCTGTGAGCCCCTCCCTATAACTCGGATAGCGCAGCGTGACGCCAAGCTCGCGCTTGAGCTTGTCATTGCGCACGCGCCGGCGTTCCTGCCAGAAACTCAAAGCCATCGGCGACATCGATGGCGCCGCTTCCTCAAACGCAATCTCCGGTGGCGGTTCACAGCCCAAGAGCTTGGCTGCAAACACGATCGGATCGGCCGGCGGCGCGGGTTCATTGTCGGCGATGTTGAACACGCCGTTGGCGCGGTGCGCAAAAGCGGCATCGATCGCCTGGGCAATATCGGCGACGTGAATACGATTGAAAATCTGGCCAGGCTTGATAATGCGGCGCGCTTTGCTGCGGGCGACCGCAACGAGCGCATTCTGTCCCGGGCCGTAAATGCCGGCGAGACGAAGCACCGCGATGGGAACGGCTTCACACGTACCGAATTGCTGCCATGCCTGCTCGGCGGCCAAGCGCCGGCGGCTGCGCTCCGAAATCGGCGCGACCGGCGTTTGCTCGTCGACCCAACCACCATTGTGGTCGCCATAAACGCCGACCGTCGAGAGGTAGACAATCGAACGCAGGCGCCGGCCGGCAGCGAGCGCATCGCCAAATGCTGCGAGCACCGGTTCGCCGCTCTCGTCAGGCGGAATCGACACCAATGCATAGTCCGCTTGGGCGATCTCGGTATTGAGCGCGGGCGCGGCATTCAGGCCGTCAAACACCAGCGTCTCGACTGCTCCGGCCTGATAAGCATTTAAAATCGCCGCGCGCTCGGCGCGGCGGACGGTGCCGACGATGCGCTCGAATTTGCCGGCGAATTCCGCAATGAAATGTTCGGCGCAATAGCCGAAGCCGAAGCAGATGAGCGTGGCCATTAATGCTGGCTTTCGCCTAAAGCGAAATGATTTCAGGTTGAATCGCCATTTCGCTTTAGCTCTTTGTTTGAGCGTGATCTTTTCGGAAAACCGGTTTCCACCCGCGGATCAAGTCCGAGGGCAAGCTTTTCCGGATCATGCTCTAGTGCGGCCGCCCATTCCGCGTTCAGCTCAGGATCGGCTTCGTGGGTGCGTCTCTTCTCCACGCGCCGGAGCCGGTCGCGATCGAGCCGGCCGAGCGCCCAGATCGCGGCACCGCGCACCAGCGGCGATTCATCGTCGAGAAGCCGCTCGGCTTCGGCAGCAAGACTCGCATCGCCGGAATTGCCGATCGCGATCAGCACATTACGGACAAAACGCGCACGGCCGACGCGCTTGACCGCGCTTTTGGCGAACAGCGTGCGGAACGCGGCATCGTCGAGCCGGACGAGTTCGGCAAGTGGCGGCGCGCGCAACACCTCGCGCGCGGCGAGTTTTACTTCGCGGCCAGCGACCGCAAATTTGTTCCATGGACAGACCGCGAGGCAATCGTCGCAGCCATAGATCCGATTGCCCATCAGCGGCCGCAGTTCGCGTGGGATTTGCCCCTTGTGCTCGATGGTGAGGTAGGAGATGCAGCGCCGCGCATCGAGACGATACGGCGCGGGAA
>Ga0073928_10008312_pt1 | contig 13084 bp, 17 predicted proteins | sample PaiPotPPA55metaG_FD_76969 | JGI IMG/M metagenome (GOLD analysis project Ga0073928, IMG submission 76969) | Iron sulfur acid spring bacterial and archeal communities from Banff, Canada, to study Microbial Dark Matter (Phase II) - Paint Pots PPA... ...
CTTTCAGCGGCATGCCGGCCAATGTCGGAATTCGCGGCGAATCAGCGTTGATCACGACGACGTCGACTCCGTCAGCGTTGGCCCATTGGCCATCAGCGCGGCGAACATTGCCGGCGGCAGATAACCGAGTGAGCTGTGCGGTCTGTTGGTGTTGTAGCGATCGCACCAGTCGAAGTACATGACGCGGCCCTCGAGGACCGAGTGGAAGACTTCGCGTGAGAAGAGCTCATCGCGGGCGCGGCTGTTGAACGATTCGATGAAGGGGTTCTCCCAAGGGCTGCCTGGTTCGATGTAGACCGTGCCCGCTCCGCTCGACCTGCACCAATCGCGAATCGTCTGCGCGATGAACTCAGGACCGTTGTCCATTCGGATGAACTCGGGTGCTCCGCGCTTGGCCTTGGCCTGGTCCAGAGCCTTGACTACAGCATCGGCTTTGATCGAACGCCTCAGGTCCTTTCCGATGTTCTCGCGGGTGAACTCGTCGCACATGGCGAAGGCCTTGATCGGCCGGCCGTCCGAGGTCGAATCGAATTGGAAATCGAGCGCCCACACGTGGTTGGGGCGCATCGCGCGCAGCCGGTCGGCTCGCACCGTACTCTGTCCGACCCGTGATCGCTTGGGCTGCTGCGGCGGCACCCGCAGGCCTTCCTCCCGCCACAGCCGTTGAACTCGTTTGCGATTAACCAACCACCCCTCGAGACGTAAGGCACCGTGCGCCATCCGATAGCCATGACGCGGTTCCCTCTTTGCGTACTCACGCAGCCAACGTCGCAGCTGCATCTCTGGCGCCAGCACCGGTCGTGGCCGGCGCCGCTGCGTCGTCCTGCTCTGTCCAATCGCCCGACACACCTTCCGTTCCGAGACCCCGAACTGCTCCCTGAGGTGCAGCACGGCTTCTCGGCGGCGGGTCGGGCTTAGAAGTTTCCCCGGGCAACCTCCTTCAACATCTGGTTGTCCAAGGTCAGGTCCGCGACCAGTCGCTTGAGCCGCCCGTTCTCGTCGCGCAGGTGACGCAGCTCCTTGGCTTCGTCGGCCTTCATCCCACCGTATTGGTTGCGCCAGCGATGGAACGTGTTCTCGCTCACCTCTAGCGCCTTGGCCACCTCCTCGACTGTCTTGCCTTCGGCGACCAACTTGTCGGCTTCGCGCAGCTTGCGGACGACCTGCTCCGGCGTGTGCTTCCTCTGTCCCTTCACGCAAGTTCCTCCTTGCCCTTTCAGGCGATGGTGGAACTATCAAATCAGGTGGACCAGGTTCCGGGGGTCACGCCAGATCCATGTTTCTCCTCAGCAACTAATCATCGGGACACATCTAAACGGCTACGGCGTTTCGAACGACCCCAATTGGCGGGTCATCTACGATGCGGCGGCGAAGCCTGAGTCGCTGGCGCGGGATCTCATAACACGCTGGTACGCCACTCACACGTTGGTGGCCACCCTCGTGACTGAAGCAATCTACGAAAGGGTCCGCCGCGACGAATTCCCAAACGTCCCGAGCCGCCTTGGGAGCGCCTTCGCGTGCGGGCGACCGGAGGCCGCGATGTACTTCGCTCTCCTATATCGTTCCGGCCGCCCCGTTTGGTTCTACGAACTTTCGGCGAAGGAGATGTGGATCGCCGACATGAAAGGGCTCAATCCTTCGATTGAGTTGGGCACGCATCCCATTGACGTCGCGCTCGATAGGCTTAACGAGCGGGCCAAGGCTTACTGGGGTTCACTGACTCAAGACGAGGCCGCAGGCTTCGAGCTACCGGAGATCATGTTGCCGCAGCGTGGTCAGGTTGTACGCGAGTTGACTCCGCCGTTCATGCCCTAGCCAGTTCTTGGCCCGACGATCCGGTTAGGAAGCACCTCGTTTAAGGTCCTCAAAGTGCGATCGATTTTCGGGATCGTTATTCGGCAAAATCACAAAAGGCAACCTCGTCCGGGCTCAAGGGCGATCCACCCAGGTCCGGAGAGAATGAGAGGCGCCCGATTGGAGTCTCAGGTAGAAACGCCGCCGCTATAAGGAGCAGCCAATCTGGTGGCATTGCCATGTCGCCTGGGCGCAGGTTCTGACTGATAGCAACGGTCAACATCGGTGGATCAGACCGCTCAAAGACGAGACGAACTGAAACCCGATCGCCAAGTAATGCCGAAATAACACGCCCAGGTGACTCCCTGGCGTCCTCTATCAAGTGCGGAACGTCCTTGATGAGGCTGGCAGCCAGGGTCCGCCGGCTCTGGGCTAATAACGCCTTCACATCCTCTGCAGTAGGCAGCAATCGGTTTTTCGCGTCTAGGTCGCGAAAATACGGATAGGCATCCTCCGCTTTGCCAGAACGATGAAATCGAACCGCAAGCAACCAGACCACCGCCGGCGTGATTGGAACGCCGGAAGCGTCGAGCACCGCCTTCTGAAACCAGGTTGCACCACGATGCTCGCCGAGGTGCAACGTGAAGACGACCTTGTTGCTTCGAAGGCCAGTGACCACCTCCTGGCCTTCGGGATGATTGGATCGTTTGTCAAGAAATGCCAGAACGATGTCGTTCGTAACGGCAAGGTCCGAGAGCGTCGCGTCGATCGCGTCCGGCGAAAAGCCTAGGTCTTCCACGAGGCAACGCTTTGTCACCCGCAGAAACCAATCGGCCACGGGCCGTTAGGTTATCGACCTAGGACATCACTGTGTAGAGGGAACCGCGACGGCTAACCCTCGATGTCAGCGAGCATTGCGTTGACCTGCGCATCGGTGCCTGCTGTCAAGGCTTCGGCCAAGCCTTCCAGATCCCCGGCGGCGATCATTTCCTGAGCGTGGGTGAACGTTGCCGCGATCTCACCTCGATGGGTCTGGAAGTACTCTGCGAGGGCGGCGTGAACGACCTCGGCCGGCGACCGCTTCTCCAGCCCGGCGAGCAGCCGCACTGGTCCCTGGTCGCCTTCGTAGATTCGTACTGGCTTCGTTTTCACTGCCATAACACCTCTTCTACCATGTAACAACGCTACAAAGTTCCAAAGTGACCAAATTCACCCAACTAGCAAGTACCAGTACGCACTAGATAGTATTACTAGTGCTATCCTAGGACCATGCCAGCTCAGCCCCCGCTCGATCAGATTGGCTACTCCACGACCGAAGCCGCTGCAAAGCTAGGCCTGAATCCGGTAACAGTGCAACGGTGGATCCGGCGCGGCCGAATCCGAGCGATGAAAGTTGGTGGGCCGATTGGATACAGAATTCCGGCGGGCGAGATCAACCGGCTGCTGAGCACGCTTTCAAGCAGCCGGTCCGACGAGTTACGGGAGATTGCGTTCAAGGTCAATGACCTTGCCGGCCTAGCTCTGGTTCACATGAACGATTTGCAGGAGCTGGGTCTCGAAGGTCAGTCCCACGCGTCCGAAATGACCGCCTTGCGATCAGCGGCCGGCTTGCTGGAAGAGGTGGCTTCAAAGCTGGCCGAGGAGGCGGGCGCAGTAGACGTGTCACCAACAAGGACAAGTCGGTAGTGGGTACGCTCCGCGACCGGCGACGCCGGCTTCGGGAGCAGAGCTCCTCGCGGAGCGTACCCACTGTCAAACATTCTTTAAACATCTGGACCGCAACCAAGCACCAAATCAAAACGGTGAGTGCTGGTCGAAGTCGCGGCCGAGGTCGCCCTTGTCCAGGTGCACGTAGCGCATGACCATTGAGTAGGTCGTGTGGCCCAGGATCCGGCGAAGGCGCTCCATCTCTCCTCCCCGCCGCAGGTACTCGGTCGCGAACATGTGGCGGAAGCGATGGGCGTGGAGCGGGAACCCGAGTTTTTGCCGGAGCCGCTGCAGTAGGTTGCAAGCCGCCTGAACTGACACCGGTCGCCCGCTTGTGAGGATGAGCAGATTGGGCGCTTTGGTGTCAGGCCGGCGCTTGTTGACGTAGCGGATGATCTCCCGGCGAAGGCGTTGCGAGACAGGCACGCGGCGGAACTTCGACCCTTTCCCTCGCTTGATCTTCAGGAACATCGCTTCCTCGTCGTCTTCGACGTCCTCAAGCGCTAGGCTGCAAAGCTCGCCGACACGTATGCCCGTGCCGAGCAAGATCTGGACCGCCAGTTGCGGCCAGCCGACCTTCGCGGCGCCAAATATCGCCGCCACCTGGTCCTCGGTATAGGTCGCCATCTCCTTAAGCGCCACCTTGGGTGGTCGCACCCGCAGCACGCTGCGGTCGACCGGGTACTCCTCACGCACGCACCAATTGGCGAACGACCTGATCACCTGGAAGAAGCCGTGGATGGTGTTGTCTGATAAGCCACGCTCCTGTTGGTCGCCGAGGAAGCGCTTGAGCTCGAAGGCGGTCAGCTGCTCCAGGTTCTCAACTCCGCCGGAGCGGAAGTACCAGTCCATTTTCTGCTGGTACCACTTGATCGTCCGCCCGCTACGACCCATCACCTTCAGCTCGAGCAGCCACTCGCGCAGCAGAGCCTTCAGCGGATGGAGACCACGCAGCGGCTGAACGCGGTCGGAGACGACGTCGCCGTCGGCCGCCGCGGGCGACGGTGCCGACCCAGCGACGGGAAGCGGTGCGACCTTAGGTGGTCGTCCGGCGCGCCTCTTCTCCCCCGCCAAAGGGGGCATCACGGTTTGCGAAAACCAATACGGTTTTTGGAAGTTTTCCACAGTTTTGACCCTCCTCCGCCTTCTCCTGACACCGGTCTCTCAGGTGCCCGAAAATGACGAAAACCGGCCCTCAGGGCCGGCTTTCTGAGTTCAATTTACGAGGAGGGTCCCCTCTCAGAAAGTTTGGCGGAGAGGGAGAGATTTGAACTCTCGATGGGCCAGTGACCCATAACGGTTTTCGAGACCGTCGCCTTCAACCGGACTCGGCCACCTCTCCGGAGCGCTTGTGAGCATATCCACCCCAAGCTCGACGGGGGTTTGGATGGCGGTCCCGACCGGATTCGAACCGGCGTTCTCGGCCTTGACAGGGCCGCGTGTTTGGCCAGGCTACACCACGGGACCGGCGGCGGCTAAGTCTACCAGCGGCCCGATCCTCGATCCCGTCAGCGTGAGTTTGAAGGAGGTTCGGAACCCCATCTCTATAATTCCGGTGTCTTGAGCGACGTTCAACAGCTGAGCGGGGGTTCGCCCGACGAGCTGAGGAAACGTTTCCAGATCCTGGAGCGGGTGGCGATCTTCTTCACCCTCCCGGACAACATCCTGCACGCCCTCGCGCGCCGCCTGGCGCCCGCCTCCGCCACCAAGGGCTCGGTGATCGTCCACCAGGGCGACCCGGGCGACACCATGTTCGTGGTCGAGTCAGGCCGCTGCGAGGTGTACGTGGAAGAGTCGCCCGGCCACACCATCACGATCGCCCTGATGGGACCCGACGACTTCTTCGGCGAGATGTCCCTGATCTCCGAGGAGACACGCACCGCCAGCGTGCGGGCGCTCGAGGACTGCAAGCTGCTGACCCTCGATCGTCGGACCCTGTACGAGACGCTGCCGGCCGACTCCGACGCCCTGATCGAGCTGACCAAGCTGGTCGAGCAGCGCAAGGACACGCTCCCGAACCTGATCGCCCGCGCCCGCATGGTCGCGCCCGAGCAGGCCGCCACGACCATCGCCGTGTACTCGCCCAAGGGTGGCTCCGGGCGGACCACGGTGGCCGTCAACCTCGCGGCAGCGCTGGGCAAGCGCTTCCCCGGCGAGGTGCTGCTCGTCGACCTGGCCCTTCCCTATAACCACGCCGCGCTCATCTCCTACCTGACGCCTACCGGCTGCCTGGCCGCCGCGGCCCAGGTGCCGCCCTCCAACTTCGAGGAGGCCGTGCTGGGGGCGATCCTGCACCACCCGGGCGGCATGATGCTGCTGCCTGGCGTGCTGCGTGCCGAGCAGGCCGACCTCATCAACGTCGACCTCGTCAACCGGGCGATGGGCATCCTGGTCAACGCCTTCCGGTACATCGTGTTCGACCTCGGCGTCGCGTTCACCGACATCGTCATCACGGTGCTCGACCACTCCCAGCGCGTGCTGGTGCTGGTCACGCCGGAGCTCTCGTCCCTGAAGGACGTGGGCGAGCTCATGACGATCTTCACGAACGTGCTCAACATCGTCCCCGGGCGCATCATCCTGGCCCTCAACAACAAGGTGCCGAAGTCGGTCGTGAGCCGGGAGGACGTCATCCGCACCCTCAAGCAGGAGCTGGCGGTCGAGATCGACTTCGACGGCACCAAGCCCGACGAGGCCGCGGTGAAGGGCGAGATCCTGGTCCTGACCGACCCCAAGAGCGCGATCAGCCACGGGGTCGAGCAGCTGGCCCAGCTCATCTCCGGCCAGACGGCCGCCGAGGACAAGAAGGCCAAGCGCGGGTTCAAGCTGGGGAAGAGCTAACCGAGCCGTCACCCAAACCGTTGCCCGTGGGGCGAGGGAACCGGTAAAGAGCTAGCAATTCGCTCCGCCGTGGCTGGTAAACTCGTCGACGTGATCGAACAAGCTGTCGTCTCACTCACCCCCGACGCCCAGACTCGCCTCCAGGATCTCCTCCAGAAGGAGGGCAATCCCCAGCTGGCGCTACGCATCTTCGTGAGCGGCGGCGGCTGCTCGGGCATGCAGTACGGCATGGCCTTTGACGACAACCGGCGCGCCGAGGACCTCGTCATCGAAGCCGGCGGCGTCAAGATCCTCGTCGACGACTTCAGCGCCCCCTACATCCAGGGCTCCGAGATCGACTACGTGGACAGCCTGATGGGCGCCGGCTTCACGGTGCACAACCCCAACGCAGTGCACTCGTGCTCATGCGGCCACTCGTTCGACACGGGCGAAGACGCCGGCGGCGCGAAGGCCTGTGGGTGCGGCAGCTAGCCTAGGCCCGTCGACCTAGGCTCGGGCGGCGGTTCCGGGAGAAACAGCGAACCTTCGTATCTGCTGTTCAAAGACCACGAGGGCGATGGCGAGCATTGACGGATCGGGCGAGCGCTATCGTTCAGGGTGGTGCTCCGGTCCCGGCGTCTGCGTGAAACGGTCCTCCTGACCCTAGGCGTCCTCACCCCGGTCGGGATCCTGGCCGTCAACGTCTCCGCGTTCGTGATGGCCAACCTCGCCGCTTTCCGGCTGCTGATCGCGGCCTGCGCCCTGGTCAGCGGCCTGGTGCTCAACGGGCTGACGGCCTGGTGGCTGCTCCGCCTGGCCAGCCGCAACGCCAACCCCCTCTTCAGCGAGTACCGGGTCTGGGCCGTGGGCGCGGCGGCGGTCATCGTCCTCCTCACCGCGGCCGGCGGCGGCTACCTCACCTACCTGGGCATGCGCGACCCACACCGCCTGCCCGACGCCCTCTCGATGGTCGTCGCCTCGTTCATGCTCCTGCTCCCGCTGGCGGTGACGTTCGCCGGCCGCCGGATGGCGGGCCTGGGCGGGATCATCCCGGTGGACGAGCCGGCCGGCAAGGAGAGGCAGCGGGTTCAGACGGCCACGCCTCGCGCTTCGCGCAGGCCTCCCCGCCCAGCGGGCAGATAAAAAGAAGAGCCCCCCGCGTTGGGGGGCTCTTTTGGATCTCTGGTTTCAGGCCGAAGCCTTACATCATGTCGGGGGACATGCCACCCGGCATGCCGCCACGCTTCTCCTCGGGGATCTCAGTCACCATCGCCTCGGTGGTAAGCACCATCGCGGCGATCGACGCGGCGTTCTGCAGCGCCGAGCGAGTGACCTTGGCCGGGTCCACGATGCCGGCCTCGAACATGTTGACGAACTTGTCGTTCAGGGCGTCGTAGCCCTCACCCGACTTGCTCTTGCGAACCTGCTCCAGGATGACTGAGCCTTCCTTGCCCGCGTTCTGGCAGATCTGCTTCAGCGGCTCCTCGAGCGCCCGGCGGACGATGTTGACGCCGGTGAGCTGGTCGTCCTTCAGTCCAAGCCCGCCGTCGAGCTTCTTCTGCGCGTTCAGCAGCACGGTGCCACCGCCCGCGACGATGCCCTCTTCCACCGCGGCCTTGGTCGCGCTGAGCGCGTCCTCGATGCGGTGCTTCTTCTCCTTCTGCTCGACCTCGGTGGCCGCGCCGACCTTGATCACCGCAACGCCGCCGGCGAGCTTCGCCAGCCGCTCCTGCAGCTTCTCCTTGTCGAAGTCTGAGGTGGTCTCCTCGACCTGGCTCTTGATCGACTTGATCCGAGCCTGGATCGCCTCGGGCTTGCCGGCGCCCTCGACGATGGTCGTGTCGTCCTTGGTGATGGTGACGCGGCGGGCCTTGCCCAGCTGCTCGATCTTCGTCTGGTCGAGCTTGAGGCCGAGGTCCTCGCTGATGACCTGGCCGCCCGTCAGGATGGCCATGTCCTCGAGCATCGCCTTGCGGCGGTCACCGAAGCCCGGCGCCTTGACGGCGACGGCGGTGAAGGTGCCACGCAGCTTGTTCACGATGAGGGTCGCGAGCGCCTCGCCCTCGACGTCCTCGGCGACGATCAGAAGCGGCTTGCCGTGCTGAACCACGCGCTCGAGCACCGGCAGCAGGTCCTGGATCGCGGAAATCTTGCGGTCGCTGATGAGGATGAACGGGTCCTCGAGCACAGCTTCCATGCGGTCGGGGTTGGTAACCATGTACGCCGCGACGTAGCCGCGGTCGAACTGCATGCCTTCCACGACTTCGAGCTCGGTCGCGACGGCCTGGTTGTCCTCGACGGTGATGACACCGTCCTTGCCAACCTTGTCCATCGCGTCGGCGATGAGCTCACCGATCTTGGCGTCCTGGGACGAGATGGCCGCCACGTGAGCGACGTCCTCGTGTCCCTTGACCGGAACCGACAGCTTCTTGACCTCTTCGACGACGGCCTCGACGGCCTTCTCGATGCCGATCTTGAGCTGCATCGGGTTGGCGCCCGCGGTGACGTTGCGGAAGCCCTCGTTGATCATGGTCTGAGCCAGGATGGTCGCGGTGGTGGTGCCGTCGCCGGCCACGTCGTTGGTCTTGGTTGCGACCTCACGAAGCAGCTGTGCGCCGGTGTTCTCCATCGCGTCCTTGAGCTCGATCTCGCGCACGATCGTGACGCCGTCGTTGGTCACGGTCGGTGCACCGAATTTCTTCTCGAGAACCACGTTGCGGCCCTTGGGGCCGAGCGTGATGCGTACGGCTGAGGCGACGACGTCAATGCCCTTCTTAAGGGCCTGACGGGCCTCTACGTCGAATGTGACTGTCTTTGCCATATATACCTTTCCCTCTTAGCCTTGATTACTTCTTGGATTTGCCGTTGCTGCTCACCACTGCGAGCACGTCCTTCTCGGACACGATCAAGTACTCGATTTCGTCGAGCTTGAACTCGTTGCCGGCGTACTTGGCGTAGAGCACCTTGTCGCCGACCTTCAGCTCCATCGGCACCTTGGTGCCGTTGTCGAGGATCCTTCCGGTCCCCACTGCCTCGACGATGCCCTCCTGGGGCTTCTCTTTGGCGGTGTCCGGAAGCAAGATCCCAGACTTGGTCTTCTCTTCTTTTTCGACCGGCTTTACAACTACCCGGTCGCCGAGCGGCCTCAGATTCATGTAGCGCCCTCCTCACCAGAAACTAGGATTTTGTGCTGGCACTCCCCAGACGCGAGCGCTTAGCACTCAGGGGAAGCGACTGCCAATGTTACTACCCTCTTTGGGGTGGGTGCTAAACCCCTCACCTGGCCTGGCTCCGCCAGGCCGACCTCTCCCGCTACGCGGGAGAGGTGAAATTAGCGTTCCGCTTGCTTGAGGAGGCCTTTGGCCGTTTCGGCCATGTCTTCAGGGACCAGGACCTGCGCCTCTGTGAAGTTGACGGCCACCGAGTAGGCGGTGTCGCCGAAGACCTCGACCGCGATCCCGTTGGCCTGGAGCACCGCGGCGACCAGGTCGGCCTGCAGCCGCTCGCCCCGGAACACGACCTCCCAGCCCTTGACCGTCACGCTCCCCATCCTAGAGACGGATCGACCGCCGCCGTGTGGCGGCCGGCGAAGAACCCGGCGGCGGCGATCATGGCGGCGTTGTCGGTGCACAGGTCCAATGGCGGCATGGTGAGCCGTGCCCGGCTTCCCACCACCTCGGCGGCGCGCCGCCTCAGGAGGGTGTTGGCCGCCACTCCGCCGCACACGACCACCTCCCCATACGGGATGGCCCCCCCACCCGGCGCTTCGCGCCGACCTCCCCCCAGGGTGGGGAGGTTTAGGGCGACCTCGAGCTTCTCGAGCAGCGATTCGACCACCGACTCCTCGAAGGCCGCGGCCAGGTCCGCGCGCGTCTGCTGGTCGACAGCCTCGCCCAGGTCGCGAAGCCGGTACAGCAGGGCCGTCTTCAAGCCGCTGAAGCTGTACTCGAGGCCGCCGAGCGAGGGCCGCGGAAGCCGCTGCCGGCGCGGATCGCCGGTGCGAGCCAGGCGGTCGAGGGCGGGGCCGCCGGGGTAGCCGAGTCCCAGCATGCGCGCCGCCTTGTCGAAGGCCTCACCGGCGGCATCGTCCCGCGTGCGGCCGATGACCTCGAAGCGGCCGTGCTCCGGCATGCGCACGAGGTCGGAGTGGGCGCCGCTCACCACCAGCCCTAGCAGCGGCGGCTGCAGGTCCGGTTGGGCGAGCATCGCGGCGTAGATGTGGCCCCAGAGGTGGTTGACGCCCGTCAGCTCCGCCGACCAGGCGGCGGACAGGCCCTCGGCGACCCCGGTACCCACCAGCAGGCAGCCGGCAAGGCCAGGCCCGCGGGTGACCGCGATCAGGTCGACGTCGGACGGCCTGGCGCTGGCGCGTTCGAGGGCCACGTCGAGCAGGTGGGGCAGCCGTTCGAGGTGGTCGCGGGCCGCCAGCTCGGGGACCACGCCGCCGAACTCGGCATGAAGCTCGACCTGCGAGTGAATGAGGTTCGAGAGGACGTGGCGGCCATCCGCGACGAGAGCTACCGAGGTTTCGTCGCAGGAGGTTTCAATGCCTAGTGTCAACACGCCCTCACCCTAACCCTCTCCCGCTTCGCGGGCGAGGGGACTACTCCTTGGTTAGGAGGTCTCGGCGGAGGCCGTGGACGTCCGCGTCGATGCGCTCCAGGTTCGATTCGTACGCACGGCGGAACCTTGGCGAGTGGATGGAGTCGGACCACATGACGATCGCGTCCTCGCCGTTGTCTGTGTAGTAGCCCTTGCGCCGGCCGATGACCTTGAACCCGAAGCCCTCGTACATCTTCATGGCGTTGTCGTTGGTCGTGCGCACCTCGAGCGTCACCCATTTCGCACCCATGTCGTAGGCCGCCTGGACGAGGCCGGCGAACATGATGCGGCCGTAGCCGCGATGGTGCAGGTCGTGGCGCACGCCGATGGTCGTCACGTGGGCCTCGTCATACATGCGCCACATGCCGCCGTAGCCGATGATCGTCGGATCCATCTCGGGGCCCTGGAAGCGCGCCGGCGCCTCCAGCCCTTCCTGCCGCAGCACGACGTAGTGCGCGCTGGCGCGGGAGGCGAGCTCTCGGTAGTAGGCGTTGCGGGGCCATGGCGTCGCGAAGATCTCGCGTTCGATCTCCTGCACCGTCGCGATGTCCCCCTCTTTCATCAATTCGAGGGACAGCGACTGCCTGATCTGCACCATCAGCTGCGGGCCGAAAAAGAATGCATGTACTCGAGTTTGAGACTACCATAGGCCACTTCAACCGCCGATTCGAGCAATGCGGCCGCCGCCGCGCCGAATGACCTGATCTCCGATTCCGGTCGGAAGGCGTGTTTCGCGTCCTTCAGAGCTGACTCCACGCCTGGTGAGACCAGACCGACGAGCCAGTGGGTTCTTGGGATGTCCGCCGGCTCGCCGAGCGATACCCTGCCTCCGGGCACCAGGTAGTAGAGGCGACCGCGGCCCGCCTCGGACACCGCGATGACCGGTAGGTCGCTCCGTGCAGCCTGCAGCTCCAGTGTCGGCAGCGGGACGATCGGAATCCGCAGGCCCATAGCAAGTCCCAGGCCAAACGAGACACCAACCCTCAGGCCGGTGAATGAGCCCGGACCGGTTGTCACGGCAACCCTGCTCAAGTCCTTATGGACCGCAAGCCGGCGCATCCAACCTATGAGATCTGGACTCCGAGCTGGCACAAACACTTCCTGTCGAACGGCGCGCGAATCTTCGAGCAGCGCAAGCGCGTTCAGCCCTGACGAGGTGTCAATGACCAGGATCATGTGTCGAAGCGGAGGCGGCGGCGGTCGCCTTCCAGGGGCTCGAAGCTGATCAGCCTCCCGTGCTTCGCGTCGAGGCGGTCGCCCCATTCGACCACGACGGCGCCCACCTCGAGCAGTTCGTCGAGGCCGAGGTCGGCGAGCTCACCTGCGACCTTCACGCGGTAGAGATCCACATGGGCGACCTGCACCCGACCGGGATAGACGCGAACCAGCTGAAATGTCGGGCTGGCCACGTGCGCATCAGATTCGGCCCCGCGCGCCAGGCCGCGCACGAACGTGGTCTTGCCCGCACCGAGCGGCCCGGCGAGCAGGACCAGGTCGCCAGGCTCGAGCTGGGCGCCGAGCCTTTCGCCCTCGGCCTCGGTCTCGGCCGCGCTGTTCGTGACCAGCTCACGCAAAGTGGTCGTAGCCGCGAAGCCTCACCTGTATGGGCTTGCCGCCGGCGTCGACGACTTTGACAGCGCGGTCATTCGACATGACGCCGATGGGGGTGAGGCCGGCCGCGCGGAGCTTGTCCTCGGGCCCGACGCAAACGAGCTCCGCCTCCTCCCCGCCGGACAGCGCCTCCTCCTTTGTCGCGCCCTCAGCCACGGGGACGTCGGCTGCTCGCAGCACCGAGCCAGCGCCGGACATCGCGGCGAACTTCTCCATCTCTCTCAACAGGCCGTCTGAGATGTCGCCGCAGCAAAGGCCCGCCTCGTTCAGGCGGCGGCCCTCGGCGAGCAGCGGTTCGAGGCGCAGAGCGCGACGCTCTCGCAGGGCCACGGCCGCCGCGCCCAGCGGGCCGGTGACGCCGATCGCCCAACCCGGCTGAGCCTGGCTGCGGCCCAACGGCATCATGGGCGCGCGCCCGACCACGGTGATGGAGAGCACGGCCGGCCCGTCGATGGCGCTCATGTCGCCGCCGACGATGCTCAGCCCCACCTTCCGGGCCAGCGCGTCGAGGCCGCGAAACAGACCCTCGAAGCCGTCCAGGGGCCAGTCGCGC
>Ga0073928_10008313_pt1 | contig 13081 bp, 13 predicted proteins | sample PaiPotPPA55metaG_FD_76969 | JGI IMG/M metagenome (GOLD analysis project Ga0073928, IMG submission 76969) | Iron sulfur acid spring bacterial and archeal communities from Banff, Canada, to study Microbial Dark Matter (Phase II) - Paint Pots PPA... ...
AAACTCTCACACCCAGCGAAAAACGGAACAGCTACACAACAGCACCTCGCAAAACTAACTCACAACTCCCAATTCGGCCAAACTTCATTCCCCTTCTGCCAAGCTGTGAGAGATTACGGCTAGTTGTTACGGGCGATCGAGTTCGATTTCGCTCTTGTAGGCCCAGTCGATGGTGGGGTCGAGTGCCGGATCAACTGGAGCGCCGTTGCTATTTTCGCCGTCTTTACCCTTGGCGAGTTTCTTTTCTGCGCGGCGGGTGGCTTTTTCGCGTGCCTTTTCCTGGCGCTTCATTTCTTTCTGACGCTTCTGGAATGTAATTGACATGGGTGTCTCCTCGAATTTAGGTTGACGCCGGTGTTGCCCTAGAACGAAGTCCCTAGATAGAGCTCTCGACGAAAATCCGGAAGCGGCGCGAACGCGACGGATGGCGCAGCTTCCTTAAAGCTTTTGCTTCAATCTGACGAATACGTTCGCGGGTAACGTCGAACACCTGACCGACTTCTTCGAGCGTGTGTTCGCTGCCGTCATCCAAGCCAAAACGCATTTTGATGATTCGTTCCTCGCGCGGAGTCAAAGTGCGCAGCATCGAAGCCATTTGTTCTTTCAAATTCAAATGAATGGCGGCGTCAGATGGCGAGACGACGCCTTTGTCCTCGACCAGATCGCCGAGGTGGGTTTCTTCATCCTCGCCAATCGGCGTTTCGAACGATACCGGTTGCTGAGCAATTTTTTTAGTTTTGCGAACGGAGTCAACCGAAACGTCCATACGTTTGGCGATTTCTTCGGCGGTAGGTTCGCGGCCAAGTTCCTGCACCAATTGCGCGCTGGTGCGCACTTGTTTGTTGATGGTCTCGATCATGTGCACCGGAACGCGAATGGTGCGAGCCTGATCGGCGATGGCGCGAGTGATGGCCTGACGAATCCACCAGGTAGCGTAGGTAGAAAATTTATAGCCACGGCGCCATTCGAATTTGTCGGCTCCGCGCATCAGACCGATGTTACCTTCCTGAATCAAATCCAGGAATTGCAGACCGCGGTTGGTGTATTTTTTGGCGATGGAAACGACCAGACGCAGGTTAGCTTCCGTCAATTCTTTTTTGGCTTGTTCGGCGTCGGCCTCGCCACGAAGAATAATCGTCAGCGCGCGCTTCAGGTTGGTGGCAGAGGCTTTGCCGGACTCTTCAATTTCGCGAATCTGCATACGGCACAAACGCAATTTCTTGCGCGCTTCTGCGGCAGCTTCGCCGCGTGAAGCATTGGCGCGCCGTTCCATGCGCACGACTTCGCGCTCCAAGCCTTGCAACCGTTCAACCGCGTGACGTACCAAGTCGATCAGGCGCTTGCGTTCGCGTTCTTTGAAGTGAACGGAGCGTACCAGGTGCGACATGGCGATGCGGGTACGGCCCAAGTGGCGCTTGGCGCGGACATAGGCGCGTTTGTTGGACACTGCGCTATTTTCCAGCTTGATGGCTTGCTTGAGGGCCAAATCGTAAAATCTGGCGATCTTGTCGATCAGTTGCAGCGTCTGCCGGGTCTTGCTCTCAATTTTTTCCGGGGTCAGATCTTCGTCGTCGAAGTGAATGATTTCCTTGATGGGGCGGGCGCCGTTGCGCAGTTCGTCGGCAACCGCGATCAGGGCCTTCAATACAATCGGAGAACGCGAAATCGTCTTGAGCACCAGTAATTGGCCACGCTCCATGCGTTTGGCGATGGAGACTTCGCGCTCACGCGTAAGGAGAGGCACAACTCCCATTTCGCGTAAGTAAGTTCGTACCGGATCGCTGGTCTTGTCCAACAGTCCGGGCTTGCGTTCGAAGTCGGGTTCTTCGCCGGGAGCCGGTTCGTGCGGAATTTCGATTTCGGTGGTTTCTGTAAGTTCGACTGCGGTGTTTGCCAGTTTGGCGGCGGAAGCATCTTCGTAAATTTCGATGCCGTCGGTTTCCAAGCTGGCGAAAAGATTATCCAGCTCTTCGGTGGAATGTTCCTCGGCCGCGAGCACGCCATTTACTTCATCCGTAAGCAGATAGCCGCGCTCCTTACCGACGGTGATAAGGTTGCGGATGTGGTCGTTTTTTTCCTGAGTCACGAGCACGAAGGTTTTCTCCCCGTCAAGCCACTGCCAAAACTGGACTAATCTTCTTTAGATGCACAGCGGCACTGAAACACGACTTTAGTACGCCGCCTGGACGATGCGGAAAATGATGTACGGATTGCAGCCGTGGCTGAGCGCGCGCCCCGCTGCTGTTGGTGGTCTGGATGACGACTACCATTGTATCACTAGATTGGCCGGTCTGAACGCCGTTCCGTCGTGCGGGCACAAAAAAATTTGCGCGAATGTGGATAACTCTCCACGAACGAACCGTTTTCGATGAATTGGCGCGGAAAGGCCAGGGCGATGACCGCCCGGCCTTTCCTGCCAGAGGATTTTAGCCTTCGAGTTGTACCTGCAGGACTTCTCCTGGCAGGCAGATCAGGCTGGGTTTGGGCATGTTGGATGGCCGGTCATTCGATGGCCGGGCTGTGAACGGCCGGACATGTTCCTTTGCGTGTGGCTGAGGCTGGGCGCCGTCGGCGCGCAGCCGTTCCATTTTGATGCCGAGGGCGCGTTCGAGCTGGAAAAGGTCGGTGCGCTGATCCTTGACGAAAAGGGTTGAGGCTACGCCACTGCCACCTGCGCGGCCGGTGCGACCAACGCGGTGGATGAAGTTTTCCGCCACTTCGGGCAGATCGTAATTGATGACGTGGACGATGTCCTGGACGTGAATGCCGCGGGAAGCGAGGTCGGTTGCGACAAGAACGCGGAAGCGGCCGCGCTGGAAGCCCTCGAGGGCGGCGGTGCGCTGCGATTGCGAGCGGTCGCCGTGAATCATGGCGGCGTTGATGCCGTCGCGATTCAGGCTCTTGGTGATGCGTTCGGTGCCGCGTTTGGTACGGGAAAAGACCAGGCAGCGGCCGGTTTCTTTGCCAAGCAAATGGTTGAGCATGGACTGTTTGCCGTCTGCAGGAACTTCGAAGGCCTGCAGGCGGACGTTTTCCGCGGGCTTGAGTGTCGAGCCAAAGGTCAGGCGGACAGGATTTTTCGTAAAATCCTTCACCAGGCGTTGCATATCGCCTTCCGTGGTCGCGGAGAAGCACATGGTCTGGCGTTCCTTAGGTAGCGTATTGGCGATTCTGCGGATGGCGGGAAGAAATCCCATGTCCAGCATGCGGTCGGCTTCATCCAGAATTAATGTGTGGAGCGCGCTGAATTGCACTTGCTGGCGGTCGAGATAGTCCTGCAGACGGCCGGGAGTGGCCACCATGAGGCGCGCGCCGTTGCGAATGGCCATGAGTTGAGCGCGCTCGGGCAATCCACCGCAGACCAGGGCTGCGGCTGGGAGTTTGCCGCGCAACATGTTGTATTGCGCTGCGACTTGCATGGCGAGTTCGCGCGTTGGAACGAGCACCAGCGCGGCGATCCCCGGTTTGGACTGCTTAAGAAGCTTTTCGATCACCGGGATCAGGAATGCCAGGGTCTTGCCGGTGCCGGTTTGCGCGGTCGCGAGCACATCCTTGCCTTCGAGAGCTTGCGGAATGGCCGCAGCTTGCACGGGAGTCGGCGTCGTAAAACGGCCGGCAACCAGGCGTTCCTTCAGGCCTGGAGATATAGACAGTTCAGAGAAATTTTGCATTTAGCTTTCGCTGGCTGAGGCCGTTGCGGTACACACGGAGTTCCGTGCTGGCGCAATGGCCTGCAATACCAGTCTTATTTTAAATTACGCGTAAAACGAACGGAGGAAACGTAGGGCGGGTATTCTCAGTAACTTACGAAACCAGAGGGACCGCACAACACAACCGCGGTATTAAGCGCAAAGACAGTATAGCACAGATTGCGGAAAATTGTTCACGCAAAGTTTCCAGAAACGTGCAGTCAAAAAAGAGTCCATGCCGGGTGCGCTTTCTGTCACACTCACATAGGTGCGAAATGAGTGATAGCGTCATCGTGCAGTACCGCGGCTTCGAAGTGAAGCTGCTGGTGCGCGAGTACACTTTTAACGTGCGGGAAGCGGGCAGCGAGCGGGAATTTACATTGAGCATCGAGAATGAGGCGTTTGTGTCGCACCGCGCGCGGTACCAGGATGCGCCGTTGATCTGTTCAGAGCGCTTGAATGCGGAGTTGCTGGCGCACGCGAATCATCCGCCGGAATCGCAATTTGTAATCAGCAGCGCGGAACTGGATACCTACCGTGTGGCGCGCACGCCGAAAGTTCCGCCAAGCCCGTACGGACGTAAACCGCAGAACGACTACTAGACCGCGTTCCTGGTGCGATGCGGATTGTTTGCGGTTGCTGCGCTGCTTTTTTGTACTTCCCCTGAAGACTCAATCATTGGGATTCTTTTTGACGCTAAACTCCTCCTCCTCCTGTTGGAATTCATTATTCGTTGACAGAATTTTTTCTCAGCATTAACGCAATCTGCCGGTACCTGTGTGACTTTCACGGCTTTCCTTAGGGAGGGCCCATGCAAAGCAATCGAACGGTAGTTTTTGCAGTGACCGCAACGATCGCGTTGAAGGCTAACGATGACCAGAGCAGCAATGCTGCGCAGTTTAAATTCCAGCCCAACAGTCTGGTTTTTAGCCGCAGCGTTTATGCTGGGGACGCAAACACGCAGCGCGTGTGAACGGAGATGGCACCGTGAACCTTTACGCGATCACATCAACGATCAGCACCCACGGCCATCAAGGCGCCGATCCCAACAAGCTTGTCACGGTGACTGACCGGTTGAAAGCGGTAAGTCTGCCGGCCAGCAACTCCCATGGTTGGGGACACTTTACGACCTTGCGCACGGCGCAGGCCGGCGAAGTTCTGCGTGGGGTTGCGTTCGCGCCGGCAGAGTAGAACTACCACAGGCGATGGTGGAGCATGCGCAGGGGTAATCCAGCATTGTGTAGCGCGGCTGGATGTCCCTGCGGATGCGAGGGTATGAAAATCCCGCAAGCTTTACCTCAATTGACAATTCTTGCCAACTTGGCCATTCGTTAGAATGCAGTTCCTGGGGAAGGAAGCTGCTGGCGCGTGTGCGCCCTCAGGGATAGAATGCGATTCGGCTGAGGCAAGACGAGTAAGACGCCGCGACAATTACGGTGACGAAGACAGAGAGAAGACGGCTTGCATCGTAGGTCCGGGCAAGCTGGGGCGCTGCATGCTGCGCCCCTACCACGAGTTTTGCACTTCGGGTCAGGGGCTTGTGAGAAATTCAGGTGAACGAGAGCGATTGGAAATGCAAATCGGATTTCGGCGGCCTGGTGCTGATGGACACAGGGCGTTGTGGACAGCAGCTACGTGTAGCTGCGCTCGCTTCTTACTTGTGATGGCGCTGGCGGGACTTCTGAATGCGCCTGGGTCTGGGCTGCAATCCGCTGCTGAAGCGCAATCTAAAAAGCTAGAAACAAAGGTTGAAGGAAAGGTGTGCACCGTCGCGGGAACTGCGGTTACGGAAGCATTGGTGTCGCTAGTCAATGGAGCAGAAGAAAAAGTTGCAGAAACTCAGACGGATGGCTATGGGAAATTCGTAATTACGGTTGCGCAACCCGGGAAGTACTGGCTGCTGGAAGCGCGGAAGGATGGATTCCGCACGGTCAGAGTGGAATTGGCCGGACTGAGTGCAGGAGGGAGCAAGCAATTTGAAGTAGTAATGGAAAAATTGGAAAAAGCAAACGCGGACGCCAAAACTCGTGATGCGAGCACGACGATAGAATATTCGGACGAAGCGAATTTTACTATCGCCGGAGTAACGGACTGGAGCGGGGCTGGTGTTCACGGTTCGGACGTGAAGGTGCGAACCAGCGAAACGCTGGCCAAAGAGACGGCGGCGTTGAAATCCGATTCGGGCAATCGTGCGGCAGAGCCTGTTAGTGATGCAGATTCACACCGGTCGCTAGGAGATGCCAAGGAAAAAAACGGCGATGCTGTTGGAGCGGTGAACGAATACGAAAAAGCTGTGAGGCTGGAGCCGAACGAAGAAAATTATTTTGCCTGGGGCGCGGAACTTTTGTTGCATCGAGCGGGCGTGGCGGCGGTGGAGGTTTTCCGGAAAGGCGCTGCGGCGTATCCGAAATCATCCCGAATGGTGGCGGGGCTGGGAGCAGCACACTTTGCGGATGGGCAATATGCGGAGGCAGCGGAGCGCATGTGCGAGGCTTCGGATTTGAATCCGCAGGCGACGGCGCCCTATCTGTTTCTTGGAAAAATGGAAAAGGCCACGGCGGATTTGCCGGCCTGCAGCGTAGCGCGACTGAAACGTTTTGTCAGCGAGCAGCCGCAGAATGCGCTGGCGAATGAATACTTCGGTCTGGTGTTATGGAAAGAAGGCAGACGAGAACAGAACCAGGCGGAGATTCGAGAAGCGGAAGGATATTTCACGAAAGCCGCAGCGATTGATCCGTCGCTGGCTGAGGTGTACGTGCAACTTGGAATGTTGTATAAAACGCGCGGCGAAAATCATGAGGCGCTGCGGGCTTTCCAGAGCGCAGTGCAGGCAAGCCCAAAGTCGAGCGATGCGCACTACCAATTGAGTCTGGCGTATCGGCGAGCGGGCAACGCTGCCAAATCGAAGCGGGAGATGGAAACCTGCCAAGAACTGCGAAGATCCGAGGATGCGGCACTGGAAAAGGAGCGGCGGGAGCTGCGGCAATTTGTGACGGTATTGAAGGATGGGCACGCTGCGGCGCCTGAGTGAATCCTGGAGCGGGTGGGCGGAAGCGTTTGTGGCCGGGCGAATTTCAATCTTCAATCGACTCTTACCCTGTACTAAAATTTTTTGTAGCGACGATTAAATTCGCGCAGAACACGCAGAAAAGAAAAATACGGATGAAATAGCGCGCCCGGGCAAGCTGGGGCGCAGCAATAAACTGCGCCCTACAACAGATTGGTAACTGTTACAAATGTGCGACGATAGGGAACGATTGGTAATCGGCGACAACTTGGCTTACCACGACTCGAGCGCAGGCGGGGCAGTGCCACGGCGGCGTTGGGGCATTGCCGCGCTCTTGGCATTCGGCATTCTGATCAGCTACTTCGATCGCGTGAATCTTTCTGTTTCGCGCGATGCGCTGCACAATGCATTCGGAATCACCGACCTGACGTTCGGAATTCTTTTGAGCGCGTACAACTGGACGTACATGGTGCTGCAACTTCCATCGGGATTATTGCTGGACCGATTCGGTGTGCGGCGAGTGGGAATCATCAGCACCACGATTTGGAGCGTGGCTTCTTTTTTTGCGGCCATTTCAACTGGAATCGCAGGTCTGTTTGGAGCACGTTTTCTTCTGGGCATCGGAGAAGCGCCAACGTTTCCCGGCACCGCAAAAGCGGTTGGCTATTGGTTTCCGAAGAATGAGCGCAGCCTGGCGACGGCCATGTTCGATTCCATGGCGAAATTCTCTTCGGCAATCGGTGTGCCGGTTCTTGGATTGATCCTTCTACATTTTGGTTGGCGCTGGAATTTTGCAGGAACTGGGATCATCAGTCTGTTATATCTTGCGTTGTTTTGCGCTTACTACAAAAATCCCAGCCGGGACGCGCATCTTTCACAGCGCGAACAGGATCATATTCGCAATGGCGGGGCGCAGCCGGAAGACGCGGTACGCGCGGCGACCGGAGCGCCATTCTTCTATTTGTTAAGGCAGCCGAAAGTTTGCGGCTTGGCGCTCGGGTATGGCTCATACAACTACGTTTTCTACCTACTGCTGACCTGGCTGCCGACGTATCTTTCCGACGCGCATCATTTGGATTTGAAGCACTCCGTGTATTACACCAGCGCCCCGTGGCTGTGTGCGACCGTGGCGGAACTGATTGTGGGAGGATGGCTGGTGGACTCGTTGATTCAGCGAGGATGGAAAGCGGCGCGGGTACGGAGGACGACTCTGGTTACTGGGATGTTGTTGGGTTTGGGAATTTTCGGAGTGGCGTACGTGCACAGCATGCAAGCGGCTTTGTTGTGGATCACGATTTCGATTACCGGACTTTCCATTGCGGCGCCGGTGGGATGGTCGATGCCGTCGTTGATTGCGCCGAAAGAAAGCGTGGGGACGGTTGGCGGCATCATGAACTTGAGCAATCAGATTGCGGCGATTGCGGCTCCGATAGCGACGGGGTATATCGTTACCGTGACGAGGAGCTATTCCGGAGCGTTTATTGCGGCGGCGATTGTTTTGGCGACCGGAATTGCGGCGTATGTGTTTTTGTTGGGCGATATGGAGGCGATTGCGGAGCCGGCGTGAGTGCCAGTCGGATCAAAGGATAGCGCTACAGAAAGTGAAAACCGGCCGCTTGAGAAGGCGGCCGCTACAAAACGGGGAGTTCCCGCGTAACGATTAGAACGTCATGAACATAAGAGCGTGTCTGGGACTGCGCGCAGGCTTTCGGCGCTGGTCTCTGGCGTGATGTCGCGCTGCGGCATTCCTAGTAACTCAAATCCGACCATGAATTTGCGTATTGTTGCGGAACGCAGCAATGGCGGAAAGAAATGGGCATGAAAATGCCATTCGGGATGTCCGTGGCCGTCAGTGGGGCGCTGGTGAAAGCCCATCGAATAAGGAAATGAGGTCTGAAAAAGATTGTCATAGCGAATCGTCAATCGCTTCAGAATATTGCTCAGGGCATTGCGTTCATTCGAATCAAGTTCATCGATTGCGGCGAGATGCCGCTTGGAAATGAGCATGGTTTCGAACGGCCAAACCGCCCAGTAGGGGACTACCGCCAGAAAATGTTCGTTCTGGGCCACGATTCGCACGGCCGCCGAGGCTTCGATGGCGAGGTAGTCGCAAAGCAAACAGGAATTCTTCGCTCTGCGGTAGGCCGCTTGCGATTCCTGCTCGGCTTTCGGGATATTGGGGACGCTCGCCGTGGACCAGATCTGGCAATGAGGATGCGGATTGCTGGCGCCCATCGTTGCGCCGCGATTCTCAAAAATTTGTACGTATTGAATTTCAGCGTGCCCGCCAAGTTCTTGAAATTGGTTGGCCCAGCGATCGACGAGGGCTCGAATGTCTTTGTCTTCCATGCCGGATAGTGCTAAATCGTGCCGCGGAGAAAAACACAGCACGCGGCAGATTCCCGATTCCGATTCGGCCACCAGTAAATCGCCGTGATTTATTTTTCCAGATTCGGTGTGCGGCAGCAGAGCGGTGAAGTCATTGTCAAATACGAAAACATTTTTGTAGTTGGGATTCACGGTTCCGTTGGATCGCGTGTTTCCGGGACACATGTAACAAGCTGGATCGTATTCGAGAATGTTATTGGGCGCGCCGACCTCTACCTGGCCTTGCCACGGGCGCTGGTTGCGATGTGGAGACACGAGTACCCATTCGCGCGTCAGCGGATTGAACCGGCGATGAGGCTGTTTGGTCCAGTCAAGAGCGGCCATTGGCTTAGCTCGTACTCACGTCGACTTCGGTGACGCCTTGTCCTGCTTTTGAAACGTAGATGTCAGGGGCAATCTGAGTGGCGAGCTTATATTCTCTCGAGACGCGGTGCTTGAATTCTTCAACCGCGTCGGTCTTGACAAGATTGATGGTAGAACCGCCGAATCCTCCGCCAGTCATGCGAGAACCTACGACGCCGTCACGGCGCGCCGCAATTTCCACCATCACGTCTAACTCTCTGCAACTAACCTGGTAACCGTCCTTGAGGCTAAAGTGGGATTCCGCCATGCAGCGGCCTACCGTTGCGAAATCTCCGGCTTGCAGGGCGGTTGCGCAGCGAAGGACGCGCTCAGTTTCGCTAATGACATGGTGACACCGGCCGTAGATGAGTTCTGGTAATTCATCGCGGTGAGCCTGCAGTTGCGCGAGGGTTACGTCGCGCAACGCTTTGATCGCGGGGAGGCTGCGCCGCAACAGCGTCACGCCTTCTTGGCATTGTGCGCGGCGCTTGTTGTATTCGCCGCCGGCGTGTTCGTGCTTGACCATGGTATTGCAGACCACCATGGCAAGGCTCGCAGGCAATTGCAATCGCTGGCATTCCAGGGTGCGGCAATCCAGCAGGATGGCGTGATCCGCGCTTCCGAAACAGGAGGCAAACTGATCCATGATGCCGACGCGGGCGCCGACGAATTCGTTCTCAGCCTGCTGGCAGAGCTTTGCGATTTCGACGAGATCGAGAGTGGCGCCCGAGATACTGAGAAGCGCGCTGGCTACGGAGACTTCAAGAGCTGCGGACGAGCTAAGGCCGGCTCCACGGGGAATGTCGCTGGCAATGAAGATGTTGGCTCCGGCAAGAGGCACGGCGAGTTTTTGTAGCATCAGAGCAATGCCGTGCACGTAATCCGGCCAGCGATGCTGCGGCTGTGGATGCGTTTCGGTCAGGTCAAGCTCCGCAGTGTCATTCAAGTTTTCAGAAAAAACGTGCAGCTGGTGATCCTTGCGCGGCGCGATGGCGGTCCACGTGCGGAGTTCGATGGCCGCCGGCAAGGCAAATCCATCGTTGTAGTCGGTATGCTCGCCAATCAGATTTGCGCGGCCCGGAGCGCGAAAGATACGTTGCGGAGCGACTGCAAATCGAGCGGAAAATTTTTTCGCGAAGCGGCTGGCGATGATCTCGTCGTGTTTGCGCTCAGGCATGGTGTAGATGACGGCAATCGCGGTTGAGCCCGTATTCGCAACGATTACCTGAGGGAATCTGACCGTGAATGGTCGGGGCGCCCGGATTCGAACCGGGGGCCTCCTGCGCCCAGGGCAGGCGTAATATCTCTTAGAAGTCCTTCCTTTTCAACCTCAGTTTTGAAAACAAACGAGTCAGAAAAATATTTGGCAGCGTGACCGGTACGACGCCTATTTCGTCCCGAATCTTGCATCGACGGTCGATTTTTCCGCGCGAAAGTGGAGCGGGTCCCTCTGGCTTTGCAATTCTCGGTAGTAATAAAGTGGAGTAGGCCGCTTTCCATTGAACCTCAATTTTTTTAGAAGCTCTATTTCTTCCTTGGTGGCGCTCCCGCTGAGGGAACTATCCTTAATGAATTCTGCGAACCCCGGCTCTAGCTCTAGTTGAAGAGGTCCCGTTTCAACAAACTCAAACCTCCTGGGATCGCCTGAGGCTATTCTCCGATTTAAAACAATCTCCATACCAAAAGTTGTTAGATCGACGTCCCAGGATTCAATCAATGGATCCAGGAAGGAGACACAGCTTTCAGGCGACAAGCTGAAGACGTCCGTGTCCAAGAACTCAAGAAGGCTAACCCGTGTTTGTTTGTAGCTCCGGCCCGCGAGTCCAGCCACCAGGTGGAGCCAGTTTTCACTGTTCAATTCTTCTTTGGCGACTTTCTTGATTACGTCCAAAAGCTTTTGCGTGACGAGACGTTCGAGTTCGCCGAACGGCTGCTTCTCAAAAATCTCACGTACCTGTGCTTGTTTGTCGGGCACGCACTTGCGGACGATCAATTCCCGAATTTCGCCGAACATTGGCGGGGGTGGGCCCGCCAAGTCTCTCTTCAATTCTTCTCTACGCTGGAGCTCAGCCAGCTTCGAGAGTCTATCGCTCGGAAGCTTCAAAAATCTTGCCATCTTCTCATAGATATCCGTCCGGTCAGGGGCCGGGGGCAGCTTCTTACGAGCTAACAGCTGTGAAATGTAGGAGTCGGTGACTTCGGCGGCAGTCGCTAGGTCTTTCTGCTCAAGCCCCAACTCTGCGAGACGTCGTTTGATCACCAAGCAAACGTCCACAATGCCTCCACGTAGATTAACAGCGTGAGTTAATTACGGAGAATAATCTCAGAATTAACTTGACACGTCAAGTGAATTAACTAAGAATGGTTAACAAGCCAAGGAAGTCTTCATGGTGATTAAACTAAAAGTGGTTATCTGAAGTTCCGCTTTGGCATCGAGAAGCAAGGAGAATGTCATGTTTGCACGCAGAGTCTATATGCATCTGAAGCCCAATAGTGTCGCGGAGTTTACCCAGAGGTTGGAGAAGGACATCCTTCCTCTGCTCCGAAAACAGAAAGGATTCCAGGACGAAATCACCTTTGTCGGTCAAGGCGGCAGGGAAGCTTTCGGAATCAGTTTGTGGGATACACCGGAAAACGCCGAGGCTTACAACCGCGGAACTTACCCAGAAGTGACGAAGTTTCTAGCCACGGTAGTCGAGGGAGCCCCCCAGGTTGAAACCTACGACGTCGCTAACTCGACGTTCCACAAGATCGCGGCTGCCGTAGCAGCCTGAAGTCGATAAGTCTCTTCGCTGTGTGGGGCGGACCGGTCCGCCCCTGCCTGAAAATGCCCCTTAACGATTCAGAGTTAATCGGGGCTCTGTGGACGGAGGGAGTGACCATGCAGCCTAAGAAAGCACAAGTCGAACTGAAACAGAATGGTCGTCCTCCTCTCTTGGAAGTGGTGCGCGCCCCCTTCAGCGAACGCACTAGCCGCCAAAGTTTTGTGGCGGATCTCGGGAGCATCGTCTCCGCGGCGCGCAAACTCCCTGCGGAAGTCGCCCCGCCGGCGCGCGTGTGGCGTTCTTTACGCGCGCAACTGGAAAAGGCAGGCATCCTCAGTCGTTCGGTGAAGGGGAGACTCGAAGAGCACACGCGATTTCCAATGTTTATTAATTATTTCTAATAAAATTCGAAGGAGCTTGTATGTATTTCCTTGCATGGATTGTCATCGGGGCGGTCGTTGGGTGGGGAGCCGGAAGAGTTTTTCAGGGCAATGGCCATGGTCCCCTTATGGACACCCTCATGGGCATCGGTGGTGGCATAGTCGGGGGATTCGCGATGAGCTCCGTAGGCCTTGGCGGCTACGGTGGAGCGATCATCACGAACCTGGTTGCAATCGTCGGCGCAGTGCTCCTGACTGTCCTCGGCGCTTACGTCAAGGGAAAAAGGATTTACGCCTGTCAGCTCTAAGAATCCCTGCACAGCGATTCGGGCTAGGCGCAAGACGTTTAATTGTTCGAGTTTTGGAATAAATTGAATGGAGGGCAAAGAAATGGCTTTGAATATCACTCCTCTACATGACCGCGTCGTGGTACGCAGGCTGGAAGAGAAAGAAACCGCGAAGGGCGGGATCATTATCCCCGATACAGCTAAAGAAAAGCCGCAAGAGGGC
>Ga0073928_10008314_pt1 | contig 13081 bp, 13 predicted proteins | sample PaiPotPPA55metaG_FD_76969 | JGI IMG/M metagenome (GOLD analysis project Ga0073928, IMG submission 76969) | Iron sulfur acid spring bacterial and archeal communities from Banff, Canada, to study Microbial Dark Matter (Phase II) - Paint Pots PPA... ...
CCCTTGTCGATCTTGACCGAGACGTTGTCGAGCGCGGGCCGCGCCGACGACTTGTACTGCTTGGAGACATGGTCAAGGGTGATCATCACGGCACGCCAGTGTAGCGGTGACAGGGGGGATAGCCGCTCAGCGCTATCTCGGCAGAGCCGGCGTCGTCACCGCCGGTCCCGACCCGGCCGCCGGCGGGGTCGTCGGCGCCGGGGCGGGCGGCGGCGTAAGGGTGGGCGTCTGCGTGATGGTCAGCGGTCCCAGCGGCCCGGGAACCACCGTTGTCGTCGGCGTTGGCTCCGTCGGCGACGTCGGGCTCGTGGTCTCACCCGGTGACGTCGTTGTGGTCTCGGTCGGGCTGGTGGTCGTCGTGGTCGTCGTGGTCGTCGTGGTGTCGGGCCCTTCTGTCGTCCGGCGCACCTCGGTCCGCGGCACCCACGTGTAGTTCGGGTCGGGCACGAAGCCGGGCGGGACAACGGCGGTCGGCGGTGCTTCGGTGGACACCGGCTTGGGTTCGAAGTTGTGGTACACCCAGAACAGCGCCACGAACGCGACGATCAGCACGATCGTCGAAACCCGCATCCGCCCGAGCCTGGCCCCCAACCAGGAACTCACGTCTTCTGCTCCGCCGATCCTTGGGTTTCTTCCTCGGCGCCGCCCGCGGTCGCCGGGTGAACGATGGCCTCCACCATCGGGCCCTGGCCATCGGTCGGCGACACGATGCCGGCCCGGCGCAGCGCGCGGACCACCAACACACGTATCCGGCGGCCCACCTCGAACTGCTTGCCCGGCAGCGTGCGCGCGACCATCCGCAAGTTCACTGTGTCCAACTCGATGCTCTCCACGCCCATCATCTGAGGCGCGTCCAAGAGCAGCGCATTAAGACCAGGGTCCTGCGTCGCCTTCTCGGCTACCCCGTGTAGCACGTCGTTGACCAGATTGAGGTCGGCCGACGTGGGGACCGGGATGTCGATGACGGCACGCGCCCAGTCCTTGGACAGGTTCACCGTCTTGACGATCTGGCCGTTGGGGATGGTGTACATCTCGCCCTCGGTGGAGCGCAGCCTCGTGACGCGCAGCGTGACGTCCTCGACCGTGCCCTCGGCCGGGGAGTTGATGCTGGCAACCGTGAGGGATACCAGGTCGCCGAAGCCGTACTGCTTCTCCGTGATGATGAAGAACCCGGAGAGCAGGTCCTGGACCAGGCGCTGCGCGCCGAAACCGAGCGCTGCACCGAGCACCGCGGCCGGCGCGACGAGCGATCCCACCGGGATGGCGAGGATCGTGGTGACCTGCACCATCACGATGACGAACAGCAGGGCGACCGACACCCAGGAGATCACCGACGCCACGGCCTGGCGGTGCTTGGCGCTCTCGGTGCGCACGAGCTGGTCGCTTTCCCGATACTCGGCGTCGATGCGGCGCACGATCCTGTTGGCCAACCAGTTGATGAAGCGGGCGCCGAGCAGACCGCCGATCAGGTACAGCGCGATCGGCACGCCGCGGACGATGATCCATTCGCCGATGGGATCGCTCCAGAAGCCGTGCCAGCGCGCGGCAAAGCTCACGGCAAGTACGGTGCTATTCGTCATCTCGTCTGTTGCGCCACCGGATTCCCGCTTCGAGGAACCCGTCGATGTCTCCGTCCAGTACCGCAGCTGGATTACCGACCTCGTAGTCGGTGCGCAGGTCCTTGACCATCTGGTACGGCTGCAACACGTAGGAGCGCATCTGATTGCCCCACGAGCTGCCGCCGTCACCCTTCAGCGCGTCCATCTCAGCACGTTCTTCTAAACGCTTGCGTTCCAATAACTTTGCCTGAAGCACTCGCATCGCTGACACCTTGTTCTGCAGCTGCGACTTCTCGTTCTGGCAAGTGACCACGATACCGGTCGGGATGTGGGTGAGTCGAACCGCCGAGTCAGTGGTGTTCACCGACTGCCCGCCCGGCCCGCTGGAGCGGTAGACGTCAACACGCACGTCGGTTTCCGGGATGTCGATGTGGTCGGTGGTCTCGGTCACCGGCAGCACCTCGACTTCGGCGAACGACGTCTGCCGTCGTCCCTGGTTGTCGAACGGGCTGATCCGCACCAGCCGGTGCGTGCCCTGCTCCACCGACAACGTCCCGTACGCGAACGGCGCGTGCACCGCGAACGTCGCGCTCTTGATACCGGCCTCTTCTGCATACGAAGTGTCGAACACCTCGACCGGGTAGTTGTGCTGTTCGGCCCAGCGCATGTACATCCGCATCAGCATCTCGGCCCAATCGGCGGCGTCCACCCCGCCCGCGCCCGACCGGATGTTGACCAGCGCCTCGCGTTCGTCGTACTCACCAGAGAGCAGCGTGCGCACTTCCATCGCCTCGATATCCTCGCGCAGCTTTCTGAGTTCGGCGTCGGCCTCGGCCACGTCGTCGGCCCCGCCTTCCTCGGCCGCCAACTCATACATCACCGGGAGGTCATCGAGACGCTGACGGAGCTCCTCGACCCGCCGCAGTTCGCCCTGGGTGTGGGAAAGCTCACTGGTGACCCGCTGGGCCCGCGCCTGGTCATCCCAGAGGTGCGGGTCAGACGCCTCGTGCTCCAGCTTGTCGATTCGACCGCGAAGCCCCTCGATATCAAGCACCCGCTCCACCGTGGTCAGGGTGGAATCGAGGGCGGCGATATCGGCTTGACGGTCGGGATCCACGGGAGTTCACGTTACCGGCGCCAGCATGCGCGTTTAGCATCGGAGCGGTAACCAGCTCGGCCTCGACGCGACAGCCCCTCAGCGTGTGGCCGGGCAGCGACAGAAAGCGTGTGAATGCGCCCATACCATGTGGCGATCGTCGGCTCAGGCCCCTCGGGTTACTTTGCCGCGGCCTCGTTGTTCAAATTCGCCGACTCCGACGACGACGCCAGCCAGAAAAGAGACGTGCGCGTCGACATGCTGGAGATGCTGCCCACGCCGTGGGGGCTGGTGCGCTCCGGTGTGGCACCGGACCATCCGAAGATCAAGTCGATCAGCGCCCAGTTCGAGAAGACCGCCCTGGATCCGCGGTTCCGGTTCTTCGGCAACATCGTCGTTGGCGACCATCTGCAGGCCGCCGAGCTGGCCGAGCGCTACGACGCGGTGATCTACGCCGTCGGTGCGCAGTCCGACCGGTCGCTGGGGATTCCGGGCGAGGACCTGCCCGGCAGCGTCGCGGCCGTCGACTTTGTCGGCTGGTACAACGCGCACCCGCACTTCGAGGAGATGGCACCTGATATTTCGAGCGGTCGCGCCGTTGTTGTCGGTAACGGCAACGTCGCGCTGGACGTGGCGCGCATCTTGGTGTCCGATCCCGACGTGCTTGCCACGACCGACATCGCCGACCACGCGTTGCAGTCCCTGCACGACCGTGGGGTGGAAGAAGTCCTCATCATCGGCAGGCGCGGACCGCTGCAGGCCACCTTCACCACCCTCGAGGTGCGAGAGCTCGGCGATCTCGAGGGCCTCGGCGACGTCGACGTGATCGTCGACCCGGCCGATTTCGCCGGCATCTCCGATGAGGACCTGGAAGCCGCAGGCAAGACCGTGAAGAACAACGTCAAGGCGTTGCGCGGCTATGCCGAACGGGAACCCCGTGGTGCCAAGCGCCGCATCGTGTTCCGGTTCCGCACCTCGCCGATTGAGATCAAGGGCGAGGGTCGCGTCGAATCAATCGTGTTGGGCCACAACGAGCTGGCCGACGATAACGGGCGCATCGTCGCCAAGGACAGCGGTGAGCGTGAGGAGGTGCCCGCCCAGCTGGTGGTCCGCGCGGTCGGCTACCGCGGCGTGCCGACGCCGGGTCTGCCGTTCGACGAGAAATCGGGAACCATCCCGCACACCTCGGGCCGGATCGACGGCCGCCGCAACGAATACGTCGTCGGCTGGATCAAGCGCGGGCCCACCGGGGTGATCGGCAGCAATAAGAAAGACTCACAGGACACCGTCGACACGCTGCTCTCGGACCTGTCGGGGGCGGACCTGGCGGACGTCGACGCGGACTATGCCGAGCAGTTGGTCGAGTGGCTGCTGCAGCGGCAGCCGAAGCTGATCACCGACGACCACTGGAAGCTGATCGACGAGCACGAACGCTCGGCCGGCCGGCCTCACGGCCGGCCTCGGGTCAAGGTGACCAGCGTGGCCGAGCTGCTGCGCATCGGCCACGGCTGATCAGCCGGGCCCTGGCGGCGTCACCTGCGGCGGAGCGAATCGCCAGTTGTCGGGGTTCCTCGGCGAGTAGATCACCGGAATCAACTCCCCCATCGACGGCCAGTTGTCGACGTCGACGATGATTTGTTGGTAGACGACATGTTCATTGACCGTGGGCCCGTTGATCACGCCGGTGATGGTGACGAACTGTTCACCGGTGGCGTCGGGCCGGGTGCTCACCCCGGTCACCAGCAGCGTGCCCTGCATCCAGTCGCTGCCAACACCCCGGCGTCTCCTGATCCATGGCGCGGCAAGGATCGCCATTGCCCCGACCAACACCAGTACCGTGGCGATTTCCCACACCCCGTCATGGTAGGACTGCTGCCATGACGGCGGTCTCAGATGACGTGGCGCTTGCCCTGCGAATGGCCGACCAGGCCGACGCATTGACGATGGACCGGTTCGGCGCACGGGACCTCAACGTCGACACCAAGCCGGACCTGACGCCGGTAACCGACGCGGACCGCTCGGTGGAAACCGCGCTGCGCGAGACGCTGTCGCAGCAGCGGCCCGATGATCCTGTGCTCGGTGAGGAGTTCGGCGGCACAACGGCTTTCGCGGGTCGGCAATGGGTGATCGACCCAATCGACGGCACCAAGAACTTCGTTCGCGGCGTGCCGGTGTGGGCTACCCTGATCGCCCTGTTGCGTGACGGGGTTCCGGCTGTCGGAGTGGTGAGTGCCCCTGCGCTGCAACGTCGTTGGTGGGCCGGCGCGGGCGAGGGCGCCTTTGCGTCCTTCGCGGGCGGTTCACCGCGTCGGGTGTCGGTGTCCTCGGTGGGCGACCTCGAATCTGCGAGTCTGTCGTTCTCCAGTCTTTCTGGGTGGGCCAAGCTGGGTCAGCGCGATCGCTTCATCGAGCTCACCGACGCCGTCTGGCGGGTACGCGCCTATGGCGACTTCCTGTCGTACTGCCTGCTCGCCGAAGGTGCCGTCGACATCGCCGCAGAACCCGAGGTGTCTCTGTGGGATCTCGCCCCACTCGACATCGTGGTGCGAGAGGCGGGCGGGGCGTTTACCAGCCTCGACGGCACCGCAGGGCCGCACGGCGGCAGTGCCGTGGCCACCAACGGTCTACTGCACGAAGCCGTCCTCGCCAGACTTAACGGCAGCTAGCGATGCCTGCCCAAACCGATCCGCTGACTAGGCTGTGAAGTGAACAACAACTTACTCTGCAGTCAGTTCCCATACCTTACTCTAGAGTCAGTTCGGTGTGAGCGCACTTCCCACTGCAAGCGAGGCTGCTGACATGACCAACACCCTGCCGCCTGAGAGCGGCTCCAAATCACGACCACGGCGCAACGGCAGGGACAGCGCCATGGGAAAGCGAAAGCACAAGCGCACCGCGACCGACATCGGGCTGGCGTTGGTCACGCCGATCGTCGGGCAGGAATTCCTGGACCGCTACAAGCTGCGCGACCCACTCAACCGCAGCCTGAAATACGGCGTCAAGCAGGTGTTCTCCGCGGCAGGCGCGTCGACGCGGCAGTTCAAACGCATCCAGGGCCTCGGCAAGGCGCCGATCCGGCTAAAGGTCAGCGGCGCAGACTATTTCGACCTCACCCCCGACGACGACCAGAAGATGATCCTGCAGACCGTCGAGGAATTCGCCGAAGAAATCCTGCGACCCGCCGCGCGCGACGCCGACGACGCCGCGAGCTACCCGCCGGACCTGATCGCCAGGGCCGCCGAACTGGGCATCACCGCGATCAACATTCCCGAGGATTTCGACGGCATCGCCGCGCAACGCTCGGCGGTCACCAACGTGCTTGTCGCCGAGGCGCTGGCCTACGGCGACATGGGCCTCGCGCTACCGATCCTGGCGCCCGGCGGCGTCGCATCGGCGCTCACGCATTGGGGCAGCGCCGACCAGCAGGCCACCTATCTGAAGGAGTTCGCGGGCGAGAGCGTGCCCCAGGCGTGCGTGGCGATCGCCGAACCGCACGCGCTGTTCGACCCGACCGCACTGAAGACGACGGCGGTGCGCACCCCGAGCGGATACCGGCTCAACGGCGTGAAGTCGCTGGTTCCCGCCGCTGCGGACGCCGAACTATTCGTCGTCGGCGCGCAGTTGTCCGGCAAGCCCGCGCTGTTCATCGTCGAGTCCTCCACCAAGGGGGTGTCCATCACGGCCGATCCCAGCATGGGTATTCGAGCGGCCGCGCTCGGCCGGGTCGAGCTCGAAAACGTGTCGGTGCCGCTGAGCTCGCGGCTCGGCCAGGAGGATATCCCCGCCGCCGACTCCGCCGAAAACTACCTGGAAGCGATTGCACTCGCGCGGCTGGGTTGGGCAGCGCTCGCGGTCGGCACCTCGCACGCGGTGCTCGACCACGTGGTGCCCTACATCAAGGAACGCCAGGCGTTCGGTGAGCCGATCGCGCACCGTCAGGCGGTGGCGTTCATGGCCGCCAACATCGCCATCGAGCTTGACGGCCTGCGATTGATCACGTGGCGCGGTGCGGCGCGCGCCGAGCAGGGTCTGCCGTTCGCCCGCGAGGCTGCGCTGGCCAAGCGGCTCGGCACGGACAAGGGCATGCAGATCGGCCTCGACGGCGTACAGCTGCTCGGCGGCCACGGCTTCACCAAGGAACATCCGGTCGAACGCTGGTACCGCGACTTGCGGGCAATCGGCGTCGCCGAAGGCGTTCTGGTTATCTAACCTTATTCCGAGCGAAAGACCGGTCATGGCAATCAATTTGGAAATACCCAAGAAGCTGCAGGCGGTCATCGACATGGCCCACCGGGGCGCCGCGGAGATGCTGCGGCCCATATCGCGCAAGTACGACCTCGCCGAGCACGCCTACCCGGTCGAACTGGACACGCTGGCCGACCTCTTTGAGGGAATCTCGGGAGCCAACACGATCTCATTCGCCGGCACCGAGGCGTTCCGGGACAGCGAAGCCTCGAACGAAAACCGCAACGGCGGCAACATGTCAGCGGTGCTCAATGCAACGGAGATCAGCTGGGGCGATATCGCGCTGCTCCTCTCGGTGCCGCGCCAGGGGCTTGGCAATGCCGCGATATCCGGTGTGGCCACCGACGAACAACTGGAGCGACTGGGCAAGGTGTGGGCCGCGATGGCGATCACCGAACCCGGATTCGGCTCGGACTCGGCGGCCGTGTCCACCACGGCCAAGCTGGACGGCGACGAGTACGTGATCAACGGCGAGAAGATCTTTGTCACGGCCGGTTCGCGGGCCAGCCACATCGTGGTGTGGGCGACGCTGGACAAGTCGCTGGGCCGCGCCGCGATCAAGTCGTTCATCGTGCCGCGTGAGCATCCCGGTGTGACGGTCGAGCGCCTAGAGCACAAGCTCGGTATCAAGGCGTCCGATACCGCGGTGATCCGTTTCGACAACGCCCGCATCCCGAAGGACTATCTGCTCGGTGACCCGGAAATCCACGTGGACAAGGGCTTTGCCGGGGTGATGGAGACCTTCGACAACACCCGTCCGATCGTCGCGGCCATGGCCGTCGGCGTCGCCCGCGCCGCGCTGGAGGACCTGCACAGGATCCTCACCGACGCAGGCGTGCAGATCTCCTACGACAAGCCCGCTCACACCCAAAGTGCGGCGGCGGCGGAGTTCCTGCGAATGGAGGCCGACTGGGAAGCCGGCTACCTGCTGAACGTGCGGGCGGCATGGCAGGCCGACAACAACATCCCCAACTCCAAAGAGGCGTCGATGGCCAAGGCCAAGGCCGCAAGGGTGGCCACCGATGTCACCCTCAAGGCTGTCGAAATGGCGGGCACCACAGGCTATTCCGAGGAAGCGCTGCTGGAGAAGTGGGCACGCGACAGCAAGATCCTCGACATCTTCGAGGGGACTCAGCAGATTCAGCAGCTGGTGGTGGCGCGCCGCCTGCTTGGCCTGTCGTCGTCCGAGCTCAAGTAGCGCTAGTGTCGCGATTCATTACGCCTGTCGTACGCGGGCCCAAAGAGCTTTGCTCGTTGACGGGTTTCGGCCCGCCGACCGGAGTGGGGTGTGCCCCTCTTACAGCGACAACATGGCTTCATATCGGCTGTGCCGACAAATTGTCGCTTTGTACGCGGGCAATTTGAGCACCACCGACCAACCGGTCCAGGTTCCGGCGGTACTGCAACAGAGTTAACTGCTCACGACATTAGAAGCCGTCCTTCACCACGACCCGGGTGCGCCCGGTGACGCCGCCGCCGACGATGGTGCGCAGCGTGTCGGGCGCTTCGAGGATCGAGATGTCGCGCGTGATGTCGTCGAGGTGACCCGGCATCAGGTCGGTCGCGATCGACTGCCACAAGTCACGGCGCTTGTCGATCCGCAACAGCACCGAATCGATGCCCGCCAGGGTGACACCGCGCAGGATGAACGGCATCACCGTCGTCGGCAGATCCGCCGACCGGGCCAGCCCTGAGACCGCCGCCACCCCGCCGTAATTCAGCGTGCTCAACGCATATGCCAGGGTGTCGCCACCGACGCTGTCGACGACCGCGGCCCAGGCGGACTTGCCCAGCGGGCGGATCTTGTCCCCCTCTGCGGGCAGCCGGCCGATCACCTCGTACGCGCCGATTCGCATCAGGTAGTCGTGCGCGTCGGCCTTTCCTGTGGATGCGATCACCTCATATCCGAGACCGGCCAACAGGTCGACGCTGACACTGCCCACCCCCCCGGTCGCGCCGGTAACCAGCACCGGGCCGTCCTGTGGGCGCACGCCGTGCGAACGAATTACGTTGACGCTCATGGCCGCTGTGAACCCGGCGGTGCCGATGGCGGCCGCCTGCGCGGTCGTCAGCGCGTCGAGCTTGACCAAGTAGTCGGCCGGATAGCGCGCGGTGTCGGCGTATCCACCGTGGCGCCCGGTTCCGATGTCGTAGCCGTGGGCGACGACCCGGTCCCCGACGGCGAAGTCGGCCGCCGTGCTGGCGGTCACCGTGCCCGCAACGTCGACACCGGGGATCAGCGGATAGGACCGAGCCACCCCGCCCTTCTTTGTGACGGCAAGGGCGTCTTTGTAGTTCACGCCGGAATACTCCACGGCGATTTGCACATCGCCGTCCGGAAGGAAACTGTCGTCGACAACCTCGTGTTTCAGTGTTATCGACCCTTCAGCGTCCTGGTGTGCGACCAATGCGTTGACTGCGACCATGACGCTCATTCTTCACCAAATGCAAAAACCCCCGACTGGGTCGGGGGCTTCGCATCTTCGGTTGTCAGCCGAGGTGTGAGATCAGGTCGGGCTTCATCGCCTGAAGCTGCGCACCCCAGTACGCCCAGTCGTGGGTGCCGTTGGGCGGGAAGTTGAACACCGCGTTGTGGCCGCCCGCCGCGACGTAGTTGTCCTGGAAGGTCTGGTTGGTCCGGATCGTCAGGCCCTCGAGGAACTCGGCGGGGATGTCCGCGCCACCCAAGTCACTGGGCGTGCCATTGCCGCAGTAGACCCACAGACGGGTGTTGTTCGCCACCAGCCTCGGAATCTGGACCATCGGGTCGTTGCGCTGCCACGCCGGATCAGATTCTGCGGCGCCCCACATCGCGTCGGTATGGTAGCCACCAGCGTCGCCCATCGACATGTTGATCAACCCCGGCCATTGGCCCTCGGACGGATTAGGGAACCCGGACAGGGAACCGGCGTAGGGGAACTCGCCGGGGTGATAGGCGGCCAGGATCATCGCGGAGTTGCCCGACATCGAGAGGCCGACCGCGGCATCGCCGGTGCCGGACACGCCCCTGTTGGAGGACAGCCACGCAGGCAGCTCGCTGGTCAGGAACGTCTCCCACTTGTAGGTCTGGCAGCCGTTGTTACCGCACGCCGGGCCGTACCAGTCGGTGTAGAAGCTGGACTGGCCACCCACGGGCATGACGATCGACAGCGGCGTGTTGTAGAACCACTCGAACGCCTGGGTGTTGATGTCCCAGCCGTTGTAGTCGTCCTGGGCGCGCAGGCCGTCGAGCAGGTACACCGCATGCGATCCGGTGCCCTTCTGGAACTGAATCTTGATGCTTCGGCCCATCGACTGCGACGGCACCTGCAGGTACTCGACCGGTAGGCCGGGCCGGGAGAAGGCGCCCGCGGTGGCGGATCCTCCGACTAGACCGACCACGCCAGGTAGCACGGCTGCGGCTAGCGCTGCCACCGCGAACCGGCGGGCCCAGTGGCCACGAATCTTGTCAACGAACCTCATAAGGCAATTCCATCCATCGTCTGGTTAACGCGTAACACGTCTTCCCCCGCGATCACAGATCGCCTACGGTACCGCAGCGGTTTTCTTGACTGCGTTGCCGCGCCCACTCTACTGAGCTCTCCTGAGCCCGGTACGGCGGAAGAGCGGACCGAGAAAATTCAGTTGTGCGTAGGCAGTAAAACATGTGACCAACACGCGAGGAACCCCGACAGGCCCTTACTGTCATACTCCTGTGACCATTCAGGGCTGACGTCGGCGTAAGTTTCCGACGGTGAAACGGGCCGTAGGCTGCCGCTCATGGCGAGGGCCAGGGCCACGACAAACAGCCGGTTGACGGTCGACGACTGGGTCAAGGCCGGCTTCGCGATCCTGGCCGAAGAGGGCATCAAGGCGCTGAAAATCGACCGGCTGTGCCGTCGCCTTGAAGTGACCAAAGGCAGCTTTTACTGGCACTTCACCGACATCGGGGCGTACCGGGCCGCGCTCGTGCAGGCGTGGGGTGAGTTGCGCGACGACGACCGCCGCCACTTCGGCGAGCTGGCCGGGCTTGCCCCGCGTGAACGCCTCTCACAGATGATGTCGTCGCTGGTGAGCACGCGATACTGGACCCTGGAACGGGCGATGCGCGAGTGGGCCCGCACCGACGACGACGCCGCGGCCAGCGTGCGCGCTGCCGACCAGCGTGTGCTCGCGGCGGTGCGCCAGGCCTTTTTGGACTACGGGTTCGATCACGACGAGGCCGACCTACGCGCCAACGCCACCTTCGCCGCAGGCATCGGCTTCCTCCACCTCGGGGGCCCGGAGCCCAGCGTCCGCGCGGCGGCAGGCCGCGAAGGCTTCCTCGAGATCATGCTCAAGGCCTGACGGCCCGTTCGCGATCTGGCGGAGCTTCAGCGCGGGTTTCCATACTATAAAGTATGGTAGCGTCCCGGCCATGCCCGCGGTATCGGCCACCACAGCGACCATCACCACGGACTTCGTGGCCCGACTGGCCGCGCGCGCCCAGGAGGGCGAGGAGCTGCGCCGGCTGCCCGGTGCCACCGTCGCCGATCTGGTCGCCTCGGGGTTCACCGAACTGCTGGTGCCCGCCCGCTACGGCGGCTGCCAGGCCGACTTCCCTGCGATCCTCGATCCCGTCCGCCGGATGGCGCATGGATGCGCGTCCAGCGCCTGGACGATCGGGTTCTATGCCCTGCACAACTGGATGCTGGCCCTGTTCGGCGAACAGGCCCAAGCCGAAGCGTTCGCGACGCGCCCGTTCCTCGCACCCGCTCCCCTGGCTCCAACGGGCCGGGGCGTTCCTGACCACGACGGCATCCGGCTGACCGGCCGGTGGTCGTGGGCCACCGGCGTGATGGACGGCAACTGGATCATCGTGGGAGCGCTGTGCGGGCCCCAGGACGATCCGGCTGCCATTTACCCCGCCTTGGCGCTGCTGCCCATCAGCGACGTCGACATCGCCGACGTGTGGCATACCGACGGTATGCGGGCCACCGGCTCCAACGACGTCGTGATCACCGACGTGTTCGTCCCCGCGCACCGGCTGGTCCCGGTGTCCGACATCTACAAAGGCACGGCTCCCGGCGCGGCGGTGCACAACACCGCTACATACCGGTGGCCGATGGTGCCCGCGCTGGCGTTGTTGGCGGCCATGCCCGCACTTGGCAGCGCCGAACGCGTCGCCGAGATCTATGCCGAACGCCTTGGCAAGCGCGTCGTGGCCTACGAAGGCATCACGCAGAAGGACAAACCGATCGCGCAGGCCCACCTCGCCGAGGCCCGAGTCCGGCTCCGCGCACTGCGCGGGCTGCTCGCCGAGACCGTCGGCCAGATCGAAACCATCGTTGCCGCAGGTGATCCCGTTCCGCGGCCGGTGCGAAGCGAGGCCCGGTTGGCGGCGGCGCACATCGTGGTCGAGTCGCAATCGGTGATCGCCGATCTCCTGGCGGCCTCGGGGGCCAGCGCCCATTTCCGCGACAACCCGCTGCAGCGGTTCAAGCGGGACGTCGACGTACTTGCCGGTCATGTGGTGTTCGACTACGACACCGTCCGTCAACTCGCCGGTGCGCTGATACTGGGCATGAAGGTCCCGCGCACCGCCATGGTGTGATCGGCACGAACGAGAGGAATCTCATGGCCAACGACATCCGTGACCGCGTTACCAACATCTTTCAGAAACGGGTGGCCAATCCGCTGATGCGACGGCTGCCCATCCAAACCCTGCTCGAAACGGAGGGGCGGAAGTCGGGCGAGCCGCGGCGCACGCCGCTGGGGGGAAGCCGCGTCGGTGACCAGTTCTGGTTCGTGTCGGAGTTCGGCGAGAAGTCGCAATACGTGAAGAACATTGAGGCCAACCCGGCGGTCCGGGTGCGGCTGAACGGCCGCTGGCACAACGGCACAGCCCACCTGGTGCCCGACGACGATCCGCAGGAACGGCTGCGTTCGCTGCCGCAGTTCAACAGTTTCGGCGTCCGCACATTCGGCACGAACCTGCTGACGATTCGCGTCGACCTGACCGACTAAGGCGTTGACGCGGCACCGAAGTAAAACTAAAGTCAGTTTTAGTTTTGTTTTGTCTCCCGCCGTTGCCGTCGATGGAGCGAACCATGGAATCCTTTGTTCACCTGCGAAAAGGCCGAACCCCGCGGCGTCTGCACGCCGACCTGGATGGCCTGAAGGACGACGAGCTCGGCCGCGGCGGATTCACCGGCCGGACCGC
>Ga0073928_10008315_pt1 | contig 13080 bp, 14 predicted proteins | sample PaiPotPPA55metaG_FD_76969 | JGI IMG/M metagenome (GOLD analysis project Ga0073928, IMG submission 76969) | Iron sulfur acid spring bacterial and archeal communities from Banff, Canada, to study Microbial Dark Matter (Phase II) - Paint Pots PPA... ...
AACCTGTTCGGTACGCCCAGGCGCGTGGCGCTTGGAATGGGTATCGAGACGGAGGCTCAGGCGACGGCCGATCCCAGTCTTCTCAGCGATAAAGCCGCGCTCGAGTCGCTGCGTGATGTTGGCCGGTTGCTCTCAGCGCTGAAGGAACCCGAGCCGCCGAAGGGACTGAAGGACGCCGGCAAGTTGCTGTCGCTGGCTAAGGCTGTCTGGGACATGGCGCCGAAAACCGTCAGTTCGCCGCCTTGCCAGGAAATCGTGTGGGAAGGCGCGGATGTCGATCTTGCGCGCCTTCCCATTCAGACGTGCTGGCCCGGAGATGCCGGTCCGCTCGTCACATGGGGACTCACGGTCACGCGCGGCCCGAACAAGACGCGGCAGAATCTCGGTATCTATCGGCAGCAACTGATCGGGCACAACAAACTGATCATGCGCTGGCTCGCGCACAGAGGCGGCGCGCTCGATTTCAGGGAGTTCGCGCTTGCCAATCCGGGCAAGCCGTATCCGGTAGCCGTGGTGCTCGGCGCCGATCCGGCAACCATTCTTGGCGCTGTGACGCCGGTGCCGGATTCGCTTTCCGAGTATCAATTTGCGGGTTTGTTGCGCGGCGCGAAGACCGAATTGGCGAAGTGCCTCACGCCGGGTGTCGATACGTTGCAGGTTCCGGCCCGTGCCGAGATCGTGCTCGAGGGTTTCATCTATCCGCAGGACGGCCCCGTTCCGGCAGCGCCCGATGGCGCTGCGCCCCGCCCATCGAAGACTGCGTCGGCGAAATACGAGCACGCGCTTGAAGGCCCGTATGGCGACCACACTGGCTACTACAACGAACAAGAGTGGTTCCCGGTCTTCACGGTCGAGAAGATCACCATGCGCCGCGACGCGCTCTATCACTCTACGTATACAGGCAAACCACCCGACGAACCGGCCGTGCTCGGCGTCGCGCTCAACGAAGTGTTCGTGCCGCTGTTGCAAAAGCAGTTCACCGAGATCACCGACTTCTATTTGCCGCCCGAAGGTTGCAGCTACCGCATGGCGATCGTGCAGATCAAGAAGAGTTATCCGGGTCACGCGAAGCGCGTGATGTTCGGCGTCTGGAGCTTCCTGCGACAGTTCATGTATACGAAGTTCATCGTCGTGGTGGACGACGACGTGAACATACGCGACTGGAAGGAGGTGATCTGGGCGATCACCACGCGCATCGATCCGTCGCGCGATACGGTGCTCGTCGATAACACGCCCATCGACTATCTCGATTTCGCCTCGCCGAAGGCGGGGTTGGGATCGAAGATGGGACTCGACGCCACCAACAAGTGGCCCGGCGAAACGGAGCGCGAATGGGGCCGCCCGATCGTGATGGACGACGCGGTGAAACGCCGCGTGGATGCGTTGTGGGACGAAATCGGCTTTTCAGGAGGCACGCGCTCATGAATGTCGCGGCGACGGTTTATCGAGGGGATCTGGTTGAAAATACACATGCCGCGCATGTGGCGGTTGTCGATGCCGAAGGCCGGTTGTTGTACGCGTTCGGCGATCCGGCGCGTTTGACGCTCGCACGCTCCGCGGCGAAACCGGCGCAAGCGCTCGCTGTGCTGGAAACGGGCGCGCTGGAACGTTTCGGTTTCGACGACGCCGATCTCGCGCTGATGTGCGCATCGCACAACAGCGAGCCGCGCCACATCGAGCGCACGCGCGCGATGCTGGCCAAGGCGCAAGTCACCGAAGCCGATCTTCGATGCGGCGGCCACGCGCCTTTGTCGGACGCGATCTGGAAGGAATGGATCAAGCGCGATTTCACGCCGAGCGGCGTGTGCAGCAATTGCTCGGGAAAACACGCAGGCATGCTCGCGGGTGCGCAGGCGCTGGGCGCGGCGGTTATCGACTATCACTTGCCTGAGCATGCACTGCAGGTTCGGGTCAAACGCACCGTTGCCGAGCTCTGCGATCTGCCGGAGAACGGCGTGCAATGGGCTATCGACGGCTGCAATCTGCCCACGCCCGCCTTTGCGCTGGATCGGCTCGCGCGGCTGTTTGTGAAACTGGCGGATGCGGGCGCCGGGGTTGAAACCACGCCGCGCTCGAAAGCCCTCGGCCGGATCTATCGCGCGATGACGACGTACCCGGAACTCGTCGCGGGCGAAGGCCGGTTCTGTACCGCGTTGATGCGCGCCTTCGATGGCGAACTCGTCGGCAAAGTAGGCGCCGATGCGAGCTATGCAATCGGCGTGCGTGATACTGGCACACCCACCGGCACGCACGGGGCACTCGGCATCGCGGTCAAGGTGGAAGACGGCAACACGGCCGTGCTTTACGCGATCGTGGCCCACGTGCTCGAGCAACTCCTAATCGGCAACGAAACGCAGCGCGAGAAACTCGCCGCCTACCGACATCCGCCGATGCGCAACACGATGGGCATCGAGACGGGACGCTTGGTTGTGTCTGCGCCGCTCGCACGCGTTTAGCCCGCAGGCGGCCGGCCACTTGCCCCGCGCGTGGTCGCGGGATGAAGCGCGCGAAGCCGCACTACCGGCTTCGCTCAATACAAAAAGAACAAGGAACGCCTGGATGCACGTCTTGCCATTGCTGTCTGATGGATTTTTTCTGTCGCTGTCGCTGTGTCTCGATATTGGTATCGCAAACGTCGCGATCATCTCACTGACGCTCTCCCACGGATTCAAGCCGGGCATGATGCTCGGCCTCGGCACCTGTTTCGGCGATCTCGCCTACGCCGCGCTCGCGCTCGCGGGCATGGCCGCGCTGCTCCAGTTCGACGCCGTGCGCTGGGTCGTGTGGATCGGCGGGGCAATCGTACTGCTGTTCCTGACCTTCAAAATGGCGCGTGAAGCGCTTTATCCGGCATCGGCGCCGCCGGTGGAAGGCGAAGCCGATCTCGCCACGCCGCGGCCCTCCCACTTTCGCAGTTTCATGCGCGGCATGGTGCTGGCGGTGTCCTCGCCGAGCGCGATTCTCTGGTTCGCCGCCGTGGGCGGCGCGCTGATCGCGAAAGCGGGCGCAACCGGCCCGGCGAGCGCGTCAGTGTTTCTCATCGGCTTCTTTTGCGGCGGCCTCGGCTGGACGCTCTTCATCTGCTCGCTCGCCAGTCACGGCCGCAAACGCGCCGGGACGGCGTTGCTGCGCGCCTGCCATGTTTTGTCGGCGGCGCTGTTCGCGTACTTCTCGTACAGCGTGATCGTCAACGGCTATCACGATCTGCTCGTGAACGGCGCGTCGGGCCTCTGACGCGGCTCTGACGCCCTGACACCACACGATCACGCGAGGAACTGAGCGTACCGCGCCATGTCGACATTGCCGCCGCTGACCAGCACGCCCACGCGCTTGCCCTTCACCGCCACGATGTGCTGCAGCACGGCAGCCGCCGCCAGACATCCTGTAGGCTCGACCACCATCTTCATGCGCTGCGCGAAGAACTTCATGGTCTGTACAAGCTGGTCGTCGCTGACGGTGACGACCCGGTCCACGTAGCGCTGCAGAATCGGAAAGTTGTATTCACCCACATGCGTGGACGCCGCGCCGTCGGCGATCGTGCGCGGCACCTCGATATGGACGATCTCGCCGCGTGCGAGCGATTGCTGGGCGTCGTTGCCCGCCTCCGGCTCCACGCCGATCACGGTACATGACGGGCTCAGTTCGGCCGCCGCCAGCGCGCATCCGGCGAGCAATCCTCCGCCACCGAGACAAACGAACAGATAATCCAGCGGCCCGGTTTCTTCGATGAGCTCCTTCGCCGACGTTCCCTGCCCCGCGATCACGTGCGGATGGTCGTAGGGTGGAATCAGCGTCATGCCGCGCTCTTGCGCGAGCTTTGCGCCGATCTCCTCGCGATTCTCGGTGTACCGGTCGTAGGTGATCACCTCGCCACCATAACCGCGCGTGGCTTCCATCTTCGCGGCCGGCGCGTCCTGCGGCATGATGATCGTCGCCTTGATGCCCGCGATGCGCGCCGACAGCGCGATCGCCTGCGCATGATTGCCCGATGAATAAGTCAGGACGCCGGCTTGGCGCTGTGTATCTGAGAAGTGCGAGATCGCGTTGAAAGCACCGCGAAACTTGAACGCGCCCATGCGCTGGAAGTTCTCGCACTTGAAGAACAGATTCGCGCCGGTAAGCGTGTCAGCCGTGCGGGAAGTCAATACAGGCGTGCGGTGTGCAGCGCCGGCGATGCGCTCGGCGGCGTCGGCGACGTCCGCGTAGGTAGGTGCAGGAAGGATTGACATCGAAACTCAAGAGCGGCGGTTGAGGAACCGCCATTGTCCCAGCATCGTGGAGCGTTTGGAAAGCCGGTCGAATGGCCAAATACGTCCCGCGAGTCGCTGCCGCGCTTACAGAACCCTGCGCGCAAAATAAAACAGCGCGACGCTGGCGTATGCCCGCGTGCGCTGTTTTTCAGCAAATCTCAATGCTCAGATAGCCGAGCTCGTCAAACATCGGCCCTCAACGACGCCAGCCGCGGTCGTAACCGCCGTGATATCCGTATCCGCCATGGTAGTAGCGACCACGCCAGTACGGATGGCCGTAATAGCCACCGTAACCGCCGTAACCGCCCACCACCACGGCCGGCGGGCCGTAGACCACGGGCGGCGGCGCGTACACCACCGGACCCGGCGCGTAATACACCGGCGGGGGCGGTGCCGCATAGACCGGATAAGCCGGTGCGAAAGGCACCCCGATGCCGATACCCACCGAAACATGCGCCTGCGCGGCGCTCACCAGGCCTACGCCGAGTGCAGCGGCAGCCAGAATCTGAACGATCTTTTTCACTTTTGTTCTCCACGCCGCGGTCCTGTACACACGACCGGTTGCCGCAACGACATAACTTCAATGTAGCTAAATACCCTGAATCTCACCTTAAGCATTTGTTGCAAATTGCAATATGTACCGTCCTAAAAGTGCGTCTCGTCTGCCGAATTTCAAGCCGCCGGACAGCCCCGCTGGTACTGGCGCGAAGGCTTTATGAACCGAATTAAGGGTTTGCGGGAAAGCCGCTACGCGCCCCTGCTGCGCGCGACATTATTCCGAATGTCACCAAAGTAATGAATCATTACACTTTGTCATTCGCGCGAGGAAAAAGGAAAAGCCCCGCCGACAAATAAGCGTCGAACGGGGCTTTTTCATACAGTGCTGCTTTCTTGGCTAAACAACCAGCCAGACGCTCAACCCACTTTCACATAAGCGAATTCGCGTGTCACGCTGGGTGGCACATAAGCCCCGCTGATTTTGACTCGCGGTGTGAGCCGTTTGCGCTGATCCCACCACTGACGCCGATTCGTCTGGCTGAGAAAACGCAGGTGTTTCCGATACGCAAAAATACTCATGGCGACCCCCAAACGTTGCAAAACAAGCACTGGCACTCATCGGCCAATAAGACCAACCCTGACTGTTCAGGCCCGATCGCAAGTTTGCTCGAGCCTCGCAAAACCGTTGGCGACGGTCTGCGGCGCATTTTTATGGCGCCAGCGCCGTTGCGCGATACTTCATCGTGCGTTGCGAACGTGAATCCGTGCAGCACCGAATTTTCTATGGAGCAAAAACCATGCCTTTTTCAACGGCTCCCCGTTTGGGGTTCGTCGGCGCGGGGCGTCTCGCGCGCTGTCTAGCGGCCGTCTGGTCGCGCGCGGGTTATCCGGTCACCGCGATCGCAAGCCGTTCGGCTGCCTCGGCGTACGAATTCGCCAGCGAATTGCCAGGCTGTATCGTCGCCGACGATGCCAGTGCGGTCGCACAACACGCCGATATCGTATTTTTAACAGTTCCAGATGACTCCATTGGTGCGACGGCGAACGCTTTGCGGCTGGATCACGCCCGCGACAGCACATTGGCGATCGTGCATTGCAGCGGCGCCACGCCCGTCGATGTCCTCGCCCCGGCCCAGGCTCAGGGTGCCGATATCGGCGGATTCCATCCATTGTTCCTGTTCGGCGGACTGCCGAGCGACCAGACGCGCATTGCGGGCTGCTCGGTCACGATCGAAGCGAGCGGGCCCTTGCACGACACACTGACGGCGCTAGTCCAGGCACTCGGCTGCCATGCGCTGTCGATTCCGCCAGGCGGGCGCCTGCTCTACCACGCCGCCGCGCACTACGCGGCCAGCTTTGCGCTATGTTCGCTGTCGGAGACGGTGACGCTCTGGAAGGAACTGGGTTTCGACGAGGACGACGCGTTGCGCGCGGTCCTGCCGATGCTTGCCGGCACCATCGAGACAGCGCGTGAAAAGGGTTTGCCGGGCGCGCTTGCAGGCCCGGTGTCCCGTGGCGATGCGGGTATTGTCGTGAAGCAACTGGCGCTGCTGCAAAAGCTCGGTGGCGACCACGCGACGCTCTATGCGCTGATGTCGCGGCGCGCGGTCGCGCTGGCAAAACGCCGGGTGTCGCCACCGCCCGCCGAGACGCTCGACGCGATGTCACACGCCATCGAGCTGGCACTGAACGGCGCCGCGCCGCATCTCGATTGATCGCCCCGATTGATAGCCCCGATCCCGCGAGCATGGCCAGCCGCATGAGGACGTTGGGCGCGGGGCGTACGGCAACCCGCCCAAGCCGCCATCAAGCCATGCTATCGTGATGCCCGGCGCGCCAGTGTGGCAAAGCCGCCGAGGGGTTCGGCCGCTGCGCCCGGCCGCCAGCAGCAAGCGCTCAAAAGTGCGGCTCAAAACCTGGTTCAGAACTGGATCCACGCGTTGATTGAATAAGCGAAGATCCGGCCTCGGCTGCCACCCTCGACGCCGACCCATTCCAGCTACGAGAACGAACAATGATCAAGGTGAGCTTTTTTTATCCGTATCGCGAGAATGCGCGTTTCGATATCGACTACTACTACCCCGACGGCGGTCCGCCCGTCGTACAGATCAGCGACGTTCGCGCCGGTAGCTGAAGGTTGAAGCCAAGCGGTTTTCCGCTGCGGCTTTGTTTGCCCTTGTTTCACTCCGCGCGGCCATGAGCGCCGCGCTTTTGCCTTGAAAAGGATTTGAGATGTTCGGCGAGATCGCCCGTTTTCTGCTCAACACCCTCTTTACGCTGTTCGGCGCCGCGCTGCTGCTGCGCGCCTGGATGCAGGTCGTCCGCATGCCCCCGTACAACCCTGTTTCCAACGCGGTGATGCAAGCTACGAACTGGCTGGTCTTGCCGCTGCGCAAGATCTTGCCGGCTGCGAAAACCATCGACTGGGCGAGCATTGTCGCGGCTTTTCTTGCTGCGCTAGTGTTCGTGATCCTGATGGTTTTACTGGCGGGCGTCGATCCTGCCGGTCTCGCGGCGCTGTTGCCCACGCTGCTGGTGGTCGCGGTGATCACCGTCATCAAATGGGCGCTGAATCTCATCATCTGGATGACGATCCTGATGGCATTGCTGTCGTGGCTCAATCCGCAATCCCCCGCCATGCCGCTGCTTTATCAGCTCACGGCGCCGTTTCTCGAACCGCTACGGCGTGTGTTGCCGCGTATGGGCGGAATCGATTTGTCGCCCATCTTGTTGTTCGTGATCGTGCAGGTGCTGTTGATGGTTGTGACGCGGCTGGCCGTGAGCATGACCATGTTCGGGGTTTGATACGCGCCGATCACGGGTGAAGTGTTGCGGTAAAGGGAGTATTCCGCGTAAAATCGCGGTCTCTGCGGGCGTCGTATAATGGTAATACCCTAGCTTCCCAAGCTAGAGCCGTGGGTTCGATTCCCATCGCCCGCTCCAAAACCCTCTCAGGCCCGCCAGATAAGGCCCTGAGCGTGGTAGTGGAGAATCCCACCCACAGTTTGCTCAAAAAATAGGCACATGGAGCCCTTCCAGTGCCGATCAAGATTCCTCGCCTCGTCCGCGACAATAAGGCCGGGATCTACCAATTCCGCCTGACGCTTCCCGAGGCGCTTGCCCGTGCCATTGATCAGACAAGCATTTATACTTCTCTTCAGACCAGAGAATATAAACAGGCACGTGCCAAGGCCGTGCTGCTGAATCTGCGGGTAGAAATGAGCAAACCAATAATCGACCTCAACAACATCCGGGAACTACTGAAAATCGACGTTTCCCGTGGGGTGTTTGAAGCAGACACACGTGAAGAGCAAGAGCGGGGGCTCAAAATCCTAGAGCAAATTGGACGCCTACACGCGCAGTCGTCAGCACAGGGAACATAGTGGTCACCGTATCGTGCGAGGATCAGCAAAGGCACGACAAATGGAAAGAAACGGAATGCCAGCCGAATCGCCGCCGACGCATAGTCCAGAATCCGCTCAAGACCATCCGTGACATCCATCGCCGGGCCTGAATACGCAGCGGAGCCGCTTTCGGTTTGCGGCATCGTGAATCGGTGCATGCCAAGTTTAAAATTGGCGGCCGCTGGCCCGTCGGTCGGCAATACGCGAGCCTTGATCTGCTCATCGACGCTGCCGAGCACATCATCTTGTCCATCAATGAAATAGCTGCCTGACTTTGTCTGGTTGTCGTCGTTCTGCATTACGGTTCCCCAATGTAAATACCTGTCGCTTCAAAGTGCGGGGCAGGTAGCCGCAAGCCCAACCCTTACCGGGCAATAGTCATGTTGCTGATGACGGTCATCGGCGGATTGGCATACAGCGCTTTCAAGACGGGATAAGTTCGGTCCGTGCAAATCGCGCCGTTGCAGTTGCCACCGCTTCCTTGCCCAAAGCCGTCGAAATGATTGGTCAGGCCAAGGGCATGCACGAGCTCGTGCTCAACGAGAGGCTCCATTGGCGCGCAATTCGCATTGCTGAATCGACATCCACATTGAACGTCAAACGCGGGTCAATGGTCTGATGTTGCTTTAAACATAGACCGCAACGGAGAGGGTCGGTTGCCGTGCCGCTGGGAACGGTTCGGGCCGGATGATGCTCATGCAGGTTTCTGATTAGATTTTGTAATAAAAATATACTATCAGGCTATTTTTGGCGCTCCATTCCTGTTTCGACTTCTTGGGTGATTGGATTCTGTGCTATTTTTTATAGTATGGATGGAAATTCACGTCACCAGATAATCAAGCGCCTGCAGGCGGAATTACCCCGCGGGTCACCGTTCGACCTTGCCACGCTCGACCAGTTCGGGGTGTCGCCCCAACTCGCCGCGAAGTACGCCGAGGGGGGCTGGCTCGTGCGCCTGGCGCAGGGAGTCTATGCCTTTCCGAACGACGACTTCGGTGTTCACAAGGCGATCCTGTTCCTTCAGAAGCGCGTACCTGGCCTGCACGTCGGTGGAAAGAGCGCCTTGGCCATGCAGGGGGTGCGACACAATCTGAGCAGCCGGGAAACGCTGGTCCTGTGGGGCGACGCCCGCTTTGCGCTGCCAACGTGGTTCACTACGCGCTTTCCAGCGCGCTATGTCCACGCCAGCCTGTTCGACTGGCCTGACGCAAGCCTGGCTGAAAAAACACTGACCACCCCACCGGGCCTGCCTGAAGGGTTGCGGGTGTGCGTTCCTGAGCGCGCTGTCCTGGAACTGCTGTACGAGGCCGGCGTCAAGCAAGGTCTCGAGGAAGCCCGCAACCTCTTCGACGGCCTGCGATCGCCGCGCAAGGAACTGCTTGGGCAACTGCTGTCCTGCTGTACCAGTGTAAAGGCAGTCCGCCTGTTCCTCACCTGGGCTCGCGAAACGAACGTCGTAGACGTCGATGCCTTGCTGATGCAGCACACGGTTCGCACCGGTAGCACCAAGCGCTGGATGAGCCGCCTCGACGACGGCACACTACTGAGCCTGAAACCTCATGGATAAGATCTACGCGGACACCGTTCGCCTTCTGCTCACCGTCGCGCCCGATGTGTTCGCCAACGAAGTCTTTGCTATGAAAGGCGGCACGGCTATCAACCTCTTCGTGCAGGACATGCCGCGCCTGTCGGTCGACATCGACGTGGTGTACTTACCGTGGCAGGTTCCGCGCGACGAGGCGCTGCGTGCGATCAACCAGGAGCTGGCCGCAATCGCAGAGCGCGTCGCACCGCTCGGCTTGCAGACGCGACTGATCCGCAGCAAGGATTTGGGGGATACCAAGCTGATCGTCGAGAACGAAACCAGCCAGGTGAAGGTCGAGGTCAACGTGGTGTTCCGCGGGACGGTGTTGCCCGCGAAGCGACAGCCGCTGACCACGAAAACAGCCGACCTTTTTGGCGTCGAATTCGAATTACCCATCCTCACACCCGACGAGCTCTATGCCGGCAAACTGGTGGCTGCGTTGGACCGACAGCATCCGCGCGATCTGTTCGACGTGTGGCAGCTTTATGAATCAGGCGGCATCACCGAGGGCATGGTTGAATGCTTCGTGGTCTACCTGGCGGGACACAATCGACCGACCCACGAAGTGCTGTTCGGCAATGACAAGGACGTGGCCGCCGAGTACGACCGGGCCTTTGTGGGTATGACCGAAGTTACCTGCTCCATGGAGACGCTGCTCGATGCTCGCGCGCGGCTCCGGCGTGAACTACCAGCGAGACTAAGCGCGGCGCACAAGCAATTCCTGACCGGGCTCGTGCGCGCAGCGCCCGACTGGTCGTTGCTGCAATGCCAGTACGCCGGGGAACTGCCGGCCTTGCGATGGAAGCTCAGCAATTTAGAAACCTTCCGCAAGCGTCGGCCCGAAGACTTTGCCTCGCAGGCCGAGGAACTCGAAACGCAGTTGACCCGGATCTAGCGCCTCAAGCCGGGATTGATCCGGCGACGCCTCGCACCCACTGGAGCTGGACCACACCGATATGCGCAATGAACCCTCGATCCTGCACTATTCCTCTGGTTTTCCCATGGTCATTGGTCTGCATCACGTTGAAGACCACAAGACGATCAAGGTCGCCAACGCATTGGAATGGATGTTCTTCAAGCGGGCCGACGGCCATAAGGTCCGTGGTGTGGGCGTCACCCATGGTTATCTGGCATTTGAAACCGACAGGGCAGGGCTGGATGGCGGCAGACTTCAGCAGCCTTTAGCAGCGTATGACCAGAGCCCGGCCTTGCCTACGAGGCCGGACATGTACATAATCACGTCCATCGCCGTTCACCGAACGCGAAAATTTTTTTGTTTATCAAGGAATTGGGCGCGGCCTGTTGTTCCCATCGCCCGCTCCAGTTTTCGTTTTACAAAAAGCCGCCTTCGAAGGCGGCTTTTTGATTTACAGCAGCGCCAGGTTTGCTTCAGTCATGTGCCCGCGGCGTGTGTTTCAAGCCTCTGCTCAACCCTCGAATCCGTCCTTTCCGATGATCCACGATCCTTCCCCCGACCACGACGAAAACGACGAAGCCGACGATACCGAAGCGACGAATCCGGCAAACACGCTTCGTCATCGGCGGATTCGTAGTTTCGTCACGCGTGCTGGACGGGTATCGACGGGACAGCGTCGCGCACTCGATGAATTCGGCCCACGCTTTGTCGTGCCGTTCGCGCCGCAGCCGCTCGACTGGGATGCCGCGTTCGGCCGCAGTGCACCGCGCGTGCTGGAAATCGGCTTCGGCATGGGGACGACAACGGCGGAAATCGCATCGGCGCGCCAAGCCGACGACTTTCTCGGCGTCGAAGTGCATGAGCCGGGCGTGGGCGCGCTGCTGAAGCTGATCGGCGAACACGGGCTGACGAACATTCGCGTCGTTCAGCACGACGCTGTGGAAGTGCTGGAACAGATGATCGCGGCGGACAGCCTCGATGGCGTCCACATCTATTTCCCGGATCCGTGGCACAAGGCGCGTCACCACAAACGCCGGCTCGTCCAGCCGAAATTCGTTGCGTTGCTCGTGTCGCGTCTCAAGCCGGGCGGTTATATCCATCTCGCCACCGACTGGCAGAACTATGCCGAACAGATGCTCGAGGTGTTGTCGGCGGAACCTGCGCTGGAAAACACTGCCGGCACGAGTTACGCGCCGCGTCCCGGTTACCGGCCGGTCACGAAATTCGAGCGCCGCGGGTTGAAACTCGGTCATGGCGTGTGGGATCTGGTTTTCAAGCGCCGCTGAGGGTGGCCGCGAAATAGTCGTCAGCCCAAACGAAACGGGCCGTTCCAACTCACGTTGGAACGGCCTGTTTCATATGCGTTTGTCGTATGCGTTTGCCGACTTCGAATCCGTCGCCTTCAGCTCACTCCGCCCAACTCAGTCCGCCGCTATACCCGACGATCAGGATCAGCAGCCCGAAGCCGATCCGATACCACGCGAACGCCGTGAAATCGTGGGTGGCGACGTAACGCAACAGCCACCGGATACAGACGAACGCGCTGATAAATGCGGCAACAAGCCCGACGATAAACAGCCCCAGCGAATCCACCGACAACGTCCGCCACTGCTTCGCCAACTCGTACAGGGTGGCGCCGAAAATAATGGGAATGGCGAGGAAGAACGAAAACTCGGTGGCGACTTTACGTTCCAGCCCGAACAACATTCCGCCGATGATCGTGGCCCCCGAGCGCGACGTACCCGGAATCAGCGCAAAACATTGGGCAAGCCCGACCTTGAGTGCATCGGCGTAAGAGAGATCGTCCACCGACCTCACCCGCGGCGCGACGTTGTTCTCGCGATGCCGCGCTTCCGCCCACAAGATCACGATCCCGCCCACGATCAGCGCCACCGAAACCGGCACCGGTGCGAACAAAACGGCCTTGATGTGCTTTTCGAACAGCAGGCCGAGTACCACGGCCGGAATGGTCGCGATGATCACGTTCAGCGCGAACCGGCGCGCTGTCGGCTGCGTAGGCAGCCCGGCCACCACCGAGCCGATCTTGCGCCGGTATTCCCACACGATAGCCAGGATAGCCCCGAACTGGATCACGACGTCGAAAGTCTTGGCCTGCGCGTTCGTGAAATTCAGCACACTGCCGGCGACGATCAGGTGTCCCGTGCTCGATACCGGCAAAAACTCCGTCAACCCCTCCACCACACCCAGAATCAGCGCTTTGCAAAAAAGAATCCCGTCCATCGCTTCGCCCTTTTTGGCATAGGTTGGCCGTCGCCAGCCAATCGTTTCAGCCATGCGCGCACAGGATTGCGCCGGGAAAAATTACTTCTCGACGATCTGCACGCGTATGCCGTTTGTAAGGACGGTGATTGTACCGGGTTCGTAATTAACACCGGCAAACTGTAATTGTTCGGGCTTGAATGTATA
>Ga0073928_10008316_pt1 | contig 13079 bp, 9 predicted proteins | sample PaiPotPPA55metaG_FD_76969 | JGI IMG/M metagenome (GOLD analysis project Ga0073928, IMG submission 76969) | Iron sulfur acid spring bacterial and archeal communities from Banff, Canada, to study Microbial Dark Matter (Phase II) - Paint Pots PPA... ...
GACGGAGAAACCGTACGCAATGGGCTTTCCGTCGGCAGCGACTCCGTCAAACGTATATTTCACGCCATCGCCTTGCGTCTCGACCGTGCGCGTCAGGCTCTTTGGTGCAGGTCCGGGATCGAACCTCGATTTTGTGACATTAAGTTGCCAAGTTCCGACAAGTGGATTGCTTTGAGCTCGCAGAGTGTCAAGTGTCATCGGCTGGACGATCACAAGAGAACGATCAGCCACTGAGCCAAAGAAGACAGCGGCCCGCTTTACGCAGAAAGGCGCTGAGGTTTGATCAACACGCTGAATCTTTCGACGGTGGTCATTATTTGATTTTGGCGATTCGGCCCTGGGTGGGATATTTCTGGAACTGCGAGGCGTCGTGGCCAGGGATGACTCGGTCAGGATTGCCACCAGCCAGCTGGATCATGCGTTCCTGGTTCTTAATATTCGTGGGGTGATCCGCATCCGAGAAGGTAGCGCTCGCTTTGTGTTCGGAGAGATTGCGATACAGATAGCAATTGTCGGATGCCAAGACGAAGGGAGGATTGCCGTCAACACGCAGGTATTGCGAAGCGTAGGTGTGCCGCGCTCCGGTGTAGGCACGAATGCCAGGAAAAATCTCGACGTCGTCGCCATCGACCAGATGCAGCCGGCCCTCGGTGTTGAGTCTCACGAGTTGTTGCACGTCTTCGGGATCAATGCCGCCATGATTGCCGCCGGGCTGCCAGGCTTCGCCGGTGTAGTAACGGAACTCCTCTTTCTGAATCCATACCGCCGCTTTCGGGAAAAGATCAATGCCGCCCAGGTGATCCCAATGAGAATGGCTAACGACGATGTCCGTGATTTCTTCGGGCTGAACGCCGGCTAGCTTGACCGCTTCATCGGGGCGAATGTATCCCGTCGATGGGAAATCCTTCAGGAAAGTATCGCGGTGATAGCCGCTGTCAAAGAGGATGTTGCGACCGCCCCCACGAATGAGCCAAACGACCATGGCAATGGTGATTTTTTCGTCTTTTGGAGCGCCCATAACAAGGTCGGCAACTTCATCATCAGCTGAGGCGTAGCGAATTGCCTGAATTGAGTATTCGAGCGTGGCAGCCTCCGCGGGGAAGAAAGCAGTCAGGGCCAGCAGTAGAATTAAAACAGATGAGAAAACACATTTCATGGAGTGCACTCCGACGCAGAAGCTATGGCCCATTGTACGCGCACTTAGTCCCATGCTCAGTGATTCCGTATCTAACGGATGAATCCGAAGTTTATACAGGTTTTTGCTTAAGCGGTGTAAGTCGCCTTATCGGACAAATGGTTTTTGGCGATTATCGGCACGTCTTTATTTCTGAGTTCGACCATTGGGCCTTGGGGATTGGCTACAGTGATTACTGGCGTTGCCTGGCTTTTCACCATCACGTAACATCGCATTAATGGGCAATTCGAGTCAGGATGGCGGACGACCACCTGGGACGCCGGGCGCGGATCGCCGTGAGCATCAACGGCGGACGGTTACGCCACGGTTGTATGTGCTATTGGGCGGCTCGGGCACCGACGGAATATTGAACGACGTGAGCGAAGGGGGCGTTGCGCTGGATCTTGTTGGCTCGGAAGCGCCGGGCGAATACGTGGATGTTGATTTCGAAATGCTGGAGCTGGGGCGCCACTTTGAAGCAAAAGGGCGGGTTACGTGGCGAGACGAGTCCGCGAAAAAAGTTGGAGTGACCTTCGTAGATCTTCCCGAGGCGTCACGCGACCACATCAGGCAATGGATCGCGATGAAAACTGCTTCGGCGGAGGCGGCGCAACCTGCAATCGAATTAGAGGCGTTCGAGGCAGAACGAGAAGGAGCTAAAAGCGTTGGGCCTGCGGGTGAGCGAAAGACACCTGTTCAAGCGCCGGTCAAATCTGCTGCGCCCAAGACCACCGTCGAACAACCGAGCGCAATGAAACCTGACGCAGTAAGCCGAACCGAGATTGAGACGTCCGGTAAACCGAAAGAAGACCTGGTCCAGAATTTACTCAACTCTTTCAAGACTCCAACGAAAAAGGCCGACAATAAATATGCTGAGGTAATTGCCACTTGGAACGAGCACAGCTCGGGTTGGAATGTAAGCAGGGACTTTTTTCCCGCGTGGGGATATTGGCGCTGGGTTGTGGTTGGAGCGGTGGCTGGTGTGCTGGTGCTGCTGGCGATTGGCGTGGCGGCTCACCGTTTGCCGTGGCGCAAGGCCACGCCGATCAGCGTTTCAAAAGCGGGCCAGTCGCCAAGTGAGATGGCACAGGATTTGCAAATTCCGGCAGCGCAGAATACCGGCAGCGCCGGCGATGCGGGAAGAGCCACCGGAAATGCGATTGGCAGCGACCAGGGCGACAATGCGAGCAATGCGAACAATTCCCAGGGGGGGGGCGGTCCCGTGAGCAGCGCTCCGAGTCTTTCGCCTGGGCTAGCTTCAGCGTTATCAAGCGCGGGCCAATCTCCTTGTATCAACCTGGGCCCCCGCAGCGGCAAGATCCGCATTTATTTTTGGACGGAAAAGAACACCCCTGAATCGATCGTGGCAACCTACGCAAAGAATCTAAAAGCGGTGCAAGATGTCCAACTGGTAGACAAAGTGCCGTACGATCTGGTGCTGTACGTCAACGGCGCGCGCGTGAACGGCAGCAGCTCGGACGGGGGATTTATGTGGAGCTCGCGCGTTTTTCGTCCCTGGTATTGCGGGCAAGCTGCGGGCCTGCTGGAACAACCGGAGCTCAACGAAAGTTTGCATTACGCGCAAGGCGCAAACCTGGACCAGCGTATTCAAGCAGAAGTGGCCTACTTGATTCTTCACACCTTTGAAAGCGTCCGCAATGAACACCGGAAGCAACCCTGAGCCAAACGGGGCCGGATTACCATATGGGTGATGCCACGGTACACATAATCGTCATATAATCGAAATAATACCGGGCGATTAAGTTGGGATTGCATGTGTAAATGTGACCGAACGACGAGCGATTAGTTGATTTGCTTGTGTGTCCATGCGGAGCCGGCTTTGGCCTCTCGCTTAACGTTTACAATTTTTCCCGCAGGGTTGTTAGTCGTTTCCTTATTTCTATCCCCGTTGTCGAACGCTACCCCACAAAGCTCAAGCCAGCCAGCAGCGTCAAGCCAGAACGCTCAGCCGTCGCAGGTAATTCGCACCGCGACGCGGCTTGTGCAAGTGAATGTAGTGGTGCAAAACAAAGATGGCATACCGATTACGGGCTTGAAGAAAGCGGATTTCTCGTTGATGGACAATGGCCGACCTCAAAAGATTGCTTTTTTTTCGGCAAATATTCCAGCGTCCGCACCTGCTCTTCCCTTGCCTCCACATTTGTTTACCAACCGCACCGACTTGAAGGGGCAGGATCCGGGAGCGACCATCGTCATTCTTTTCGACACGCTTAACACTGATTTCGAAGATCAGTCTTTCGCGCGCCAGCAGGTGCTGCGATTTCTACGCGCGTTTAAGCCGCAAGATCATGTGGCCATCTTCGCGCTCACAACCGATCTGCTTCTACTGCACGGGTTCACGGAGGACGCGGCAGCTCTGAGCAGCGCCGTTGATCGATTCAGCCCGCGGTTGTTGGCGGCCTTCGACGCATCTCATCCGACGGACTTCCACGTTCCCGGGCTTGATAACGATCCGTTCTTCAATAGTTTTGCGAATCATATCAACAATGCGAACGGCGAAATCGCGGATTTACGCATAGCCGACCGTTTCCGGATAACGTACTCGGCGCTGGTGTCTATCGCCAATTACGTTGGTACAATACCGGGCCACAAGAGCCTGGTTTGGATTTCCGGAGGGATTCCCATTCAAATTGGCTTGGAGCGAATTGGTGTTGCGGACCGCGAGAACTTTAGCCTGGCAAGTCCAGGACTGCCTGGTGCAGCCGGGGATATGAGCGGACTTGCACGTGAACTTAACCGCGCCAATATGGCTATCTACCCGGTGGATGTTCATGGAATTGACGTTAAGGATTCGACTGCAGCGTTCTTCATGCGTCAAAATCTACGCGATACTTTCCGTTTGCTGGCAGATAAAACCGGAGGCAAGGCATTTTACGGAACTAACGATGTTGCCGGTGCGATTGGTTCCGCATTTGAAGACGGACGCTATACCTACACCTTGGGTTTTTACCCCGATCATGGGCAGTGGGACGGAAGATTTCGCGACATTAGCATTCACCTGGCGGTGCAAGGAGCGAATCTACGCTACCGGCGCGGCTATTTCGCGCTGCCTGAGACAGGCGAACGCGAAACGGTGGTGAACGCGGATTTGCACGGCGCGGCTATCAGCGCACTGGACGCCACCGATTTGGGCATCACGCTGTTCTGTAAAACTTTGCCGCCTGTGTCGGCCCATGTGTTGCAAGTGCGAGTGGGAGTAAATCCAAGACAATTTCTTTTGCATGAAAAAGATAACCACGTCGCGGGTGGTCTGGACCTGGTTTTTCTGCAAAAGGATGCCAACGGGAAGATCCTGGCGGCGGAGAAACAGCACGTCGACGTAAAATTCAGTCAACAGGAATACGAATCGCTCTCCAAGACCGGGTTGGTGTTGCAGCGGCGGCTCACGATCGATCCCAGCTCGACGGAGATTCGGGTGCTGACGCGGGACGAAGGCTCGGGAGCGGTAGGTTCAGTTACCGTGCCATTAAGCAAAGTGCTTTGATATCGAAGGTTGCGAGACTGTTTCTCGAGCCTGGAGGCGATTAGACTCGTCCGAACCCTGCGCCCGTAGAAAAGATTTAACCCGCGACCCGTGCTCCTCCTGGTCAAGTATTTCCCGCCAATGTTGGTGCGCCGCCCGTTTATAGCCGCGCTCCCAATCCAACTATTTCTGATCGGTGAACCCCTGCGGAAGATCGCGTAGAAACTTGTTGCGGCATCGTTTCGCGCCATTTGCGACTGGTGCGCGAAGCTGACGGCTGTTAAGACCTTCAGCATTTCGCGTCTGGATAAGACACCTTGTGTTTCTGAGTTCATACGCTGCCCGCAGCCCGTGGACCAATATTCACTTTAATTTGAAATAGCGATAGCCCAATCCGGTAAATGCCCTATTTGTTTGGCCTTATACAGGTAGAAACACATGAAGTATTCGCGTGCCATCGAGGACGCCGGCATTTTTTATCCAGAACACATATAATTTGAAAGCACGTACTACAAGGAAACGAAGCAAGACCCACACAATTGCAGCCTCTGGAGGCCCAGTAAACATGGCAATCGCGTCTATTAACCCCGCAACGGGAGAAGTCTTAAAAACATTTGAGCCGCTAACAGCTGCGCAGGTCGAAGCGAAGTTGAGCTTGGCGGCGAAAACTTTTGAGACATTTCGCAAGACCAGCTTTGCTGAACGCGCGCGGATGATGAACAAGGCCGCGGACATTCTAGAGAACGAAAAAGAATCGCTCGGTAAATTGATGACGCTGGAAATGGGCAAAACCTATCGTTCCGCAGTGGACGAAGCGGTGAAATCGGCGTGGGGTTGCCGGTATTACGCCGAAAACGCGGAGCGATTCATGGCTGACGAGGTGATCGAGACCACCGCTAGCCGCAGCTACGTGCATTACCAGCCGCTTGGTCCGATTTTGGTGGTGATGCCCTGGAATTACCCTTTTTGGCAGGTGTTTCGTTTTATCGCGCCGGGTTTGATGGCCGGAAATGTTGGGGTATTGAAGCATGCGTCGAATGTTCCGCAATGCGCGCTGAAAATCGAAGAGATCATGTTGCGCGCCGGATTCCCGGAGGGCGCTTTTCAGACCTTGCTGATCGGCGTAAAAGAAGTAGACGGAATCTTAAACGATCCGCGCATTCAGGCCGCCACACTTACGGGCAGCGAAGAAGCGGGTAAACAAGTGGGCATGTCCGCAGCCAAGCGCATCAAGAAAGTTGTGCTGGAGCTGGGTGGCAGCGATCCTTTCATCGTAATGCCTAGCGCGAATCTGGATGACGCGGTGGCGACCGCGGTGAAGGCGCGGGTTGGAAATAACGGACAATCCTGTATCGCCGCAAAACGTTTCATCATCGCCGATGAAATCGCCGACAAGTTTGAGCGGGCCTTCGTCAGCAAAATGGAATCGTTGAAAGTTGGCGATCCGATGGATGCGAAGACCGATGTCGGTCCACTCGCCACCGCGGGGGCCGTGGAATCGCTGCAAGCCGATGTGCAAAAATCCATCGACGCGGGGGCAAAAGTTTTAACCGGGGGCAAACCAAACGGCGGGCCGGGCTATTTTTATCCGCCGACGGTACTTACCAACGTGCCTAAGAATTCGCCAGCGGGCTCCGAAGAATTGTTTGGGCCGGTTGCTTCTCTGTTTCGAGTGAAAAACGCTGAAGACGCTGTGCGCGTTGCTAACGATCACCGCTACGGACTGGGAGCCAGCGCCTGGACCAATGATGATCGCGAGCGCGATTTGTTCATCACAGAGTTGGAAGCCGGGATGGTCTTTATCAACCAGATGGTGGCATCCGATCCGCGCGTGCCGTTCGGGGGAGTGAAGCGATCGGGCCACGGCCGGGAATTGAGCATCAACGGCATTCGCGAATTTGCAAATATAAAGACGGTCTGGATCAAGTAGCTAATTCGCTTTAGTAAAATGCTCCGAATGTTGGCCAGGGCGCGTAACTCGCCCTGCCAAACACGGAGTTGTAAAAATTTTAAAATAGTGACACGGCAAAACGAGTCCAGGCGAGCGAATTCCCCGCCCTGCTGCTTACGATTTCAGCCCCCGTGCGTCTATGCCAATCATGTGGATAGCGGCGGCATTTCTGCTCGTCGTTCCAAGCCTTTAACTAGCACTCATGTAATGCTGGGCATTTTTCGACCGAAAAGGAGCCTCTATGCGTAATTTCTGCAGCTTGATCGTCGCTGTTCTGCTTACCCTCGTCGCGGGAGCGCAACCGACGCGCGCGCAATTTAAAAATGGCAGCCAGGCTACGGAACTGAATCTGCCCAGACTCAGCCAACGGGCGCAGATCACGCAACGCGTGGGCCTCACCGATATCACCATCGTTTATCACGCGCCACTAGCGGGCGGGCGCGAACTTTTCGGAAAAACCGTCCCTTACGGACAGGTGTGGCGCGCCGGCGCGAATGAGAATACAACGATTTCTTTCACCGATGACGTCAGCGTTGAAGGTCATCCGCTTGCCGCAGGCACTTACGGGCTGCACGTGATCCCCAACGCCGATCAGTGGACCATTATATTTTCGAAGAATTTCACTTCATGGGGCAGCTTCAGTTATGACGAAAAAGAAGATGCGCTGCGCGTCAATGTAAAACCTGTTGCCACTGAAAATCGCGATTCGCTGGCCTACACTTTTGATGACATGAAACTCGACTCGGCAACGGTGACGCTGCGTTGGGGCAAAGTCGCTGTTCCCTTCCACATTAAAACAGACACCAACGCCATCGTCGAGCGCAGCATCGCGAACCAGTTGCGAAACACCGGCGGGTTCACCTGGGCGGGTTATGACGAAGCCGCGAACTGGAATCTGGACAACAACTATAAACTGGATGAAGCGTTGAAATGGGAAGACACCTCCATCCAAAATGAGGAACGCTTCGAAAACCTGGAGACGAAATCGCGGATCCTCGACGCCATGGGTAAAAAGCAGGAAGCCGCGGCGACGCTCACGCTGGCGCTGGACAAAGCGAACGCCATCCAATTATACGTTTACGCGCGCGGGTTGCAGCGGCAGAAACAACAGGACCAGGCATTTGAACTCTACCGCCGGGATGCCAAGCAGTTTCCCGATCATTGGACCGCGCACCTCGGCTCGGCGCGCATCGCTTCCGCTTCCGGAAACTTCGACCTAGCTGTGAAGGAAATGAAGCTGTCCATTGCGGTCGCGCCCGATCAGAACAAGGTATTTCTGCAGCCGCTGCTGAAACGTCTGGAGCACAAAGAGGACATCAACAAATAGTTGATGGCCTCCGACGGCAACTGATTGCGCGACGTTTTTTATGCAGCGCTAGGCGTGGGACAGCGCCGGGGCGCGATCCGACACCGCTGCTAAAGCCGCTTCCATCACCTGCAAACCTTCATTCAGCTGGTCGTCGGTAATCGCCAGCGGCACCAGGATGCGCATGACGTTGTTGTAAGTGCCGGCTGTGATGGTAATGAGGCCGTGTTCGTAACAATAATTCGCGATGTCTTTGGTTTCGGTATCCGCGGGCTCACGGGTTTCGCGGTTGCGCACCAGTTCGATAGCGCACATTCCACCGATGCCGCGAATTTCGGCCACGAGCGGCCATTTTTTTTGCCATTCGCGTGCGCGCGTTTCAAATGTTTTGCCGATCGCGGTAGAACGCTGCAGGAACTCGCTACTCTCCATCGTTTCGATGGCCGCCAGCGCGGCGGCGCATGACGCCGGATTACCTGCGAACGTGCTGCCGAGGCCTCCGACACCTGGTGCGTCCATAATTTCCGCGCGGCCGGTAACCGCCGCGATCGGCAGGCCGCCGCCCAGCGATTTCGCGGTGACAATCAGGTCGGGCTCCACGTCATAGTGTCCGATGGCGAAGAACTTTCCGGTGCGCCCGATGCCCGATTGCACTTCATCGGCGATGAAAACAATGCCGTGTTTACGGCAGATTTCCTGAATGATGCCGAAAAATTCTTTGGGCGGAGTGACGAAACCGCCTTCGCCAAGAATGGGCTCGACGATTACCGCTGCCACCGCATCCGCGGGCACCAGCCGTTTGAAGGCGTCTTCCAGCGCATGCGCGCAGGTCATTTTGCATGACGGATAAGTCAGATGGTACGAACAGCGGTAGCAGTAGGCGTAAGGAATGCGATAGATGTCGTTCACGAATGGCGCGAACCCTGCTTTGTAGGGATTCGTTTTGCTGGTCAACGACACGGCCAGCAGGGTGCGCCCGTGAAACGCATCGTTGAAACAAATCACCGCGGGCCGCTTGGTATAGGCACGGGCAATCTTGATGGAATTTTCCACTGCTTCCGCGCCGGTGTTCACGATAAATGTTTTCTTCGCGAATTTGCCCGGTGCCAGGGCGTTTAATTTTTCGGCCACCGCGATGTACGGCTCGTAGGGCGTCACGCTAAAACACAAATGCAAATACTTTTCGATCTGCTCGCGAATCGCGGCCATGACCGGAGCGCTGCGATGACCCATATTTGCGCAACCGATGCCGCCCGCGAAGTCGATGAAGCGGTTGCCGTCGACGTCTTCGAGAATGGCGCCTTCGGCTTTGGCTGCGAAAATGGGCGTGGAATGATAAGGCCCACGCGGGATAGCCGCTTCGCGTCGCGCCATTAAAGCGCGTGAGCGAGGCCCCGGAATTTCGGTTCGAAGCTGAATGGAGCTCATGTTCTTTTTCCTTTAAAGCTAATACCAGGCGATGGGTGTTTCATCGAGATTGACGAACACCTGCTTGGTTTCGAGATATTCTTCCAGACCCCAGGGCCCCAACTCGCGGCCAAATCCAGATTGTTTATAGCCCCCCCAGGGGGCTTCCACGTAGGTGGGCTGCATGTGATTGACCCAGACAATTCCGGCGCGCACCGCTTTCACCACGCGAAAAGCTTTGTAAATATCGCGGGTCCACACCGCGGCAGCCAATCCATACGGCGTATCGTTGGCGATGCGGATCGCTCCGGCTTCATCGTCGAAAGGAATTACGGAAGCGACGGGACCAAAAATTTCTTCGCGGGAAATTCGCGCATTGTTGTCGACATCGTAAAAAATGGTGGGCTCGAGGTAGTAACCTTTACCAAATTGCTTTGGGCGGCCGCCGCCGATGGCCACCTTGGCTTCTTTTTTGCCGATTTCCAGATAAGAGCTGACGCGATCGTATTGTTCCTTGCTGACCAGCGGACCCATTTTTGTGGCACGCTCGAGTGGCGCGCCGAGCTGGATGCGTTTAGCTTTTTCTGTCATGGCTTCGACAAACTTTGAATAAATTGTCTTTTCCACCAGGATGCGGCTGCCTGCCGAACAGACTTCACCTTGATTAATGAACACGCCGAAGAGCGCGCCATCTACGGCGGCTTCCCAATCCGCGCCCTCGAAGAAAATATTTGGCGATTTGCCGCCTAGCTCGAGAGTTACCCGCTTCAAGGTGTCAGCGGCGCTCTTGACAATCAGTTTGCCGACGGGCGCGCTGCCGGTGAAGGCGATTTTGTCTACGCCGGGATGCGCGACGAGCGCAGCACCGCAGGTCTCACCAAAACCGCTCACGATATTGACGACGCCGGGCGGCAAGCCCACTGCTTCGAACCAGTTGGCAAATGCGAGCGCGGTCAGCGGAGTTTGCTCCGCGGGTTTGAGCACGCAGGTGCAGCCCGCCGCGAGCGCCGGCGCCAGTTTCCACGCGGCCATCAACAACGGATAATTCCAGGGAATAATTTGCCCGGCAACGCCGACGGGTTCGCGCAACGTGAAACTGAGCGCATTGGCAGGCACGGGATTTACATGGCCCATAACTTTGTTCGCCAGGCCGCCGTAATATTCAAAGCACGTGGCCACGTCGGCGATGTCGAATTCAGCTTCGACAATGGGCTTGCCGGAGTTGCGGGATTCGAGTTCCGCAAGCATGGCGGTGTTTTGACGGATTTTTTCTGCGAGCCTGAATAAAATGCGGCCACGCTCGGCGGCGTTGGTCTGGCCCCACGGACCAGAATCAAATGCGGCGCGCGCGGCTTTTACTGCGCGCTCCACATCCGCAGTATTCGACGAGGGTACCTGCGCGATGACTTCTTCCGTGGACGGGTCATAAACGGGGAAAGTTTCGCCGGAACTGCCGGCGACCCATTGGCCATTCACGAAATTCTTATATGTTCGGACTTCAGCCTTCACCGTGCCTGGCATAACTGCCTCCAAATCCGCGTGCTGCTATCCAAAAATATCAAATACAAATCATTATGCGCGAACGCATTGCCTTTCCAGCGCATACGCCGTCAAATGCCTGACGCCATGGCCGCCAGCTTTCGCGCTGTTTTGCGCCGACCATAGACAAAAAAGAAAAACGCCGCCAGGCCGATAAAAAATAACGTTCCTCCAAACATCCACAGTTCGTAGGAACGCAGCGACGTAATCTGCTGTGCGGGAAAGAACGCCAGCGCTATGCCAAGGATGGTGGCAAGTAATCCGCTCGCTCCCGCGAGCAGCAGCGTTGTCCGGCTATAGCGTCCGCGCACGAATGGCATCTGCAACGCCATTTTCAGCAGCGCCCCGAACATATAGAGGAAAGGGACGAGTTGCAGCACTACCGCTAGCGACAAAAGCTTTTGAAATGTTTCCTGCACTCCCGCACCGGTGAAACTGAAATTAATAATGACTAGAATCATTGAGACCGAGGCATGCACGATCAACGCGGCATAGGGAGTCGCATACTTGGGATGAATCTTCCCGAGCCACGCGGGCATGTAGGAATCGAGCCCCGCCACAAAAGGGATTCTTGCTGAGCCGCCTAGCCACGCCGATCCGATACCAGCAATCGAAATGCTCAACATAAACGCGAAGGGCGCGACGATCCAGCCCACACCAACACGGCTGGCCATGTGCCTGACGGCCTGCACGATTCCTTGCAGCACACTGATGTTGTCTTTACTGACGGCGATCAGCAGCGTAAGCGTTGCGCCGATATAGAGTAGGCCAGAAAGAATTCCGCCCAAGGCGACCGCACCGGGCAGAGTTTTTTGCGGATTTTCGATTTCGTCCCCCATCACGGAAGCGAGTTCGAGTCCCACGAGACCAAAACAAATTACTCCAAACGAATTGAGCACGAATCGAGGATTCGCGGGAATCGCAAAATCGGCGGAGGTCACAGCGGCGCCAAAGCGCAGCCAAACGACGACACCTAATCCAATCAATACCGCGGCGGCGATACCGGTACCGATCGCGCCAAAATTATTGATCCACTTCCCTACTCCCAGCCCCACGATATTCATCACCACCAAAACAATCAGCAGCAGCAACGAAGCGGTCAGGGCGAAGATTTTATTATCGGCCAGCGACTCGTGCCCTGCACCCAGCGCGTACACCGACACGCCCACGAAATAGAGCATCACGGTAGGCACGTACATCATGTTGTTGGTCCAGTAGCACCAACCGGAAAGAAACCCGTGGAAATCGCCAAAAACTTCCTTGGCCCATAAATAAACGCCGCCTTCGCCCGGAAAACGGTGCGCCAGCTCAACCACGGCGATCCCCTGGGGCCAGAAAAAAAGCAGCAGCGAAATCAGCCATAGCCACACAGTGACTCCGCCATTGGCGGCGATCGAAGGGACGACGTTGAGGTTGAAGACCGCGACGACGAAAAGAAGAATCAGGTCCCAGCGGCCTAAAACGCGCCGCAAATGTGGCGCGCCGGTTTCTCGCCCATTGTCAAGTGGCACGCTGACTTCCGTCGACATAATTTCCCCAGCGTTGATTATGGTGCGCTAAGCGGCAGCGTGCGTGCGATTTGCTCACTGGCCAGAATCATTCGCGACTTATAGTTAATGCCAGCCAGTTAATGCCCGGCTGCACCGACGAAGGCGACACCGCGCTCCTGCTGCGCCTTAGCGAGCGCCGGAGCGATTTCTTCAAACACCGCGAGGTGCTTGTCGATGTCCGCTTCCGCGTGTTGCACGGAGATGGTCCACTGCTCGTCCCACCAGTAGGGCTGCGCGAGTACGCCGCGATTCACCATCGCAAACCAGTAGTGACGCCACAGGTCGACATCAATGGCGGTCCAGTCACGGTAATTGCGAATTTCCTGCGGGTACAGCATCAACGCGCCATTTACGCCGGCGCTGACTACGTAGGCCTGCAGACCAACCTTAGCGACCGTTTTGCGATAGCCCTCGGTAAGTTTTTTGCTGAGCTTGCCAACGTGCGCGTAATTGTCGCGAGTCAACACTTCGCGAAAGGTAGCCAGGCCCGCAGCCATGGAAATGCGGTTGGTGTTGTAGGTGCCGCCGTGAAAAACTTTATGCTGCGAAATCAGATCCATCACCGCGCGGCTGGCGCCGAACGCACCGAGTGGTGCGCCACCGCCAATGGATTTTGCCAGGCAGATCATGTCCGGCTTCACGCCGAAAAACTCCGAGGCTCCGCCCCA
>Ga0073928_10008317_pt1 | contig 13077 bp, 10 predicted proteins | sample PaiPotPPA55metaG_FD_76969 | JGI IMG/M metagenome (GOLD analysis project Ga0073928, IMG submission 76969) | Iron sulfur acid spring bacterial and archeal communities from Banff, Canada, to study Microbial Dark Matter (Phase II) - Paint Pots PPA... ...
ACATGTTCAAACGCAATCGCGCGCTAGAGCTGACGCAATCCTTCCTGCCCGAATCAAGCGCGATTCGGCAATTCCCATTGCAGAAGAAATTTAACGGAATTGCCCCAAGCTGCAACCAGACGAGTGCAGGCAGATGCCGGGAAAGAGCGGCTGACGGCGCAAGTCAGGGGAAGCGCCCTGATTTTCTGTCGACCGAAGTGCTTGAACGCGACCCGAGTCGGCGACTACAACTTAAGGCCATGACGCCGCAGGGCAGTCTCAAAGGTCTGTCCGGCGAACGGGATTTGGCGCCCCCGCGGCCATTGGAGCACTTCGCAGCATTTAAAGCCGCCCTGTTCGATGCTGTTCCTGAGCCAATCGTCGGCGTCGATGGCGACGGCCGGATCATCTCCTGGAACGGCGCGGCAGAGCGCGTCTTCGGCTACAACAGCATCCAGGCTGTCAGCCAGCCGTTAGTCGAGTTGATCGTTCCAGTCCGCTTGCGCGAGCGCCATTTGCGCGGCTTTGGCGGCGTGCGCGGGGTAGGCGGCGCGCAACTTCCAAGCCGGCCGATTGAGACATGGGCGGGCGTTCCGATGGCCGCGAGTTTCCCGTTGAAATCACCGTTTCAAGTCTAAGCTTCAACGGCGCGTCGGCTTTCGTCGCCCATGTGCGCGACTTATCGACCCAGCGCCGCAGCGAAGCCGAACTCGAGCGGTTAATCGCCCAGGCGCGCGAGGCTAACGCTCAGGCTGCGAGCGAGCGCAAGCGGCTGCAGGAGATATTCGCCACCTCGCCTTACCTGGTGTTGGTTACTGAGGGCGCGGAACATTGCGTCAACTTCAGCACGCCGTCGGCGCTCGATATTTTCCGCGGTTCTTCTGAAATGTTCGGCAAACCGCTGGCGGAGGTCTATCCGGAATTCGCTCAACTTGGTTACGTGCAGCTGTTCTCTCGCGTCTATGAAACCGGCGAACTTATAGCCGGCCGCGAGATCCCTCTTACGAACCGGGGATGGGGCAACGACGTAAGATATTTCGATTATACATTCCAGCCCCTGCGCGACGAGCAGGGAAGCATCACAGGAGTAATCGCGCACGGTATCGAAGTGACTGACAAAGTCGCCGCACGCCGGCACCTGGAGCAAGCCCTGCGGGCGCGAGACGACTTCGTCTCGCTCGTATCGCATGAGCTGCGCAATCCGCTGAACGTACTTCAGCTCCAGATTGCCAGCACCGCAGCGAGAATTAATTCCGCGACTGAGCCGGTGAGCATGGACTTGATGCGCGAGCGCTTGGCCGCGATGGGCCGGACGATGGACCTTCTATCCGAGGAGGTCGACCGCTTGCTCGAAGTTTCGCGAATGGTGAGGGGGTCTCTCAAACTGGAACTCGAAGAGTTCGACCTCGGCGTGCTTGCGCAGGAAGTGCTGGAGCGTATAAAAAGCGAGACGCGCGGCTGCGAGACCATTCTGAATCAGCCGAGCGGACTTCGAGTTAAATGGGATCGCCGACGGATCGGCGAGGTTATCTCCAATCTCCTTTCCAACGCCTACAAATACGGCGCGGGCAAACCGGTCGAACTGCGGATCGCGAGCTCAAATGATTCGATTCGGCTGGAAGTACAAGACCAGGGAGCAGGCATTCCCGCCGCCGACCAGCAGCGCATTTTTGAGCGCTTCGAGCAGGCGCCATCGCGTTCGCGCGACAGCTTCGGTGGATTAGGGCTAGGCTTGTGGATCTGCCGGCAGATTGTTGCGGCACACCGCGGCCATATCTGGGTCGAGAGCGCCCTAGCCAGCGGCTCCCGTTTCATCGCCGAGTTGCCGCGCTACAGCAAGGGTTGACCAGAGAGAAGTGCCCAGACCGCGTTCAATCAAGACCGCTAGATAATGTTGCCGGGAATGCGACCTGGCCCTTTGAAGTTTTAGGCGGCCGGTAACTTCGCGGGGGGCAGCCTCCGCTGTCCTACCGAGCGGCGACGCGCTGTCGGCTCCGGGTGGAAATTTTATTACATTCGGCCGAGAAGCCTCGGGACTGATAGATTTGTCCCGTTCGTCCGTTCGTACCCGAGTATCGAGACTGCTCCTGGCTTTTACTTTGCCCCGTGAATAACGGATAAGATTATTTGACACACCACACGGTAACTGGCGGGAAGGCATGAGCCTCCCGACTCAGGAGGTACGCATGGAATACGATATCGTTATTCGCGGTGGCACGGTGGTCGATGGCTCGGGGCTGCCCCGTTACCAGGCCGACGTCGGTATCGCCGACGGCCGCATCGCCACGATTGGGAAGATCACCGGCGGCGCGAACGAAACCGTCGATGCGGAGGGACATATAGTTGCCCCAGGCTTTATCGACGGCCATACCCATATGGATGCCCAGGTTTTCTGGGATCCGATCGGCACCAGCTCATGCTGGCACGGCGTGACTTCGGTCGTGATGGGCAATTGCGGTTTTTCGCTTGCGCCCTGCGCCGAGAAGGACAAGTTGCTGGTGATGCGCAATCTCGAGCGTGCCGAGGATATTTCGCCCAAGGCGATGGAGGCCGGGATCAAATGGTCGTGGGCGAACTTCGCCCAATACCTCGACGCAGTCGACCGCCTGCCCAAAGGCATCAACTACGCCGGGTACGTCGGGCATTCCGCATTGCGCACATACGTGATGGGTGAGAGGGCTTTCGATGACGCAGCGACCTCAGACGACCTCGCGACGATGAAGCGTGAACTGCGCGCTGCGATCAAGGCGGGCGCTGCGGGCTTTAGCACGTCGCGTTCGAGTGCTCATCAGACGCCCGATAGCAGGCCGGTGGCGAGCCGTCTGGCCAATTGGGACGAAGTGAGGGAATTGGTCGGGGTTATGGGTGAGTTGGGTGCGGGCGTCTTCGAAATAGCGCAGGAGGATGTGCCGACGCAGGATCGGCTGCACGACTTCGTGGGCCGGATGAAATCGCTGGCTTTGGAAACCGGCGTGCCGACTACCTTTGGCGTGGTCTATTTCCGCAAAATGCCGCACATCTGGCGAGCGTTCTACGAGCTGGTCGATGATACCGTCGCAGCCGGGGGCAAGATGCTGGTGCAAGGGACCAGCCGCTGGATCAGCACGTTGCTATCGTTCGAGAGCACACTCCCGTTCGACAAGGCGCCGGTCTGGAGCGATGTCCGCCAGTTGGCGCTGGCCGAGCAGGAAGCCGCACTCCGGAATCCCGCCATGCGGGCCAAACTGGTCCAGGCCGCGCGCGAGTTCATGACCAGGAGGCATAATATAGTCGGCGCAGAGGCGCGTCCGCCGGACTTCGATTACTTCTTCGTCCTCGATAAACCGCTGCCGCCGTATCGCTCAGTCGGTCAAATCGCTCGGGAACGGGGACAGGACGCTTTAGAAGTAATGCTCGACCTCGCACTGGAGCAACATCTGAAGCAATTCTTTATTCAGCCGCTGGTTAATGAAGATCAGGATATCGTGCTGGCAATGATGCGTCATCCGCGCTCCGTGGTCACTTTTTCCGACTCGGGTGCGCACGTCTCGCAGATTATGGATTCGTCGATCCAGACCCATTTGCTGGGGCATTGGGTGCGCGAGCGGCAGGCGCTGACACTCGAACAGGCCATCCGCAAATTGACCTTCGACCTGGCGTCGTTCTGGAGCCTCACCGGCCGCGGACTGCTGCGCGAGGGCAATCATGCGGACGTCGTGGTTTTCGACCCGGCGACGGTGGCGCCGCAAATGCCGACACTGGAGTACGATCTGCCTGCAGGGGCTCGACGCCTGAAGCAGAAAGCGGTCGGCATCAAAGCGACAATCGTCAACGGCGAAGTTTTGTTGCGTAACAATGAACATAGCGGCGCACTGCCGGGCAAGCTCCTGCGCGGCCGGTTGGCTGCAACTGCATAATCCCGGTTTGGCAGAGCGAGCATCCTGCCGCTGAGATTCTGGCGGGCGCAGGACATTGGTCCAGCGCCCGCTTGCTACTCGCTCAACGGCGGACCAGAGTCAACCACGTATCGCCAGTAACTGTAGCACCTCGTCCAAATTCGTCTCGGCCAGCGACGGGCGCACGAAATCGGCAACCGCGAGTTCAACCGCAGAGGAAGTCTGCGCCACTGCCAGGACGCGCATCCCCGCCCGTCGAGCAGCCTCGATTCCGGCCGCGGTATCTTCGACGGCAAGGCATTCCGCCGCGACCAGCGGCGGGTGGGGGCGGAGAATGTAACCCAGGCGGCCCAGCGCCGCATTAAAGCCGTCGGGAGCGGGTTTGCCGTATTTGACGTCCTCGGCCGCGACAATATCGGCGAACAGCCCGCGAATTTCCGCGTTACGCAGGATCATCTCCGCTTCGGCACGCAGCGTCCCCGTCACTAATGTCAGCGGAAAGCGTTGAGCGCAGCGCCGCACGAATTCGGCGGCACCTGGGAACAGCACCTGGCGCTCGGCTATCATGGCTTGATAGACGCCGGTTTTCTGAGCGATCAGATCATTGATCAAAGCGTCGCCGGCTGACTTGCGATGCTCGCGCAGCAAGCGCAGGAAGCAGTCATGGTCATCGTAGCCAACGAGCCGGCCGAAATAGTCGGCGCGCGAGACTTCGATCTCATACGGCCTCAGCACGGCGTTGAAAGCCTCGAAATGAAACGGCTCGGTATCGGCTAGCGTACCGTCTAGGTCGAAAATGATCGCGCGAACCGCCATCGCCTGAGACTAGCGCAGTTGGTTCCGATTATGGCATTGGGGGGGATATGCCCGTGGCTGCAGATGGTGAGGAATAGGGCGCTGCTCCCATCCCACCCAATGCCGCTGGCATGTTGGCTGAGGGCGTACGCAGGGGTGGCAACGGCGCGGTCGCCATTCCCGTTACCGTGTTGCGACCTTGTGACGCCTGCGTTTCGGGCGGCGGCTTAGACCAATCGACCTCAGGTTTGGGCACCGCGGTTGCGGTGGCGGGCAATGGTGTCGTATCAGACGTCATCAGATAAGCGGTCGACGGCGCCGGGGCGGTGAGGCGAGTTGGGGCGATCGCCTGGGATTGCCACCAGCGCTGCGGCGCTAGCGGCGCCAGTTCATTGACGCGACCCAGCTCAATGTTGGCGCGGCCGACCACGATTGAATCCAAGAGTATGGCGCCGGTCTCGGTGCGGAGCCGATACGAGCCCGGCGGCACGCTCGCGCCGAATGAGCCATCGGAGTGAGTTGGCGAAAGATAAACGTCGCCGGTGATCACGTTCTGGAAGTGCAGATCGCGGCTGACCAACGGCGTGGAATTCTCGTAACCCGTTAGCACGCCACTAACTCGCGCCGCTCGCGGATGGCCCGGCGAAGCACCAATCACGGCAGCGATGAAAATTATGGCGGTGGCCCCAACTCGCCACTTAATCCGCACTGCTCGAATGCTTTTGCCTGAACACACATATCCTGCAGTGCAGTTGAGCCGGGCCAAACAGAGTGGGACAGGCTTACGGACATTAGCCGGAGCGCAGCGAAGCCGAGCTAAGGCGTTCGCGACTTGCGTGTAGAATAGAAGTGTTATCGTACTCGAAACGCTGCGCTTCATGCTCTATCCTGAGGTAATCAGCAAAAAGCTGATGAGGAATAACAATGGACCAGGTGACGCTCTATCATAATCCGGCTTGCAGCCATTCGCGCGGCGCACTGGCGCTCTTGACCGAGCGCGGCGTAGCGTTTGAAACCATCGAATACCTCAAAACGCCGCCCACGCGCGATGCGCTAGAAGGGGTTATCGCGATACTCGAAGGGCCAGTCGCTGATATGGTTCGCAAAGACAAACGTTTCGAGGAACTTAAGTTAAGTGCCACCGATTATACGACCAAAGAGACGGTAATTCCGTTGCTCCTACGGCATCCGGAACTGATGCAACGCCCGATCGTGATTCGTGGCGGCCGTGCCATCATCGCGCGGCCGGCGAACCTGCTCGAAAATCTGTTCTAACCAAAACTGATACTGATACTGAGGAACCGGCTGGCTGCAATTGCGAACTATCTTCAAGCACTTTTCTGGACGCGTCCGCTCCTGATGCAACGGGTGCAGACCAGGATACGTCTGACGCCGCCAGCCGTACCGGCGCGAACTTCCTGCAGGTTGGGGTTCCATCGCCGCTTGGTCTTATTGTTGGCATGGCTGACCTTATTGCCAACGGAGGGGCGTTTGCCGCAAATCGCACAATGTCTCATCGGGGGAAATCTTCCCTTGTTAGGCTCCGGCGCCCACACGTGGCAGGCCCGCTGACTTTTCCAACTTAGCCGGGCTTGGCTTGATATAAAAGGGGGGGATGCATCCGTTGGCGAGGCGCCTTGACTCGAATCGGCCCCTCCGATATTCAACTATCGATACGTGGCCCTTGGCCCTAAACACCGCATTGGGGTCTGGCGTCCGGCAAAAATGCCGGCACCAGGCTTTTTTTTGACTACGAGCAGCGTTTTCTCGTGAAAAAGTCCTCAAAGCAATATTTGTTTACGCCGGGACCGGCGCCGGTGCCGCCAGAGGTTCTGCTTGAGATGGCGCGTCCGCTTATTCATCATCGCACTCCTGAATTCAGTGCGGTCTTGGATTCGGCGCGTGAGCGTCTCAGGCCGCTTTTTGGCACCCGTCACGAGGTAATCCTGCTGGCTTCGAGCGGCACAGGTGCGATGGAGGCAGCGGTCAGTAATTTGCTCGACCCAGCTCATCACGCGGTGTACATCAATGGCGGCAAATTCGGCGAACGCTGGGGCAAAATAATTGTCGCTCATGGCGCGATTGCTCATGAAGTCAAGGTCGAATGGGGCCACAGCGTGCGGCCTGAGCAGGTTGATGACGCACTAAGCGAAAACCCGGCGGCGCGAGCGCTGTTCGTTCAGGCCAGCGAGACCTCGACTGGCGCACTTCATCCGATTGCCGATATCGGTGAAGTCACCAGGCGCCGCGGCGTTTTGCTAGTAGTCGACGGCATCACGTCAGTCGGCGTGTTCGAACAGAAAATGGACGAATGGGGAGTGGATGCGCTGGTGACTGGCAGTCAGAAGGCGTTGATGTTGCCGCCCGGGCTGGCAATGATCGCTTTATCCGACCAGGCATTGGCACGAACACGGGAGTGCCGCGCGCGACGCTACTATTTCGACTTGCTCCGCGAGTTGAAAGCGCAGCGTGACGAGCACACGACCGCATACACCCCTGCGGTCGCGCTGGTATACGGGCTGAACAAGGCGCTCGAATTGATCCATGCAGAGACACTGCCACGAGTTTTTGCCCTCCAGCTACTGATGGCGGAAGCGACGCGGGCTTCAGCGCCGATGCTTGGCCTCCGTATTTTCCCTGACGATCCCGCCCCCGGGGTAACCGCAATGGTGACCCCTGACGGCATCGATAGCGGCAAAGTGGTCCGCTTCATGCGCGACGAGCTTGGCGTTTCGATTCAGGGCGGGCAGGACCAGATGAAGGGCAAGCTAATCCGCATCGGCCACATGGGCTATCTATCCCCGTTTGACATGCTCACCGCGGTCAGCGCGCTCGAACTTGCTCTAGCCAAACTTGGCCACCGTTTCGAATCCGGCACGGGTGTCGCGGCCGTCCAGACACGCATCAAACAGGGTATCTGACAAGTATGGCGGAAACATTCCGCGTTCTTCTAAGTGATTCGCTGGCGCCACAGGGAATCGAAATCTTAAAGCGCGATTCGCGGATTCGGTGCGATACGCGCACCGGTCTCAGCACCGCACAATTGGCGGAGATAATCCCTCCATACGACGCGCTGTTGATTCGTAGCTCGACCAAAGTGACGCGCGAAATTATAGAGCATGCAGCTTCGTTGAAGGTGATTGGACGCGCCGGGGTCGGTGTAGATAACGTCGACCTCGACGCCGCGACGCGATGCGGAATTGTGGTGATGAACAGCCCCCTGGGAAACAGCGTCACCACCGCCGAGCATACTATTTCGATGATGATGGCGATGGCGCGCCATATTCCGGCGGCCAACGCCGCGGTGCGAGCCGGCAAATGGGAGCGCGGAAAATTCATTGGCATCGAGGTTTTCAATAAAACCCTCGGTGTAATCGGGCTCGGTAATATCGGCCGTATAGTTGCCGACCGCGCGCTCGGGCTCAAGATGAAAGTCATCGGATTCGACCCCATTTTGACCAGCGATGCCGCCGCGCGAATCGGTGTTGAAATGGTCGCGCTTGAAGACCTTTTTCGCCGCGCCGATTTCATTACTGTGCACACGCCGCTGACCGATGAAACTCGGGGCCTGGTCGGACCGGCGGCGTTCGCGCTGATGAAGACTGGCGCACGTGTGATTAATTGCGCGCGCGGCGGCATTATCGACGAGGACGCGTTGTATGCCGCCCTCAAGACAGGACAGATTGCGGGCGCGGCGCTCGACGTGTTCGTTGACGAACCACCGTCCTCCAATAATCCGCTGTTGGCGCTCAACAATGTGATCGCAACACCCCATCTCGGCGCTGCCACGGACGAGGCGCAGGTACAGGTCGGGGTCGATATTGCCAACCAGATTATAGAATTCCTCACCGAGGGCACTATCCGCCATTCCGTCAACATTCCGGCGTTGACGCCAAAGGAACTCGAAGTCCTTGGACCCCACTTGGCTCTCGCGGAAAAATTAGGACGGCTTGCAGCACAGTTGATCGAAAAACCACCGAGCCAGATAGGCGTTGGTTTCGCGGGTGAAGCCGCCAATCTAAAGTCCGAGCCGATTGTCGCGGCGGCTCTCAAGGGTCTGCTCAGCGGCTTCCTGGACCAGCAATTAAACCTCGTGAATGCGCCATATATCGCGCGCGAACGGGGAATCGTGATCACTGAAACGCGCTCGCGCGAAACGACGGACTACATCAATGTACTGACGCTCACCGTGCGTACCGCCGAAAGCGTTCACGACGTCGCTGGATCCGTTGTCGGCAATCGGGCGCTCCGCCTGATTCGTATCGACGGCTATCCAATCGAGGCCACTCCCGATGGCTATTTCCTGATGCTACATAATCGCGACGTTCCCGGAGTAGTCGGGGCGGTAGGCAGTTTACTAGGGCAGGCGGGAATCAACATCGCGGGCTTGGAACTGGGACGCGATCGGATTGGCGGGATGGCGCTCAGCCTGGTGGAAGTCGATGGGCCGGTGCCCAGTAGGGTGCTCGAAAATCTTAAGACGATTCCGGCCATAACATCCGCTGCACTGATCAAATTATGAAGGTCGGGGAGTATGTAATAACAGGGCAGTAACGCCCCGTCGTACTCTCCGCAATCTGGAATCGCTGGCCATAGAGTATGAAGACAGTTGCAGTAGTCGGCTCGCAATGGGGCGACGAGGGCAAGGGTAAGATCGTCGACCTGCTCGCCGCCAACGCCGATGTGGTCGTTCGTTTCCAGGGCGGCAACAACGCCGCTCATACTCTGGTCGTCAATGGTGAGAAATTCGTTTTGCGGCTGGTGCCGGCTGGTGCGCTGCATCAGAGCAAAACCTGCGTCATCGGCAACGGTACCGTGGTCGACCCGATTGCCCTGCTTGAGGAAGTCGACGACCTGAAACGGCGCGGACGCTTGCGCGATGATTCCCTGCTGAAGCTGAGTAGCGACGCGCACATGGTCATGCCGTATCATCGCGCAATCGATCGCGCTCGTGAGACACGGTTGGGCAAAGGCGCAATCGGTACGACCGGCTTCGGCATCGGGCCCGCCTACGAAGACAAAATGGCGCGAGTCGGCCTGCGTTTCGACGATTTGACTGATTTCAGTTCGTTTACCGAAAAGCTCGAGCGCAACATCCGCGATAAGAATGCCTATCTGAAGAGTATCTTGAAGGCGAAACCTGTCGCTGGTGCTGAAATCGTCGAGCAGATGCGTACCGCCCGAACGCGCCTGATGCGCTATATCTGCGATACATCCGCATTTTTGCAGGAGGCTATCGCCGGCGGTAAACGCGTTTTGTTCGAGGGCGCGCACGGTGTGATGCTCGATATCGATCACGGAACGTATCCGTTCGTGACCTCGTCAAATTGCGGCGCCAGTGCGATCTTCAGCGGTGCCGGTATTGCCCCCAACAGCTTGGACGGGGTACTCGGCATCAGCAAGGCTTACACTACGCGGGTCGGCGGTGGACCATTTCCCACCGAGATCAGCGGGCGGCTCGCAGATGCAATGCGTGAAGAGGGAAACGAGTTCGGCAGCGCGACCGGCCGTCCACGGCGCATTGGATGGTTCGACGCCGTGCTGACACGCCACGCGATCCGGCTCAACGGGATGTGGGGGCTAGCGTTGACCAAGCTCGACGTCCTAACCGGGATTGATCCGGTGAAAATCTGCGTCGGTTACCAAGCCAGGGGAAAACGTTTCGACCAGCTACCCCCAAGCCGCCAGTTGCTGGGCAAGGTCAAGCCGGTCTACGAGTCGCTGCCTGGCTGGGAAGAGGCCATCAGCGGTGCCCAGTCAGTTAGCGATTTACCTGAAAACGCCCGCCGCTATCTCGAACGGCTGCGAGAACTCTGCGATGTCCGGCTGGCGATGGTCGGCGTCGGTCCTTCGCGCGACGCCACGATTGTTCTGGAAAATCCGTTTCGCGCACCATAGCTGGCGCCAGGTTAATTCTTTAACAAAGCTTCAAATTCGCTCACTGAGAGGCCAGCTTTTCTTATCAGCGAACGGAGAATTCCCGGACCGAGTTCACGATGCATCGGACCGTCAGTCAACCATTACAATTGAAACCGGCTCTGATCAGCGTCTCTTTGGTGCCTCAAATGCTCACGGGCACGCCGGCTTTTCGCGCTGCGTAGCGAGATAGTAAACGCACGACTGATGGTGTAACATTCTGCATAGCTTCGGGACGAAAACCTACCGATTCCGGTCCGCGGACGCGCATCATTCCGAACATCGACAGGCGCAGCAATGCGGCGACTCCCTGGGCATAGCGGAATCGCTCCAGCTCCATCGGCGCGGCGGCGTGATAGAGCGGCAGGTACAACGATGCGAATAGTGCTCGTAAGGCGTTGCCGGCTAGATTTTCGCCCATCCAGCGCGGCTGCTCCATCGCGGTTGACGACAGGATCACCGCCGTAGTGGCGGCGCACAAGTAACGATCGCCAAGGTCAGCATTCACCCAATCGAGCACCCCGGTAACCCGGAATCCGCTGACCATCACGTTTTGCGGATGGTAGTCCATGTGGACCAATGCGACGGGTGCAGGACTGTAGCGTGTGGCGCGGCGTCGCAGAGAAATGAGCGCGTCGCGCAATCGCGGCAGCGGCCCCTGTTCAATTCGTTCCTCAATTATCCGGAATAACCGCTCCAGCAGCGGCAGGGTGCTCGAAGCATTGGCACTTGTATAGGCTTGCGGAACGTTAACGAGCGCGATTTGCCTATTCGAGACGAGTGAATGAAGCCGAACTTGCGCGCGCACAAAGCCCACAAATCCCAGCGAGAAGGTTTTGAACGCCTGCGGAAATCTACTTGCTGAAAACAAGGGCCGGCCCGCAAGTCTTTCCATTATCAGAAACGGTGCACCGAGTGGTTCGGGGTCGGGCTCGAACAGGTAAGGCTGCGGTAACAGATATTTGAAATCCGCCAGCAAGCGCATGATCGCGACTTCCCGGGCGCCCTTATCGGCTGCGCGCGCACCTTGGTAAAAGCGCACCACCAGCGCCTGATCCGCTGGCACGTCTCGCAACCGCGTCGAGCAAGCAGCCAAACTGAACTCGAACACCATTGTCTCCCATCCGCTCGCTAATATCCGAAGGTGAGCCACCTGTGTGCCCAGGTACACCGCTAGACGGCGTTGAATATCGGCGATATCAGGCCGCACGAGGAGCCGAAGGAGAAGGGCTGAATGAGCAGGGCGAAGGAAAGCGGGGCACGGGATCGTTAGTCCTTGCCCTCAGGTGCCTGTTAGGGTCGAAAGAGAGTCTCATCACGGCCCGGGCTATGCGCAGCTTGCTACGGGTGAACCACCGGCTGGCCGATTGCAGGATTAGCGTTGGACTGCTGCGGCTGATACTGCAGGTTCTCTGGAGTCATCCAGGGGATCTCCTGACGTTCCTGGTACATCTGCTGCAGCGTCGAGGAGAGCAAAGGTCCTCGCTTGTCTGTAATATCGACGGTGACCTCGACCGACAATCCCATTCGTAGCTGCTTGTCTGACGGGGGTTTTTCGTTCAGCACCACCTTCACCGGTACCCGCTGTACCACCTTGACCCAGTTGCCGGTAGCATTCTCTGGCGGGAGCAGGGCAAAAGCCGCGCCGGTACCGACACTGATTGAATCGACATGGCCGCGATACACAAAGCCCGGGTAGATATCGGCCTGAATGTCAGCGGGTTGGCCCACCCGGACGTCCGTCAGCTGGGTCTCCTTAAAGTTCGCGGTGACATAGAGCCGGTCGACCGGGACTAGTGCCATCAGGGGTTCGCCTGGCTGAATTCGATTGCCAACATGTACGCTCTTGCGGGTGACGATCCCGCTAACCGGTGAACGCACCTCAGCGTAGCTCAAATCGAGCTTAGTCGCTTCGAGCACTGCCTGTGCTTGTTGCACGATGGGTCGGTCATAGCGAGCGTGGTCGACTATGTCGCCACCGAGCGCCGCACGCGCCTGCTGAAGTTGATGCTCGGCGAGGGCCTGGTCGGCGACAGCGACGCGCAGGGCAGTAGTCGCCTGGTCATAAAACTGGGTCGAAACCACATTCTGCTCGCGTAGTGCCTTGGCTCGATTAAAATCCAGTTGGGCCTCGCGAAGTTGTGAGCCGGCGAGGCTTACCCCTGCTTCCGCGGCTTGCAACTGGGCATAAAGCTCATCGACTGATTGTTTCGCACGCGCCAGTTGCGCCTCGGCCTGCGCCATCCGGACCTGGTAGTCACGCGGATCTAGCGTCAGCAACAGGTCGCCGGCTTTGACTCCCCAGTTCTCCATTACGTACAGCCTGGCCACCGTGCCTGGAATCCGCGACGACACTAATGACACAGAACCGTCAATATAGGCGTCGTCGGTCGAAACATGACTTTCGAAATACTCGTAGTAGTGGTAGGAAGGATGAATAGCGATCAGCACGACGACGACCGCAACCACCAGCAGGATTATGCGCGGCACTGATCTCATCTGGCTATCGCCG
>Ga0073928_10008318_pt1 | contig 13076 bp, 12 predicted proteins | sample PaiPotPPA55metaG_FD_76969 | JGI IMG/M metagenome (GOLD analysis project Ga0073928, IMG submission 76969) | Iron sulfur acid spring bacterial and archeal communities from Banff, Canada, to study Microbial Dark Matter (Phase II) - Paint Pots PPA... ...
GCCTACATGGCAAGCCACGGCGTGATCAGGTTTTTCGAGATCGGCGCCGGCAAGGTGCTGTCCGGTCTGGTCAAGCGCATCGCCGATGGCGCCGTCGGCATTGCCATCGGCGGCCCGAACGATCTGGCTGCCGCAAAAGACGCACTTGCCTCAGCGCAGGCGGCCTGAGCGAGGGAGGAGGCGCGATGTTCGACCTGACTGGCAGGACCGCGCTTGTCACCGGCGCGACCGGCGGCATCGGCGGCGCCATCGCGCAGGCGCTGCATGGCCAGGGCGCGACGGTTGCCATTTCCGGAACGCGGCGCGAGGTGCTTGACGCGCTCGCCGGCAAACTCGGGAGCCGGGTGCACGTGCTGCCCTGCAATCTCTCCGATGCGACTGAGGTCGAGGCGCTGGTGCCGTCGGCCGAACAGGCCATGGGCCAGGTCGACATCCTGGTCGCCAACGCCGGCATCACCCGGGACAATCTGTTCGTGCAATTGCGCGATGAGGATTGGGACGAAGTCATCAGGGTCAATCTGACCTCGACCTTCCGCCTGGCGCGGGCCGCGACCAAATTGATGATGCGCAAGCGCTTCGGCCGCATTATCGCCATCACCTCGATCGTCGGCGTCACCGGCAATCCGGGCCAGGGCAACTATACCGCGTCGAAGGCCGGACTGATCGGCATGATCAAGACGCTGGGTGCCGAATATGCCAAGCGCAACGTCACCGCCAACTGCATCGCGCCGGGCTTCATCAAGACCCCGATGACCGACGCGCTGAACGAAAAACAGCGCGAGACGATCCTTTCGAAGGTTCCTGCGGCGCGGCTCGGAATGCCCGAAGATATTGCCGCAGCGGCGGTCTATCTGAGCTCGAACGAGGCGGGCTACGTGAACGGCCAGACGATTCACGTCAACGGCGGAATGGCCATGTTCTGAGCCCGTTGCTGGTCCAGCGGGCGCGCCGAAAGGTCGTTTCCAGGGCCGATCGAGGCTTATAGTCAAGGCTATGGAAGTATGATAACCGAACCCCTCAATGGATGGGCAAAGAACGCCTTGCAGGATTTTGAAACCCTGTATATTGGCGATGCGGAGCCTGCCGCCGTTCGCCGGGCCTCTGTCGGGGATGACGGGGCCAAATCATGACTATGCGCGATTGCGAAGGAAAGTCTAACGACCAGGATGGGCTCGCATCGTCTTGGAGACGGGTCCTTGGGGACGGGTCTAATGGGAACAAGCACGAGGTTGAACGATGAGTGAGATTGGCGAGCGAGTTAAGAAGATCGTGGTCGAACACCTTGGTGTTGAACCCGAAAAAGTGGTCGACAACGCAAGCTTCATCGACGACCTCGGCGCCGACAGCCTCGATACGGTCGAACTCGTGATGGCGTTTGAAGAAGAGTTTGGTTGTGAGATTCCCGATGATGCCGCGGAGACGATTTTGACCGTCGGCGACGCCACGAAATTTCTCGAGAAGAACGCGAAAAGCTGACGCCCCGCGCGGTACCGACGAAGCCGGACGGGCCGTGGTCGAACGGTCCACCGGTTTCTTGTTGTGGGCCCGCGAATTCGGGCTGGAGTTGCAGAACATGAGGCGGGTTGTCGTCACGGGCCTCGGCATGGTGTCGCCACTCGGCTGTGGCGTAGAGCCGACCTGGAGACGCATCCTGAACAGCGAGAGCGGCGCCAGGAAGATCGACACCTTCGACGTCTCCGATCTCACCAGCCGGATTGCCTGCCTCGTTCCGCGCGGCGACGGCACGGACGGCACCTTCAATCCCGACCAGTGGATGGAGCCGAAGGATCAGCGCAAGGTTGACGATTTCATCATCTTCGCGATGTGCGCGGCGCGCCAGGCGCTCGAGGACGCCAATTGGCATCCTGCCAGCGAAGACGACCGTTGCGCCACCGGCACGATGATCGGCTCGGGAATCGGCGGCCTGTCCGGCATCGCCGATACGGCGCTGCTTCTGAAAGAGCGCGGTCCGCGCAAGGTATCGCCGTTCTTCATCCCCGGAAGGCTGATCAATCTTGCCTCGGGATACGTCTCGATCGAACACGGCCTCAAGGGCCCCAACCACGCCGTGGTGACGGCCTGTTCGACCGGCGCGCATGCGATCGGCGATGCCGCCCGGCTGATCGCGCTTGGCGACGCCGATGTCATGGTGGCGGGCGGAACGGAATCCCCGATTTGCCGGCTGGCGATGGCCGGATTTTGCGCCGCGCGCGCCTTGTCGACCGGCTTCAACGACACGCCGGAAAAAGCCTCGCGCCCCTATGACCGCGACCGCGACGGCTTCGTGATGGGGGAAGGCGCCGGCGTCGTGGTGCTCGAGGAATACGGGCACGCGAAAGATCGCGGCGCGCGCATCTACGCGGAGGTGGTTGGCTACGGTCTGTCCGGTGACGCCTATCATATCACTTCGCCCTCTCCGGACGGCGATGGCGCATTCCGCAGCATGACCGCCGCCATGAAACGGGCCGGGATCAGTTCGTCCGACGTCGACTACATCAATGCGCACGGAACCTCGACGCAGCTCGGCGACGAAATCGAGCTCGGCGCGGTCGAGCGCCTCCTGGGCAACGCCGCGTCCCGGGTGTCGATGTCCTCGACCAAGTCCTCGACGGGACATCTGCTGGGCGCCGCGGGCGCGATCGAGACGATTTTCAGTATCCTGGCGATTCGCGACAACATCGCCCCACCGACCATCAATCTCGAGAACCCGTCGGTGGTTACCGCGATCGATCTGGTGCCGCAATCGCCGCGCAAGCGCGAGATCAATGTCGCGTTGTCGAATTCGTTCGGTTTCGGAGGTACCAACGCTTCCGTGATCTTGCAGCGCGTGGTCAACTGACGCACCGGCGGAGAGAATCCACCGATTCGCCGTATTCGGTGCTAAATCCTAGCTGTGGGCGTAGACTACCGGCAGCTTGCGGCAATTTCGCAAGGCCGCGATTGAACCGACGGGATCCATGTTGCATCGATGAGTGAGAGGCCGCCCATTTCGCCACGCAGCCCGCGCGCCGCGCTGGAGCCCGAGCAGGTTCCACCGCCGCCAAAACGCTCGGAGCGGGCCCGCAATCCGTTTGTGGTGATCGGTAATGCCGTCATCACGATCGTGCTCGTGCTGATGATCGGCGCCGGCGGCGGATATTTCTACGGCAAGCAGAAAATCGAGGCGCCCGGCCCGCTGCAGGAGGACAAGACCGTCAGCATTCCCGCGCGGGCTGGAATGACCGATATCGCCGATATCCTGCAGCGTGAGAACGTGATCGACAATAATCGCTGGGCCTTCATCGGCGCGGTATTCGCACTGAAGGCGCGCTCCGAACTCAAGCCCGGCGAATATCTGTTTCAGAAGAACGCCAGCCTGCGCGATGTCATCGGCACCATCGTCGAAGGCAAGGTGGTGCAGCACGCCGTCACCATTCCCGAAGGCCTGACCTCCGAGCAGATCGTGGCCCGGCTCTCGGACAATGACATCTTTTCGGGCACCGTGCACGAAGTGCCGCGCGAGGGGACCCTGCTGCCGGAGACCTATAAATTCCCGCGCGGCACCACCCGCGACCAGGTGATTGCGCGCATGCAGCAGGCGCAGAAGCGCGCGCTTGCGGAAATCTGGGAGCGCCGCAGTCCGGACCTTCCGGTCAAGACGCCGGACCAGCTGGTGACGCTGGCCTCGATCGTCGAAAAGGAAACCGGCAAGCCGGACGAGCGCAGTCGTGTTGCCGCGGTGTTCGTCAACCGGTTGCGGCAAAAGATCAAGCTGCAGTCCGATCCCACCATCATCTACGGTCTGGTCGGTGGCAAGGGCACGCTGGGGCGGCCGATCAAGCGTTCCGAAATCCAGCAGCCGTCGCCCTACAATACCTACGTCATCGACGGGCTCCCGCCCGGGCCGATCGCCAATCCCGGCCGCGCCTCGCTGGAGGCGGCCGCCAATCCGGCGCGTACGCGCGATCTGTACTTTGTCGCCGACGGCAGCGGAGGCCACGCCTTTAGCGACAATTACGAGCAGCACCAGAAGAACGTCGCCAAGCTACGGTCGACGGAAAAGCAGATTCAAAACGACACGCTGGAGCCGGCCGAGGATCCACCCCCGCCGCCGCCGGCCGTGGTCAGCACGCCGACCGACCCCGCGCCCACGGCTACAACGCCAAAACCGGCGCGGGCGAAGAAGCCGGTTCGCGTTGCGCCGCCCGCCCGGCAGGGTGCAGCGCAATCGACGGCGACGCCACCGGTGGTGCAGCGGTAACCCTGGCAACGGGCCGGAACCGGTCTCCACCCGGGCCGGAAAACGATGATGGCGGGCGACCCGGATCGGTCCTATTCGCAAAACCCGTATCCACATCTGCGCAAGACGCGCTAAGGTCCGCGCAACACGGACCCTTGGCGAATCTCACACCCCGGACGGAGAACTTCACGCGATGGCGCTGTCGAGCATGACCGGTTTTGCCCGAAGCCATGGCGCCAGCGGACCCTATGCGTTCGAATGGGAGTTGAAGTCGGTCAACGCCAAGGGCTTTGACCTGCGCGTGCGGCTGCCGCAGGGGTGGGACGACCTCGAAGCCCTCGCCAAGAAACGCGCCGCCGACGTGCTGTCGCGCGGCACGGTGTACGCCAATCTGAACGTCAAGCGCACCGGCGCGGTCACCACGGTGCGGATCAATGAAGAGGTGCTGGCGTCGATCGTGAAGGTGGCGGGCGCGCTCGCTGGCCGGATCGATGCGGTGGCGCCGAGCATCGACGGGCTATTGGGAATCAAGGGTGTGATCGAGGTGGTCGAGCCTGACACCGACGAGGGCGAGGACAAGGCCGCGAAGGCGGCTGCGGCTGCGGCGTTCGACCAAGCGCTATCGGACCTCGTCGACATGCGTCGGCGCGAGGGCGAGACGCTCGGGCAAATCCTGATCCAGCGCATGGACGAGATCGAACGGCTGGCGAGGCAGGCCGAAGCCGCGCCCGGCCGCAAGCCCGAAGCGATCAAGGCGAGGCTCGCCGAGCAGGTCGCGGGCCTGCTCCAATCGTCCGACCGATTCGATCCCGACCGGCTCAACCAGGAAGCGCTCCTGATCGCCGCCAAGGCCGACATCCGCGAGGAACTCGACCGCATCGCCTCGCACATCTCGCAGGCCCGCGAGATGATCGGCAAGGGTGGAGCGATCGGACGGCGGCTGGATTTTTTGGCGCAGGAATTCAACCGCGAGGTCAATACCTGCTGCTCCAAATCCAATGATCTCGAATTGACCAACACCGCGCTCGAGATGAAGAACGTGGTCGAGCAATTCCGTGAGCAGGTTCAGAATCTGGAGTGAGCCATGACGGCTGGCGGCCACGGCTTCGACGGCGTTGAGCGGCGCGGACTGATGTTCGTGCTGTCGTCGCCCTCGGGCGCCGGCAAGACCACGCTGTCGCGGCTTTTGATCGAGCGGACGCCCGGCCTGAAGATGTCGGTGTCGGCGACGACGCGGCCGATGCGGCCCGGCGAGGTCGATGGTCGCGACTATCATTTCATCGACCGGGCCAGGTTCGAACAGATGGTGGCGCAAAGCGAATTGCTGGAATGGGCCACCGTGTTCGACCATCGCTACGGCACGCCGCGGGCGCCGGTCGAAGCGGCACTGTCGGCGGGACAGGACGTGCTGTTCGACATCGACTGGCAGGGCACCCAGCAATTGCGGGAGAAGGCGCGGGCCGATGTCGTCAGCGTGTTCATCCTGCCGCCTTCCGCGGCCGATCTGGAAAGGCGCCTGCACACGCGCGCGCAGGATTCCGACGACGTGATCCGGCAGCGGATGAGCCGCGCCAGCCACGAAATGAGCCATTGGGCCGAATACGATTATATCGTGATCAATCACGATATCGACGCGGCGTTCGCCGAAGTTCGGTCGATCCTGCAGGCCGAGCGGCTCAAGCGCGAACGTCGCGCCGGATTGACGACGTTCGTGCGCGAACTGCAGCGGCAGCTTGAGAAATGACCAAGCGCTTCTCGCCGTCAGGCCTGGTTTCGGCGCGACAGGTGCGAGAAAAATTCCGCAGCCCTTTCGTCGGAGCGCGCGCTTCGATTGCCGGTGCGGCCAAAGCCGGTCCGTCGCCGAAGCGCATCGGCTCCCGGTCTGGCCGGTAGCACGATACGATCATCGTCGGTCGGCTCCCAGTTGACGCCCCGGCGCACGCGAAGCCTGGCCTGCCGGGAGCGTCGCCTCGCGCCGAATTTGAGGATGATCCCGCCGACGATGCCGCTTGCCGCCAGCGCGCCGGCTATGGTGGTCAGCAGCATCGGGATAGAGCCGGAATACCCTTGGGCTGAATGACCCTGGGCTGACGAATCAGCGGCGGGCGCAAGCGCAACCGGGGCGAGGGCCGGCGGCGGCGCTGCCGCGGCCGATTGCGCGATGGGGGTCGGATTGCTCGTCGCCACTCGTGAGTCGGGCGCTGGAGACACGCTCGACGGTTTGGGCCAGCGTGAGACGACGATCGACGAGGGCGCGGTCAGGTCAGCTGCATCCGCGCCTTGAACGTTATCGATGCCCGGTACGCTTGGCGTCACCGCGGGGTTCGGTTCGTTTGTCTCGATCTGCTGTTCGGCAGGCGCCTGCGGGGGCAGTTCGGCGTGAGCATCTGCGATCGAGCGTGGCGCTGCAGCTTCGGCTTTCGGAGCAACCGGGGTTGCGGGCGGCGATGGGTTCGGCAAGGCGGCTTGCGCAGGCTTTCCGCCTTCCGCGCGCAGATACCAGCAATGGCGCTGGGTGGCATGGTCGATGCGGTAATACCAATGCTGGCCTGACGGCGTCTCGTCTTTTGGAGCGGAAAGGCAGTCGTCGGCCGCACGCGCTGCGCCGTCGGATATGGTTGCGACTAGGGCGCCTGCGAGAAAACTGGCGAATGCGAATGAGGCGAACTTCGCGGTTCGGTTGGACATGGCAAACTCCGGTGAATGATACGCAACACTTCACCGGCCAAATCTCCGAAAAGACTTGGGTCGCAATGGGCCGCAATTCCGGAAAGCGTAAGGCTTAATTCGGGCCGGTGTCGCCAGCCGTCGGACGCAAAAAAGCCGTTGCAAACAAACAGTTCATCACTGTTTCGACACCGCCCACGTTCCGACACATCCGTCCGATCGCTTGAACGTTCCTGAACCGCCGCGGCCGGAAAAACGACCGGAACTGATGACGGTGAGGTCGCCGTAGTGACCGACCGAGCTGGCGGCGCCGCTGGGGCTTACGGCTCCGCTGAGCCCATCGCCGATAATCCTGCCGCTGGTCACGACGAACGTCTGCGTGGCGCTGCCGCAGGGGTTGCCAACCGAGTTGGCGACCCAGGCGCCGTCGAAATTGCCCCCGCCGTCGCCTCCACCGCCGCCACCGCTGTGTCGCGACGACCGGCGTGGCTCGGCGGCTTCGGGTTTGCTGCGTCGAGCCGGCCGTTCGGGTTCGACCGCGCGCGAACCGGACAGCGATTTTTCGTCATTGCCGATGCTGCCGCCGGCGCTGCCGGATTGCGCAAGGCTTGCGCGCGGACCGATCACGAGCGCGGCGCAGGCGAGGGCGATCGTGACCCCGCGTCGAATGGCGTGTTGCATGATAAGGTGTTTCCAATAACCGGGTTGCAGTTCTGGAGCGCGATGACTTTTCTTCGAATCGTCATCCCGCTCTATCTTTTTGTTTGAGCATGATCTCCGCGCATCGCTGGTGTTTGGCGACTTCAGAGTGCCCGGTCAGGGCCGAATGGACAACCGCCTGAAAGCTCGCATCTAGCGGCCGGTGCCGTCGGCACAGACCGCACCTATGACGCGGCAAGAGGTGCCGGACCTGCCGCACTCGTCGAGCGCAGCGTCCTTGGCCTTCTCGATGGTTTCACGTTGCACCAGCGACCATGATTTGCCTGAAATTGCGAAAGCCCCGCATCCCCTTCCGTAGAAGCTCAGTTCGATCGGGCACTTGCTGGCACCGCATTTGGAGCGTGCGTCGTCAACGGCTGCCCGGCGCGAGTTGTGTTTCCAGGACATCCCCCATTTGTCGCCGTCGGGACCGTAGACGATCGATCCCCAGGGTTTCAGATCGTCCAGCTTGCGCAGCCGCGTCAGCACCCCTTCGGTTGCCTCTCCCGTCGGCGGCATGTCGCTTTTTTCCTGGAACTTGGTGATCGCAAGCTTCATGCCGGTCTTGCCGTCCGGCTGGTCCGGATCGAAATTGTGTTCGTAGAGCCGGTCGCTCAGTTCGCGCAGCAACGCGTCGTCCTTGATCGGCACAAAGTCGGGATCGGGACGCAGCGTATCGGCGAGCCGCGGCGGTTGCTGCGGCGTCATCGCGGCCTGCGCCCCCGGCGCCGCCGCCGGCGCGACAAAATAAAAAGTGCCGTCGATCGGCGAGGAGGACACCCATGGCTGCTGCGAGCCGCCGGTCTCCCGCTTCACGGTGAGGCCGACCTGGTTGAAGGTTTGAAAGATGTCGAGCCCCGGCTGTCTGAGGGTCGTCGCCAAGGCCTTGGTATACGGGCTGTGGCCGTCGCTGCCGTCCTGGGCGACGCTGCCGGGCTGCGTTGCGTAGGAGATCAGCGTGCCCTCCGGCGCCCGCATCTGGGCAAGCCCGCCGTCGGCGGAGCGCAGGCCGCGGGCGCCGAACGGATTGTTGCGGCAGGCGTCGAGGATCACGAGGTTGAGCCTCGTGCCCGCGCCCTGCATCTGGTGCAGCACCAGATTGATGTCCACCATCTGGAAATCGACGTCGGCCTCGCGGGTCGGATTGGCACTGACCGGCACCAGATAGTTCGAGCCGCTTACCTGAACGCCATGCCCGGCATAGTAGAAAAGCGCGACGTCTGCGCCCTGGACCAGCCGTCCGAAGTTTTGCACGGCGGTGTCGAGCGCGGCCTTGTCGAGATCGAGCTGGGCCCGTCCGCCGATCAGGGTGAAGCCGAGGCCCGACAGCGTGTCGGCCATCAGCACCGCATCGTGGCTCGGATTGTCGAGCTTGGTGATGTACTGATAGGCGGAATTGCCGACCACCAGCGCGACGCGCTTCTCCGCGGCCGCGGGCGCAGCCGACAGCAGCGCCAGAAGGCCGATCAGTGCGGCCAGCGTTCCGCGATTTCCGGTCCGGTCGAGCAACGCCCGGCGCATCCCCAACGCACCCCCGCGAATTCAGCTGCGACAGACTATCATCCGCCGGCCGCTTCGAAAAGCGCCGCCGCACCGCTCCGACGTCACTGGCTCGCCAGCACGTCGGTGAACAGCACATAGCGCTGCCCGTCGAAGCGCACCAGCCGCATCTGCTTGATCGGGCGCAGATCGGTCGGCGTGGTCTTCAGCCGGATCCCGGGCAAGAGCAGCGGCAGCTCCATATCCAGATTGGAGGCATGCTTCATGATATTCTCGCGGGTCAGATTGTCGCCGCACGCTTTCAGGAGCTGCACCACCGCATATCCGATGTTGTAGCCATAGGGCCCGTAGTAGTCGCTCTTGCTGATCCGCGGGTTGTATTTGTCCATCCACACGTTCCAGGCCTTCATCTCGGGATCGTCCCGCCACTGCGGGTCGGCCGGATCCTTCTGATAGGCCGCCGAGATAATGCCCTTTGCCGCGTCAAACCCGGCCGGCTTGATCGCGCCCGCGATCGAGGAACCGATGCTGACCACGATTTCCTGCGGATGCCAGTCGATGTCATAGGCCTTGCGGATGGCCTGCGCGGAGAATTTGGGGATCGTCACGATGAAAAAGACGTCCGCCCCCGCGGCCTTCAGCGAGACCACCTGTGAATCGACGGTGGGATCGGTGGTGTTGTAGGCCTGCGTCGATACGATCATGCTCGAGGCCCGGTCGCCGAGCCCGCGCTTGAAACCCATCAGGTAATCGCGGCCGAGGTCGTCGTTCTGCGCGAGGATGCCGATCTTCGCGTCGGGTTTGGTCGACAGGATGTATCTGGCGTAGATTTCACCCTCCGACGCATAATGCGGCGTCCAGCTCATCGTCCAGGGATAGCGCTCGGGGTCGTTGAAGACAGTCGCGCCCGAGCCGACGAACAGGTGCGGCACCTTTTTCTGGTTGATGTATTTGACCACCGCCATATTGGACGCGGTGCCGACGGGATTGACCAGAAACAGCACCTCGTCGCTTTCGATCAGGCGCCTGATCTGTTCGACCGTCTTGGGCGGGCTGTAGGCGTCGTCGAGGCTGATGAAATTGATCTTGCGTCCGTTGACCCCGCCCTGATCGTTGATCATCGCGAAATAGGCGGTCGCGGAGACCGCGCCGGCGGAATAGGCCGATGCCGGGCCGCTATAGGGAGTGGTGGTCCCGATCTTGATCTCGGTGTCGCTCGCGCCGGGACCGTATTGCTTCTGCGCCAGCGCCGGCGCGGCGGCCAGGGTCACGGCGAACGCTGCCAATGCGGCGAGCCTGAATCGATTCCTCCAACGAGCCATTCGAGTTCTCCCTGTTCAAGCGAGGCTTGGCTGCGCTCCGCCTCCCTTGACGAGGCTTGTGAGATACACCGCCTCAGTTCTTCAGCACGATGCGCCCGACGACTTTCCCGGCCCGCAGCTGGTCGATCCATTTCTGGACGTCACCCATGGGCGCTTCCTTCATGGGCGTCGGCTTGATCCTTCCGGCGCGCGCCAGCGCCATCAGTTCATGCCCTTCGGCCAGCGTTCCGACCATGAAGCCCTCGATCGTCATGCGCTTGTAGATCCATTGTACCATTGGCAGGCTGAAATTGCCGCCCATCAATCCGGACACCACGATCTTGCCGCCGCGCGCGATCACGGAAACCGCAAACGCCATCGACCTTTCGTTGCCGGCAAAATCCACGATTTCGTCGAAGCCGCCCTCGGTCTCCTTCAGGATGCGTTTGACCACGTCCGGTTCGGCGGGATCATAGGCGACGGCGGCGCCGTTGTTCAACGCCGCCTCGCGCGCGGCCGGGCTTAGATCGGCGACCGAGATTTTCTGCTTGAACATGGCCCGGGCGAAGGAAACGCCCATCATGCCGACGCCGCCAAGCCCGATCAGCAACAGGTTGCGCTGCCGCGGCCGGTCGACCAGCCGCTTCAGCGCGCCATAGGCGGTCACGCCGGAGCACATCAGGGTCGCCGCCTGATTGACCGGCAACGGGTCGTAATCCAGCAGGTATTTTGCGTCGGGCACCAGCACATGGCTGGCAAAGCCGCCATCGATGGAGACGCCGAGAAACCGCTGCTTGACGCAGAGGTTCTCGTCGCCATTGCCGCAGTCGCGGCATTGGCCGCAGCCGATCCAGGGGAATACCGCCTTTTTGCTGCCGATCAGATCCTTCGAAACGTCAGACCCGACTTCCTCGACCACGCCGGCGATCTCGTGCCCCAGCGTGAAGGGCAGCGTCATGCCGCGGGTGGTATCGAGCCGCTTGCCGCCGCCGAGATCGGCATAGCCGTCCTGGATGTGCAGGTCGGAATGGCACAGCCCGCAGCGTTCGATGCGGACCAGAACCTCCCCGGCCACCGGCTTCGGCGTCTCGACGACGGTTTCGCACAGCGGCGCATCGAATTTGACAAGCGATTGACGACGCAACGGCGCCATGGCGGCTTCTCCTTTTAGGGAAGGTTCGTTCTTGCGTTCCGTATATCCGTCAATTCGCGGGCCATGGCAACAAAGCCGGAGACCGGGATGGTTTCGGCGCGCCGGGTCGGTTCGACGTCGGCCGCCGCGGCCAGCCGGGCGGGATCCGCGCCGAGCGATTTGAGGCTTTGCCGCAGCATTTTTCGCCGCTGGCCGAAGGCTGCCGCCGCCACCTGCTCGAGCGCCCTGCGCTCGCACGGTTCGGGGCCTGCACGGGGCACCAATCGAACCAGCGATGAGGTAACCTTGGGCTGCGGCACGAAGGCCGCCGGAGAGATGTCGAACAGGATCCGGGTCTCGGCGCGCCAGTTGGCGAGCACGGCGAGCCGCCCATAGGCTTCATCGTTTTCGCGCGCGACGATGCGCTCGGCCACCTCGCGCTGAAACATCAATATCATCAGGTCGTACCAGGGCGGCCACGGTTCGATCGACAGCCAGTCGATCAATAGCGCGGTCGCGATATTGTAGGGCAGGTTGGCGACGATCTTCGCTCTGTTGGCTCCGAGCAGCGGCCGCGGATCGAAACGCTGCGCATCGGCGCAGACGATCTCCAGCCGCCCGGGATACCGCCTCGAAATCTGTTCGAGTGCCGGCAAGGCCCGCGGGTCGCGTTCCACCGCGATGACGCGGCGCGCGCCAAGCGCCAGCAAGGCACGCGTCAGTCCGCCGGGACCGGGACCGATCTCGATGACGGTTGCGTCGTCGAGAGGACCCGCGGCGCGCGCGATCCGCGCGGTGAGATTGAGGTCCAGCAGGAAATTCTGTCCAAGCGATTTGCGCGCCGAGAGGGCAAGCTGGCGAATGACCTCGCGAAGCGGCGGAAGGTCATCGATCGCGCTCATGCGCGCGGCATCGCCGCCAGCCGGGCGGCCAGCCGCAAGGCCGCGATCAGGCTGGACGGATTGGCCTTGCCGGTGCCGGCGATGTCGAACGCGGTGCCGTGATCGGGCGAGGTGCGGATGAACGGCAATCCGAGCGTGACGTTGACGGCGTCGTCGAAGGCCAGCGTCTTGACCGGGATCAACGCCTGATCGTGATACATGCAGATGGCGCAGTCATAGGTCTTGCGCGCGGCGTCGTGGAACATGGTGTCGGCCGGCAGCGGTCCGCGCACCGCGATGCCCTCGCCGCGCAGGATTTCCACCGCCGGGGCCACGATGGTGCGGTCCTCGGTGCCGAGCGAGCCGTCCTCGCCGGCATGGGGGTTGAGGCCCGATAGCGCAAGCCGCGGATTGGCGAAGCCGAAACGGGCTTTCAGATCCGCAGCCACGATGCGGGCGGTGGTGACGATCAGCCCGGTCGACAACTGCGCGATCGCGTCGCGCAGCGAAAGATGGATGGTCACGGGCACGACGAGCAGGGCAGGCGACCACAGCAACATCACGGGGTGGGGTGCGCTGCCTCCGCTCGCGGCAAGCTCGGCGAGAAACTCGGTATGGCCGGGGTGACGGAAGCCGGCGCGATAGAGAACTCCCTTGGCGATCGGATTGGTGACGAC
>Ga0073928_10008319_pt1 | contig 13076 bp, 12 predicted proteins | sample PaiPotPPA55metaG_FD_76969 | JGI IMG/M metagenome (GOLD analysis project Ga0073928, IMG submission 76969) | Iron sulfur acid spring bacterial and archeal communities from Banff, Canada, to study Microbial Dark Matter (Phase II) - Paint Pots PPA... ...
AGATGCGATCGATAACTTTGACGATGTCGCCGATCTGCTCGGAATTGCTGCCGAGTTGTTGGATGTCGCCGGCCAACTCCGTGATCGTCGAGCGGATCGTATCCATACCCTCGACGATCGTGTGAATCGCCGTATCGCCGCGTTCGGCAGTTTGCGAAGTTTCCGTGGAAATGGACGAGAGCGAGTCGACCTGCGCGGTGACCTGCTCGATCGACGTCGCCATGTTTGTAACCGCGAGCGAGGTTTCATCCAAGCTTCGCGTCTGCTCCTCAGCGGCAGCTGCAATTGCATTGATCGTTTCGGTCAGCTGCGCAACTTTGTGCGTCGCTTGCTCGACGATGCCGGACTGCTGATTGATGCCGTCATCGAGCTGACCCTGAGCAACAGCGGCGCCTTCGATCACGGCCAGCGCAGTGGAGGCGGTCGTTTGCAACTCATTGCCGGCGCCGCCGAGTTGCGTGGCGTTATCGTGCAGATTGCCCAGAAAATCCCGCATGCTGAAGATTAGCTTGTTGAGCGCGATCGCCAGATCGGAGAGCGCGCCGTCCGAGACGGCGAGATTTTTGGTGAAGTCGCCTTGCGAGACTTCGCGAATGCCGGACGCAAGAGCTATAATCGATCCCTGCAAAGCCTCCGCCCGCGGAAGCGAGACGCGCCCCCCGTTTCCGAAGAGCGCTGGGAAACGATCGCCGCCCTCGGCTTCGATCGGAACGATTTCGCCCGCGAAGAGCAAGCTGATAATCACGCCGAGTACTGCGAGGAGAACTGCGGAGCTGAGCGAGGCTTGCAAATGATGTTGACGGCGCACTTCAAAATCGATGACGCCGACGGCTACTGCCAGGATCGGTCCGATCGGAACGCCGACGAGAGCCGCCGCGACCGTGACGAGCGCGAGCGGAATGAGTTCGAATGCAGGGTATCGCGCACCGTACCATGCCAAAGCAAAAACGACGACCGCCGCCGCTGCCGCGACGCCGATACGAGGCATGAGTCCCAAATGTGAACGCCAGGCTACGAGTCGGGCTTGGATCACAGACACCTCTACGTCGGCGGCTCAAAAGAGAGCCGCAGAGCTCCGAAGGGAGCCCCATATTGAATCTACGGTCCAAAGCAGGAAAATATTTAGTCGAGAGCGCGGGAGTTTAGGCCCATGCCAGGCAAGCGTGCGCTCGTTTTCAACTGCGCGCGCGCATGCGTTTGTCGCAAAGCTCGCACAAATGCGACATCTTATTATCGGTTTCGAAGATAGAGTTCGAATAGTACATCGCGCAGCGCGCGTTGTAGCAGTGCTTCAAACCGACCGCGTGTCCGAGCTCGTGAACTCCTTCTTTTAGGGTGCGCTGAAAGAGCAAGTTGTCGTCTTGGTTCTCCCCGTAGAATTCACCGCGCAGGCGGTGCAGCGAAACCACAGCGATCCGGCGTTGCTCGTCGGCATCGCCGAAAATATAGCGATGCGAGGTCTTATAAAGGTCGAAGTCCGTGACGGCGAGCAGCAGCCCGTCGCCGTCAGGATACTGGCGCAAAACTTTCGTCGTAAGCGTCGAGAGGAACATTTGCTGCCGCGGAATGTTCACCGCACTGCGCGGCACGACGAGTGCACGTTCTACCGTGATCCGGTAGAGGAAGCGCTCCTCTAAACATAATCCCAAGCGCGCAAGGAACGCCGGGTCGATCGCATTGATCGGAACGATGCGCAGTTGCGTGTCCATCCTGGGGCGGTTTCTTTCGACGCGAACGCGAACTCGCCTCGCATGATCATCGGAATCGGCATGGACCTCGCCGAGGTCGCACGTTACCGGTTCGACGACGCGCAGCTCGCGTGGTTCGGGCGCAAGGTCTATACAGAGGAAGAATTCGCGTACGTTATGCGCAAGCGTAACCGGGCGGAGCGCTTTGCAGGATTTTTCGCCGCCAAGGAAGCGACACGCAAAGCTTTCGGGCACGCCATACCCTGGCGCCTCGTGGGGGTTTCGCACGAGTGGAGCGGTAAACCGGTGATCCGCCTTTACGGAGATGCCGCGCGCCTACCGGGACTCCGCAGCGTGGTACGCATTCATTTAACGATAACGCACACCGATGCTACCGCAGCGGCCGTCGTCGTTTTAGAAGGGAACGATACGTAACGTGTACGTGCTGACTCCCAAGCAGATGCGCGTCGCAGATGCGACGGCATCCGAGCGCGTAGGCGACATTGCACTCATGCGCGCCGCCGGCGAACGCATCGCGGACGTTGCCAAGCGCTACGCGCGCGGGCCGAAGATCGTCGCATTCGCGGGCCCGGGCAACAATGGCGGTGACGCGTTTGCCGCGCTCGCCCTGCTCGACACGTTCGAGTGCAGCATCTACGCGCAGGTCGCGCTGCAGCCATCCGATGCGCGGCGCGATGCCGAGGAGCGGGCACGCGCGGCAGACGTGGACGTACGTCCGTTTCCGGAATCGGAATCTTCCGCCCGCGCTGCGGTTGCGGGCTGCGATCTCATCCTGGTCGGTTTGGTGGGTACGGGTGCGCGCCTGCCGCTGCCCGACGTGTATGAGCCCGTGATCGCTGCTATCAATGAATCGGATGCTCCCGTGCTTGCCATAGATATACCGGCGGGCGTCGACGGCGAAAACGGCCTCGTTGCGGAACCGGCGGTGCGCGCCGATGTTACGGTGACGTTAGGTGCGCTCAAACCCGGATTATTGCTGCAGCCCGGCCGTTCGTGCACCGGCGATCTCTGGCTCGCGGACATCGGCATGCCTGAGGATATTCTGCAGGCGCAGCCGCGAGCGTTCGCGGCGCTGGACGACGCCGAATTCTTGGCGCTGCTTCCACACCGTGCCGACACATCCGATAAAAGAAGTTCGGGCGCGCCGCTGATCGTCGCCGGTTCCGAGCAGTTCCCGGGCGCAGCCGTTCTGACGGCGATGGCAGCCGCGCGCGCAGGCGCAGGCTACGTCACAGTCGCGACGCCGCAAAATGCAGCTCCGGCACTGCGCATGCACCTTATCGAGCAGGTTGCGGTGGGGCTAGACCAAGCGAGGGCGCCGCAAGAGATCATCAGCGATCTGGTCGATGTCGCAAAACGCTGCTCGTCGATCGGCATTGGCCCCGGACTTGGTTTAGAAGACAGCATAGGCGAGATCGTGCGCGGGCTCGTTCAAGCCACAGACCTTCCCATCGTCGCGGACGCTAGCGCGCTCTTCCACTTTTCCAAGAATTTGGAGGGGCTGCGCGGCAAGAAGATCGTGCTTACGCCGCACGAACGCGAATTCGCGCGCCTCTCCGGCAAAGGCACGATCAAAAACGGCGAGCGCGTCGACCGCTTGCGCGAATTCGTCGACCGAACCGGGATCACGACGCTGCTGAAAGGGGCGTCTACGCTGATTTACGACGGCACGACGATGCACATCAACACCACGGGCACAACGGCGCTCGCAACTGCGGGCACCGGCGATGTGCTAACCGGAATCATCGCAACGTTGTTATCGCAGGGCCTTTCGTCCGTAGATGCTGCCCGGGCCGGTGCGTATTGGCACGGTCTGGCCGGGAAACATGCAGCCACAATTCGTCAGCGCGGTGTGATCGCGCGCGATGTGTACGAATCGCTTGCCGCAGCGTTGCCCAAATCGCCCGCGGAGAGGGTGCCTTTAATGCGAGTGTTCTAACTGGACGGCGCTTCCGCCGACGACCTGCCAGCTACCGTCGCGCTTGAGCCAGAACCGTGTAAACAGCAGCGCTGCCTGCGTGTTGACGGTCGCGAGATCGATACGGACTGTAACGACCGCGGCGTTTCCAAAGTCTTGAATCCGCAAACCGCTCGTCTCGAAGCGCGTGAACTTGCGAGCGCCCGCCGGGCGGTGGCTTTGCAAAACGTGTTCCTTTGTGTAAATTCCCCCGTCTTGGGCGGTGAAGAAGCAACCCTCCACGATGAGTTCGTCGAGCAGATCGGGATCTGCGACGATGTCCGCCTGCCTGAGTTTTTCCTCGAGCTCCCGTATCTCGGTTTCAGTCGTACTCGGCATCGTTTTCCCATCCATTACGGCGACTTGTCAGGGTAGTACACGAGTTGCGGTTCGAGCGTCTTGCCCACAATGCGGATAATACCATACGAGTAATTCGGCTGGCGGCGCCGGTCGGTCGGCGAACCCGGATTGAACAGCAGCTGCTCCCCATGCCACTGGCAATACGGAACATGGGAGTGACCGAAGAGAATTGCGTGCACGCGCTCGCCTTTAAAAGCGTTTTCTGCGCGGGCAAGCGTGGAACGCCCGGTTCCGTCGTGCCCATGCACCATGCCGATGCGCACGCTACCGAACTCGAGAATCTTTTTGCGCCCGAAGCGTTTGACCAAATCCGGCGGATCGTTGTTTCCCGCGACCGCCTCGAGCGGCGCCAGCGCTTCGAAGATCGGAATGGCCATGGCATCCACGATATCGCCGCAGTGCACGATCAGCTCGACCTCATTTTCAGCCAAACCATCCCGCAATGCCGCAGGCAGCGCCTTGCCGAAGCGCGGCATGTGCGTGTCCGAGACGACGCCGATCGTTATTTTACGTTTTGCCAATATGACGGCAGCCAATAGTAAAGCGTAGTAGGGTCTTCGGGTTCCGGCAGACCGTCGAAATCCACCGGAACCGTTTGCGGCTCATCGATGTCCAAATCAATTGCGCGCCAATCCGGATCACGCCGGTCCTGCGGTCCCGGAAAACGGACGCTTTTGAGCGCTTGCGGGTCCTTCGCACCGATAACGGAGTAGTTCATTTGCGCGTCCACGAGCGAGATGCCGTTGGGCATGCCGTTGAAGAGCGGAAAACGCAAATGCATGAGATCGTCGAGCCATCCGCAGATCGGGCAAAGGTCTTCGGTTCCGGGCGGACCGTTGAAGACGCGATAGCCGCAGCACGGACACGTGTAACGCATCCCGCTCTGCTACGTCGCTAAGAGTTCGGCTGCCTTCGTCCTACGAGAGGAGGGCTCTCAGGCCTTCCTCGTCCAGAATCGTAATGCCCAACTCCTGAGCCTTCGCGTACTTGCTTCCAGGCTCGTCGCCCACAATGACGTAATCCGTCTTTTTGCTCACCGAGCCGGTGACTTTTCCGCCGGCGTTTTGAATGAGTTCACCGGCTTCATCGCGTGGAAGTTTCGGAAGCGTGCCCGTGAGCACGAACGTTTTGCCCGCGAGTTTGCCGTTTGCCGCTTTGGCTCGTTTGGGCGCGGTCATCAGCACGCCGGCGCGCCGCAAGCGTTCGATCATCGTCAGGTTCGCGTTCTGCTGGAAAAACAGATGTACGCTCGAGGCGACTTCCGGACCGATGCCTTCGCTCTGTTTCAATTCTTCTTGCGTTGCCTGCGCGATCGCATCGATGGAGCCGAAGTCGTCTGCAAGTATCTGCGCGGTTTGCGTTCCGACGAAGCGAATGCCTAAGCCCGTCAGGACGCGCGCTAGGCCGCGCGATTTCGAGGCTTTAATGTTGCGCAGCAGGTTGGAGATCGTTTTCTCGCCCGTGCGCGGCACTTTGGCCAAGAGTTTCTCGTCGAGATCGTAGATGTCGGCGATGTTCTCGACCAATCCGAGTTCCGTGAGCTGCTGCGCCATCACGTCGCCGATGCCTTCGATGTCCATCGCACCGCGCGAAGAGAAGTGGCGGACGCGTTCGAGCACTTGCGCCGGGCATGAGGCATTCGTGCATCGCGACATCGCTTCGCCTTCGGGATGATCCACATCGGCTCCGCAGACGGGACATGTGTCCGGCATTTTGAATTCCGCGGGCTTGCCTTTGCGCTCGCTCAAAACCGGTCCGACGACGCGCGGAATCACATCGCCCGCACGGACGACCAGCACGGTGTCGCCCACGCGAATGTCGTTGCTGCGGATGTATTCTGCGTTGTGCAGCGTTGCGTTCTGCACGGTGACGCCGCCGATCTTGACCGGCGCAAGCACGGCATTGGGGTTGAGCGTCCCGGTCCGGCCGACGGTGATGGTGATGTCGAGCAGTTTCGTGCGCGCTTCACGAGCTTTGAATTTATACGCCGTCGCCCAGCGCGGGTCCCGACCGGCTGCTCCAAGCCGTTCCTGGAGTTCCAGACTGTCTACCTTAACGACCACGCCGTCGATCTCGTAATCGAGCTCGTCGCGCTTCTCCTCCCAAGCCTTACAGTAGGCAATCACTTCATCTATCGATTTGCAACGGGCAATATTGGGATTCACGGCAAGGCCAAGCATCCTGAGGTACTGCAGCGCCTCCCACTGCGTCGAAATCTTTTTGTGGTTCTCGAACTCTCCAATGGAATATGCGAAGAATGAAAGTTTTCGCTCCTTCGTGAGTTTGGGATCCAGTTGACGCACGCCGCCGGAGGCAGCGTTCCGCGGGTTCGCGAAGACGGGTAAGCCGCTGCGCTCGCGTTTTGCATTGAGCGCTTCGAAGTCGCTCTTGCGCAAGTAGACTTCTCCACGCGCCTCAATGACAGCTGGGGTCTGGCCGCGTAGACGCAAAGGGATCGATCCGATCGTCTTTAGGTTCGGCGTAACGTCTTCACCGACGCGGCCGTCGCCGCGCGTGCCGCCGCGCTCCAGCGCGCCTTCGCGGTACCGGAGCGACGTCGCCAAACCATCGATCTTTAGTTCGACGACATAGTCGACGTTGCGGGAACCGGACAGCTTGCGCACGCGCTCGTCGAACGCGCGCAGCTCGTCCGCGCTGACCGCGTTCGAGAGGCTCAGCATTGGGCGGTGGTGTTCGTACGGTGCAAACTTCTCGGAGGGGGCAGCGCCCACGCGCTGCGTTGGCGAGTCGGGCGTGCGAAGCTCGGGATAGCGGTCTTCGAGATCGATGAGCTCGCGCAGCAGCGCGTCGTAGTCGGCGTCCGTGATCTGCGGATCGTCCAGTACGTAGTACCGGTAGTTCGCGTCATCGATGAGCGAGCGCAGCTCTTTGACGCGCGCGGAGGGTTGCTTAGCCATCTTAGAGCGAGCGATGCTTACGCGATTCGCTCATCACTTGAATGGGATAGCCGTCCGGGTCGCCGATAATGGCGATGCGCCCGGCCGCCTCGTCGTACGGATCCTGAAAAACCGGCACGTTCAAAGAGGCGCAATCGGCCACGAAACGGTCGACGTTGTCGACGGTAAAGCCGAGTTGCAGCGAGCCGGGACGAACCGCGACGAGCTCCGTCTTGGGATGCAGCACCAGCGTCGTTCCGTTGCCGAGCTCGAACTCGATCCAGTTCGGCGTTTGATCGGTCTTGAGCTTGAGCCCCATAACATCGCGATAGAAATCACGAGAGCGCTTTAACTCGGCGCAAACCAGCATCGCCACCCAAAACTTCGTCACGGCAACTACGCTTCGACGGCGACGCGTTCGCCCTTCGCGAGATCGTCCAGAACGCGCATATTCTGCCGCTCGAGCGCGTCGAGCCTCTGCGCGTCCGGCGGGTGATGCCCGACCGCGCGCTGATCCTGAAGAACCGGGACCAAATACTGGCCCGTGTACGATTCCTCGTTCTTCGCGAGCGCCTCGGGCGTTCCGACGCCGACCACCGTGCCGCCGCGGTCACCGCCTTCGGGCCCCAGGTCGATGAGATAATCCGCAGTCTTTATGACATCGAGGTTGTGCTCGATTACGAGCACCGTATTGCCGGACTGGACCAAGCGCTGCAGCACTTCCAGCAGTTTATGGATGTCCGCAAAATGCAAGCCGGTCGTCGGTTCGTCCAGCACGTAAAACGTGCGGCCGGTCGAACGGCGCGACAGTTCCGTTGCGAGTTTCACACGCTGCGCTTCACCACCCGAGAGCGTCGTCGCCGGCTGACCCATCTTGATGTATCCCAAACCGACCTCGCAGATCGTGCGCAGTTTATTGTGAATGCGCGGAATCGATGCGAAGAATTCGTTCGCTTCGTCTACGCGCATCTCGAGTACGTCGGAAATCGTCTTGCCCTTGTACTTTACTTCGAGCGTTTGCGCATTGTAGCGCTTGCCCTTGCACACCTCACACGGCACGTAGACGTCGGGCAGGAAGTGCATCTCGATCTTGATGATGCCGTCGCCTTGACAAGCCTCGCAGCGGCCGCCTTTGACGTTGAACGAAAAGCGTCCCGGCGTGTACCCGCGTATCTTTGCATCGGGTACCATCGAGAAGAGCTCCCGAATCAGATCGAACGTACCGGTGTACGTTGCCGGATTGCTGCGCGGCGTACGGCCGATGGGCGATTGATCGATGACGACCATCTTGTCGAGCTGGTCGACGCCTTTCACGGTGCCGTACGTGCCGCCGGCCGGTTGTCCGTGCAAATGCTGATTGAGCGCTTTGACGAGAACCTGGTTCACCAGCGTGGATTTGCCGCTGCCGCTCACACCCGTAACGCATGCGAACACACCGATCGGGAAATCGACGTCGATACCGGTCAGATTGTTCGCCTTTGCGTTTTTGACTTTGAGCCATCCCCGCGCTTCGCGCCGGCGCTTGGGAATGGGAATGAACTTGCGTCCGGAGATGTAGGCACCGGTTTCGGATAGCGGGTTTGCGATAATCTGCTCGAGCGACCCGGAACTCAAAATGTGGCCGCCTTCCGCGCCCGCGCCCGGGCCGATGTCCACGACAACATCCGCCGTGCGAATCGTATCTTCGTCATGCTCGACGACAATGAGCGTGTTGCCAAGGTCTCGCAGCGTGCGCAGCGTGGCGAGAAGCCGCTCGTTGTCGCGCTGATGCAAGCCGATGGACGGCTCGTCCAAAATGTACAGCACACCCACCAGCGAGCTCCCGATCTGCGTTGCCAGACGAATGCGCTGGGATTCGCCGCCCGACAGCGTGGTTGCCGAGCGCGCCAGCGTCAGGTAATTTAAGCCGACGTTTGTCAGGAAACCTAACCGCGCGCGAATCTCTTTGAGAACTTGGCTCGCGATTTGCTCTTCGCGCTCGTTCGGCTTGAATTCGGCGAAGAAGCGTTCGCACTGCTCGATCGACATGCGCGTGATCCGGTCGATGTTGACACCGCCGACGGTTACCGCCAACGCTTCGGGTTTCAGGCGCGCGCCCTTGCACTGCGGACACGTCGAAGCGGACATGAACTTCTCGATGTCCTCCTTGACGTAGTCGCTCGAGGTTTCGCTGTGGCGCCGCTCGAGATTGTTGATAACGCCTTCGAACGTTGCGCGGTAATCCCAGACCTTGCCGCCGCGCGACTCGTATGAGAAGTTTTGCTCTTGCTCGGTGCCGTACAGAATGATATCCACGACTTCATCCGACATCTTGTCGATCGGCGTCGAACTCTTCACGCGATATTTGCGCAACACGCGTTCGAGTTGCTGCAAGTAATAGGGATTCATCGAAGGAAAGCGCCCGCTGCCCAGGGATTTGCTCCAGGGCACGATCGCGCCGTCGTCGATCGACTTGCTGCGATCGGGAATGACCTTCCACGGATCGATCTCGACCTTTTCGCCCAGGCCGCTGCATCCGGGGCACGCTCCGTACGGCGAATTGAACGAAAACAGCCGCGGCGCGAGTTCTTCGAACGAGAGCCCGCAATAGATGCACGCAAACGCTTCGCTGAACGTCAGTTCCCGGGTTTGCTTGGCCCCGGGCTCCTCGACGAGCGCCGTAACGATGCCCGTCGATAACCTCAGCGTCGTCTCGATCGAATCGGTCAAGCGTTTGCGGATATCGGGCTTCATCACCAGACGATCGACGATCACTTCGATCGTGTGCTTGCGCTTCTTGTCGAGAACGATTTTCTCGCGCAGTTCTTTCGTCTCGCCGTCCACGCGCACGCGAGCGAAGCCTTCCTTTGCGATCTCCTCAAAAAGCTTGGTGTATTCGCCCTTGCGGCCACGCACCAGCGGCGCGAGCAGTTGAATTCGCGATCCTTCCGGCAGCTCCATAATCGAATCGACGATCTGATCGCTGCTCTGCGAGCTGATCTCGCGCCCGCAAGTATAGCAATGCGGTACGCCGATGCGGGCAAAAAGCAAGCGCAGGTAGTCGTAGATTTCGGTGACGGTGCCGACGGTAGATCGCGGATTGCGCGAGGTCGACTTCTGATCGATGGAGATCGCCGGCGAGAGCCCTTCGATGTAGTCGACGTCGGGCTTCTCCATCTGTCCCAAAAACTGCCGCGCATACGACGAGAGCGACTCGACATAGCGGCGTTGTCCCTCTGCGTAAATCGTGTCGAACGCAAGGGACGATTTTCCCGAGCCCGAGAGTCCGGTGATGACGATCAGCCGATTTCGCGGCAGAACGAGGTCGACGTTTTTGAGATTGTGCTCGCGCGCGCCCTTTATGACAATGGAGTCGAGCCCACGCGGACCGGCTCCATTACCCGCAGACGGACGAATGGGCGCGCTCTTGTCATCCTGGGGCGTGTCTAAGGGTGGCATGCCGAGTATGTAACCCGCCCCCAGTCCGAAATGTTGCGGCGCCCGCTTACCCTTACGCCGGGGGAGGCGGGGAAGCGGCCGGCGGCGTTCCCACGCCGACGGGCTCCACCGTGGACCTCAGCTTAAGGTACTCGCCGACGATTACCAGCGTCGCATAAACGGTTACCACTTGCACGATCAGCTGCCTGACGATCATTCCGATAAGGGGAATGCCGCCGAAAAATCGCGTGATCCAGCTCGCGATGAGGAACGCGATGCCAAGCAGCACGACGATCAGCAGCGTGGTTAAAAAGTTCTTCGCCGTAATGCGCGCCGATTCGCCGAGCGCTTCGGTCGCGGTGCGATTGCCGACGATGACGGCGGGCAGCGCATATAAGAAGAACAGATAGAAGGCCAACAATGCAAGGCCGAGCGTCGGTATGGAGAGCGCGACCGCACAGATTCCCAAGAGAAACAGCAGCACGATCGCCACGAAGATCTGCGCTGCGTCTGCGCGGAACGCAGCAGCGCCGTCGTCGAGGGTTGCCTTGCCCGTGCGCCATGCAGCACCGGCCATGCCGGTGGTGTACGCGATCACCAAAATGGTGGCGAGCATAAGCACCACGCCGATGACCAACGCACTTAGGAACGCCGACATCACGCCGGCGCCGCTCATGCCGGCGGCACTCAAGCCAACGGCAGAGGCCAAACCATAGAGCGTCAGCAGCCACACGACGATGGCCGCGACGATACCGATAACGATGCCCGGCACGATGAGAATCCAATTATCCGTGAGGAGTTGCCACGCGCGCCCGAACGTGTTGCCCAAGTCTTCCGCGGGTTGCATAATAGCCTCCAGACCGTGAGGTAGGGCTAGATGCACAGGGACTTCGGAGGCTGTTGCTACGACGCCTCGTTTAAGGTTTGGCGCAGTTTCAGGTACTCTCCGACGACGACGAGTGTGGCGTACGCGACCACCGCTTCCATGACGAACCACGAAATCGCCTCGCCTAGAAACGGAATTTGGCCGGCCACGTACCCGACAAGGCCGCCGGCGGCCGCCAAAACAACGATCAGCAAGACCAGGACGAGCGAGACCCAGAAGTTGCTCGCGGCCATGCGAACCGAATCGACGATTGCGTCTTGGGCCGCCCGGTTACCGACGACTACGCCGGGCATGGCATAAATCATGAAGACCATGTAGGCCAGCAGCGATATCCCGAACGTCGGCACGACCAGCGCCGATGCCGCAAGCCCCATCAGGAAGAGGATCGCGAGCGCGACGAGCAGTTGCAAGCCTCCCCGCCGGAACGCCGCCAAGCCATCGGACAGCTTAGCGGTCCCGTGCTCCCAAGCCGCGCCCGCCATGCCGGTCGTAAATGCAATCGCGACGAGCGCGCCGAGGATTCGCAGCCCCAAAGCGACGATGGTGCCAAAAAACTGCCAAAACGCGCCGGGACCCTCGGCGTTCAAGTCGCCGAAAAATTGCCACGACAAGTAACCGGCGGCCGACAGAGCGTAGGCCGCGATCGCACTGGCGAGGGCAACGATCAACGACGGTACGACGATGATGATATTGCGGCGCAGCAATAGCAGTGCTTCGCCGAAGACGTCTGTCATAACAGATGACTTGCAGTCTCGGCTATCGAGTTGACGATTGCGTCCGGCATAGGTGCGCCGGACGGGACCTTCTCGTCACGTATGTTCACCCAAATCGTGTACAGGCCGGCTTCGATCGCCCCGGCGATGTCGCGATCGTAGCGGTCGCCGACCATCGCGCTTCTGGAGGGCGAGCTCGCCAGCTTTTGGCAGGCGTGAGCGAAAAGCAGCGGATCGGGTTTGACCATGCCGACTTCATCGGCCAGAAAGATCGCGTCGAAGTATTCCGCGATCTGCAGCAGTGCGATCTTGTCGCGATGCGTTTCGGAGACGCCGTTGGTCAGCAGCCCCAGATGCTTCCCATGCGCTTTGAGGTCGCGCAGCAAGCTCAGCGCGCCGGGAAAGAGGGAAAAATACTTCTGCCGGTACGCATGATAATTGATCGCGCTGCGTTCGGCAAGCGCGCGGTCGTCGAGCCCCACCGACGTAAGCGCATTGCCCCACATCGTAGTACGAAGCTGCGACATTTTGGTGCGAACCTGCTCGCTCGTCAGCCGTTTCCAGAACCCTTCGGCCTCCGCAATGTACGCGTCTTTGAGCGCAAGTGCATCGATGCCGTGCTCGGCAGCGACTTCGCGCGCGACTTCCTCGGCTGCCGTCGTGAACGCCAGCGTATCGTCGTGCAGCGTGTCGTCGAGATCGAACAGGACCGTCTCAATCTGACGCATGCGAAAACCTGACCCGGAACGAACGCATTTCGTAAGCATTCAAATCAAAAACGAGAGATTCTTCTTCAATGCCCGCGGGGCGATCTATTGGGCGCTCGAGGGCGTCGACCGAAAGCGCTTGCGTCGTGCGCGCACCGCAGCGCAGATGCGCCCTCCGGCTCGTTCCATTGCACTCGCGCACGCGAACGACGACGCCGTCGCCGTCTTCGGCCGGCTTGCACGCGACCACCAGCACCCCTTCATCGCCGGCACTGAACAATCGCACCCGCGGCTCGTGAGCAAAGCGCAGCCATGCCTGTTCGATCGCTCCCGCGCTTGCGCCGGCAAACGGCGCGAAGGCATAGGAAAAGCGATGCTCTCCCAAATCTGCGCTTGCATCCGGCCAGGTCGTGCCGCGAAGCAGCGAGTG
>Ga0073928_10008320_pt1 | contig 13075 bp, 12 predicted proteins | sample PaiPotPPA55metaG_FD_76969 | JGI IMG/M metagenome (GOLD analysis project Ga0073928, IMG submission 76969) | Iron sulfur acid spring bacterial and archeal communities from Banff, Canada, to study Microbial Dark Matter (Phase II) - Paint Pots PPA... ...
CTGGAGAGAAGCTTGGCAAGCCGCGTTGTGGGATAGCGTAGCTCTGAGAAGACGGCCATCCGTTGGGCGCGAACGCAAGAGTTCTGCGCTTCGGCGGGAGAATCTTAACACAGTTCGCGCAAGCTCATTTAATTCCTCGTAACACATCGTACAAATGAGTAAGCGCGTCGCTATGGCGAGCTGAGTTGGGTTCTTGCCGCAGGCACGGCTATAATGTTTGTGAATATCAAGCTAGGCGCTTCATGCAGATTTTAGATCTCCGCCAAATACCGTCGCGCAAACTGGAACCTTTATTCCAAGAGGAGACCCGCCACTGGCGGGATGAGCTCCACTGGGATTACGGACCGTCGGTGGATTTGATTCGCAAGTTCGTGGATTCTCATTCTCTGGGCGGCTACGTAGCGATGGAGGACGACAAACCCGCCGGCTACGGATTTTACGTGTTGGAGGATCACAAAGGATTGATTGGGGGATTATTCGTTTCCTCGAAAAAAGCCCAAGAGCCCATCACAAAGTCACTCGTAACCGAAATGGTAACCGCGCTGAGAGCAACTCCGCGATTGAAACGAGTGGAAGCGCAGTTGATGCCCTTCGGTACGGAGCTGGATCCGAAATTTCTGTCTCAATACTTTACGCTGCACACACGGCTCTTCATGTTGTTACCCTTGGCCGAAGCGCGGCTTAGCAATAAGCCGATCTCCAGCGGATTGCGTCTGGACCCATGGACGGACAAAGCGTTCGAATCGGCAGCCAGGCTGATTCAGCTAGCGTATGCCGATCATGTGGACTCTGAAATCAACGACCAGTATTGCAGCGAATCCGGCGGGATGAAATTTCTGCGCAACATCGTGCTCTTGCCGGGTTGCGGACAATTTCTGCCGGAGGCATCTTTCCTGGTGCAGCCGGTCACGGGTGATCGTCCGATCGGTATGGTGCTTACTTCTACGGTTGCGGGTGGTGTGGGTCATACCACGCAGATTTGCGTAATGCCCGGATATCAGGGCCACGGAATCGGACGCGCGATGATGGAAAGCTCTATACAGGTGCTGAAGCGCCGAAACTACGAATCGCTTTCACTGACGGTCACGGGCGCCAATTCTCAGGCCGTTCAACTTTACGAACATCTGGGATTTCGAACCATCAAGAAGTTTGCGGCGGGGGTATGGCAGGCGCACCCGCGCTGAGAATCACTTTTTTGCGCGGTCCTTCAACAAGCTTTTCAGTTCGTCCATGAATTCTTTCACGTCTTTAAAGTCCAGATAGACAGACGCAAATCGAACGTAGGCGACTTTATCCAGCTTCTTCAATTTGTCCATTATCAGTTTGCCGATTTCCGTGGTGGTGCGTTCACGCTCAGGGGCTTCGCTGACGAACTGTTCGGCCTCGTCGACGATCATCTCCAGCTTTCCCACTGGCACGGGGCGTTTCTCGCAAGCCTTCAGCAAACCCTGGAGGAGTTTTTGACGTTCGAATTTTTCGCGCCGGCCATCTTTCTTGATGACCATGTACGGAATTTCATCGATGCGTTCGTAGGTGGTAAAGCGGCGATTGCACTTCAGGCATTCGCGGCGGCGACGAATCAAATCGCCCGTGCGCGCTTCGCGGGAATCGACTACCTTGTCATCAAGGTGCGCGCAAAACGGACATTTCACCGCGGCCTCTCTTCCACGTGTTCAACTTTCTTAGCCCACTCTGCTGATTCAACCGCTTCGGCTGCTTCTTCTTCAGCGGTGGCCATTCGACGAAGTTCGCCCATGGACCAGCCTTCCCTAAACAGCAAAGGCAAACCCACCAGGCAACAGCCCGCGAAGGTGACCAGCCAAAGGATGATTGAAACCGTTGCGGCCGGCTCCTTTTCTACTCCAAAGATGAGCGTTAATACAAGAAATGTGGCGAGTTGCGCGCCTCCTCCGACTCCCGGAAGCTGAACCGCGGATCCGACAAGAGTGAAGGCGAGAACGACTAACGCGCCTGATAGGGTCATAGCCGCTAATACAGGTTCGCTACTGAAAGCGTGCGCGATCCAAACATATACCAGCACAACTAGAAACCAGTGGGCCGCGGAGTAGGCTACGACAGCCCCGAGGTCGGTCCATGTGCGAATGCCTTGAAGCCCGTCGCTAAATCCTTCCAGCAGTACGACTATTTTCCCTCGCCACCCATGTTGCCAGGTTGATTTCTTCAGCCTACCGGCCAACCACTCGGCACCGTGAAATCGGAAGTAGAGTAAAAACGCAATCGCGCTCGCCAGCAGGACGAAAAGCAATACGCCGCCGGTGCGAGCCAGTGCGACGATGCGATCGCTTTGAGGAACGGACCCTGTTCCGTTGTGTTCGTAAGCCATTAGCGCGAGGCCCGCGATTACGGCAGCGGCGGCCATGTCGAACACGCGCTCGAGAACATACACTCCGAACATGCTAGGAACGGGGAGCGAGTCCTTCTTGGCAATTAATACGGGACGGATTGGTTCTCCTGCGCGGCCCAACAGGAAGGTGCAAGTGAAACCCATCAGCGTAGCGCTATAGACATGCCCAAAATTCATGCGGCCAATGGCGCGTGAAAAGCGCATCCAGCGAACGGCGCGTATTGCAAAGCACCCATATATTGCGAGCAGGGCGAGGACAAGCAATGAAATACGGGCATTGCGGATGGAATGGGCCACCATTCCCCAGTGGAAGCCTTCCAGCGTGATTGAATTGCGAAATTTGTAAAAAAGGTAGCCGACAGCCAGAACTGCTATTAGTAATAAAAGAATCTTTCGTAATTTTTGAAACATTGATTTTGAACCGTAGCAGTAAGGCTCGGAAGGTGTCAAGGCAGCGGGAGACTTTCTAGTCGGCGGTTACGTTGTCGCGGATGCGATCGTAGCTTTCTTCCGAAATGATTCTCTTGTTAACCAGCTCATTTTTGCTGCGGTAGGGACGGTTGCGAATAATTCGTTCCGCATCAGTCTTCGTGATTCCGGGAAGGCTTTCCAGATCACTCTCTGTTGCGGTATTCAAATCGAGCGGATGGCTGTGGTCGCGGCTCCAGCCATCTTTTACGCCCTGAGCCGCGGCGCGCGCGTCGTCTGCAGCTTCACGCGCTGCTTGACCTAACTCTTTCCCTGCTTCTTTTAGCTCCGGCTTAATGCGTTCGGTCGCCTTGGCGGCTTCTTCGCGAGTCTTTTCGTCACGGCGACGTTGATCCTCAGTGGTGGTTGAATTGCAGCCGACAGCAGCGGTGACCAGGATCAGCATGCATCCTAATTTTGTAACATTCAGTACGCACGATTTCACGGCATCCTCCTGATTCAATTCAGCAACGAACGCAATCCCGGGGCCTAATAAACGCTAGCAAAACAACTGTATGAGTCACAATACACTGATGAAGGTAGATTGGGCATGCGGCTTGTCCGCGGGACTGGTAGACAGGACGACGGAATATAAATGAAAGAAAAGATTGGATTTCAGCCGAGTTTACAGAGTGCCGACCGAGAAGGACTCTGCGCTAATTGCCAACACTCACGGAGAATTGAATCTGATCGCGGGACGATCTTTCTTTTGTGCGAGCTTTCAAAGAGCGATCCAAGATTTCCGAAATATCCAAGGTTGCCTGTGATGCAGTGTTCCGGCTACAAAGCAATAATCTAGACACCTTTGCAGTCTCCATTCCATCAAACCTCTGTCCGAAGGAACGTCAACCTCATTCGCGCAATTGAGGCGACAGCCGGATTGAGTGAGACTGGCACAGTTCTTGTCTATCGTTCGATAGGACGCAAATAAAAGAAAGCAAAGGAAGCCCATTGAAACGGATCATTTTCTGCGCTCTTACTCTGCTGTGTATTATTTTAGCCACAAGGCTCTATCGAGTTGCGGAAGTAAGCGCCGGGCAAGCCTCTACTTCAGAATCAGGTGGAACGGTAAGACTGGCGATGAAAAATGTTGAGTATCATCTGACCGACCAAATCGTCGTGCACGTTGGTACGTTGAATGGAAGGCTAAAGCCTAAACCGGGAGGGATACCGGTTTTTGATGACAAGCAATCTTTCTCGATCGACGTCGATTCAGGGAGCGTCAGGTTGAGCATGACGGCTTTGACGAATGATCTGAACGATTACGTTTTCGGGAAACCCGACGCACCACTGAAGAAGCTCACCGCAAGCACGAAAGGCAACCAATTGATCGTAAAGGGATTATTGGTGAGCAAGGGCGGGATTCCCTTTGAGACGGACGGCACACTCTCGATCACGCCGGAAGGAATGATACGCGTACACACCGAGAAGGTTAAGGCGTTGCATCTGCCAGTAAAAGGACTGATGGATATGCTGGGGCTGGATACCGCAACGATGCTCAACACGAAAAAGGTTGAAGGTGTCAGTGTGGACAAAGACGATTTAATTCTTGACCCGGGAAAAATTCTGCCGCCTCCTGAGTTGAGCGGCCATTTGGCGAGTGTCGGAATTGAAAATAACGAAATCGCTCTGGTCTTCAAGCCGGCCGAGGGATCGGCAAAACAGGAGCTTTTGACGAGTACTTGCGGCGGACGCAATTATCTCCTGTTCAAAGGAGGCAGTATCCGTTTCGGAAAACTGACCATGAGCGATGCGGACCTGGAGCTGATCGATTCTGATCCGGCTGATTCGTTCGACTTTTCGATCGATCATTATCAGGACCAGCTCGTAGCAGGCTACTCGAAGATGACGCGAAAGGGCGGACTGTGCGTTCACATTCCGGATTTCGACAAGATTAAGCAGAGCCCTAAGCCGAAACAGTAATTCCCTGCTTGAACTCGACAAAAGCTGGGAATGCGCGCGGGCGTTACCTTTCGCATTCTTCCGCTAGCGCCTACATCCTTGTTTTTACCAGCACAACACGGATAAGATGCCCGCCATACTAACTTACAATCTCTAAGACGGTTGCAAAGCGTTCGGAACCGCACACAATGGGGAACATTTCCGGAGCAAAATGCGTTTCAATGTGTGAGGCCGATAGGAATGTTGGATGATTCGAGGCTGAGGACGATTGGAGGCCGACGCCCAACTGGTGCAGCAGTGTCTCCGGGGCGAAGGGCCGGCCTGGGAGGAACTTGTGCGCCGCCACACGCGGCGCGTGTTCAATCTATGCTACAGGTTCACGGGCAACGCGACGGAGGCCGAAGACCTGAGCCAGGAGGTTTTCCTGCGCATCTATCGCACGCTCGCAAGCTACCAACCAGTGTTCGGAGCTTTTCCAACCTGGCTGACCAGCGTGACGCGGAATTTGCTTGTAGATCATTATCGGCGAACCCGACGCGACCGGCAGACGGATTCAATAGACGATGCCATGCCGCAATTGGAAGAGAGACATTCTTCCGCGCGAGCGCCCGACAAGCTGGCCGAGGCTGGAGAATTGAGCGTTCAATTGCAGCGTGCTCTCGCGCGGCTCTCGCCCGAACTGAGAGAGGCGGTAATCTTGCGCGATTTGCAAGGTCTGGAGTACAACGAGATTCAAACTGTGTTGCAAGTACCGGAGGGCACGGTAAAATCCCGGATCAACCGCGGGCGCATCGAGTTAGCGAGAATCCTGACTGAAATGGGGCTTAAGCCGAACAATTTGTCATAACGATTTGGAGCATGTTTTATGGATTGGAATTGCGCATTCACTGAAGAGCGGCTGAGCGACTACCTGGAAGGCAAGCTATTGCCGGTGGAGGCTGCGGCGTTTTCCGCGCACACGGCGGACTGTGCAAATTGCACAGAAACGGTTGCGCTCGTGGGTGGACTTGTAAACCGAATGCGGAAGATGCCGATGGTGGAAGAGCCACCTCAGCTGATCGCAAAAATTTTGGATGCCACGCTTGGTCCGCGCACGCAGAAGGAATCCTGGTTTCGGTGGCTCGGATGGATTTCGGTCCTATGGCAGCCGCGCTTTGTCCTGGGGCTGGGAGCGGCCGTGGCTTCCGTGGTTATCGTTTCTTACGCAGCGGGTTTGACGCCGGCAAAATTAAAGAAAGCCGACCTGAGCCCAGCAAACGTTTTTCGATCCGCCAACCGCCAAGCACACCTGACGTATGCTCGCGGCGCCAAATTCGTAAATGATTTGAGGGTGGTGTACGAGATTCAATCCAAGCTTCAGCCCGAGCCGGAGCCAATGCCAGTGAGTAATCCCGCTCCGTCGCAGCAGAAGGAACACAATTCGATTCCACCTGACTCAAGTCAACAACAGAAGTCACAAACCGCGCCGCCAGCGAGCCGCGCACATGTCCGTACAGGCCCAATGTTTGCGTTTCTACTAACCGAAAGCATGGCTGACAACATAGCCGAAAATCTGATTAACAGGTCAACCAGGAGCACTCGATGAAATGCGCCACGCACCCAGAAGTGGACGCCACCGGATACTGCCGAAACTGCGGCAAGCCACTGTGTCCTGCGTGCATGCGCGAAGTTCACGGTGCGCTTTATTGCGAGACTTGCCTTGCGCCGGTAGCTTTACGGGCTGACGTACCACTTCGAACAGGTCCGAACCCCGGACTTGCGGCGACGCTCGGGTTTATTCCGGGACTGGGCGCGATTTACAACGGGCAATACATCAAGGCTTTAATCCACGTTCTAATTTTCGGCGGACTGATTGCGCTCTTGAGCAGCGATTTACCGGGAGGGTATGACGCATTTTTTGGAATCGCGCTGGGCTGCTTTTACTTCTACATGCCCATTGAAGCTTATCGCACAGCAAAGGCCAGGAATATGGGCGAAGCCGGACCCGCTGATTTTGCTTCGGTCGATGGACCCAAACCTTTGGGCGCATTTATTTTAATCGCGATTGGGGCCTTGCTGTTGATGAGGAATTTTGGATTGCTGGAATCAGAGTGGTTTGCGAAAAGCTGGCCGCTGGGATTGATCATTCTGGGCGGCTGGCTCGTTTGGGATCGCATGAGGAAAAAAACCTAGGAGAGATTTGATGTCGGATTCAAGCCGAGTTCATTGCACTTGCGCGTACTGCCGGCTTCGCAGCTTGATGGGCCCATTGATCATTATTACCGTGGGCGTTCTCTTTATGATTGCGCAATTCAGCCGTTTTAGTTTTGGGGATCTGTGGCCGGTCTTACTGATTGTGATTGGCGCGGTGCTCGTGGCGCAACAACTCGCCTCGAAACAAGGCCACATCACTTCGTGAGGACCGCGTGACGAGCGCCCCAAATCAACGCGGTTCGATATTCAGCGGATTACTTCTAATTTTCCTGGGCGCGGTTTTTCTCTTCGAACATTTCCACCCTGCGTTCCGGCTTTGGCATTACTTCTATCGCTTCTGGCCGCTTCTGCTGATCGTTTGGGGACTTGCGAAGCTTATCGATCATCTTTCGGCGGAGCGGTCCGGCGAAGGAAAACCTCCCCTACTTTCCGGCGGCGAGGCTGCGCTGATGGTCCTGGTGATTTTCGTTTTCATCGGACTAGGAGTGAAAAGCTGGGTGGCGGAAAAAGAGCCGGGCATGAATCTGGACGTCGATATGTTCTCGAAAGACTATTCCGACAGCGAGGAATTGCCTGCGAAAACTCTGCCGGCGAATGCGCACGTTACTCTAACCACGGAGCGAGGAGATATTTCAGCGCATACCGGCGAAGGGGACGGTCTGCGCGTGATGGCGAACAAGTCAGCGTCCGGGCCGACGGAGCCGGAAGCGCAGGAGCGAATGAAGAAAGTGAAAATCGTGATTGAACAAACTGGGGGTGGCTACGTCGTCCATCCGGTGAACCAGGGAGATTCGCAAGGCACGGTGGGTGTGGACCTGAATGTAACGCTGCCGCCAAAGATCGCGCTGTGGGCGAATACGTCGCATGGAAACATCAGTATCTCGGAAATCGCTGGACCCGTAACGGCCGGCAGCGGCAACGGTGACATCGAAATCCACAACTCCGGATCCGACGTAAGCGCCAAAATGTCAAAGGGCGACGCGCGCATCACCGGTGTTGCGGGGAATCTGAGCATCGCCGGGCGCGGCAACGAGATTGAGATATCCGATGTAAAAGGGAATGCGGGAATCGACGGCGACTTCTTTGGTCCGATCCGCTTGCGAAGCGTGGGCGGCACTGCCCGTTATCATTCGCAAAAGGCCGACATTGTACTAGTGGGCGTTCGAGGCCGTTTGGAGCTGGATTCCGAGCAAATCGAAATCTCGGATGTGAGCGGGTCATCCAAACTTTCTACGCACGACAAAGATATCGATGTGGAAAACGTCAGCGGGCGCCTGGATATTACCGACACCAAGGGTGACATCAAAATTCGTTATTCTCAGTCCCCGCGTGAAGACATCAGTATCGCTGACGACTCCGGGGAAGTGGATGTGACGCTGCCTTCAAACGCTAATTTCGAGGTTTCCGCGGTGTCCAAATCCGGCGAGGTTCAGAGCGACTTCGACGACCCCAGCGTGCAACTCACGAATGAAAACGGCACCGGACGGCTGAGCGGGAAAGTAGGAACCGGCGGGCCAAAGATTCATATCACCACCAGCTACGGAACTATTTATTTGCGCAAGTCGTCCTGATTATTTATTCCCTTCTCCGCGCAAACGTCCAAGAGTTTCAAAGAATTCCGGATACGAAACCGCAACGCAATCGGCGTCGCGAATCACCGTGCCACCTTGGGCTCCCAAAGCAACAATCGACAAGGCCATGGCGATGCGATGATCGCCGGCCGGATCCACTTTGGCGCCGCGAAGGTGGCCAGCAGAGCGCCCTTCCACACGTAAGCCGTCCGGAAATTCCTCTACTGCGGCGCCCATGCGTTGCAAACCAGCAGCGAGCGTGGCGATGCGATCGCTCTCTTTGACTCGTAGTTCCTGGGCTCCGCGGATCTCGATTCCCTTCTCCGTTAACGACCCGAGCGCTGCGAGCATGGGTAGCTCGTCGATCATTTCTGCGGCTTGTGCGCCATCAATCGCGCCACCTGAAAGAACAGAGTGCTTCACCGACACGTCGCCAAGTAGTTCGCCGTCACGTAGCTGCACGGAAGCCAGATGAATTGCGGCGCCGATAGAAATCAGAAAATCGAGGACGCGCGTGCGCGTGGGATTCAGTCCCACGTTGTGCAGCATCAACGCGGAATCCGGGAGAATCAGCGCAGCAGCGATGAAGAAAACCGCGCTTGAGAGATCACCGGGAACAGTCAATTGCCGGGCCTCAAGCTTGGGGCGCGGATGAATGCGTACGGACTTATTCAAGCTTTCGACGGTTGCGCCAAATTCTCGAAGAGCGAGCTCCGTGTGATCTCGCGTGCGCACGGTTTCGCGAACGGTGGTCACACCATCCGCGTAAAGACCGGCCAACAAAATTGCGGACTTCACTTGCGCGCTGGGAATTGGCAGCGAGTAATCTATCGAATGTAACGTGCCGCCGTGGATTTCCAGCGGGGCGCAATCTGCTCCGAGCGTGCGAATTTCAGCGCCCATCTTTCGCAATGGCTCTACAACGCGACGCATGGGGCGCGCCCGCAACGAGGCATCGCCCGTGATTGTCGAGGAAAACGGCTGCCCCGCGAGCACTCCTGAAAGCATGCGGATGGTGCTGCCTGAATTTTCCGCATCGAGCGACCGCCGGGGAAGCTGCAGGCCGTCCAGCCCTTTTCCGGTTATGTGCAAACGTTCGCGCGACTGGTGGACCTCGACACCCAGATGGCGCAAACAGCCGAGCGTGCTTTTGCAATCAGCAGCCGAGGAATAGTTGAGTATTTCGCTTTTTCCTTCGGCGAGAGCCGCCAGAATAGCGTAACGGTGCGAAACAGACTTATCGCCGGGGAGTTCGAGAACGCCGTTGATATTGCCCCCGGGCGAAATGGATTTATTGCGGAACATCTTCGGCATGCGTGATTCTAGCACGCGCGATTTGCTTCCCGCCGACACGGTAGGTATCATTTAAGTTCATGCCGACACTTTCAATTAGGCGTAATTTCATTTGTTTATTGGCTCTATTTTTCGTTATTGCTCTCGGTCTGTCCGCAGGCGAGACGGCCACGACGTTTCCGCTGGATCAGGTGCGCCCCGGGCTGAAAGGCGTGGCCTACACGATTTTCACCGGCGACGAAGTTGAGAAAGTGGACTTGGTGGTTCTCGGCGTCCTGCATAACGCGCTTGGGCCTAAGCAGGATGTGATCCTCGTTCAATTGCTCGGCGAAAAGGCGGAACACTCGGGCGTGGTTGCTGGGATGAGTGGAAGTCCCGTCTATTTCGACGGAAAACTAGCGGGCGCGCTGTCTTTAAAGCTGGGCGTGTTTACGAAAGAAGCGATTGGTGGAGTGACGCCGATTCAGGGCATGCTCGACGTCGAACGAGACGCGGCAAACCCAAAGCAGACCGACACGATCCGGAATCCTCCCTTAGCTGTAAACACGGGAACGTTTCCGCCTGCGTCACGTGTCGCATTGCCACAGGAATTTTCCAGCCGTACCGGAGCTGGCGCGGGGCAATTCTTGGTTCCCATTGAGACTCCACTTATTTCCGCGGGCCTGTATCCGGACACCATCGCGCAATTCAGCAATCAAATTTCCGGCTGGGGCATGAGCATGGTGGCGGGGGGAAATGCCGAGCCTAGCCCGGAGGATGCGAACTTAAAACCTGGAGACATGGTGGGCGTCGAACTAATTCGCGGCGATCTTTCTATCGCGCCCGGATGCACCGTGACGGCTGTGGAGAGCGATGGAACAGTGCTCGCATGCGGCCATCCGATCTTTTCGTTCGGCTCGGTTTCAATGCCGATGACGCGCGGACACGTTGTAACGACGCTGGCCTCCGCGATGGCATCCACGAAAATTATGACGTCGGGAGCCACCATCGGGACGCTGACGCAGGACCGGACAACGGCGATCATGGGAAAGCTTGGCGCTGGCCCACCGATGATTCCGGTGGACGTGACGCTTGCCATGCCCAACATCGAAAAGAAATTTCATTTTGAAGTTATCGAAAGCCCGCAACTGACCCCGCTGTTAGTGGCTCTTGCGACATACAACGGCATCACCGGGAGTCCGGCATATGGTGAGGGCTGGACGCTGCGGTTGGATGGGGATATAGAACTGAAGGGCCACACTCCTGTCCATTTAGAAAATCTTTTTGCTCCTAATGACGCGCCGATTCCCAGCGGTTTTTTTGTGGCCAACGAAGTCCAAGGTATTTTTGCCAGGATTTATTCGAACCCATACGAGCGGGCGCACGTGGACGGAGTACATATAAAAGTGACCGCGCTTGCCGAGCGACGCTGGTCCATGATTGACAATGCCTGGACGGAGAAAAGCGAAGTCACGCCCGGGGAAACCGTCGCCGTGAAAGTGCTATTGAGGCCCTATCGCGGCGAGCCATTCATCCAGGAGATTCCCATTACGATTCCTCCACAGACGGCCCGCGGCACGTTGCAATTGCTAATCAGCGACGGGGAGACATTGGACCGCACAGTAGATCCGATGGCCACGATGCAGGGACCACTCCCCGGACTCGAGGAACTCATCAGACTAATCAATCGCGGAAGGCAAAACGATTGTCTTTACGCAACGCTTCTGCAACCAACCACCACGTTGCTCGTCGAAGATAAGGTGATGCCCAACGCACCCTCTTCGGAAATCAACGTTCTGGACCAACGACAAAGCGTGGGTGGCGCGCGGCTGCTGCATCAATCACTGGCGGGTTCGTGGTTTGCGGAAATGCATCAGGTAATCACCGGCGAACGCACACTGACCATAATCGTAAAATGAAGTTTGCTTCAAAAGGAGCTTCGGATTGATAAGCTCGCGAAAATTACTAGTGTGTGCTCTGGCAATCGGAATCATCGCGCCTGTCGCCGTTTTCGCGGAACACACTCGCACGTGGCGAGAATCAGACTTCTCTGAATTCGAGCGCGGCACCCCCAACGGCGTGGCGATACGCAGTGACGGAAAGCTGATGCCCGCGCCCAAGTTCACTCCTTTCGCGGATCCAAATCTCGCGTATCTTTGGGCCTTGCGCATGGATTCACAAGGACGCATCTATGCGGCGGGAGGATCGAACGCGAAAGTATTGCGCCTGGACGATCCAGCAAAACCGACGACGGTCTTTGAATCGGGCGAGCTGGCGGCGCAAGCCATCACTTTCGATTCACACGACAATTTGTACGTGGGAACTTCGCCGGACGGGAAAGTGTACAAGGTCACGCCAGACGGCCAGAAAAGTGTTTTCTTCGATCCGAAAACGAAGTATATCTGGGCGCTAGCTTTTGATGCGCAGGGCACGCTGTTTGTTGCGACAGGAGACAAAGGCGAAGTATTTGCTGTCACGCCCGACGGCAAGGGCCAACTCTTCTATCAGAGCGATGAACGGCATGCGCGTTCTATTGCGTTCGATCAAACCGGAAATCTTCTGATCGGCACGGATCCCAACGGATTGGTCTTACGTATTGCGATTGTGCGAAAAAACTCGCAAGCGATGCCGGGGTCAGGTCCGGCATTTGTCGTCTATGAGACCAGCAAGAAGGAAGTGACGTCCCTGTTGACGGACGACCAAGGAAATATTTACGCAGCTTCCATTGGAGAAAAACAACGCGGCGCGACTACAGCGCCAATCCTGAATCTGCCGCCACCTTCCGCGCAGCCTCAAGCTGCTCCGACGCCTCAAGCGAATGTTTCACTACAACTGCAAGCGCAAAGCGTGCAGCCCAATTTTGCGTTTCCGTTCATTTCTTCGCTGACAGGCGGGGCGGAAGTGATCAAGATATCCGCGGATGGCTCACCAGAGACATTGTGGTCCTCGCGAGACGACCTGGTGTTCGCTATGGGCCTTTCTTCCTCGCGGCGTATTCTGCTTGGAACTGGAAATAAGGGCACGATTCTTTCGCTCGACGGCAATAATGTTTTCTCAAGCATTGCAAAAACTGCCTCCGCGCAGGTGACCAGCTTGATCACAGGCCGCGACGGAAAGATATTCGTCGCAACCGCGAATCCCGGAAAAATCTTTACTCTGGGGCCAGGTTACGAACGTGGCGGGAGTTTCGAGTCCGACGCTTTTGATGCCAAAATATTTTCCCACTGGGGGCGATTGTCATGGTGGGGAGGCAACGCGACAAAAGGCAAAGTTGAGTTTTACGTTCGCTCCGGAAATACTTCGA
>Ga0073928_10008321_pt1 | contig 13075 bp, 8 predicted proteins | sample PaiPotPPA55metaG_FD_76969 | JGI IMG/M metagenome (GOLD analysis project Ga0073928, IMG submission 76969) | Iron sulfur acid spring bacterial and archeal communities from Banff, Canada, to study Microbial Dark Matter (Phase II) - Paint Pots PPA... ...
CGACGGAGAGCTTGTGTGTTTGGATTCGGAAGGCCGAAGTATTTTCAAAAAGTCGCCAGCGAGAGACGAGGGTGATGGTTCAAAACGTTTTGAAGGCCCTACATAAACTGGGTGTCCGTAAAAGCCACCTTGCTCACCCAAGTCTTCGGTTCTTCGCTCGAGTATGCTCTAGGCACGGTATGATCCCGCTTAAATCCCTGATGGGCGCCCCGCTGGACGTCATTTTTGACATGAGGATGCCGGAAGCTTCGTTTGAATACCACGTCACACCCGATGACTTTCTTGGAGCACGGCTGTTCTGGCAAGACTGGCAGCGTTGGGAGCCTTACGTAGTCCCGCAATTCGCGAGATTTGCCCGCAACTCCAGGAGAATCGTAGATATCGGTGCGCATACAGGGATATATTCGCTGTTTGCGTGTGCACTGAATTCTTCATGCGAGGTATTTGCCTTTGAACCCTTTCCGCCAATATACGCTCGACTTGTCGAGAACATTCGCCTAAATGGATTCGCATCCCGCATTAGGTCGTTTCAAGCTGCGGTGAGTGATGCGGAAGGAACTGGGAGACTCCACATCGCACCAGATGTAACTATGTGTGCTTGATTTTTTAGGTACTCCTCGCTCGCGCGCTCGAAAAATAATCCACTTGGACGGATAACGCTGTGGATTCAACAGGTCGATGCAACACCATCTTATATAAATTTACTTTTCAAAGGTGGTGTCTATAACCCAAGGGCAACGTTCGGGGCTTTCTGCGACGCAGAAGAGGCGCACTAAGATTTAGAAAACAGAACTGCCATGAGGAAACTGCTTACTAAAATTATCTGAACCATTCATCTGTTGCTGAAAAGTTTCGAAATGTCGGTAGCGTGCCGTTAGAAACGCGCTTTGCAGATTTTCGCTCTTACTTTCCGAAGGATGCCGCTAATGGTGCGTCGCCTCGTCCTCGGCGCCGCACATCAATGCCCAAGCGCTTGATCTTCTGATTGAGCGTTGACAGTGGAATCATAAATCTCTCGGCTGCTTCCGTCTGGTTCCAGGCCGTGCGTTCGAGCATATCCAGAATAATCCGGCGCTCGATTTCGTCCATAATCTGAAACAATGATGGTTGCGAATGGTCTGCTCCCGCTCGCGACCCAGGTTCCCCTGGCAGCGGTGGCAGAAATTCCGAAAGTTGCAGCCGCACTCCGCGCACAATCTCCTTGCTGCGAATACTCTCGGGCAAGAGATCAGCGTCCACGCGTTCCTGGGTTGAAAGCACTACCGCGCGTTCCACCACGTTCTCCAACTCCCGCACGTTGCCGGGCCAGTCGTAATCCATCATCAATTTCATCGCGCCCGGCGTGAATTGCCTTAACGGCTTCTCATTTTCTTTGCAGTAGCGTTCCAGAAAGTGCGCCAGCAGCAACGGCACATCTTCGCGACGGTCACGCAGCGACGGCAGCTGCAGGTGAATCACATTCAAGCGGTGGTACAAGTCCTCTCGAAAACGCCCTTCACGCACCAGCGTTAGCAAATCCACATTGGACGCCGCGACAATGCGCACGTCCACTTTCAATTGCTCCGTCCCGCCCAGCCGCATAAACTCGCGCTCTTGAATTACGCGTAGCAGTTTTGCCTGCGTCTCCGGGCTGATAGTCGCAATTTCATCGAAGAAAATCGTCCCCTGGTCCGCAACCTCGAACAAACCTTTTTTCGACGCCACCGCACTCGTAAACGCGCCCTTCACATGCCCGAATAATTGCGATTCCAGCAAATCCACAGGAATCGACCCGGTATTCACGGGCACGAAAGCCTTATCCGCTCGCGTCGATCCCGAATGAATCGCCTTGGCGATCAGTTCTTTACCCGTGCCGCTTTCCCCGCTGATCAATACCGTGGACCGCGACGGCGCCACCTGCGTCACCAGGTCCAGCAACGTATGCATCTTGTCGCTTTTCCCGATAATGTTGGGGAAGTTGAAGCGCTGTTTCAGCGCGCGCTTCAGCTGAACGTTTTCTTCGCGCAGTTGCCGCGATTCCACCGCCTGCGCCACCTGCGCGAGCAATTCGTCGTTGGACCACGGCTTGGTGATGTAATCCATGGCCCCACTTTTAAAAGCGGTGCGCGCCATGTCAATCGATCCGTATGCGGTGATCAATACAATGGAAAGATGCGGATCGCGTTTGCGAATTTCCCTCAGCAGTTCCAGACCATTGCGGTCCGGCAAACTCACATCCAGCAACAATAAATCGAAAGGATGTTCCCCTAATTTCGTCAGCCCAGACTCACCGGTTCCCGCGCTGGAGACTCCATAACCTTCTCCGCTAAGAAGGAGTTCCAGTCCCTCGCGTATTTCTGATTCATCATCCACTACCAGAATCGAGCCCTTAGACATGAATTGGTTTCCTGACTGCGGGTAGCTCTACGTGAAACGATGTTCCTTTACCCACAGTCGACCGCACGTCAATCTTCCCGGAATGCTCTTTAATAATTCCATAACTCACTGACAGTCCCAGTCCGGTTCCGCGCCCGCTCGCCTTGGTGGTGAAGAATGGATCGAATATCCGGTGAATGTGTTCCCGCGCAATCCCCGCGCCAGTATCCACGATTTCCACTTCCACACTTCCGTTGTGCGCCGTGGTGCGCACTTCCAGCATTCCGCCGCCGGGCATCGCATCGCGCGCATTCAAAAATAAATTCAAAAACACTTGCTGCAGCTTGTTCGCCGACCCACGCACTGCCGGAAGCGTTTCGCCCAGTTGCCGCACTACTTTAATCTGCGAGGTCTTCAGCGGATGCGCCACCAGGGAAAGCGTTTCTTCCACCACGCGATTCACGTCGATATCCACCACTTCCGTGGCGCTGGTGCGGGAAAAATTCAGCAGGTTATTGACAATTTCGCTGGCGCGAAAAGTCTGCTTTACGATCTTCTCGATGATCGCTTGCTTCGGATCGCCATCGGGCATGTGTTTACCCAACATCTGTATGTAATTGGAAATCACTGCCAGCGGCGTGTTCACTTCATGCGCCACGCCCGCTGCCAACAGCCCCAGCGACGTGAGCTTTTCCGTCTGGCTCATTTGTTCTTCGAGCCGCTCGCGTTGCGTTACATCATCAAATAGCAGCAACCGCCCGATGCGCTCACCCGATTTGCTGACCAGCGGCGTGATGGAAACATTCAACGTCAGTGTTTTCCCCAGATGGTGCAGCCGCTGTTTGTAAATCCCGGTGATCAATTCATCGTCGCTGCGCGCGTTAATTTCCTTCGACAATTCTTCCGGCAGCAGGGAATTCAGTTGGTGCCCCACCGCATGCTCGCGCGTCACGCCAAATAGCTGCTCCATTCGCGAGTTCCAGGATTCCACCAGCCCCGCCAGATCCACCGCGAGCACTCCGACATTCAGCGACTCCACGATGTTTTCGCTGAAGTCCTTCAACCGCGCGATCTCCGTGGCCTTTTGTTCCAGCGAGGTATACAGCTGCGAATTATCCAACGCGATGGCCACGTAACCGGCGATCGTCTCCACCAACTCCACGTCATCGCTGGACAGAAAATCCCCATCCACGGTCTTCCCCAGGCCCAAAACCGCCACGGTGTGTTCACGAATCCGGCAAGGCACAAAATAATTCAAATCTAATTGCTCGAGCGTGCGCCGCACCGATTCACTGACATCTCTCGCCGCGCGGGGCGACTCAAAAAAGAGCGCCCCACGAGCGAACTCGGGCCGGGCCGGCTCGAGGAAGCCAAGATCAAGTGGTTCAGTCAGTCGCACGCCCATCGAGCGTGCCAGCCGCATGTGGCCAGGGTTTGTCGGATCCTCCTGGAAAATCGCCAACCGATCGACCAGCAGCGTTTGCGAAACGCGATCCATCACCGAGCCGAGCATCGGCTCCAGCCGCACTTCATTGGTCAGCGTGCGTCCGAACTCAATCAGCGTGCGGCGATAATCGAGCCGGTCCCGATAAAAGAATCTGTCCAGCCGGGACTGCGTCCATTCGCGGAACGGCTGGAAAAGAAACGCCGCGATCACGATCGCGATCATGCCACCAACCGGTCCCGTGGTCTGTGCGTGGAAAATCTGCGCCAGCAACGCCACCAGCGCGAAATAAACCGCCGCCACTCCCGCCGTGGCCGCCGTGTACGCCAAGCCACGCTTGAAAATAATGTCCACGTCCATCAAGCGGTAGCGGATGACGGCGTAGCCAAAACACAAAGGAATCAAAACCAAACTCACCGCGGAGAATTGCATCCACCCGCGCGGCCCCAGATCCATAACGAACGGCACAATGTACAGCAGCGTGAATGGCAAAGTGCCGGCCACCGTTCCGCCGGTCGGCCATTTGAATTGCTGGCGCAAAACACCTGACGGCGCCGCCCGAAAATTTCTGTAGAAACCCAGCCCCGCGGCCAGGAAACATGCGCCCAGAAAAGTCAGTTCAATCTTATCCAGCAAAATGCGTGAGCCCAGCCACGGCACAAATCCAAATGCATTGCGCGCCGTGCTGATGTGTACCAGCAACATCGCCAGCGGCGGCAGATAAACCGTCAGCGCCTTTGATGAAGAGCGAAAAGTTGTTTCGGAGCGTCCCGGAAACACCAGCGCGAAGTGCAACAACACCGCGGGCGCCAGCAAGCGCGCCACGATATTTGCCCAGTAAACTTCCTGGTCAAAAGTGTCCAGCTTTCCGCTGAAGTGGAAGGAATACAGCATGAAGGACACCAGGCAGAACACATAAAAGTGCACCGCCTTCGGCGCATTCCATCGTCGCGCAAAAATAAATAACCCAATAAAGAGGTACAGCAGCCCTACAACCCGCAGGTAATTTTCGATGGAAGCGGGCTTCTCCGCCGGCGCCGTGACCAGCGGCGTCTCAAATTCCTGGCCTGCGCGGGCCAGCTTGTAACGTACCTGCGTCCACAGCCCCGCCCGGTTCAGCCGCCTGGTGACTTGAACCGCTCGACCTACCTTGAGGCCGTCGATCTCCACCAGTTGGTCGCCCGGCCGAATGCCCGCCAAGTCTGCTGGCGAGCCTTTAGCAACTTTCCAGGCTTCTGTGCCGTGGTCAGTGTCCAGCCAGGCAACGCCGTCATCCACCAGCTCAAATTTGCTTCGTTGTTGGAAATTCAGGAAGGCAAAGATCACCGCCGCCAGCGTAGCTAACGCCAGCACGACCGCCCCGAGACTCACGCGCAGATTTTGCTTCATACCGCGGCTCGACAGGGATACACCTACCCGACACAAATCCGGTGCAAATTAGAGACCATCCGCGACGGACGGTGCTCTACTTTAAATCCTTTATATTCTGTTGCTTCGCATAAAAAATCCGGAGAGACCGAGCGGGGATACGGTATTCGGAAGAGCAGATATGGCTTTCTAAAGCCCAGATTGTCAAAACTGTACGCTAACGCCGCCGCGGAAGCTTCGAAATGCCGGTATCAAATTGGTGTGTCCGTCACGCGTCGTCACCGGCACCGTCCCTTGAGCCAGCAAATTGTCGCAGTTGGCCACCGCTTCCCAACGCCCTAACGCGAACTTTGGCAGCGGCTGCCTCAAACCTACATGGAGGTACGGGTCAAGCTGAAAAATCGACTCACCATACATATCCACGCGCGAAACCGCGACGCCGCTCACCCATTTGTAACCCGCTTCAACCTTCGTTCGCGCGCGGGGAATCTTCGCCGAAACGCTCGCCCCCAGAGAGTGCCGTGGAACCGTCCGCAGAATATCGCGCAAAACCCCGTTCAAATCTTCCCCAGGCGCCAAAGCCCCCGCAAACGCATATACCGTCGTAAGCTCTATGTCGTCATCCAACTTCTCGCGCAACGCCACCCGCGTTCCCCAACTGCTGGACGAACCCGCGTCATACGCAAAGCCATTCGAAAAATAATCCTGGAAATAATCTCCCGCCGGTAAATCCGCGCCGCGCCCGAATATTGCGACATGCCGATTGTCATCGTGGAAAGCCGCCACTTCTACTTTCCCGCGTGCTCCCAATTTACGGTCTGCCGCCACTTCTTCATGCCACCCGCGTTGCAGCACCGGCTTGCCGCCGCGCCACAGCAAAGTCGGGAACCCGTCCAGCTCATTCAGCGCCGCGGCCATATTGTTGGCTTCGCCGTCCGCGGCTTCCAGCGGCCCCGGCCCATTCGGCAGGGAAGTGAAAATTAGCGTCGCGTTCCAATCATCCGACACACGCACATCTAGTTTCGTTCGCGGGCGTATCGACGATGCCGCGGCACCCAGTCCCACCAAAACATACTCTCCGCCGTAGGTCAGAATCGCGCGATCGCCGATCGCCATGCCGCCGCCCTGATCGACGCGCACCCCACGGAATATCGGCCCCTCAGGCCCCAGCTTGGCTTCCCGCAAAACTAACGCGGTATGCGGCCCGGCACCCAAAGACCCGGTCGGCAGCCAGACTGTCGCGATACTTCCCGCAGGCGCCTCCTGGTCATAACTCATCTGCCCTGCGAGAATTAGCTGCGCGGTTCCGCCCAGTTTCTGGTCATACGCAAACGCCGTTGCCGGAGCGGCAACCAGATTCGAACCGGAACCCGGGTGGCGCGCCCCATCCGTAAATTCCAGTCTCGCGCGTGGGGCTCGCGGTATCCCACGATCCATGCTGGCGTCCGCCGTCATCACCTGCGCGTCGCCCATCCACTCGAGGACCGGCCGGGTTACTGTCGCCGAACGCAGCACCCATTTCCAATCGTCGCCCTCCACCGGTATGTTCACCGGCTGTCGCCTCAACTGTTCCAGCGACGCAAACATCGATTCCATCTGCACACGTACTACGGTCGTAACATTCGGATTGATGCGAATATGTTTTTCCAGCGTAGGCAAAAACCCAGCCAAGGTAACCCGCACGGTGTACAAGCCCGGCGATAGTTTCTCACCGCGAAAAACGCCGTTCGTGTTGGTCAGCAGCGCGCGCGCTACGTTCACACCGGAAGCTTCCGCAAGCAGTTCTACCGTCGCGCCCATCTGCGGCGTCCCCGTCCCGTCCAGAACCACGCCGGCCAGCTTGCCCGGCCCCGACTTCGCAGCAGCTTTTAATTGCGCCTCTGGCAGCTTGGCAGCAACAGGCAAAGCTACACCCGCTATCCACGCCAGCGTTATGGCCCCGAAATGGAGGAGCCTCCGTTGCTTCACTTTGCGGTACCTCCGGGTTGCACGTTCGCCGCGCTCTTCGTTTCCACTGGATGTTTCACCGTGAAATCAGCCGTCCGCGAAATCGTCTGATTCGAAAGCGTGTCCGTCGCGTTTATCTCCAGGGTGTACTTCCCCGGCGCCAGCGTCGTCAATGGCAGCAGCCGTTCGATCGTGATTTGATCCCCCGTTTGTTTCATATCCACGGACGTTTCCTTGAATTGCAGCACCTGCGTGCCGCCTTTTTTCACCGTGTATTGGAACGTCGCATTGGATTTATGTGTTTTGTCATCCGGCTTCAGGTTATACACCTGCATATAAATTCCCAGCTTGTCCGCAGTAGTAAAGTCACCTTCCAGCCGTGGCCTCACCTTCGAGGATCCCAGCACGAATTGCCCGTTCCCAATTTGTTTCGCGGGCACGTGCTCAATCTGATCCGCGAGAATCAACGAACTGGTTTCCAGCTTATCGTCCTCGTAACGCGGCACCTGCAGTCGCGAATTCACCACGCCCACGTTTCCGCTTTGCACATCCTTGATCACCAGATCCAGCCGGTAAAGTCCCGGCCGCAGCGGCACCGCTTTTTGATAGATGGACTGCAATTTCACCGACTGCTGGAATAGCGACTCCGGGAAATCCCTGCTCACCGAATCTTCAAAGGTCTGTACCACCCGTCCCGTCAACGTGCTCACGCGCCCAAATATATTGATGGTCGCCGAATGCACTCCTTCTTTAGACTGAAACGACAGTTGGCTGTTGGGTATTTGCACCGTCACCGGCACCAGTACTGTATCGTTTGTCACCTTCAGAAAATCCGTGCGCCACGTGAAGCGCACCTGATCGCGCACGATACGCGACGTCACAATAGCTTCCAGATCCTTGAATTTCACCACCGGCGGTTTGAACGCATTCGCGTACGCTTCCAGCCGCGTAAATTCGTTCATGCTGGCCGGCTGACCGCCCATCGTCGTCGGCAGGTTAGTTCCGTCCGATCTCGTAAATCTGTCGGCCTTCGACGCTAGCCCCATCTGCTCCATTTGGCTTAATCCCGCGCCCGGCACATGTAGCAATGCATCCTTCTCTGAAGGATCCATCGTCAAGTGATATTCGCCCGATCCCGTTGGATCGACGAATTCCATGATCACGTTTTCGCCCATGCCTTCGATGTATCGCCAACGCCACGTCTCCCACGGATATGTCGACGTGGAACCGCCGCCTTCTTCCATCGGCCGGTCGTACGTGCCGCCTGTCGGATGGCTTTCAATCTCGTCTGGCGGACCCCACACGATGTACATGCGCCCCCGATCGGTCTTCCATCCTGGGATACCCGAGGCGTAATGCTCATTCGCGTACGCAATCCGCCGGTAATGTTCTTCCTTGAACTCGTTATCCGGCAAATCTGGATTGGTGCTGCGGCGCAGCCAAAACTGCTCGATGAATTGTTCCCGCTCCTCGTTGGTCGCCAGCTGCCCAAACGCGTTTCGCTCTTGCGGTGAAATAATGTAGACCACATCCTCGTTCAGCCACTGCTTATAAGGCGTGTCCAATTCCTTAAGGGTTTTGCGGATTTTCTTCTTTTGGGCTCTATCGAGATTCTGACGTGCGGTGGGATCCTGTTGCTGGGGTGCCGCCTGCTGTTGAGGTGCTGGCTGCTCCTGCTGTGCCTGAACCACTGGCAGCGCAAGAGTTAGCAGAGAGAGCGACGTAAAGAGGGTGCGTGCTGCCCTGACCATGAAAGTACACCTCAAATCTGGTAAGCGAGGATTCTAACTCCGCCAGTGGCTGGCGTCAATTGAGTAATCCCCTTCATTTTGTGACACTTGTCCCCGACTCGCTTAGAATCACCGGCAGAAAAATTAGTTGCCTCCGCCGCTTTCGAAACCTGTACTAACGTACAGGAAAATTGGCCCCCGCTTACACTAGCGGACAGGAAGCGACGTTAGTACCGGATAGGTAAGCGTTCAAAAGTGATTTAAGAGAAGAACCGCCCGAGGACAACCGCAGAGAATTATTGCAGCCGCTGGTTTTGCAGATCCGAACCCACTAAATTGTCAAAAATCGCCAGCACATGCCGCCGGTATTCCACCATACGCGTAAAAATATCCCGCAATTCAGGTTCGCGCTCGGCTTCGCGATGCCATTTCACCAGGACTGCAGTGGGTACTTCAATATCCCGCCGCAACTGCTCCGCCGAGTGGCCCCGCAAAAACAGCCCATAAAAAAAGGCCGCCTCGCGCTGTGGCAGGTCGAAATCCTGCATCACCACCGCAGGTACGAATTGTGTCATCGTCGCCATAAAGAAAATGCAGTTTACCCAAAAGCGGCTCCGCGTCAAGTAGGACTACCGTTTTTGTGCCGCCTGCCAGTCACTCCCTGCCTGTCGCTGGCGGTGAGTACCGCACCGTATACCCCCGTATCCTTTTAAGCAATCTTGTAATAGAGAAGTACCTAGTGCCTGCGCGGTGCCTCATTGCTGGCACGATGGCAGGATTTAAGATGCTGCTCCTCACGTCCGGGTTACGCCACTCCCACTCATCCTCGGTAAAGCCATCCATCTTAAACTCGTCGTATCATCATCAAGTCGCCAAGAAGAATGTGCACAGGGGAAACCGAACTCTATGAAACGTACTCGATGGAAAGTTTGCACCGCATTCTTGAGCTGCTGCATCTTTGCGGCCGCCCTGCCGGCCCAGGAAAAACATCTCAAAAAATCCGATTTGCCTGCAGCCGTTCAGAAAGTAGCAGGTCAGCAAAGTCAGGGCGCCACCGTCCGCGGCTACGCAAGTGAAACAGGAGACGGAAAGCTGCAGTATGAAGTCTCACTCACTGTCGATGGCCACACCAAAGATGTAGCCATCGCGCCCGACGGCACCATCAACGAAATCGAAGAGCAAGTGTTTCTCGACAAGCTTCCGTCCTCGGTCCGCGACGCGCTGCAGAAAAAAGCCGCATCCGGCAAAATTACCAAGGTCGAATCCCTCACCAAGCACGGCCAGTTGGTAGCCTATGAAGCCCAGGTAACCACCGCCGGAAAAAAATCCGCGATCCAAGTAGCACCTGACGGCGGCAATTTAACCCATCCCGAATAGTTGCTGCCCGTATCTGCGCAGACGCCAGATGCAAACGACTCAAACAACCCCACGACCCGCCGCCCCCATCACACTTTGTAGCCGGGCACTGGAATTTTTGTTGCGTACACCGTAAAGTACTTAACGTTCCTATCGTCCACCACGCAAACATGGCGGAAATACCGGTGTAACGGAGCTATCTTCATGCACCTGATCCAGAAATGTTCTGTTCTGCTAATTCTATTTGGATTCGCGCTCGGCTTACTGCTGCTGCCGCAGCAATCCATGTCCACCGCAAGCTATCAATCCTCAACTTCCGACCCGCAGTCCGCCACCGACGTCCCCGCCTTCCACAATGAAGCTCCCACCGGCGCGCCTCCCGCAACCATGAGCCCCGATAATTTTCCTGATCCGTTAGTACAGAATGCCTACGCCCTCGCAGCTCATGTCAAAAAAGTTCTGTACCAGGAACCGTGCTACTGCCATTGCGATCGCAGCCAGGGCCATGAAAGTCTTCTTGATTGCTTCGTCAGCAAACACGGCGCCGGTTGTGGAGTCTGCCTTCGCGAAGATCTCTATTCCTACGAACAAACCCGCAAAGGAAAAACTCCCGCGCAAATCCGTGCGGGAATCATTAAAGGCGAATGGCAATCCGTGGACGTCGGCAAATATCAAACGCCACCCGCCGCAAACAAGTGATTGTTCGGCCCTCTGTCAACCCTGCTTTCTCGTTTTTCAAAATGTTAACTTCATTGATTTCAGATCGACCACGCTTCCCAAAGGTGATTTATGAAAAATAATGTCTTCAGATTTTTTGTTCTCGCCGCAGCTCTGTGCCTCACCGGCTTCGGCGCGCTGCTACTCGCCTCTCACGCTGCCGGCACTTCCTCCTCCTGGGGATTCGCCTCCACCAATCTCGATAAATCCTGCAAACCTTGCGACGATTTCTACCAATTCGCCATGGGCGGCTGGATGAAAAGCAATCCCATCCCCGCCGACCGTCCCACCTGGAGCACCGGCGCGGAACTGCAGGAAAAAAATCTCGCCGAGCTTCGCCAGATCGCGGAATCTTCCGCTTTCGCTAAGGCCACTCGCGGATCGAACGAGCAAAAAGTCGGCGACTTCTACGCCACTTGTATGGACGCCAGCGCCATCGAAGCGGCAGGCATCAAGCCCATCGCTCCCCAACTTGACGCCATCAATGCCATGAACGACCGCAACGCTTTGCTCGCGGAAGTTGCCGCCCTCCATAACGACGGCATCCAGGCGCTCTTCGATTTCAGCTCCACGCAGGACTTCGTCGACAGCACCAAGGTGATTGGCGACGCCGATCAGGGCGGACTCGGCATGCCCGACCGCGATTACTACACCCGCGATGACGAGCGCTCCAAGCAGCTCCGCACCGACTACGTCGCGCACGTCTCAAAAATGTTTCAGCTCGCCGGCGATCCCGCCGAAAAATCCGCGGCCGAAGCTCAGAAGGTAATGAACATCGAGACCGCCCTCGCCAAAGCCTCCTTCACCAAGGTGCAGTTGCGCGACCCCAAAGCCAATTACCATAAACTCTCCACCGCCGAATTGAAGCAGCTCACCCCCGATTGGTCCTGGGATTCTTTCTTCGCCGATATCCATCTTCCCGGCCTGCCAGAAACAAATATCGGCCAGCCCGATTTCTTCAAGGAAATGGATCATCAGCTCACCGCTACGCCCTTATCCAACTGGAAAATCTATCTGCGCTGGCACGTCATCCACGATAATGCGCCCGCGCTCACCGATGCCTTCGTCCAGGAAAATTTTAATTTCTATGGCAAGCGCCTTTCCGGCACCGCCGAGCTTCAGCCTCGCTGGAAACGCTGCGTGCAGTCCGTCAATCGCAACGTTGGAGAAGCACTCGGCCAGGTCTATGTGGAAAAATATTTTCCTCCCGAAGCCAAGGCTCACGCTCGCGAGATGGTGGAAAATCTTATCTCTGCCTTGCGTTCGGATATCCCCACCCTTTCCTGGATGAGCCCCGAAACAAAAAAGGCCGCCATTGAAAAGCTCCAGGCCTTCAACATTAAGATCGGCTACCCCGATAAGTGGCGCGATTATTCCAAACTCACCATCGAACACGTTTCTTACGCCGTCAATTTGCGCCGCGCCGAGTCTTTTGAAAACGCTCGCGAGCTCGCAAAAATCGGTAAGCCTGTGGACCGCAACGAGTGGGGCATGACGCCGCCTACCGTCAACGCCTACTACAACCCCACCATGAACGAAATCGTCTTTCCCGCCGGCATTCTGCAGCCTCCTTTCTACGACCCGAAAGCCGACGATGGCGTCAATTACGGCGGTATGGGCGCGGTAATCGGCCACGAAATCTCTCACGGCTTCGACGACCAGGGATCGCAATTCGACGGACAAGGAAATCTGCGTAACTGGTGGACCGCCGATGATCGCAAGAATTTTGATGAGCGCGCCACTTGCGTCGAAAAACAGTTCGACAGCTACGAAGTCGAGCCCGGCCTGCATCAAAACGGCAAGCTAGTACTTGGCGAAAGCATCGGCGATCTTGGCGGCTTGGCCATTTCCTACGCCGCGTACGAAAAATCTCTGGAAGGGAAGCCGCGCCCCAAAGATATCGACGGTTATACTCCGGAGCAGCGTTTCTTTCTGGGCTGGGCGCAAGTCTGGGGCACCAACCAGCGTCCCGAAGCCGCGCGCTTGCAGGCCAACACCAATCCGCATCCACTCGCGCGTTTCCGCGGCGACGGACCGTTGTCAGATATGGCCGCCTTCGCCCAGGCATGGGGCTGCAAGAAGGGCGACCCCATGGTGCGCGAACAAGCCTGCAAAATCTGGTAGTAGTTCGACAGGTTTTCAAATTAAAGGTTTAGAA
>Ga0073928_10008323_pt1 | contig 13073 bp, 12 predicted proteins | sample PaiPotPPA55metaG_FD_76969 | JGI IMG/M metagenome (GOLD analysis project Ga0073928, IMG submission 76969) | Iron sulfur acid spring bacterial and archeal communities from Banff, Canada, to study Microbial Dark Matter (Phase II) - Paint Pots PPA... ...
CACCACTTCTGCGGTGGTTAAATCCATTTTCCTGGTCGTGTGCGTGGACCTGATCTTTACAGCAATTTTTTACTTAACAGCGCCGCGTTAGTTCAACGGCCAAGTACGGGTAGCCTTAGAAATCCATGGCAACGAACCGCAATTCGCAAGATGACAGGCCGCGCGTTCCGGACGGACCAGCCATTGCTGTGCGAAACCTTCGCGTGAAGTATGGCGAACGCGAAATTCTCCACGGCGTTAATTTTGAAGTTCCCGCCGGGGAAACCATGGTGATTTTGGGCGGTTCCGGCTCAGGCAAGAGCACACTGTTGCGCACTTTGGTTGGTTTGGAGACACCCAGCTCCGGCGAGATCTGGATGCGTGGAAAGAATTTTGCCGCCATGTCTGAAAAAGATCGTGACGAGCTGCGCAAGAAAATGGGCATGTCTTTTCAGGGGGGTGCCCTTTTTGGCTCCATGACCGTCGGAGAAAATGTCTCACTGCCGCTTCGTGAACATACCCAGCTAGATGATTCCACCATCGAAATTATGGTTCGTCTGAAGCTCGATCAGGTCGGTCTTTCAGGTTTCGAGAATTACATGCCCGCGCAGCTGAGCGGCGGTATGAAAAAACGTGCCGCCATCGCCCGCGCCCTGTCCATGGACCCTGAGATATTATTTTTTGACGAGCCCTCCGCCGGCCTGGATCCCATCATCGCCGCTGGAATCGACGAGCTAATTTTGAAATTGAAAAAGGCCTTTCGCATGTCTATCGTCGTAGTCACGCACGAATTGGCCAGCGCCTTCCTGATTGCCGACCGCATGATTTTGCTCGATAAAGGTGTGATTGTCGCCAATGACACGGTGAAAGAGTTGCAGGTCAGCAAGCAGCCTCGTGTTCGGCAGTTTCTGGATCGCGTTCCAGAGCCGGAATTAACCGGAGAGTTCGATTATTTGCAGATGTTGACGGGAGACATTCCGCCCATTCGGCAATGAAAAAGGTTTAAATCGACTGGCGTGATATACTCCCGCGCTTGAACGCGCCGAGAGTCGCCGGGCGGAGATCAATCGAGGAAACAGATGGAAGCAAAGCGCGAACAGGCTCTCGTCGGACTATTTGTTTTGGTGGCAGGCGGTCTGCTTTTTATCACGCTCATCCTCCTCTCTGGCGCATTTACCACTGGTGATACCACCTTCCACACCTATTTCAAAAACGCTGGCGGCTTGCAGCCGGGCTCGGAAGTCCGTTATGCCGGCGGGCCCCCGATAGGGCGCGTCCGAAAAGTTCAAGTCGATCCCACCAATTCAACGCGTATGCAAGTTGATTTTGTGGCGCATCCGAACATACCGGTGAAAACGGACAGCACCGTCATTATCACCAGCAACAGCCCCTTGGGCGAGAATTTCCTCGATATCCTTGCCGGAACCATTCCGGCTCCACGTGCTCCGGCAGGTTCCACCCTCCAGTCGAAAGAGCCTGTGAGCTTTTCCGATATCGCCGACAAAATTAACGCTCTGGCCCCCGCCGCCAACGAGTTGCTCGTTAATTTGAACGGTCGCGTGGTCGAATTGAAAGAAACCATCAATCGGGTCAACGATCTTCTAAACCAGAGAAATCGCGACAACATCGCCGAAAGTCTCGCCAACGTCCGTGGCATGCTCCAGGAAGATCGGCCGCTCGTTCACTCCAGCCTGGAACATGTAAATACCGCGACCGCGAAGCTCAGTCCGCTGATCGACGATTTCCACAAGACTGTCAAGCAGGCCAACGAAGCTCTGGATCGCATCGACTCTATGGTTAAGGAAAACCGCCCTGACATACGCGTGGCGGTGAAGAATTTGCGCTCGTCGCTCGCCTCCGCTGATTCGCTTTTGTCGCAGCTCGACAACACCGTCGCCAACAACTCCGAGAATCTCGACGAGATCATCGACAATCTCCGCCGCATCACGGAAAACATGAATGCCTTTACAGAGACGATTCGCGCTCGGCCGTACACATTGATTCGTTCTTCGGAGCCCAAGAGTCACGAACCCGGTCAGGAACCGCCGAAGTAGGCGAAAAGGAGCAAGGCGTGTTTAGGCGACGAAACCAATTCGCTGGAATTTTATTCTCGCTAATCTGCCTGTCGGGATGCGGAGCGACGCGCCCCATGAAGTACTATGTTCTTGATCCCGGGCCCATCCCGGCTCCGCAAGGATCCACTAGTTACCCCGTCACGCTTCTAGTCGGTCGCGTCACCGCTTCGCATCTCTTTCGCGACGATCGCATCGTCTTTGGCTCCGGCCCGGTGCAACTGGGAACTTATAGCTACGATCGATGGGCCGAGCCCCCCGCGGACCTGGTTCAGGACTTGCTCATTTCTACCCTCCGCGCCACCGGCCAATATCGTGCAGTTTCCGGCCTTGCTAGCAACGTGCGCGGCGACTATGTCGTTCGCGGTCATCTGTGGGACATTTCCGAAGTGGACAAGCCGGAACTAATGGCGCGCTTCTCCCTGGAGGTCGACTTATTCGACCCCAAGACGCGCACCACCGTGTGGTCTCATCGTTACGAGCATGACGAGCCGGCTCAGGGTAAGACCGTGAAAGATGTCATCGAAGCAATGGACAAGAATGTTCGCGCCGGAATGCAACAAATCACTTCCGGAATCAGCGGATATTTCGCCAGCCATCCGGTAGAGCAGCCCCCGCCACAAGCGTCCGGCAACTAAAGCCGGACTAGCCACTTTTGCCGTGTCGCATATCGTTCGTGCGCATGCCGGGACACGCAGAGGAACCTGCTCTTTCGTTCCTTCAATAAAAGAATTGGGGTTATAATGCGCCAGTTTATTGCCTCAGGTAATCCTGACGCCAGGCACTCATTAAAGGGGCGGCGCACTCTCGCGCGGCGGGGAGGCTTTCATGGGCCTGCAAATAACTAAGCGAGTATCTGTCAACGTCACCATTCTTGATTTACAAGGCCGCATTATTATCGGCTCCGGCAACGATTCACTGGCCGCAGAACTGCGCAGGCTCGCCGAAGCCGGTCCATCCGATGTGCTAGTCAATCTTGCAGGTGTCGCGCAAATTGATAGCTCCGGCATCAGCACCCTGGTGCGCTCCTTCGTCACTCTCGAACGCCAGGGTGGCGGCCTGAAAATCCTGAACCCCACCGGTCACGTCAAGGAAGTCCTCGAACTCACGCGCTTGATCCATTCCATTCCCGCCTTCACCGACGAAGCAAAAGCCGTCGCCGCCTTCCGCGGCGGCGTAGCCCACGCCTAGCGCAAGCCATGCGTGTCGTCGAAATCCTAACGGACACTCCGAAGGGCAATCCGGTAGCCGTGCATCAGGTATAGAAATGATGTTCCATCTCTGCTGAAGAATGATCAGGCGTTCTTTTTCAGCTCGGCGAGAACCAGCTTGGCAACTTCTTTGAGCGTATCGAACACGCCCTGTCCCGTAACCGCCACAGCTTCCAGCGTCGGCTCGCCCTTCACCGAAAGTTGTTTCTTCAATTCTTCCGCCGGCAAAATATTCGGCAAGTCGCGCTTGTTCAGTTGCAACACGTAAGGAATCGTATCGAAATTGAGGTTGTGATCTTTCAGATGTTCGCGCAGGTTGTCCAATGTTTCCTGATTCGCGTCCATCCGCTCTTCCTGCGAATCTGCCACAAACACCACGCCATCTGCGCCCTTCAAAATTAGCCGCCGGCTCGCCTCATAAAAAACCTGGCCAGGGACAGTGTAAAGGTGAAAGCGAGTGCGAAATCCGCGTACCGTGCCCAGGTCCAACGGAAGAAAGTCGAAGAAAAGTGTGCGGTCCGTTTCGGTCGCCAGCGACACCATCTTTCCTTTTTGATTGGTGCCCGTGTGGTCGTAAATCCACTGCAGATTGGCCGTCTTTCCGCCAAGGCCGGGACCGTAATACACCAGCTTGCAATTTATTTCCCTCGCGGGAAAATTAATAAATGGCACTATTTCCTCGAATTACCAGCCCGCTACTTATAGCACAGCCGCTTCCGCTCTCCAACGCGCCCCCTTCGCCTCTGCTTCGCAACTGACAACTCTCCCGAGCTTAGGACACTTACTTGCCATGATCCCGTCCCGTTCTGAATGCCGACGCCCAACTACAGTTTTCCCCCGAGGCCTCTAGGGTAAAACAGCGATTGACGCTTTTCGACAGTTTTGCAACTATCCTGCGGCATTACGCTACCCCTCCTGGAGAGTAGCCTGGAAGGCCCCACAGTATCGAAAACTTTGAGAACTTAGGAGGCAACAATGCCGGCTATTGGACCTTTGCAGGGAGAACGCGGGGCAAAACGCTCCCGGTTCTGGCAAGTCAGCCTGGCAGTTCTTGTTGTCTTAGCGGTCGCTCCGGCGCGAGCCAGCAACCCTTCCAGCGGCACGATCACCGACTCCAATACCACACTCAGCTATACTGCCGGCCCGTTCGACGTTCCTAATGTAACCGACTCCGCCACCGGCACGCCCACGTGCAGCGCTACGGTGCCGGCAGAGCAGTGCGATACCTTCGGGTTAACCGTCAACGTGGCCGCCGGAGATGCCACCACCAAGCAAATCAGTATTGCCATCAGCTTTGCGAATTCCGCAGGCGAATTCGACGTTTTCGTTTTCGACTCAAGCAATAATCTGATCGCAAGTGATACCGCTGGCGGCGAGCCATCCTCCGTCATCATACCCGCCGTTTCCGGAACCTATACCATCGTGGTAGATCCTTGGAATCCCCTGGGCCAAAGTTTTGTCGGAAATATAGCGCTGCAAACCATGCCCGTCGCGCCTCCGCCTCCGCCCGGAATCCCGCCACGCTATCAAACCTATGCCGCTCCCTCGACCGCGGGTGGCGCGAATGCATCCGGCGAGCCTTCGATTGGCGTCGATTACAATCCCAACGTCGCCTCCCTCAAACACGGCACTGTAAATCAAGGCGGTGTCGCATTTTTTACCGCCAATCTTGCTGAGTTTCGCGTCACCTTCGACGACTGCTCTTCTCCGGCCAATACCCTTTGGGAAGCCGTAACCAGTCCGGTTGAGACCGTGAATACGCTTGATCCCATCGGATTTTGTGATCACTTCGGCGGCGCGCCAACCCCTGGCCGCGTATTTCAATCTCAACTTGCCGGTGCCACCAGCCTTCTGGCCTATTCGGATAATGACGGAAATTCCTGGACTCAATCTCAGGGTTCCGGCCAGCCCGCCGGAGTAGACCATCAAACTCTTGGTGCCGGCCCGTACAATCCAAACGCGACGCCGCCACCGCCTCCCCACCCGCTTTATGCCGATGCTTTTTACTATTGCTCGCAGGATTCCGAAACTGCCTTTTGCTCGCGAAGCGACGACGGCGGCCTCACCTTCGGCCCTGGCGTTCCAATTTATAGTTTCACTCAATGCGGGGGAATTCACGGCCACGTAAAAGTCGCTCCTGACGGCAGCATCTACGTTCCCAACAAGCAGTGCGGAGCCAATCAAGGTTTCGCAGTCTCCACGGACAACGGTTTGACTTGGGCCGTTCGCACTATTCCAGACAGCCTCGCTGCCATCGGTCTAACCGATCCGTCTCTCGGCATCGCCTCCGATGGCACAGTTTATTTCGGTTACCAAGATGGCAGTGGCCACCCAAAAATCGCAGTTTCACATGACCGCGGACTTACTTGGGCCTCCTCCATCGACGCCGGCGCACAGTTCGCCATTCAAAATTCCACATTCCCCGAAGTTGTGGCTGGTGATCCGAATCGTGCCGCTTTCATGTACTTGGGAACTCCCACCGGCGGCAATTATGAGGATCCCACAAACTTTTTCGGAATTTGGCACCTATATGTTGCCACTACATTTGACGGCGGCAACAGTTACATAACAGTCGACGCGACGCCCAACGATCCCGTGCAAGTCGGCTCCATCTGTAATCTCGGCACCACTGGTTGTGCGAGCAATTCCGCAGGCGGCGCGGATCGCAACATGCTCGACTTCATGGATCTATCTATCGACTCGCAGGGCCGCCTCATCGGCGCCTTCGCCGATGGCTGCGTGGTGGGCAGTTGCGATGCTACTTCTTCGCCTTCGGCCTCTCGCAGCGCGCTGGGCACCATGGTTCGCCAGTCCGGCGGACGCCGTTTACTCTCCGCCTTCGATCCCGTAGACCCCGCCAAGCCAGCCGCTCCGTTGCTTGGCTCCGCCCTTCAAAGTAAGACCGGAGTCCTTCTAAGCTGGCAAGCTCCCGACAACGGCGGCTCACCTATTACCGGCTATCAAATTTTACGCGGCACAACTAGCGGCGGCGAAACTTTGCTTGCCAACGTCAATGCGGCAAAGACCGCTTATCTCGACAAAACCGCTAAATCCACGACTCAATACTTTTACCGCGTAGCAGCCAAGAATAAGCTGGGACCCGGTCCACTCTGTGGGGAAATATCAACCTCGCCGGCGCCTGCTCTGCAAAGTTCTTGCATCCTGCCTGGTATCACTGTGGTTAACGACCCCGCTGGCGACCAAACCGGAGCTCCCGCCAACACCCAACTTGACATCCAATCCATCTCCGTTGCCGAGCCTTTCAATAACTCCGCCACCGGAAGCCAGCTTTATTTCACCATGCAGGTAGCGAATCTGAATTCGCCTCTGCCGCCCAATGCTCAGTGGGTGATTTTCTTCATCCCTCCCAACGGCACCGAATATTTTGTCGCCATGGACACCACCAGCAATCCCGCTACACCGGCTTTCACCTATGGCCATGTCACCACGCTCGCCACCGGCAATCCGTCTCTTACCACCGACGGCACAGCCGATGCCGGCAGCAATTTCAGCGCGAATGGGACCATCTTGATCATCATCGACAACAGCAAAGTCGGCGGCCCCAATCCGGGCGACCAACTGGTGAACATTAATGGCGAAACCCAGCTTGAGGTGGGAGCGGCCGGAACCGGCTTGCTTGAAACAATCGATAACACTTCCGCTGGCCGCTATATTCTGCTCGGCAACCAGGTCTGTGCTCTCAAGCCTGTTCTCGCGGCCAAGCCGGTCTCCGGTTCCGCTCCGCTCACCGTGAACTTTTCCGGAGCCGGATCTACTGACCCTGATGGACAAACCATCAATTCCTACACCTTTACTTTTGGTGACGGTAATTCAGTGACTCAACCTGGCGCCACTACTCACAATCAATATTTCGACCCGGGCGCCTATACCGCAACGCTTTCCGTAACAGATTCCACTGGCGCCACAAGCCCCACTCCCGCTAGTGTCACCATCAACGTTACTCCGTCGTCGTGTCCCACGAAAACGGCGGGTAGCGGCAAGGTTAGTGGAACGGACGCTGCCTTCACTCTGAACGCAATCGAGTCCAACTTGACCGGTTCGTTTTCCTATAGCGACCCAGCCAACAAGATAAAATTCACCTCTACTACGTTCACTACCAACTCGCTTTCCGGCAGGTGTGTCACTTTTGGCGGCACCGCGCATCTCTCAACCGGAGGTCAGGTCAATTACACAGCCACGGCATGTGACAACAATACGACCGGGACCAAATCGCCAGACACCTTCGCGATTCAGATTAGCGGCGCGGCCAACAGCTCTCAGTCAGGTCCGCTCTCGACTGGCAATATAGCTATTGCCTACTCGTGCCCGGCGCCTTAAACATTATTTCGCTCTCGGTCCCGCACTAGAATTCAAAGCGGGGCTGGGAGCCTAATTCCCTGGTGGCCAAAACGCTGAGGTGTTCTCTGCAGGCTTCAAAACTAAAAATTATCCGAACGTTTTGGTGCGTACTGATCGTCTTCGGAATTCTCGCTGCATTTGGGGATTTCAGCAGCGTGGGTGCGGCAATTAGCTCGCGACTCAGCGTCAACCTTTCAATCCGCTTCGACCAACAACCGAGCTCGCAGCCTCCAACGACTTCCGTTCAATCCGATTCAAAAAATGTTGAAGCGTGCGCATTGCTATCTGCGCCCGTAATCCAGTCGGTCCAGGGCGAGCCCTTAAAACAGGCAAAAGGAAGCCAGACACAAAATTCTTCGATGATCGTTTCCCAATGCTTCTAGACCTTGCCCACATTCACGAATTCCGTCAGCCTCACTGTCAACCTCCCGCTCCCCGGCAATTCATCTCGAACCGGCCCGCGAGCCCTCTGGCAAAAATGGTTCCACGGTGAGGCTGGCGGCAAAGAACACGACCCGGATATGGATTTTCCTCAACCGACGCGGGAAGAGGCCGAAGAGAAATCCACTCAGCCTGTGCCAGTCTCTGGGCTCGGCGACGAAGCTTTTTGGATCCGCCGCTTTGTCGGCACGCTTTACGTCCTTAAAGGAGATACCGTTCTCCGAATCAGCCTTGGCGGCAAACAAAGCGATGCAACACGCCTCCGCAAAGCCCAAACCCTGGCCAAGTCCGCGCTAGACAAAACCCCCTAAAATTTCCTGGCTACCGTCTGGCCGATTCGCTCGACCGGAAGCAAGCTCAACGTCCCGTTCCACTAGACGAACTGTGGTCCTTAGCCGCATATTGAATTGTCTTGAACTAAAGTACGACAAGGAATTGCCGATGCAGTTGATCTCCGTAAACACTGGCCTGCCACGCGAAGTAACCTGGCGCCACATGACCGTCACCACCGGCATCTTCAAGGAGCCTGCCGCAGGCCGCCTCGCTCTGCGGAAACTGAATCTAGACGGCGACCGCCAAGCCGACCTCACCGTTCACGGTGGAGAATTTAAGGCCGTTTACTGTTATCCCTTCGTGCATTACGACTACTGGAAACAGGAACTCCCAGGCCGGGATTTGCCTTTAGCCATCTTCGGCGAAAATTTCACCACCGACGGCCTGCTCGAGAACTCCGTCCATCTCGGCGACCAATTTTCCATAGGCTCTGCGCAAGTGGTGGTCACCCAGCCGCGCCTTCCTTGCTACAAACTAGGCATCAGATTTCAGGCCGACGATATGGTCAAGCGTTTCCTGGCCAGCGCCCGCACAGGTTTTTATTTCGCCGTCACTCGCGAAGGAGAAGTCGGCGCCGGCGACGAAATCAAACTGCTCGCTCGCGACCCGCAAGCTGTCCCCGTCTCCGAAATCACACGCCTGTACATCACCAGAACATTCAACACCGCAGACGTCGGTTCATTACAAAAAGCTCTGCAAGTCGCAGCCTTGCCGGGAAGTTGGAAAGAGTATTTCCGCCAGCGCTTGGACAAGATGCACACATAACTGCAGGAAAGCGGGCGGCCGCCGCGCAATACCAAATCCAAACGCCAACGACAGCGTAATCTTGGTCGTCTTGCTAAGCAGTGGCGATCAACGAGCGTTGCCGGCTTTCGAGGGCGAGCAAAATCTTCTTATTTTCCAGCCCGCCTCCATAACCCACCAGGCTTCCATCGTTTCCGATCACCCGATGACACGGAATAATGATGGGAATTGGATTCGAGCCGTTGGCCAGACCAACCGCCCGCGACGCCTTCGGATTTCCCAATCGCGCCGCCAGTTGCCCGTAAGAAATTGTTTCTCCGTAAGGAATGTCGCGAAGGCTTTGCCACACGCGCATCTGGAACTCGGTCCCCTCCGGAGCCAGTAGCACATCGAACTCTTTCAACGCGCCTTCGAAGTAAGCCCGCAACTGCCGTATCGTTTCCGAAAAAAACGCGCCATCTTCTCGCCAGGTCGCTTGCGGTTGTTTCGCCCTCTTGCTCGCCGCGAAATTAATCGACCGCAGCCCGCGCTCACTTGCAGCAAGCAGCACCGTTCCCAATAACCCGTCGCAGTAGGTATAACGTATCTCGCTCATAGATTGCTGTGTCCTTTGCGCGGCATCGCCTGGCAGTACTAGCAATTTTAACTACCTGTCTCGGGCCCGTCCATCGTAAGACTCGCGCTTAAGAATAACCGGCTCAGCGGATCGCGCGAACAACTTAAATGTTCCGGACGACAGGTGTATTCTTGCATTCGCCTATGCCTGACAACGTGCCCGACTTCTCAAATCCGCCTCGCCCCTGGGGACGCCCAGAACGTAACCGCCTGCTGGTGTGGGTGGGAATTGCCTTCATTCTTCCAGCGCCATTTATCTACGCGTTGCACTTGGCGGGCAGACCGCCAGGTGGCGTCTTCAGCGTCCAAACCGAACTACCCATCAAAACGATCACCGCATTTTTTGTTGTTCTGGGCACCTGGATCGTCTCCCGCATGGAAAAACGCCCGCTCGACGACTACGGCATTCCTTCCCGCCAGGCCTTTGGAAAAAGATTTTGGGAAGGTTGCGTCTGGGGCTTCGCCATGCTCTCCCTGATCCTGCTGGTTCTCCACGTCTCGGGCCATTTTCAAATTGATTCCGTGGCGCTCGCGGGAGGCGCGGTCTACCGTTACGCTCTCGGATGGGGCGCCACGTTTCTGGCTGTCGCTATTAGCGAAGAATTCGCTTTCCGCGGCTACTTGCTTTTCTCTTTCTCAAGACGAATACGCTTCTGGCCCGCCGCCCTTTTCACTTCCGCCATATTCGCTGTCGCGCACTTGCTCAATCCCGGAGAAAACCTACTCGGAATTCTCCAGGTCGTGGTCACCGGTTTGCTTTTCTGCTTGATGATCCGCCGCACCGGCACGCTGTGGTTCGCTGTCGGTTACCACGCAGCCTGGGATTGGGCCGAAACGTTTTTCTACGGCACACCCGATAGCGGACTTCTCGGCGCGGGCCGCTTCCTCAACACTTCATCGCATGGCCCAAATTGGCTGACGGGAGGCTCGGCGGGACCCGAAGGCAGCGTCTTCGCATTCCTCGTTCTCGCTCTGTGCGCCGTGCTAATCCATTTGCGCTTCCCAAACGCGAACTACCCCGATCGCCCCGCCTAAGTATTGACATACCGAAGATTCAGATTACGATTGGTCGCCAAAACATAACGCCACGCAAAGCGAGGTGTAATTTGCGGAAAACGATTCGTCTATTAGTTGCCGTTATCGCTTTCACGACATTCATACCATCCGGCCGCGCCCAGTTGAACTATCCGCCGCAGTCCCTTCTTGATCGCGTTACGGCCCAAGGAATTCGCGCCCACATGGAATTCTTAGCCGATGACCTGCTCGAAGGCCGCGGCACAGGCACTCGCGGGTATATGCTGGCGGCAAATTATGTCCGCGCTCAATTTGAGCAAATGGGACTCGAACCTGCCGGAGAGGCCGGAACGTATTTCCAAGGAGTCCACGTTCGACAGCTCACTCCCGTGCCCGAGCGAGACTCTCTCGTTATCAAACGAGACAATCGCGAAGAAAAACTCTTGTTCGAGAAAGATTATCTGATGGAGGGGGATCCAGCTCACCAGGACGTCTCGGTCGAGGCCCCCATGGTCTTCGTGGGTTACGGTGTCAGGGCCCCGGAAGCGCATTACGATGACTATGCCAGCATCGACGCGAAAGGAAAAATCGTTGTCGTTCTCTCCAATGCTCCAGCCAGCTTTCCGTCCTCGGACCGCGCCTACTACTCTGATGATGTGAACAAACTCCGCAACGCCGCGGCTCATGGAGCAGTCGGAGCAATCGGCATTTGGGCGGGAGAAGCCACAAAAAACACTCCCTGGGAGCAAATCATTCATTTTTTTCGCCAACCTATCATGCGCTGGATCGATCAGAAAGGCGCGCCTAACGACTACGTTGCCGAAATCCGTGCTGGCGCTTTCATGAATCAAAAAAGCGCGGAGGTACTCTTCAAAGGTTCCGCTCATAGTCTCGACGAAGCCTTAGCCAGTCTCCAAGCCGGCAAACCACTGAGTTTTCCTTTGGTAGGCAGCGTATTCATGCGCGAGGCTGCCCGCTTTACAGAGTTGGAGAGCCCCAATATCGCAGGCATTGTGCGTGGCTCTGACCCGCGCCTGAAGGATGAGTACGTAGTTTTCAGCGCGCACGTGGATCACGTTGGCATCGGAGAGCCCATGAATGGAGACACCATCTACAACGGGGCGGTAGACAATGCCTCCGGAACCGCCGCCCTGCTCGAAATCGCTAGGGCCTTTGCCGCAAGCAGTGAGCGGCCCAAACGCTCCCTATTGTTTCTGGCTGTTACTGGCGATCAAGGACATTGTTGCTTTGGGTGCGGATCACTCCTCGCTAAATCGCGAAGTGCAGGACGTGGCCCAGCACATGGGACTTGAAAGCAGTCCCGATCCCATGCCGGAAGAAAACTTCTTCATTCGCAGCGATCAGTATTCCTTTATCAAGCAGGGGGTCCCAGCGCTTTCCATTAGTGAAGGATTTAAAACGGTCGATCCCGCCCTCCACGGAAGAAAAATTTCCATTACTTGGGAGACCACTCGCTACCACACCCCGCAGGATGATATGAACCAGCCTCTCAATTTCACCGCTGCGCGCAAATGCACTCAGGTAATTCTCGCTGTTGGTTATGAGGTCGCCAACTCGCCCGGTCGGCCCGCCTGGAATCCCAGCGACATGTTCGGCCAGCGTTTCGCACACCACTAATTCCCACGGTACGGGAATCCTAGACTGGCGGAATCCTACTCGACCGCAATCTTAGTCCCCTGCTGGCCCGCTTTCGACAAGTGCTCGATTCGCTCGTCGATCACTGACCGTATAGCCTTCAGGAACTCCACGCGCGAGTTCGACAAGTGTTGGCGTACGGCCGGTGAAACGCCCAGGCGCGTCTTGATGAAGTCCATCACTTCATAGCAAGGGCATCGATCGTGAGTTGCGCCTGCGCCCCCGGTGCTCTGGTTTGCCTGTTGCTGATTGCTCTGTTGCGCTTCCATCATTGTACCTCCTGCATTTCTACTGTAAGCAGCCCCTTCTCCAGCTTTGCACGAGACGGCGATAGCGACGCCATAGACCTTGGCAGCCCGATGTGCCGCCGCAGCGTGCCAATCTCCACTACAAGTTCATCGCCCTTCTTAAATAACCCAATTTCGCCTTTCGTGGCAAATGGAAGAAGCACGCGAATTTCGTAAGTCCCGTTCCGCTTCTCGAAGCTATAGGGCTTTTCCGTTCGCGTCACCGTCGACGGATCTTCATCTCCAGGATACAGCAAGGAGGCAAGATCGTGTAGCCGCTGCTTTCCTAAAACTTCGTGTGAAAACAACGGAACCCGCTTCACCGGCACCGGCGCAAAGTATTCTTCGATTTCGCGAAGCAC
>Ga0073928_10008324_pt1 | contig 13072 bp, 8 predicted proteins | sample PaiPotPPA55metaG_FD_76969 | JGI IMG/M metagenome (GOLD analysis project Ga0073928, IMG submission 76969) | Iron sulfur acid spring bacterial and archeal communities from Banff, Canada, to study Microbial Dark Matter (Phase II) - Paint Pots PPA... ...
ATCGGGCCGGCGGGCACTGAGCGACCGGTCGATGATGCGGGCCATGAGCGCCGCAACTCCGGGCGGCAGTGCCTGATCGCGCGGGTTGTCAGTCACCAGCCGCGCAAGCCGGCCGCTGTCCGACTCCAGCAGAGGGTGAAGGTTGGGCCATACGATTGCGGGGATCAGCTTGTCCTGCCCGCTGTGTGCAAGCACATCGAAGAGCAACGGCAATGCGTCGATTCCTTCAATCTTGCGAGACGCGATGGCGACCTGGAGCTGCACGTCGGCAGACGGATCGCGGGCCAGCCGAATCACGGTTTGGCGGATCGCGGGCGTGACGGCGGCGTAATTCCCCGCGGCGCGCACGCCCCAGGCGCGGAACGTCGCGTCCGGGTGAGCCAGCAACCGGGCGTGGAAATCCGGATCAAGCCGGCCGCTGCCGATCAGTGCCCAAAGCGCATGGAGCCGCGCCTCCCGCGGCCGGGCCGCATCGAATGAATACTTCTCCAGCGCGGATCGGAGCGCCGACGACTGTTGCGGCGGCTGGGCCGAGAGTCGCTCGGTCAGAAGCCGCTGGGCTGTCTGGCGGAAGTAGATGTTCCGCCCGGCCAGCCGCCGCAGGAGCGGCTCGTGCGCTTCGGAAGAGAGATCGAATCTCGATGCTCTTGGCGTGTTGCCGTATCGCAGCCGGTACAGACGCCCCCGAGTGCGGTCGACGCCAGCGGGATCGCGACTGGCGTCCTGGGCGCAGTGGTAGCGATCGTACCAGTCGAGCACGTACAGGCAGCCGTCCGGCCCGACCTTCAGCGACACCGGCATGAACCACACATCATGCGCCGTCAGCAGGTCGGGATCGGCCTGGGCAAGATACGTGGCGCCGTCGCGGGTCAGGTGGTCCACGTTCACGCACCCGCCATGGATGTTGCCCACGCAGACGCGACCGCGATACGCGGCGGGAAACGCGTCGGTATCGAGATACGCGATCCCGCAGTACGCCGTCTTCTGATGACCGTGGTCGGTGATCGAGCCGATCGGCATCGCAAACGACGGATAGGCCCCGGCCTGCCGCTGGTAGTAGCCGGTTTCCACGAAATGGAACAGGTGGTCATTGGCCCAGTGACACACCTCGATGATGGCGCTGCCTTCGGAGTCCCATGCAATTCGATACGGATTGCTGGTCCCTTGGGCAAAGACCTGGAATTCGCGGGTGCGCGGATTCAGCCGCCACATGGCGCAAGTGAAGTCGTGCCGCTTGCCCTCTTTGTCGATGACGTGGCTGCCGTTGAACACGCCATTGAGCCCATACAGCCACCCATCCGGGCCCCAGGTCAGCGAGCTGGGAAGCTCGTGGGTGTCTTCCCGACCGAAGCCGGTGAGTACGACCTCGCGACTGACCGCCTTCCCGTCCTTCTCGCGGAAAAAGAGCAGGTCCGGCGAATTGAGCACCCATACGCCGCCGTACCCCACGGCCACTCCCGTCGGGATGTTCAGCCCATCGACGAATGTGCTGACCCGCGTGGCGTGGCCGGCCTCGTCCTCGCCCTCAACAATCCTGACGCAGTCCCGGCCCGGACCGGCGGCGGCGCGCGGGTACTCGATGCTCTCGGTCACGAACAGGCGGCCGCGGTCGTCAAACGTCATCGCGATGGGGTTGACGATCTCCGGCTCGCTGGCGACCAACTCGACGTGGAACCCGCCGGGGACCGTCATCCGGGACAGTGCCTCCTGAGGCGAGTAGGGGCGATTCGGCGGCTGATCCTGGCGTGCCGGGATAAACGGGTCCGCGCCGGCGCACCATCCGCAGGCAGCCAGCACAACGGCAAACGCGACAGCCCGGCACCTCATGAGTTGCTCCCGTGTGACATTCCTCGGTACGCCACAGCAAAGGTTCTGTCAACCGAGATGGAGAGGTCGGCGTGGTCATTTCAGTGCTGAGTGCATGACTTGCTCAGCACTCAGCACTGGTCGGTTACCGCACCCCCCCAGCCGACGTGCGTTGTGTCACTCGTGAAGTCTTGCTGCGGACTGTGTTAACGGTGTACCGCCGCAAGCGGGGCTGCCGAAGACCACTTCGTGATTTATTTGGCCTCGCCCGGGTCCGGGGGGTCGATCCCGAGCGCTGTCGCCAGGTCGATCAAGTGATCCTGCTCCTGCACCAGGATTTCACGCAGTATTTCGCTCATGGCGAACTCGCCCAGGGCGTCGGCCTGACGCACGCGCGTGCGATAGTTGGCGATGGTAACACGCTCGTTATCCAGGTCGGCGCGAAGCATCTCCTCGGCGTTCTCCGTCAGCTTCACCGGCTTGGGCGTGGCGTTGGGCATCCCGCCCAGGTAGTCGATCTGCTGGGAAATCTTCAACGCGTGGTCCAGTTCCTGCGCGGCATGCTCCTCCAACTGGCTGGCGATGCTCATGTACTGCGCGCCCTTCAGCACCTGGCTGTATACGACATACGCGATAATGGCCTGGTATTCGCGGGAAAGGTCCTCGTTCAACAGGTCCTTCAGCCGGTTGCGGTCCAGTTCGTGGGCGGCCATGGGTGCTCCTTGTCGCAAAGAAGCGCGCAGTGTAAGAGCCGCGGGTGCGGCGCGGAACGGTCAAACCCCCGGTCAGGCGAGCGTATCAACCGTCGAGCCTGGCGGGAAGTTCTGGAAGACGCTGCTTGGATTTGCCTGGCCGTTTTGAGCGTCCTTGATGGCGGCCAACAGGTCCTGGTGGAATTGCTGGGGATCGACTCCGAACTTCTGGAGGGTTTGCAGGAAGGTCTGCGTAGCGGAGTTGGCGGCATTGTCGGCCTTGCCCGAGGCGTCGTGATCGCCATCGGAGTCGCTTGCAGTGGCTTGGCCATTCGTTGGCTGAGTCGATAACGCGCTGCCGTTTTGGGAGAAGACCTTGGCGATGGCGTCTTCGATTACTTTGTTTGGCTCCGATGACGAGCCGCCGGACTGGGCGGACTGGAGGGCGCTGGTGACGGCGTCCTCGATCTGCTTGAACGACCCGCCCTGCCCGTGGTGGTGATGGTGCCCATTGACCGTCTGGACCGTTGCGCCTGCGGTCGGGGAGGTCGTCGGCGTGGTAGCGGCGGTTTGTCCCGTCGACTGAGCTTCGGCCGTGCTCGAGATTCCCTGGAAGAACTGATAAAGCCCCTGCCCGACGCCGACGCTGGTGACTGAGGACATTACGATCCCTTTCGTTGTGGCGATCCAGGCAACGCCCGCGCGCGGGTCGGCGGGGTCGCGGGATGTGGCGGTTATCGACCCTTCCGACGTCGACTCTGAAAAAATTCCGCGAAGGCGCGGTTCTTACAGATGCCGCCGTTCGCGTATGGGGTTCAGATCCGCGCCGCGCGGCGCGGCGTCAGACCGAAGGGCACCTCGGGAGCCGAGCAGCGCTGGGGATTCGTATCCCAACGAGGGTCGGTATAGAATCGCAAGCGGATGGCATCGTCGGCGATGACAGCGCCGAGCGTCACAACGAGCATCAGGCGTGAGGAGCGAACGCGCGACGGGTAATGAAATGACAACCGACACCGCACAGAAGAAGAATTACAAGGAGACGCTGAACCTGCCGCAGACCGGGTTTCCGATGGAGGCCAAGCTCGTGCAGAGCGAGCCCAAACGGCTGGAGAAGTGGCAGGCCATGGGGCTCTATCGGCAGCTCATGGAGGCCCGCGCGACCGCCGACAAGTGGATTCTGCATGACGGGCCGCCGTTCGCCAATGGCGACATCCACATCGGGCAGACCCTCAACAAGACGCTCAAGGACGTTTTCCTGCGCTTCCGCAGCATGCGGGGATATCAGACGCCGTACGTCCCGGGATGGGACTGCCACGGGTTGCCGATCGAGCACAAGATTCAGCAGGACCTGGGACCCAAGCTGCGGGAGATGGGCGTGCTGGACGTGCGAAAGCGGTGCTTCGCTTACGCTGACAAATACGTGCATCTCCAGAGCAGGCAGTTCCAGCGGCTCGGCATTCTAGGGGAGTGGGATGACCCGTACCTGACGATGAGCCCGGATTACGAGGCGCGGACGCTGGAGGTGTTTGCGAACATCGTCGAGAAGGGACTGGTCTATAAGCAGCTCAAGCCGGTGCCGTGGTCGGTGGCAAATCAGACCGCGCTGGCGGACGCGGAGCTGGAGTACATGGAGGTTGAACACACCAGCATCTACGTCGAATTCCCTGCCAAGCTGCAGGAGGCGGCCTTCCAGCACTTCGGCCTTCGACGCCTGCCGGTCTACTTCTTGGTTTGGACGACCACGCCGTGGACTCTCCCAGCAAACCTCGCCATCGCCCTGAATCCGGACATCCAGTACCTGTTTGTCCCGTACACAAAGGATGGTGAGGAGAGGCTCGGCGTGATTGCGTCCGGAGTTCCGGCGGAGAGGCGATTCGGCTTTGACTACCTCACAAGCCAAGGGATCATGGCGGTGGCGAGCGGTAAAAACTTGGTCGACGCCAACCTTAGATATCGACACCCGTTTATTGACCGAGAGGGGCGGCTCGTAGCAGCCGAGTACGTTACGACGACCGACGGCACGGGACTCGTTCATATCGCGCCCGGGCACGGGGAAGAGGACTACGAGACTGGGATACGCGAAGGACTCGACGTCTATAGCCCGGTGCTTGCCAACGGTCGTTACGACGATTCAGTTCCCGAATGGCTGCGTGGTAAGACCGTGTGGGAAGCGAACTCGCTCATCGTGACGAGACTGGCAGACCTCGGCTTGTTGCTCGCCGCGGAGAAGATCGCTCATACCTATCCACACGATTGGCGGAGCAAGACTCCAATCATCTTCCGCGCCACCGAGCAGTGGTTTATCGCAGTAAGAAAGCCATTCGATCTGCCAAATGATTCTGCTGCTTCGGAGGAGTGGCGCAAGTTCAAGGGCGAGGCGGGAACTCTCGTCGGGCGAGCGCTGCGGGCGCTCTGGCACGACATCGCATTCATTCCCGATTGGGGCAAGGCGCGAATGGCCGGCATGCTCGAATCGCGCCCCGACTGGTGCATCTCGCGGCAGCGGGCGTGGGGGTTGCCGATCCCCATCTTCTACAACGAGCAGGGAGAAGCCCTGCTGACGCCTGAGTCAGTGCGTGCGGTCTCGAAACGGTTTGGCGAGAAAGGATCGGACGCGTGGTTCACCGATTCGCCCGCGGAGTTGCTGGGGCCGCACTTCCGCTACCCGCCCGGTTTTGCGCCGGATAAGCTGCGGAAGGAGAAGGACATTTTCGACGTCTGGTTCGAGAGCGGCAGCTCGTGGCACGCGGTGCTTCAGGCCAGGCCGTCCCTCAGGTTCCCGGCGGACATGTACCTGGAAGGCTCCGACCAACATCGCGGGTGGTTCCAGCTTTCGCTGCTCCCCAGCCTGGGCGCGATTGGCGTCCCGCCCTTCAAACAGGTGCTCACCCATGGCTTTGTCGTCAAACCCGACGGCACCAAGGTGAGCAAGAGCGACAAGGAATACGTCAGCGCCACCCAGGAGATCGAGCGTCACGGGGCCGATCTGCTGCGGCTGTGGTGCTGTAGCGTTGACTACCAGAACGACATCCCGACCAGCCCGCAGGTGATCAAGGAGTTCGGCGACAAGTACCGAAAGATCCGCAACACACTGCGATTCCTGCTGGCCAATCTGTACCATTTCGACCCCGCGACCGACTCGCGGGAGGTGCCGCTGAACAGCCTGGACGGCTGGGCGTGGGCCGAGCTGGATACGCTCATCGGCGACGTGACCGCGTCGTATGAAGGCTATCAACTCCACCGCGCGTTCAGGCTGCTGCACGATTTTTGTGCGGTGCAGATCAGCGCGATCTACGCAAATGCGATGAAGGACCGGCTCTATTGCGAGCTGCCGGACGCGCCGCTGCGGCGGCGCTGCCAGACGGTGCTGCACCGGATGATCGTGGCCCTGACCAAGCTGCTTGCCCCCATGATCGTCTTCACCGCCGACGAGGCATGGGAGCAGATCACGCACAAGCCGGAAGGGGAGCAGGACCTGCCGAGCGTCCACCTGGCGCTGCTGCCGAAGCCGTCCGGCATTCAGGTCTCGCAAGAGCAGCGGGCCGAGTGGCAGCGGCTATTGGAGCTCCGCAGCGAGGCACTGCTTCAGCTCGACGCCCTCAAGAAAGAGGCCGGCTTGAACAAGGCGCTCGATGCCGAGGTGATCTATCACGTAAACGATAAGGCGACGCATCGGCGACTGGAGGCGTACGGCGTCGACCTGGAAGATTTGGTCGGTGCGGGATCCCACTCTTTCGCCGAAATGGGGCCGACAGGGTCCGGCATCCCATTCGACAAGCTCAGGGCAGGTACTGTGAAGGTGGCGGACCGCCGCGACGTGTATAAGACATGCGCCCGGAGCTGGAAACGCCGGCCGGACGTGGGCCAGGACCAAGAGTATCCGGACCTGTGTCGCCGCTGCGCCGCCGCGGTGCGGGCGCTGGCGAAGTAGGGCGGGCAGTGCCCGCCGCGAGGCCTTTGGCGGGCAGTGCCCGCCCTACGTTGCGATCCTGAGTTCCGTATCCTAAATGTCTCCTCCGCCGCTCAAAGTCGCCGTGCTCGTAAGCGGGTCCGGCACGACGCTGCAGAACCTGATGGATCAGATTGCCGCCGGTCGATTGCCGGCGCAAATCTCGATCGTGATCGGCTCCCGCCCGGGCTTGGCCGGGCTGGAGCGGGCGCGCAAGGGGGGGCTGAAGCACGCCATCGTCGATCGCAGCGTGTACGCGAATTGTGCCGAATTCAGCAAGCGCGTCTTCGATCTCTGCGCGGATGCCGGCGCTGAACTGGTCTGCCTGGCCGGATGGCTATGTCTTTTGGACATGCCCGCCGCATTCGCGGGCCGGACGATGAACATTCATCCGGCGCTCTTGCCAGGTTTCGGCGGGCAAGGGATGTACGGGCGGAAGGTGCATGAAGCCGTGCTCGCCCACGGGTGCAAGGTGAGTGGGTGTACTGTCCATTTCGTCGACGCTGCCTACGACAGCGGGCCGATCATCATTCAGCGGACGTGCCCAGTTCTGGAGGACGATACGCCTGAGTCGCTGGCCCGGCGGGTCTTTGAAGAGGAGAAGATTGCCTATCCGGAGGCGATTCGGCTTTTTCAGCAACAGAGGCTGCGGATCGAGGGACGCCACGTTCGGGTACTGCCGGCCCCGCCTGCTCTTGCGCGGTGATGATCGCTGATGATCGGCCCGTCCGCGCGGCCGGCATGGTCGCGGGCACGGCCGCGGCGCGGATCGGTTCGGTTACCAGCTCCTTCTGGACCGGCGCCACGTCAAAGCTCGACAACATGGTCAGCCCGCGCACGTCGCATCCCATCTCGCGCAGGCAGCGCGCGGTGAGGTGGTTGCAGTTGTTGGCAATCCAATAATGCTCGCGGTCTTTCACATAATCCATGTCGTTGTCGGGATTGAAGCGGCGGTCGCCGGCGCCGCGACGGTAACGCTCGTCAAGTTCGCGCACGAGCCGCTCGACGTCCGTCCGCGAGGCATAGACCAGCTGAACGCGGTGCGGCGTGGGATGAACCGGATGCGGCGCGGCCTGGCCCGGCTGCACAGGGATAAACCGCCGGCCCAGCGTCGACTGGAACGAGACCAGCAGGGCGCCCACCGCATCCTGCGGCCCGCAGTGGTTCAGGGCCGCGAAGTTCCAATCGCCGAAGGCGTATTCCACATACCGTCCGTCGCCGGCCGGCAACAGGACGCTGGAATGAATGCCGTAATCGGCCAGGTAAACGGCGGTGGGTTGCACCGGCGTGGCGACGGGATACACCGTCGCTGCGCATCCGCCGGTTAGGGACAGGAGGAGGACAGTCAGGACGCGGTTGAGCATGTCGAACGTGTGATCGGGTCGATACCCCGTGCCGACCGAGGCGGTTACGCCCGCGTAAGTGTAATTGGGCGTGGCCCGCGTGTGCAACCGTCGCCACCGCCGGTCGCGACCGGCTTTACTGGGCGGCGGGCTTGTGCTTCTTCTTTCCGAACAGGACCCCGTCCAAACTGAACCGGCCCGGGCCGACGAACAACAACGCCAGCAGCAGGCCCAGGTAGATGAGGTTCGGATGGAACGGGAGGGCCTGATCGCTGGGGGTATTGCCGTGGAGGTGCGTGAGCCCCACGACGTAGCTGACGACCATCAGCCCGCCGATTAGAGCGCCCAGGCGTGTTAACAACCCCAACAGCAACATCGCGCCAATGGCAACCTCTAGAAAGGGAACCACGTGAAGATACGTGTCCGTATAGCCCGGCGGCACCCATTGCGGGATCGTCGCCGACTGGCTGGCAAAGGCGACGAATTTGTTCACGCCCTCCCGGAGCTTGTCATAGCCGGCGATGAGGAAAAATGCCCCGATCGGGAGGCGGGCCAGCAAAAGCCCCAAGCTTACCGATGCGTCAGATTTGAGCGGGTTTTTCATACGGCTGCCGTTCCTTTCATAGAGCTTGTAAAACAGCCTCTTACCTCTCTTATCGACGGACCTCCCCTCTCCTACGACGCTCCAAAACGCGTGTGCGTAGTTATCGGACCCGAATCACCGCCGGAAAAGGCGGATAATTTCTCACAACTGCTCTAATTGCCCAGTTCCCGGCTGCGTTGCGCCGCGGCCTTAATTGCCTGGACCATCGTCGCGGCACAGTCGCGCTGATCCATGTACGTTATCGCTGCCTGCGTCGTTCCGCCGGGGCTGGTGACCTTGCGACGAAGTTCCTGCGGTGATTCCAACGATTCAGCAAGCATTCTTGATGCCCCGATAGCGGTCTGGACGGCAAATTGCCGGGCCTGTTCGGGGCTGAGGCCCAGCTCGGTGGCAGCCCGGATCATCTGCTCGACCAGGTAGAAGACGTACGCCGGTCCCGAGCCGCTAACCGCGGTCACGGCATCGATCTGTTCTTCCGCCACATCGACAACGATCGCGGCGGTCTCAAATAGCCGCCGGGCCGCGGCGGCATCCTCTTCAGTGGCATGTTGGCCGCGGGCCAGCGCAACGATCCCCTCGCCGACGAGCATCGGGGTGTTCGGCATAGCCCGGAGCACGCGCCAGTGCGCATTACCGCCCAGACGGCCCTCGATAAATAGCGTGCTGATTCCCGCCGCGATTGAAATCACCAGCGCCTGTGCGTCCATAACCTCGCCCAGTCCGGCCAGCGCCTCAGGCATGTGCTGGGGCTTGACGCTCAACAAAAGCGTGCGTGCCTCGCGGGCGACCGCGCGATTGTCGTCGATGGCGCGGATGCCGAGCTGCCCCTGGAACCACTCCCGGCGCTGCGGCGAGACATCGGACGCGAGGACCTGCTCCGGCGCCAGCAGGCCGCTGGCGATCACGCCCCGCGCTATTGCCTCCGCCATGTTGCCGGCGCCGAGGATGCCGAGTTCGATTGTCATCAGCTTCTCACACACGCTCTTAGATAATTGTTGACGGTGGCGTCGAGGGGGTCAACGTCTCGGGTCGGCCGCATTAACAATAGCGGAAACTTCATCGAGGAGACGCATGCGCATTGGCCCGCCTATGGTGTTCGGTTGGTTGCTCGTTTTGACCACCACTGCAATGTCCGCTGAACCATCTGCTTCGCAGCCCCAGACCGCATCAGTCGGCGAGAAGATCCGGCTGTGGCAGGGCGACGCCCCCGGCGCGATCGGCAAGGACGACGCGGACATTCCGACGATAACGATCTTCCGACCCGGCCCCGACAAGGCGAACGGCGCCGCCGTGGTCATCTGCCCGGGCGGCGGGTATGGCGCGCTGGCGTTCCATGAAGGCCAGCCGGTGGCCGAGTGGCTCAACGGCCTCGGCGTCACCGGCGTTGTCCTCAAGTACCGCCTCGGACCGCGCTACCACCACCCGGCCATGCTCGACGACGTCTCCCGCGCGATCCGCTATGTCCGCTCTCACGTCACGGAATGGAAGCTGGACTCCCGTCGAATCGGCGTCCTGGGCTTCTCCGCCGGCGGCCACCTGGCCTCCACCGCTCTCACGCATTTCGACGACGGCAAGCCCGATGCGGCCGATCCGATTGACCGCGTCAGCTCGCGTCCGGACTTCGGCGTGTTGATCTACCCCGTCATCACCCTCAGCGGCCCCTCCGCCCACTCAGGCTCGCGCAAGAACCTGCTCGGCGACAACCCGTCGCCGGACCTGATCGATGAGCTCTCCAACGAAAAGCAGGTCAGCGACAAGACTCCGCCCTGCTTCCTGGTGCATACGTCCACGGACACCGGGGTGCCATTTGAGAACAGCCTGATCTTCGCCGAGGCACTGCACCAGCACCGCGTACCCGTCGAGCTGCACGTCTTCGACCACGGCCCGCACGGCTTCGGCCTGGGCGGCAACGACCCCACGCTCAAGCAGTGGCCCGTCCTCTGCGCCCGCTGGATGGACTCCCACGGGTGGCTAAGGATCTATCTCAAATGATAACGGGGCCGCGTTGGGCCGGAAATGGCCCTGATGCGAGGACACAGACCCGACGCGACTCAAGCCGTACGAGTCGTGGAGCGGTCGAGGACGAAGCAGCTGGGCCATTTCCGGCGCAACCCGCAGGGACGCGGGTTCTTTGGGCCTGATACGTCGTCGCTCCTCCTCAACGATTCGTACGGGTTGAATCGCCTCGTCGTCGCTCCTCGTCTCAGGCCCAAAGCCCCCGCGTCGCGGCCTCGTTATCATTTGAGATAGATTCTAAAGCCCACTGTCTCCCGCCCGGCGGACAAACGTGAACTGGAGTGAACAGATTTCAATTGTTCGACACGCCCGGCGAGCCCGAAATGCGCCGCATTTGTCGCATGGTGACTCATATATTAGGAGCGCAAGCTCCGGCCCCTCCGGGATTTGCAAATCGGCGCCCGTTCGCAAAACGTGCGACAGCCACCCGCGCGCCGCAGGTCCCTCTCTACCCTGGCGTCCGTGCCCCCGGGGCCTTGCCCCATCTCCTTCCACGCCGGTCTCGGCCGCGGTGTTCCTTCGTGCGCGTGTGCCTTCGTGCCTGGGTAACGGCGTAAGACGTAAAACGTAAAGACGTAAAACGTAGAACCTGAGGCGAGCCGCTCACCCGGTCCTTCCCGCTTTGTCCGGCTTCGGCTCGTTTCTCGAGTTGTGTATCATAATGTTGCGTTAGACACCGCCGCTCTTGCCCAATCCGCTGCGACCGGCGGGCTCGAAAGGTGGGTTCGGCGTACTTGCGACCGTTTCAGTTTCACCGGCTCATCGGAAAAGACTGGCGGGATGGCCGCGGTGCCCGCCGCAGGAGAAGGCGCCGGTACGCCGACCGACCGGCCGTAGTTACGGGCTACGATCACCAGGTCATCGAAGCCGACGGAGCCGTCGCCGTTGAAGTCGCCGTCCGACCAGAGCGCGTTTGTCTTGCCGTAGTCGCGGGCGGCCACGACGAAGTCGGCAAAGTCGACCTTCCCGTCGCCGTTAGCGTCGCCGGGGATCAGCGCAACCTTCGTTGTCGCCTGGGCAGCCATCGGCGCGGATTGCACGTTCCCCACGTTGTCCGTGGCGACGCTGTAGAAAGAGTAGTTATGGCCCTCCTGCCCGGCATAGGCCGCTGAGGTTTGAGCGGTGTTGCCGCGCCAGAGTGTAAAGGGGGCGCCATCGATGGAAACGTAGACGTTGTAGCTGGCGATGCCTGAGCCACCGGAGTCGTCCTGGCCGGACCAGCTCACAACAAAAGTGGAAAAGGGCGTCGCCGGAGGCAACGCCGCCACGCTGCTCGTCGGCGGCGCCGAGTCGATCGTTGCCAAGGCTTCCTTCGACGGATCGGTGCCGGCGGTCGGGTCCTGGTCGTTCACCTGGTCCGTCGCGATCTGCGGCTGGCCGTCAAAGCTGATGAGCGCGACGTTGCGAATCTGCGTGCCGGTGGGAAGGCCCGGCTTAGGCCGCACCGTGTAGCTGAAGTACCCCTTGCCAGCCCCCGTCCCATCCTCCGGCGGCAGGAACCCGATCAGCACGCTGGGCGGCAGACTCGTCGCCGGGTCGATGCTCTGAAACGTTGCCGTCACCAACCCGCTCGCCAAGTCGATCCCCGCCTCAAGCTGAACGTCGACGGTGCTGCCGCCGATCGTGACGGTCACCTCGCCGCTGTAGTTCTGGGCGTCGGCGGGCAGTTGGATCACGGTGTCGCCGAAGCCCAGTTGGCCCAGGCGGAAGGTGGTCCAGTCGAGGCTGGAGGAGAGCTGGTCGCTGATCGTCACCCGCTGCGCGGGGGCGGTGGCGTAGGTGGTGAACGGCTTTCCGTTCGCGTCCAGCGAGCCGGGGCCGACGTTCTCGAAGTCGATCCTGTATGGGATCGCCGAGGAGTCGTTGATGAAGTTCTGCGGGCCGAAGCCGATAGCGCCGGTTTTGTCGTTGGGCTCTACGGAAGTGGAGACGCTTGTGTTTTGAGGGTTGACTAGGGGCAGACCCGGCAGAATCAGCTCCAATACATCTCTTAACAGGTGTACGACCTCCGAGAAACCATTTGGCGGGCCGCCGGTCCAGAGATTTGTAGCGAAATCCAGTAGTTGCTTGTCAAAATCCGGCGCCGCATTGCCGAGGCGCTGTCCTTGGTTAACAAAATTGTTAGACGCCGCTTCCGGATTGTTGGTGTCGAAGTCATTTGGTCGGGCAAAGTTGTCCCTAAATTCTCGAAAATCGCGTCCCGTCGGATCGATCAGCGATACCGGGCGATTCGTCGCATATGTATATAGAGTCTGTGACAACAAGCGAAGCGGATCAACGGTTCGGAAGCGGCCGGTATTCTGATCATAAAAGCGTGCCCCCATCAGGGACAATTGGCTCTGATAAGTTGTCACTCCAAATTGCCCAACGAACTGGAATGGATTGGTAACGGACTCGCTTGATGTAAGGATCCCGCCGAACGGCAGGTAGCTATAGCTATTGGTATAGCTACCAGAAACGTTGCCAAGGCCCGCTGTCGATCCTAACGCGTCAAAGTCATAAAAGTAGCTGCCGTTGGGAGTGACCCGGCTTACCAAGCCCAGGCCATATGAATTATGGGCGGTTAGTCCCACAACGCTATTCGCGCTGATTTCCCTGTAGTTTGCGATATACTGGCAAGTCGGGTCAGGGAGAGATTCGGCAAGGAGGTCAGGGATGACCG